>Ga0209500_10001665_pt1 | contig 16441 bp, 16 predicted proteins | sample S_140212_EF_Meta_FD_187323 | JGI IMG/M metagenome (GOLD analysis project Ga0209500, IMG submission 187323) | Freshwater microbial communities from Lake Simoncouche, Canada to study carbon cycling - S_140212_EF_MetaG (SPAdes) (version 2) | ecosystem: Environmental > Aquatic > Freshwater > Lake ... | reverse complement strand
TGCTGCAAAACCTGTGAGCGAACGCCATTGTGTGGAAAATTGAGTCGCCACATCTGATGGCGACATCCTCAAGGTTTCGTTCGGAGCCATATCAGCAATTGCACGGCCCTCTTTGTAGTGATGAGCAGCGTTGCCAACACCAACAAACAATTCACGACGCACTGCAACCAAGTCTGCTGGCGGTGCATCAGACAGATAGCCCCACATACCTAGTGCAACGTTCAAGTCATGCACCACTGGGGCACGACCAAATAATGACGCGCGCCGCAAAGCGATCAGAGAACATCCACGCAGCACATCGTCCATGTCTTCACCTGCAGTTACGCGAACACGTGCGCGTGCACGCTTGGCCAAACCAATGATGTACCCCTGGTCAGGACCTTGATACCCGAGGCGCTCACCTTCTGGCTGGCGACCCTGAATTTCACCTGGGCGACCAGGCGACCACGATTCAGGAACTGAATCAGGTGACTCGTAATAACGAACCGGCTCAACCGGAGGAACTGGAGAAAAGCGGGGAGCTGACATGCACTAAAACTCTACGCCGAAGCGTGGAGTAGTCCATAGATCAATGACTCTTCCAGGGCGTTCCATGAGGCCTCGATGATGTTTGCTGAGACTCCGATGGTGGTCCATGACCGATCGCCGTTTGTGGCATCAAGTAACACGCGCGTTATCGCGCCGGTGGCTGTTGCGCCGTCCAGGATTCGTACCTTGTAGTCGACCAGGTGCACCTTGGCCAGATCTGGGTAGTGAGGCAACAATGATGCACGTAAGGCAGCGTCGATTGCGTTCACCGGACCATTACCCGCAGCAGTGTGTACATAACTCTGATCTCCGACGCGCACCTTGACAGTTGCTTCGGTTGTGAATTCGCCATCTTCTGCTTCATCGGTGATGACACGCATTGTTTCAACATGAAATGCATCATGCTTCCAACCGCTTGAGCGACGCATCAGCAATTCAAGCGAGGCATCTGCTGCTTCGAAGTGGTAGCCCTCGTGTTCGAGGCGCTTCAAATCCTCGATGACCGATCCAATTGCGGCTCCATCCATCTTCAAACCAAGTTCTTCAGCTTTTACTTCGATAGTTGCGCGCCCGGCCATTTCACTGACAACAAAACGCGTTCCATTTCCGACAACGACTGGGTCGATGTGCTCGTATGCATCTTTTGCACGCTTGATAGCAGACACATGTAATCCGGCCTTATGTGCAAACGCAGATGAACCAACGTACGGAGCCTGAGGATTCAACGGCCGGTTCAGTACTTCAGCAACGTGATTGCTGACAGCGGTCAGGCGATCAAGGTTTCCTTCTGGCAAACAACGAAAGCCCATCTTCAATTCAAGGTTCGGGATAACAGTGGTGAGGTTGGTGTTACCAGTGCGCTCGCCCAACCCGTTCAGCGTGCCCTGTACGTGACGAACACCAGCCATTACAGCTGCCATTGAGTTTGCTACCGCACACCCTGTGTCGTCATGACAATGAATGCCTAATGTCGCATCGTTACCGACAAATGCTTTTACCTTTGTAACGATTTCAGCAATTTCGTGGGGCAATGAACCACCGTTTGTATCGCACATCACCAAGTGAGTTGCGCCCTTCATTACAGCAGCCCCAACAACTCGCATAGCGAATTCCGGATTGTTCTTGTAACCGTCGAAGAAATGCTCGAGATCAACCATTACCTGACGACCATGACCAGTCAGGAACTCAACAGAATCTGCAACCATGAGTTCGCCTTCATCAAGAGTTGTCTGCAACGCCTCTGTGACGTGATAGTCCCAAGACTTCGCGACAATGCACACAGCCGACGTGTTGGCGTCTAACAAATTACGCAATGTTGCATCATCGTCCACTTTGCCCTTCGGACGGCGTGTTGAACCAAATGCAACCAACGTTGAGTGCTTCAATTTCAATTCGGTTGCCGCGCGCGCAAAGAACTCGATGTCTTTCGGATTCGCTCCTGGCCAGCCACCTTCGATGAATTGGACGCCAAGGTAATCAAGTTGTTCAGCGATTCGCAGCTTGTCTTCAACAGTTGCCGATACGCCCTCTACTTGCATGCCGTCACGCAATGTGGTGTCAAATGCTTCGACTAATTCTGGTTGGTGTTTTGTGTTCATGTGAGTGTTCTTCTTTGGGGTCGTCTGGTTCAAAATTTGGGGAATGAAAAAGCCGCCCTTGAGGCGGCTGGAACGCGCACGTCGGGAACCGGCGTGCGCTAACGAATAATGATGATCGCGACAGCTATGCCGACGAGGCGGCGAGAAGTGCTGGCGATTGACATGGGTACATTCTCGCGCCTTCTCAGGTCGTTCGTCAACCCCTCAGCCCAACTTATTAACGGGCCAGGACTGGGACCGAGGGACTCATTGCCGTTTTGTCAGTTGCCGCCATATGCGCTGGGCGGCGCGGGAATTCATAAACGGACGGACCGAGCGGTACACACGGCCAGGCACAACCACAATCTTCTTGCGACGTAGGCCCTTTATCCCTGCCTGCACCACCGTGTCTGACGAGATCCACATCCACCTCGGGACCTGCTTTTCTAGATGAGCCAAACCGGCTCGTTCATGCAAGTTGGTGTGGACATATCCGGGACACAGAACGCACACCCGAACACCGAATCTTTCGGTTTCTGCAGCCAAGCTCCGCCCGTAGGCAGTGACGAATGATTTAGATGCTGCATACATGGCTGAATTAGGCATTGTGATTAACGAAGCGATACTCGACACAATCAGAATGTCACCTGACCCTCGTTGTGTCATTGCAGGAACAAGTCCTTCCAGCAACTGAGCAACTCCGACACCAAGCAAATAACTCATCTGCTCGAGCTGTTCCCATTCCCGCGTACCCACTCGCCCTGCAATAGTGACTCCCGCATTTGCAATAACAACATCAGGCCGTGGACACATGTCCAAAACACTTGACACACCAACAGACTCCGACAAGTCTGCAACACAAATCTGGCATGTTGCACCAGCAGCGACTACCTCTTCGCGCACCAAGTTCAATTGCTCGACATCTCGCCCGACAAGGACAAGATCAAATCCAACTGCTGCGTAGTACTGGGCGAATGCTTTCCCAATACCTGAGGATGCGCCAGTAATCAGCGCAGTGTGACGCGGCACGCCAGAACTATTTTGTCCGGTCTTGGAATTCTTTTAAGGAAGCCATACCAAACAAAGTTGCGCCAGTAAACACAATGATAAAAATCACAGCACCAAACGAGAAAAGCGTTGTTTCAGACATTTACGATTCCTTTTTTCCAGCGAGAATGAACGCACCAAGCGCAAGAATTGATGGCACCCAGACGCCTACATAAATTCCATTTAGTTTGTCAGTCTGTTCATTACCGGCGAAATACAAAGAGATGCTCAACGCAAGGCTTGCTGCGGCAGAAATGAGTACTGAGACTTGGAGAATAACTTTTGGCTTCATGAGCAAACCTTACTTCACAGAATTAAAAAAGGCGGGCATGATCACTAATGATCATGCCCGCCTTTTCAATGTGAACTAACTAGTGCGAGTCTCCGGAACGGGCCTTCGCAATATTCAGAATCATTAGGCCGAATAGGGCCTTTGCCGTTATGTCAGCAAAGGTGTACGCGACTTGACGAGCTGCTTCTGCGCCTTCGTTTCCAGCTTCAAAGATCACTGGGAACAAGTAACCGATTGGGTACACCAACCATGTCAACAACAAGATTGTTGTTGCATTTTTGATGGCTGAACTAACAGCACCGGTTTCACGGGCTCCAGCTGCTTTCAACTCTTTCGACAGTGTCAAAAGAATGTAGATGAATGGCAACATTGACAACACCCAGAACGTCCACTTTGTACTGTCGCTTGACGAAGTTTCACCTGGGTATCCAAGTCCAATCATCAGAACAGTTGCAGGCACAAGAGTTTGCATCAACTTCTTGCGACGATCGGCAGTTACTCCAATGACGATTAACAATTCAATGACAAGCAACGGAACAGTGATGAGCCAGTCCGCATAGCGGTACCCCTCATTTACAACTCCTGCTGCCCATGCACTCCACATTCTGAAGTAGTGATATCCCGCGATACCCACAACAACTGCAGACACGGCTACGCCGCTTTGGTACTGCTTTGAGACACTCTTAATTTGAGTCAAAAAGTAAACAAATGCACCGAGCATTACTGCTGTTCCAAAGGACAGTGCGTTGTAGACAAGTTGGTTCAATTCGAAGTCTTTTAAGACTGCGTATGTTTCCATTTTCCCCCCTTTAAAGGATTGTTCAAAAGTCCAACTTCCGAACAATCTGTAAGGTAACACAACAATAGGTAGCCCTAACGCATTCGAATTTGCCCAGATTTTGGGGTGGTTTGCCTAGATTTTGGCCGGTTTAGGCCAGTTCGCACCAGTGCTTGTAGTGGGGCACCTGGCCACGTACTGCCTTGGCATAGAGCCCAGCAATTGCAGTGGTGATTGGTCCTGGGCACGGAACTTCACGATCGTCGACCGAGTTAATTGCACTAACTTCAGCAGCCGTTCCGCAGCAGAAGATTTCTTCAGCGATGTACAGATCCGAGCGAACAATGTTCTCCACCCGCATTTCATAGCCAAGCTCGGCTGCAATCTGGGCCACGCAGTTCTGCGTGATGCCCTCAAGTGCACCTGCAGAAAGTGGTGGGGTCAGGATGACGCCATTGCGGACAACGAAGATGTTCTCTCCGGTGCATTCACTAACAAAACCTTGTGGGTTGAGCATGATTGCTTCGTCGTAGCCAGCCTTCAAAGCTTCTACTTTGGCTAGTGATGAGTTCACATAGTTGCCAACAGTTTTTGCTGCTGGTGGCATGGTGTTGTGGTCAAGACGTGTCCACGAAGAGATCTTCATGCGCACGCCTTTTGTTAGCGCATCTTCACCCAAGTAAGCGCCCCACGGCCAGCAAGCGATTGCCACGTCAACAACACAAGGCAATGGGTTAAGGCCCATCTCGCCATATCCGTAATACGCAAGTGGTCGTACGTAGCAAGAAGGAAGACCCGTTGAACGAACAACCTCTTTCGTGGCTGCAATGAGTTCTTCAGGCGTGTACGGAATATCCATCCCAAGAATTTTGGCGCTCTTGAACAAACGATTGATGTGTTCAGTCAGGCGGAACACTGCAGGACCTTCAGAAGTTTCATATGCACGAATACCCTCGAACACGCCAGTGCCGTAGTGAAGGGTGTGTGTCAAGACATGCACTTGAGCCTTGTCCCAATCGACAAGTGTTCCGTTCATCCAGATTTTCGGTGTTGGTACGAGAGTAGGCATATTGCTCCTAAGTGATGTGGTGAAAGATTACTTGCCTGCAACGATTGCTGCGATGGCATTTCCAATGTCGACGGTTGACCCTGTTGGCGCAGTGTCACATGCTGCACGAATACGGTCAGCTGCTGCTGATTCATTGAGGAAATCAAGCATGAGTGCTGCAGACAGGATTGCTGCTGTGGGGTTTGCCTTGCCTGTGCCCACGATGTCTGGCGCCGACCCATGGGATGGTTCGAACATAGACGGGCCGGTGCGGGCAGGGTTCAAGTTGGCGGAAGATGCGAGACCAATACCACCACTGACTGCGCCACCAAGGTCGGTAAGTATGTCTCCGAACAAGTTGTCGGTCACGATGACGTCGTAACGATGTGGATCTTCAACAAAATAGATACATGCAGCATCAACATGGTTGTACGCAGTACCCACTTGAGGAAACTGTGCAGCAACCTCATTGAATGCGCGCTGCCACAGGTCACCAGCAAATGTGAGCACATTTGTTTTGTGCACCAACGTGACGTGCTTGCGTTCACGCTTTGCAGCAAGTTCAAATGCATATCGAATACAACGCTCTACGCCGTGTCGCGTGTTCACACTTCCCTGGGTTGCGATTTCATGCGGAGTGCCCCGGCGCAAAACGCCACCTTCGCCGACATACGGACCTTCAGTGTTTTCACGAATGACAACAAAGTCGTGTGGAGTCACGTGGCCAGGTGCGGTGCCGACAAACGGGCGCTGGTTGACATAGAGGTCAAGATCAAAACGCATCTTCAAAAGAAGCCCGCGCTCGATAATGCCGGGAGGAACATCAGGAGTACCGACAGCCCCCAACAAAATGGCATCAAAACCACGTAGCTGATTGAGAACTTCGTCGGACAGAATCTCGCCGTCCCGCAGGTAACGCATGCCGCCCAAGTCAAAGTCCGTTGTGTCAATTGCCACCCCTGTGGCGCGCACCACTTTCACGGCCTCAGCCGTTACTTCGGGACCAATTCCGTCTCCACCAATGAGTGCGATGCGATGTGCCATAAGGAGACCATCGTAGAAGGCACGGGTAGCCTTCTCCTCATGGCAAAGCACCTCCTCTCTCAAGCGACATATGCCCGGCTCGAGGCCGAAATAGCCCACCTAGAACATGACGTCCTGCCAGAAGTGGCTGACAAAATTGGTCGGGCCCGCGAAATGGGCGACTTAAAGGAAAACGGCGACTATCACGCGGCCAAGGATGAGTACGGCATGTTTAACGACCGCAAGAACCTTCTGTTGTCCATTCTTGAGGATTCTGAACTTGCAACACCACCTGCAGATGGCGAAGTGGGTGTCCTTTCAACTGTCACAATCTTGTTTGCTGGCGATGACGAAGACGATGCCGAGACATACCTCATTGGCCACATCGAAGAAAAGCGCACCGAACAGGGCATCGAAGTAATGAGCCCTGTCTCGCCTATTGGATCTGCACTTCTCGGCCATAAACAGGGAGACGAAGTCAACATCACCCTCGAGAACGGCGCAAAGATCTCCGTCACAATTCTGAAGGTTGCCAACTGAGCGATAATTCCATTCCACATTTGCCCCCCGGTAATGCATTGTCCCTTCCCGGAAGAGGCACCACGTTCTTTAGAGAGATAACTGGACCAGTCGGCGCACCAACTGTGGTGCTCCTGCATGGGTGGACAGCAACTGCTGACTTGAACTTTTACATGTGTTATGAAGAACTCGGTAAACACTTTCGCGTCATCGCTCTCGATCATCGTGGCCACGGACGCGGCATCAGGTCGTCGCAATCATTTCGTCTTTCCGATTGTGCTGACGATGTTGCGGCCCTTATGGATCAATTAGGAATCACCACTTTCATTCCTGTCGGATACTCAATGGGCGGCACCGTTGCGCAGTTGATGTGGAAACGTCATGAGCATCGAGTTCGCGGTTTAGTCCTTGCAGCAACTGCCGGACATTGGGCCACATCTCGTCAAGAACGATTCATGTTTTCTTTGCTCACCGGAATCGGCGGACTGGCGCGCATCACTCCCCGCTCAATCCAACAAGCAATCAGCGAGCGCATGTACTTGTCTCGAAAGACAATGACATGGGAACCTTGGGCCGCACTGCAAATTGCAAGCCATGACTGGCGCAGCATTCTTGAGGCCGGTTCAGCTCTTGGTCGTTTTGACTCACGAAAATGGCTCCCGGAAGTCGACGTTCCGACTTCTGTCATCATTACTACTGAAGACCAAGTTGTTTCACCTCGGAGACAACGAACACTTGCGAGTCTGATTCCAAACACTCATGTTTTTGAGATATCTGGAAACCACGATGCTGTCTATGCACGGTCTTCTGAATTCGTTCCACTACTTGTCAACGCGTGCCTCGCAGTTCATCACGACGCACGTAACAAACCGGGAATTCTGGGAGATTTATGAGTTCAAAGGCAATTCAACTGCGCTCGCGCTGGCGCCGCAATAGTCGACTTCTTCGTCTCGGAGCTCGCGTGGGGCTCGGACATGCTGGAACATCAGCACGAAAAGTATTCGCCGGCGCAGAGCGTAAAGAGCAGTTATCCCGTTCGCGAGAATTGAAATCAGCGCAACAAGTCGCGGATGAATTGGGCAACATGAAGGGCGCATTAATGAAGGTGGGCCAGATGGCCAGCTACCTTGACGACGGACTACCAGAGCCCATGCGTATTGCCTTGTCACAATTGCAATCAAATGCACCACCGATGGCTGTGGAACTTGTTCACATTGAAATCGAACGCGAGCTTGGTCGTTCCATAAAAGACATCTTCGTTGAATTTGACGATGAGCCCATCGCTTCAGCATCTATTGGTCAAGTACACCGCGCAATCATTCGCCTCACCGATGGCAGTGAAAAAGCAGTTGCAGTCAAAGTGCAGTACCCGGGTGTCGGAGAAGCAATTGATTCAGACTTGCGCACTGCTGATCTCTTGGGCGCAATGCTCGCATTCGGCTTCAAGTCATTGAACCCCGAAGACATGGTCGCCGAAATCAAGGACCGCCTTCGTGAGGAACTTGACTACAAAAACGAAGCACAGAATCAGCAGATGTTCGCTGACTTCTACAGGAACCACCCATTTATTCATGTTCCTGAAGTTTTGCATGACTATTCCACAAAAAATATCTTGATCACAGAATTGGTCACCGGTCATACGTTTGCTGAAGTATGCGAATGGTCACAGGAACAGCGCGACATGGCAGGCGAAGCAATATTTCGCTTTGTGTTTCGCAGTTTGTATCGCTTCCGTGCATTCAATGGCGATCCGCACCCGGGAAATTACATTTTTCACGGTGATGGCAGAGTTACGTTTCTCGACTTCGGATTGATTAAACATTTCACCCAAGATGAAATGTTGATGTTCCAGTCAATGGTCAAAGCAGCCGTCATTGATAACGACATGGACGTGTACCGGCGCGTCATTGAAGATGCCGGCATGTTGCAACTTGAAGCTCCATTCACCACAGAGGAATGTGGCGAATACTTCTCTCACTTCTATGAACCAGTACGTGAATCACGCATCATGGAATGGTCAGGTGCCTATGCAACCTCTATCGTGCGTCACACTTTTGACCGCACGTCAGCAATTGCTCAATACGCAACAGTGCCAAAGTCGTTCGTGTTTATCCAGCGCATCAACTTGGGTCTGTACGCACTTCTCGGACAGTTGCGCTCTAGTGGCAATTACCGACGTATCTCTGAAGAACTGTGGCCAATGACTAATGCTCCTGCTTCCACCCCAATGGGTGAAGCCGAGGCTAAGTGGCTCGCGTCGCGCGGCTAAACAATCGTTTGAAGATCAAGACCAACATCAAGAATTGGTGACGAATGCGTAAGTCCGCCGACACTGATGAAATGAACTCCAGTTTCAGCAACTGATCGCGCAGTAGCAATGGTGAGACCACCACTTGCCTCCAAAAGAACAGCATGACCCGTATTGGCGGTGTGGCGTTGCGATATCGCCACAGCTTCTTTCATGACCTCTGGTGGCATGTTGTCTAGCAACACAACATTTGCGCCTGCATCAAGCGCAACTTGCAATTGCTCAAGCGTGTCCACTTCGATCTCGATGGGCAAGGCATCTGCAAGAGCGCGAACCTTGGCGAATGCTTCAGCCACTCCACCCGCAGCAACGATGTGATTATCCTTCACCAAAGCAGCATCGCTGAGGCTCATTCGATGGTTCTGTCCGCCACCGCAGCGCACTGCGTACTTTTCGAGCGCACGCAAACCTGGTGTTGTTTTACGTGTGTCGCGAATAATTGCACCAGTACCTGCCACTGCGTCTACCCAGGAAGCTGTTGCTGTAGCAATGCCGGACAAATGGCACAACAGATTCAATGCGGTGCGCTCTGCTGTCAACAACAACTGTGTTGGCGCCACCACTTTCATCAGAACTTCACCGGCATGCACCCGTTCACCGTCATTATGGAAATAATCAATGGAACTCGCATGAGGGCCACACACCATCTCAATTACTGCTGCGGCAATCACCAAACCAGACACGCACCCATCAGCCCGTGTTCCGAAGGTGGCAGTACTGCGCTGTTCAAATGGAACAGTGGCAACGGACGTGACATCAATACCGCCATCAAGGTCTTCCAAAATTGTGTTTTCGATGACATCTTCGATGTACAAAGGGTTTAAGCCGCCGGCAACCAACAAGTCGCCAGTTTCAGTTGTGAGCGAATACATATCCATTACTTCACCTCAATCTGGCCATCAACAATGCGGCACGACAAGTGATGATTCCATGAATCACTCGGCGCATCAAAATCTGTGCGCCTGTGACAACCACGACTTTCAGTACGTGTCTTTGCCGCTTCAACAACCGCTGTTGCGATTGTAAGCATGTTTGTCGCTTCAAATGCTTTACGAGTAGGCACAACTGTTGCTGACATATTTGACGACAGTGTTTTCAGAATGCGTGAAGCCGAGTCAAGCCCCTCGGGAGTGCGCAACACTCCTACATACTTTGACATGGCTGAGCGCAAGGCTGTGCGGTGATACGAATCAATCAACGCACCAGGGGTTTCGGATTCTTCGGGCGTAGCAACTGGCGGTAATGACCAACTCAATGCACGACCAACGCGCGTTCCAGCCACCACGCCTTCAGTAAGACTGTTCGATGCCAGCCTGTTTGCTCCGTGAACACCAGTGCACGCCGCTTCACCAACCACGTATAGCCCTTGTAACGACGTGGTGCCATTCAATGTTGCCTTCACTCCGCCACAAACATAATGAGCAGCTGGCGCAACCGGAATCAGTTCAGTTCGCGGGTCAATACCTGCATCAAGACATGAAGCAGTGATGGAGGGAAATCGCTCTTCAAACTTTTCAATATGTCGACCATCTAAATACACATGGTCGTCTACACCCGCAGGTGCTTGTGCCATACGTTCACTGATTGCTGCAGCGACAATGTCACGCGGTGCAAGATCTTCTTGTGGATGCACGCCCTTCATGACACGCTGTCCCGCTGCATCTAAAAGAATGCCGCCTTCGCCACGCACAGCCTCACTGATAAGCGCTTGCTGACCTGTTGGTTTACCTCCGCGCCACAGCACAGTGGGGTGAAACTGAATAAACTCAAGATCGCTTGCTTCTAACCCTGCGCGCAATGCAAGAGCAATACCGTCTCCGGTTACAGCTGTAGGGTTTGACGTGGAGGCATAGACCTGTCCGTAACCGCCAGTAGCAATGATGACTGCTCGAGCATTAACAATGCCAACACTTTGCACACCACCACTGCTGTCAAGCATCGCAACTTTGACGCCAGTAACCGCACGCGTTCCATCATTCGTATGACCGATCACAAGATCAAGGCCAAATGCGCGTTCCACCACGTGCACACCTGCCAAGCGCACCGATTCGTCAAGGGTGCGCTGTACCTCAGCACCTGACTGGTCACCACCGGCGTGAACGATGCGTCGGTGTGAATGACCACCCTCGCGCGTCAGCGCAACTCCTTCATGAAGGCCCGGGTCAAATGATGCGCCTAGCTCCATGAGATAACGAATTGCAGTCGGTGCTTCGGTAGCTAATGTGCGCACAGCCTGTTCATCACACAAGCCACCGCCAGCCTCCAACGTGTCTTGCACATGGTTTTCAATGGAGTCGTTCGGGTCAAGCACAGCAGCCAGTCCACCCTGCGCCCAGTTGGTGCTGCCTGCGTCGAGAGTGTCTTTGGTTATGAGAAGAACATCACGCACTGGTCGCATTGCAAGCGCCGCCGATAGTCCGGCAGCGCCAGAACCAAGAACGACAACATCAGTCTCAACCGACCATGTTGGTTCGGGAGCTGCCAGTTGGCTGGGAACGCGATTATTCGCCGACACGAGAAGGTGTGCCGATTGCGATCATGCGCTCAACAGATAGACGAGCTTTGTCTGCAATATCACGAGGAATATCAACTACGTCATTTCCAAACATCAATGAGTGTTCAAGCTTCTCCGGTGTGATCATCTTCATGTACTTGCAAACGGCAGCACGGTTAACGGCTTGAAACTCTGTAGTCACGTTGACCTTACGCAGTTGGTGAAGCATTCCGGTCTCGGTGGCGACAAGAACTTTTCGTGCTTTTGTAGTGCGAGCCGCATCCAACATTGCACCGGTGGAAAGAATATGCGTGCGTTCTGCAGGCACGACACCTTCGCTAGCCAAGTACAGCGCACTTGTTGCACATCCACATTCTGGGTGGACATACAGTTCCGCATCAGGCTCAGCCTCAACCATTGACTTCAGGTCTTGACCGTTAATGCCGGCATGCACGTGGCACTCACCCATCCAGATATGCATGTTGGAACGCTTTGTTTGGCGTTGTACGTGAGCGCCTAAGAATTGATCAGGGCAAAACAAGATCGGCGTGTCGGCTGGAATAGATGCAACAACTTCCACCGCATTGGAACTTGTACAACAAATATCTGTCTCAGCCTTTACCGCAGCGGTTGTATTGACATAACTGACTACAACTGCGCCAGGATGTTGCGCTTTCCATTCGCGTAATTGATCAGCGGTAATTGTGTCAGCCAACGAGCAACCAGCTCGTTCATCTGGAATAAGAATTGTCTTGTCGTACGACAAAATCTTGGCGGTCTCTGCCATGAAATGAACACCGCAGAAAATGATGGTGGACTGTGGCACTGTCGCAGCAAGACGCGAAAGAGCCAATGAATCACCAACGTGGTGAGCAACATCTTGAATCTCTGGCACTTGATAGTTGTGCGCCAGAATCACTGCGTCCTTTTCGGCCGCCAATGTCCTGATTCGTTCGGCCCATGCTGTGCTGTACTCGGTCACGCCTCAAGGTTATAAGGCACTTTACGTAATTGCGCCCTTGTGAAATGGCGCACGTTCTCTACGAGTTAGCCGCCAACGTAATGGGCGGATCAAACCAAAACCGAGTAATCGCCTCAGCAAGCGAGCCCGTTGCCGAGCCGGGGTCCGTGACCACTTCATCTGGTTCGTCAGCAAACCGCAACGCACTGGCAACTCCGTTATCTGCAACCACCACAACTAAACGCACACGCCTACGTAGCGCATGTTCACTCGGCGCACCCTCGATTGTGCCATCAGGCCGTAACGGCGCAGCCCATCCGGTGGTGACTATGGCTGCAGCATCAAACATTCGTGCCAACGCACTCGACGGTGCATCAAGAAGTTCATAAACATCTGGATGCTGTGCCAGTAGACACATGTTGGGTTCATTAGTTGGTCGTGACGCGCAGTTCACGCCATACAGACGTGCGCCAGGCAACTCAAATGAATCGATCATGGTGTGTAATTTTTCTTCGACCCCCACCGCTACATCCGTGATGTTGGGAAGACTGTGAATTGGTTGTGGTGAATCTGTATCCATAACTGCAATGTGTGGATTCATGCCCACACGTTGGCAATTACGACGCCAAAAAATCCGACAAAGTTTTTGCGCCCCGCACAACTAGTGATCCAAATTTCGCCCCAGGACTTGTACTCATGCGCTCAAGTGGGCCTGATACTGAAACCGCAGCAATCACTGTTCCATCAACATCAATAATCGGGGCACTCACCGACGCAACGCCTTTTACGCGTTCTTCCACCGATTCAACCCAACCGGCTGCGCTGAGGCGAGAACCAGTAAGAACACGGCCCGCTGATCCGCGAGCCAATGGGAACAACGCACCCTCTGGAACAATCCATCGCAAACCATTGGGAGATTCAAGCGACACTACGCATCGGCGACCATCAGTTTCTGCAACAAAGACCTGCACGCTTTCGCCAGTGCGATCGCGCAATTCCGTTGCAACTTCACGTGCCCTTTCCAAGAATGGAAACTGCACTGCAGCTCCGCGCCCAAGACCAAGAAGAGTTGGCCCCAAGCAATACAAACCGTCGTTATTGCGACGCACAGCACCATGATGTTCAAGAGCCGACAACAAACGGTGGCACGTAGCCCGCGGAATATCTGTGGCGTCAATTACTTCAGCCAAACTCAATGGGCGCGTAACAAGCGCATTCATCACCACAAAGGCCTTGTCGAGAACTCCGACTCCTGATACGCTGTCCATTACTTGGGAAGTGTATCCCATATATTGAGATTCCGAAAGGAACCCCTATGTCGAATCCAATGACCCTCGCGCAAAAAGTATGGGACCAACATGTCGTGCACAGTGCTGCAGGAGATGCAGACCTCCTCTACATCGACCTTCACCTTGTTCATGAAGTAACAAGCCCTCAAGCTTTCGATGGCTTACGTCTGACCGGTCGCCCATTGCGCCGTCCTGACCTGACAATTGCAACCGAGGACCACAACGTTCCTACAGCCGACATTCATTTGCCAATCGCAGATCCCATTTCAGCAAAGCAAGTGCAAGTCCTTCGCGACAACGCTGCTGAATATGGTTTCACTTTGTTTCCTATGGGAGACCCGAATCAGGGCATCGTTCACGTCATCGGGCCAGAACAAGGCCGCACGCTTCCCGGCATGACAATTGTCTGCGGAGACAGTCACACAGCTACTCATGGCGCCTTCGGTGCACTTGCATTCGGAATTGGTACCAGCGAAGTTGAACATGTTCTTGCAACACAGACACTTCCGCAATCACGTCCGAAGTGGATGTCCATCACTGTTAAAGGCGATGTCCCAGAAGGCGTGACAGCCAAAGACATCATCCTTGCCATCATCGGAAAAATCGGAACAGGCGGCGGCATTGGCCACGTCATCGAATATCGCGGTTCTGCAATTCGTGCACTTTCTATGGAAGGCCGTATGACGGTCTGCAACATGAGCATCGAAGCAGGAGCAAAGGCTGGCCTAATTGCACCTGACGACACCACATTTGAATATCTCAAGGGTCGTGAACATGCACCGAAGGGTGCCGATTGGGATGCAGCAGTTTCAGCATGGAAGAACCTTCGTACAGACGATGGTGCAAAGTTTGATGTTGAAGTAGTGATCGACGCGGCAACTTTGTCTCCACATGTCAGTTGGGGAACAAACCCTGCTCAAGTTCTGCCGATCAACGGAATCATTCCTTCGCCAGCAGATGCACCAGACGAAACAAGTGCAAACACAATCAGCCGCGCACTTGAATACATGGGACTTACTGCCGGAATGAACATGCGTGATGTTCCTGTTGACACAGTGTTCATCGGCTCATGCACCAATGGTCGCATTGAAGACATCCGAGCAGCAGCAGCTGTATTCAAAGGACGCACCGTCACGGTGAAGCGCGCCATGGTTGTTCCCGGCAGTCATGCTGTACGCAACCAAGCAATCGCGGAAGGTCTCGACAAAATTCTTATCGCAGCTGGTGTTGACTTTCGTGAGCCAGGATGCAGCATGTGTCTGGCAATGAACCCTGACAAGTTGGCACCAGGCGAACGCGCCGCCAGCACAAGCAACAGAAACTTTGAAGGGCGTCAAGGCCGCGGTGGCCGCACACACCTTGTCTCCCCTGCCGTCGCTGCAGCAACCGCTGTTGCCGGACACTTCGCAAGCCCAGGAGATTTGAAATGAAATCAGTACATATCGTTACCGGTCGTGCAGTGCCCTTAAAGCGCAGCGACGTCGATACCGACCAAATCATTCCTGCAGAGTGGCTAAAGCGCGTCGAGCGCACAGGCTTTGAAGCTGGGTTGTTTTCCACCTGGCGCGATGATCGCAGTTTCGTACTGAACGATGAAAAGTATTCCGGTGCAACCATCCTTGTTGCTGGCCCAAGCTTTGGTGTTGGTTCATCTCGTGAACATGCAGTGTGGGCAATTCAGCAATACGGCTTTGATGCAGTGATTGCACCGAGCTTTTCTGACATCTTTCGTAACAACTGCACAAAGAACGGTCTCGCGCCAGTCATCTTGCCGCAGGCAGCAGTAGAAAAACTATGGGAACTCATCGAAGCTGATTCCACAACGGAAATCACTGTTGACATGGAACGTCTCACAGTTGAAGTTCCATCAGCTGGCTTCAAAGAGAGCTTCCCAATGGACGCACCAACACAACACCGCTTCTTAAATGGCCTTGATGACATTGGCATCACCATGACGCACGCTGACGACATCACGTCGTACGAAAAAAATCGCCCAGCCTGGCTGAACAAATAACAGTTACGTGGGGCTCAGCCCCATTTGAGTCCGGCAAACATCAAGCCATTGAGGGCTGTCATTACCGTGATGATCTTCAAGGTTTGCGAATTCAAGGCCTTGTATATCTCAGCGCGAAGCTCAGCCATTTCGAGTCGAAGGTCGCTACGTAGTTCAGCCATCTCTGAGCGCAATTCAGTACGCAGTTCAGCCATGTCGGTATGCATCGCGACTTGAAAGATCACCAGATCATCCTTGGAAACGATGCCGGCAATGCCGCCATACGGAAGATGTTCCATCAGAATTGTTGCCTCCTCGCCAATTAGACCTTGTAATCGATGCGCCAATTTGAGTCTGTCGCGTTCGTTCACCACCATACATCTCCATTCCGTAATGGTTTCGATAACCAGAACTAATTGAGATGTGCACCGCAACTAGGGCGAAGTGGAAGAACTACAGGAAAGAGTCGAGGGTTTTGAGACGCTCATCGTTCGAGAAGATCTCGATCGGTGGGTTCGTTTCTAAACGCAATGCTCGCTGAATAATGCGGCACGTTGTGTGCTGGTTGTATTCAGCGAGAGTGA
>Ga0209500_10001663_pt1 | contig 16460 bp, 14 predicted proteins | sample S_140212_EF_Meta_FD_187323 | JGI IMG/M metagenome (GOLD analysis project Ga0209500, IMG submission 187323) | Freshwater microbial communities from Lake Simoncouche, Canada to study carbon cycling - S_140212_EF_MetaG (SPAdes) (version 2) | ecosystem: Environmental > Aquatic > Freshwater > Lake ... | reverse complement strand
GCCGTCGTGGTCTCGCCTCAGGGTGTCCTTACCGAGGAACCACGCCTTGCGCTCGCCGAAGGTGTTGTGGACCTCGGCGACACCGCAGGCGAGAGCCCCATCCACGGTCGCCATCATGAACACCGCGGGGTTATAGGATTTACCGAAGGCCCGGGGCATCGCGACGAGCGTGATTTCGGCGCGGGTCGGAAGGGGTTCGCCTTGGGCCGCTACGAAGGCCCGGAAGCGATTAGCCAGCGTGTCGCCGGCTCCGCCGAAAGCCTGTGGAACGCCTTCCGGCTGAAAGATCTCCGCGGCCGGTAGGAAATCCCGGTCGCGGAAACAGTACGGGGAAAAGCCTCGCCCCAGCATGAAGTGCCCGCCGCGAACCTTGTCTAAAGTCGCCGCATCAATGGCCAGGGCGAAGGCCGCATGGGTGAAGTCATGCCGCTTCGGCCAGAGCCGGGCGTGCATCACTTCCGCATCGTAGAGGCGTGGCATCTGCGGGCAGAGTGAAAGGAAGGCCGCCGGGCGCAAGCGTCCCCTCGCCCAAACCTTGCTTCCCGGTGCCTTGCGGGCATAACGAGTCCGTGGCCCAAGAGATCTTCGGCATGTGCGTCCTCACCCTCGGCGGCTCCGCCGGGTGCATGTTGTTTGCGTTAAATGCCGGCCGGAAGCGCCGCCTACTGGACGATACCCCAGTCTCAAAAGCCTTGGGGGTTTTCGTCGGTGAAGTCGAACTCGAGGGGGTCTGCGTCCGTCGCGATCCTTTTACCAGCTACCTCGCCGAGAGTCCTTGCGTACTTTATCGCTGGTCGGTCTGCGAACATTGGCGCCGAGCGCGTCAGGAGACCTATACTGACGACAAGGGTAACACGAGGACCCGCACGGTCATCGATACCGGCAGCGACGTGGTTGCTTCGGGCGGCGAGACGGCCGGCTTCTACCTGCAGGACGAGACGGGTTACGTCTGGGTCGACCCGGAAGGCGCCGACCTCGAGACGAACATGCTTTTCGATCGGGACGTCGATCGCGACGATCCGCTTTACTACGGTAAGGGGCCCGACGGGTCGGTCGAGGGTTCGACTGGCGAGCGTAGTTTCACGGAGCACGGTCTGGCCGTGGGCACGCCGCTCTTCGTGCGCGGTCGCGCGAGCGAACGCCCCGACATCGTCGCCGCTCAGATCAAGCATGAGGCGAAGGCCGACATGTTCATCATCACCCCGCGTAAGGAGAAGGATGTCAGCGAAGGTAAAGCCACGGCGTATGTGCTCTGGAACCTCCTCGGTGCCGCCCTCGCCGCCGGCTTCGGCACGGTCCTCGTCGCCGCCCAAGTCCGTAATCCTACTCCGCTCGGTTTGTTCATCGGCCTTGGGCTCTACCTCATCGCGCTCGGTGGAGGTTGGGTCTGGATGGTCTTTAATAGCATTGTCGGGCTGCGTAACCGTGTTCGCCAGGCGCAGTCGCTCATCGATATCCAGTTGAAGCGGCGTACCGACCTGATTCCTCGCTTGGTCGAATGCGTGAAAGGTTTCCGCGCGCATGAGGCCTCCGTGCAGACGCTTGTCGCCGCGCTCCGGGCGCAGGCGGACGGCGGCCGACCCGCCGCGGTGGCGCCGATGCTCGTCGCCGTCGCGGAGCAGTATCCGGAAATCCGTGCACAGGAATCATTTGATGAGCTGCGTAAGAACCTCGTCGAGACGGAGGATCGGATCGCGCTCGCCCGCGCCTATTACAACAATATCGCGACGTTCTATAACACCCGCCTCGAACGCGTGCCGGACCGTTATGTAGCGGGCATCTTGAACATGGAGCCGGAAGCCCTTTTCCAGGCCGAAGGGTTCGAGCGTCAGGCGCAGAAAATCGCCTTCTGAACAGGCTGGCTGGGTGCCGGGGGTCGAATCAGGTCGTTATTGAGGATTATTCTATCTTCTAATCGGTCCGGGCCGTTAATCGATCCGATGGTGGTTTGGGTCCTCGCTTAGGGCTGAACGGGCGATACACCTTCAGGCGTGTTCGCCCCGGACAACTTGCTCAGCGCCGCCATGGTTATCGTGGTCTCAGGCGCCTCACTGAAGTTTGCTTTGGATCTCAAGCGGAAGCAGCGGTTGTTGGCAGACACGCCGACTTCCAAGACGCTCGGGGTTTTTATTGGCGAGGTCGAGATTGAGGGCGTTTGCGTCCGCCAGAACCCCTTGACCAGCCATCTTTCAGAAGTGGCCTGCGTCTACTTTCGTTGGACCGTTTCCGAGGAGTGGTCCCGGACTGTGTGGCATGTGGACGATCATGGTATCCCCTACTCAGAGACGACCACCGGTTTCATTGAAGTGGCCTCTGGCGGCGGGCGGGCTGGATTCTACCTGCAGGATGATACGGGCTTCCTCTGGGTCGAGCCCGCGGGGGCTGAGCTCGAGGCTCGTGTGACATTCAGTGCAGATGTTAGGACGGGCGCTCCGCTCTACTACCGCAAGGGCCCACCCGGGAGCATCAGCGACTCCACCGGACGGCGTATCTTCAAGGAGCACAGCTTACCCATCGGTACCAAGCTTTTTATCCGCGGACGAGCGAGCGAGCGCACGGACATCGTCGCCATCCAGATTAAGCACGAAGCAAGCGAGGAAATGTTCATTATCTCAGATCGCGCTGAAGAGGAAATTAACACCAGCTTTGCCCTGAAGTCGGAGCTGGCGAATTTGCTGGGGGTTTTCTTGGCGATTAATGCCGTGTTGGTCGCGTACGCGGGAGCCTGGCCGGTCGCGGAAGTATACCTTGGATTCGTCAACATGGTCTTTGACGATGACCACTCCACAAAAATGCTCGGAGAAGGGTTGGCGGCAGTGTCTATTTATATTCCGCAAGCTCTCTTGATGGGATGCGGATTCTATTTCCTCGCTCGCATGGCCTTCTGGTGCGGAATGGCCTTTAATAGTATGGTCGGGCTCCGCAATCGCGTGGCCCAGGCTTACTCGCTCATCGACGTGCAGTTGAAGCGTCGCACGGACCTGATTCAGCGCTTCGTTGCCTGCGTAAAAGGTTTTCGCGAACATGAGGTTTCGGTGCAGAATCTCGTGACCGTGGCGCGGGCTCAGGCCGGCGGCGGCTCGCTGAGGGCGCTCGTCCCCGGCATCCTCGCAGTCATCGAAAGCTATCCTGAGATCCGGGCGCAGGAGTTGTTCAATGATTTGAGCAAGCAACTGATCGAGACCGAAGATCGCATCGCGCTCGCCCGCGGCTACCATAATAACATCGCGATGTTCTATAACACCCGCATCCAGAGCTTCCCGGAAAACTTGCTGGCCGCGATCGTCAACATGCAGCCGGAGGCCTTGTTCGAGGCCGAGGGTTTTACCTACCACCCGGCGGCCGTGGCCTTCTGATTACGCCGTCCACGCGTCGCGGCCAAGCAGCTGCGAACAGAGGCGGTGCGCCGACCAGAAGCCGTCTTCGTGGAATCCATAGCGTTGCCACGCGCCGACGAAGTGCGTGCGCACGCCAGCCCGTGCGTTGAGCGCCGGGACCTCGGCTTGCGCCGCGACGGCTTCAAGGGAGAAGAGCGGATGCTCGGTCGGGATGGTACGGAGGACCTTCGCCGGATTGACCTGCTCGGGGTGGTTGATGGTCACGACGAAGTCGCCCTTGTCCGTCAGGCCCTGCAGTGAATTCATCCAGTAGTGCGTCGAGGTCGCGAGGCCGCCATCCTTGGCCCAGGTGCGGTAGTTCCAGGAAGAGCGTGCCTTGGTGGCGCGAGGGAGGGGTGCCATGTCTGTATGCACGATGGCGACGTTCTGATTGTAGGCGAAGGCGCCGAGCAGGCGGCGCTCCTCGGCATCGGCATCGGCGAGGAGCTTCAGTGAGGTATCCGCATGAGAGGCCATGATTACTCGGTCGAAACGTTCTTCGCCCTGCGCGGTCGTCACGATGACTTGGGCTCCATCGCGGCGGACGGCGGTGACGCCTTGTCCGAACCGGAAGTCGGCGGGGTGCGCCTTGAGGAGGGCTTCGACGTATGTGCGCGAGCCGCCCTCGAGCGTCAGCCACTGGTGCTGGGTGTCGAGGCCGAGGAAGCCGTGGTTATGGAAGAAGCGCATCAGTGCGGCGGCGGGGAAGCCGAGCATCTTCTCCGCCGGCGTCGACCATACTGCGGCCGACATCGGGATTAGGTAGAGGTTCAGGAAGTCCTGCCCGAGTCCTTTCTGGGCACACCAGTCGCGCAGTGAGGTCGTCTCGGCTTTAGTGGACTGCCACTCGGTCTTGGCGAGCTTGTTGAACTTGTTGATCTGGAATAGGAGCTTCCAGAAGCGCAGGCTGAGTAGGTTGCGGCGTTGGGCGAAGAGGTGGTTGAGCGAGCTGCCGCACCATTCGAGCCCGGTCGGGTCGTGGCGGACCGCGAAGGACATCGAGGTCTGCTTCGGCTTCACGCCGAGTTCCTTGAAGAGCCGGCAGAGGTGAGGGTAGGTCACCTCGTTGAACACCATGAACCCCGTGTCCATCGGCAGGGCGCGACCAGTGCCGGGCTCATTGACGTCGATGGTGTGCGCGTGGCCGCCCGGGCGCGCGTCATGGTCGAAGACCGTGACGTCGTGATGGGCGCGCAGGAAGCGTAGGCAGCCGAGGCCGCTCACCCCGGAGCCGATGATGGCGATCCGTTCACGCACGCGGAACCGAGGCCTCCGCCTTGGTGCGTTCCGCCTCCTCGTAGACTGAATCCGGTACGCCCTTGAGGCCCCAGATCAATCCCATCCAAGCCATCACTTTTAGGCCATAATACGTTGGGTCGAATTCCCACCAGTAGAAGCCCTGCTTCGTCGTGGCCTGGTAGCGGTGGTGGTTGTTATGCCAGCCTTCGCCGAGGGTGATGAGCGTGAGGATGAGCGAATTACGGGACTCGTCGCCGGTGGTCCGGAAGCGCTTGGTGCCGAAGACGTGGGCGAGGGAGTTGATGCAGCCCGTACCATGGAAGAGCACGACGGTCGAGATGATGCCCCAGACGAGCATCTGCGGGCCGTTGGTGTCGTAGCCATGGGCGCCGAGCCAGGCGCCGGCGCCGAAAGTCACGCAGCCGGCGAGTAACGGCACGAGGATGTCGAAGCGGTTGAGGAAAACGAGCTCGGGGTATTTCGCCAGGTCAGAGATCTTCGAGTAGTCGGTTGGGAAATTCCGCTTCGCGGTGATCCAGCCCACGTGCGACCACCAGAAGCCGTCGACCACTGGGGAGTGCTTGTCGTCTTCTTCGTCGGAATGCTTATGGTGGTGGCGATGCGTGCAGGCCCACCAGAGGGCCCCGCGCTGGACCGCCAGGGCCGCCCAGAAGGCCATCACGAACTGGAAAGCGCGGGAGGTGGAGTAGGTCTTATGCGAGAAGTAACGGTGGAGGAAGCCGGTGATCGCGAACATCCGGAAGAAGTATAGGCCGACGGCTGTCCAGACGGCGATTGGGCTAGCGCCGACCCAGATGACGGCGAAGCAGGCTAGGTGGAGCAGGATGAAGGGAATGGAGCGTAGCCAATCGACCTTCTTGGGGGCGCTCTGGAGGGCCTCGACTCCTTCCGGGATGTGGTCCGCATCGAACCAGCGGATCAGGGCACGGAAGAAACCGTCCGCAGGTCGCTCGGTAAGGGGGGTGGACATCTGGTTCGCAGTTAGATGGGGAGGGGGCGTTTCGCAACTGCTTTGACGATTTTGGCCCGCTGGCCAAACTAGCCCCGGGTAGACAAATCCGCCCACCCGCGACGCCCTCTATTACAAGATGCCCGATGCCCATGCCGATCAGGATTGGCGGGCCTGGTTTGCCGAACACGGCGCCAGGCTCCGGCTCATCGCGCGCCAATGGACCCGGGGTGAGGCCGATGCGGACGACGTCCTGCAGGAGGCATTTGTACGCTTTTGGAAACATCAACGTCACCTACCCGGTAATCCAAACGCCCTCGTGGTAACCTCCATTCGGCGGGCGGCTCTCGATCTCTTACGGCGCGGCGACCGGCGCACGGCGCGCGAAAAGGTCGTGGGCGACGATATGGACACGGTGACTTGGTTTGAGCCTGAGACCGACCCGCGGCTCGCGGCCCTCGCCGATTCACTGAAGCTTCTCCCCACCGAGCAACGCGAGGTCGTCGTCCTCAAGGTCTGGGGCGACCTGACCTTCGACGAGATCGGCGAACAACTTTCGATTTCTCCGAACACCGCGGCCTCGCGGTGGCGCTATGCTATGGAGGCCCTGCGCAAACACATTACCGCCCGCACCCATGACTGACCCCGACCACGAAATCGAACAGGCCCTCGCCGCCTTGCGCCCCCGCGCCCCCGGTGCCACTATCACCGCCCGTCTCGCCCGCGAGCTCGACGCTTCGTCCCAGCGCCGCGGCGTCATCATTGCTTGGTCCGCCGGAATCTCGGCGCTCGCGGCGGCCTTCGTCGCGGCCTTCGTCTTCCTCGGTGGCGCGTCCGAGACCGAGGCTCCGACCTATCAGCTCGTGCGCGTCGAGCAGTCTCGCCCGGATATTCAATTCTTCCGTCCGGTGCAGATGGACGACGGCTCGTTCGTCCGCCCGGTGCGCGTCCGCTGGCAGGATACGACTCGCTGGGAAGACGCTCGCAGTAATACCCGCTTGATCAACTATCGCCCGAACGACCAGCTCGCGCTGCTGCCACTCGAAACTAACTGAACAAATCCGCTGACCACCAACGCTTAACTTACATAGGACCCGCCATGAATACCCTCCGCCAGATTCCCCTCCACATGCTCCTCCTCGCCGGGCTGGTCAGCCCGATGCAGGCGAAGAATAAGGACGGCGAAACGCCCGCCCCCAAGGCCGCCGCTACCGGCGAGGTCGCCTACGCTGGTCTCAACGTCGGCCCTCGGCGTGAAGCCGCGAATACCACGGTGCCCGCCGGCGTCGGCATCCAGGTCGGCTTCATCGATCCGAAGGGCCCGTCATCTGGCAAAGTCGAGGAGGGTGATATCCTTACGCGGCTCGACGACCAGATGCTCTTTAATGCGGAACAGTTCCGCGCGCTCGTGCGCACGCGTAAACCTGGCGACAAGGCGAAGCTCACGCTGGTGCGCGGCGTCGAGCCGATGACGGTCGACCTCACGCTCGGCGGGCGGCCCGCGGAGAAGTCCGTCGCGGCAGGTCGGGCGGCCGCGATCGAGACCCCCAGTGGTATCGCTATCGCTCCGGGTGGGCCGATTCCCGCCGACTTGCTGAAGCAGCTGCAGGACATGCAGGCCGGCACGCTTCCTCCGCCCGCCGCCCGTTCGCGCGTCCCTTCGGCTGACGAACAGCGCGCGCCGTCTGGCGCCAATTCCTCCTCGTCTCGCTCGTTCTCGTTCAGCTTTGGTAACGGCGCGAAGTCTTCGTCCCACTCCATGGCTTCGGATGGCGAAGGTACCGTCTCGCTCGAGGAGAAGGACGGTAAGAAGCGTGCGGTGGTGAAGGATCGCGATGGCAAGACGCTCTTCGAAGGCGACGTCACGGAGAAGGCCGAGGTCGAGAAACTGCCGGCCGAAGTCCGCCGTCGATTGAAGCTCGTCGAGGGTAAGGGCTTCACGCTGCCAGGCTTCCCGCTCTCCCCGGAGGCGGCCCCGGCCGAAGAGCCCAAGAAGAAGTTCGACCCCAAGCAGGGCGCATAAGCCCTCCCGCTGCCTGGGAGGCCGCCGGATGGTGGCCTAAGGTAGGGGCAGGACTACGTCATGCCCTCCCTCCGCGGAAAGGGCGCGGCGTAGCCACGCCCCTACCTTGGCGTTCACCGTGCGGCGAACGCTTGTACGGCGGATTATTTCGGAGCGCCTTGAGGAGGAGGGCCGTCCGGAGGCGGGCCACCAAAGCCACCGGGTGGCGGCCCTTTCTTGCCCTTCTTACCGCCCTTAGCGCCGGGTCCGCCCTGGCCGCCGAGGTTGGCATGCGGATCCATCTTCTGCTTGCTGAATGACGGGTCCGGGTTGCCCTTGAACTTGCGTGGGATGAAAGGGTATTCCTCGGTCATCACGTAGTAGTAGGTGCCCTTCGGGAATTCCGGGGTCACGCCGGTGCGTCCACCGAACTCGTCGAGATCGCCCGAGCCGGCGATGTATTCGAAGTCGAGGCCAAAGGAACCGTCAGGCTTGCCAGTCGGGGTTTCCTTGCCGTCGCCGCCACGGTCGGCGGTCTTGAGGCGGTAGCTGCTCTTCATCTTCTTGAGCTCGCTCTGAGGGTCCTCGGATTTGGTGTAGGCGTAGACGGCGTAGACCGGGAAGCCGTCCGCGGCCCAGCCGACGTGCGTCATCTTCTTTTCGCCGCCCGAGAGACGTTCGACCAAGAGGGTGGGGAGTCCGTGGTAGTGATAGGCTCCGTTGGGCTGCACGTGCGCGTGGTTCTGGTCCAGGCCCAAGCCTACGGTGATGCGGGGCGTCGTGCCCATCTCGGTATTACTCTTGAGGGCTTCGTAATGCCAAGGGTTGCTACGATCGCCGTCGTTGAAGACTTCGGCGGTGCCTGGGTCGAAGACGATGCCATTCAGGGCGACGCCCCAAGCGGACATCATGCGGCCCGTTGCGCCGCCTTCCAGCGGCTTGGGGTTGGCTGGCACTTCGAGATGATACTTCTGCTCGGAGATAGCGTTGGGGTTTCCGCGGGTGGGGTACTTGGCGACCTTGTGGTCCGGGATGCCGTTGGATTCGATGATGCGCTTGTCGCCTTTCACGGTGATGGTGACCTTATTCTGGCCGGGTGGCTCGTTGTCGGCCTTGATCATCGCCGGGCCTTTGGTGGCTTCGGCGGCCAAGCTGGCGGCGAACAAAAGGGTGAGGAGGGACGGGTTCATGGGAGTGGGTAATAGCATACCAGAAATCGACTTAAGTGAAGATTAAGGCCACCCCGGGGTTGGCTTTTCCCGGAAAATAGCTCTTGTTCGTCCCATGGTTTCCACCACCGAACTTCTTTCCCGCTCCGTCGCCGGGATGAACGCCCTCGCCACCGTCTTCCTCTTGGTAGGCTACTTCCGCATCAAGGCCGGCGACCGTGCCGGCCATGGCAAGGCAATGGGCGTCGCGGTCCTGACCTCAGCCCTCTTCCTGGCGCTGTACCTGGCCTCGAAGGTCCACCTCTGGGTCGCGCTTCATAAGACCAATATTCTCTACCGTCCCGAGGTCGGTCTGACTTGGGACAAGCTCCTGTACTACGTCATCCTCTTTCCCCATATCCTCCTGGCGATCCTCGTCACCCCTTTCATCCTGAGGGCCGTCTGGCTGGCCAAGAACGATCGCTTCGAGGAGCACAAGAAGCTCACCCGCTGGGTCTTCCCGGTCTGGCTCTACGTCTCGGTTACCGGCGTCATCGTCTGGGGGTTCATGGAGTTCAGCGGCTCGCTTGCCGCGGTCGCCCAGCAGGCGGCGAAGTAAGCCGGCGATTTTCCCCTCGCTCCGTATCAGATTTCCGCTTTCACTCCTGCGGTCGTCATGGAAAGAGAGCCCTCGTCCCGAAATCCGCAGACGGAGAAGCTGTTTCTCTGGGCCGCCTTCATTCTTTTCTGCACGGTGCTGGCTTTCACGTGGTCGACCTATGGCGACGAGTCCGCTCGCCTTGCCGGGCTGCGCGCTAGCGAGCGCCAGAAAGAACAGACGTATGCGGCTCTCGAGCGGACGCGCGGCCAGACCGACCGCTACGTCGACCGCTTCAGTCGTGACGCGGAATTCGTCCGTGACCAAGCCCGCGAACGCATGGGCGTCGCCGAGCCGGGTGAGATTGTGATCCGCCTTGATGGCGTGCGTGGTATGGCTACGCCCCAGAAGCCGGCGTCTACGGCGCCTGCCCCGGCGGCCCGCTGAGCATCCTTGCTTGCCTGCCTGCCTTCCCGGAGGCATTGCTTGGTTATGTCCGCACGGAAGAAAGCCCAGGCCACCTGGGGCGGCCGGTTCAGCGCCGGTCCTGCCGAATTGATGCTACGTTTCGGCGAGTCCGTCTCGTTCGACCACCGTCTCTGGGCCCAGGATATCCGCGGCTCGAAGGCCCATGCCACGATGCTCGCTCAGGCAGGTATCTTGACCAAGCGGGAGCGTGACGCCATCCTGCGGGGGCTCGACGCCATCGCCAAAGAGATCGCGGCCGGTAAGTTCAAGTGGAGCCGCGAGCTCGAGGACGTGCACATGAACATTGAGAGCGCGCTCACGAAGCGCGTCCCGGCCGCCGCCAAGCTGCATACGGCCCGTTCGCGTAACGACCAGGTCGCCACCGACGTCCGTCTCTGGATTAAGGACCAGTGCGACGCCGCCGATGAAGCCCTCGTCTCCTTGCTCAAGACTTTGGTGAAACTCGCTGCGGCCAATGCCGACGTAATCCTACCGGGCTACACGCACCTGCAGCGTGCCCAGCCGGTTTCCGCCGCCCACCACCTCCTCGCCTACGCCGAGATGTTCGGCCGCGACCGCGCGCGCCTCTCCGCCGCCAAGGCTTCCGCAAACTGGTGCCCCTTAGGCTCCGGCGCTATCGCTGGTACGACGCTTCCGATTCGCCGCGAAGTCACGGCGAAGCTGCTCGGCTTCGTCGACGCAAAGGGCCGCCCGCAGGTCACCCGTAACTCGATGGACGCGGTCGCTGATCGCGATCCGGCCACGGAGTTCTGCTTCGCTGCCGCCCTCTGTGGCGTCCACCTCTCGCGTCTCGCCGAGGACATGGTCCTCTGGTCTTCCGCGGAGTTTGGTTTCGCGCGCATGCCCGACGAGTTCTCGACGGGCTCGTCGCTGATGCCCCAGAAGCGTAATCCGGACTCGATGGAACTCCTCCGGGGTAAGGCCGCGCGCTTCCAGGCTTCGCTCACGCACCTGCTCACGCTCACGAAAGGCCTGCCGCTCACGTACAACCGCGATCTGCAGGACGACAAGCCGCCGCTCTTCGACGCCGCTGACCAGCTGATCCTGTCTGTCGCCGTGGCTGACGCCACGCTCGCCGGTACGAAGTTTCACAAGGCCCGCTGCCTCGCCGCCGCTTCCGATCCTGCGCTTCTCGCCACCGACCTCGCCGATTGGCTCGTCCTTAAGGGTATGCCGTTCCGTCACGCCCACCATGCGGTCGGTCGTCTCGTCGCGCTGGCGGAGAAGTCCGCCGTGCCACTCGACAAGCTTTCCGACGCCGCTGCGTTGACCGCTGATAAGGCTTTCACGAAGGGCTGGCGCGAAGTCTTTAGCCTGCAGCGTGGCTTCGCCGCGCGTGAGAACACGGGCATGCCCGGCCCCAAGGCCGTCGCCCGCGAGATCGCCCGCTGGAAGCAGTCCCTCCGCTAAGCGCGGATGGACATCGGCCTGCTCATCGCCTCCTGCCTGACCGCGAGTCTCTCGCCCGGGCCGGCGGCACTGTCGACGATTGAGACGTCGCTTCGCTTTGGCAAGCGCCGCGCCTTCTGGCATACGCTCGGTCTCGCGGTCGGTGAGACGCCGCACCTTTTCCTTTCGCTCTTCGGCACGCACTGGCTCACGCAGCACGTCCCCTATGCGATGACCGCCATCGCCGTCTCCGGCTTGGCTTATTTCCTGTATCTCGCGTTTAACCATCTCGCGCGCCCGCGCTCGAGCCTGCCGGAGTCCGCCGGACTGGAGGGTGGCGCCCTCGAGCTATTCCTGCGCGGTACGTGGGTGAACTTCTCGAACCCGAAGACAATCCCGTTCTTCCTCATCATCATCCAAGCGGCTAAAGTGCCCGCCGATGCCTTTGCTTGGTCGACGACGGGCGTGTTCCTGCTCTGCACCCTGGGCTCGGAAATCGGCGTCATGAGTTTTTACGCTTTCATCGGTGACCGCTTGCGCGTTCGACTGAAGGACGCGGCGACGATCCGTTGGGTTGATCGCGTGCTGGGCGTATTGTGGCTGACTCTCGGCGTGCTGATGGCCGGGCGAGTCTGGCAATTGCTCGAAGGTCAGCATTAACCGAGGCCCCGGGGGCTTGTAAGCTCCAGCATGGTGATTTATAAAGAGGCATGCCCCTGCTTCGTCTCCTCTCGTCGTTCGCCCTCGCGCTCGGCCTCATTCTGCTTTCTGGCTGCGCCTCCGCTCCCGAGGCGCCTAAGCGGATCGGAATCATCGGCCTCGACACCTCGCATGTCGTCGCCTTCACCACCGTCTTCAATAAAGGTCCGAAGAATCCTGCCGACGCTGCGAAGTTCGCGGGGTTCCGCGTGACGGCCGCCTTCGCCCAAGGCAGCAAGGATATCCCGGAAAGCACAGTGCACGTACCCGATTACACGGCCAAGCTGCAGGCGATGGGCGTGCAGGTTTATGATTCCATCGACAAACTTTGCGCGGATGTCGACTTCGTGATGCTTGAATCCAACGACGGCCGCGTACACCTCGAGCAGATCCTCCCGGTGCTCAAGGCTGGTAAGACCGTCTACATCGACAAGCCGATTGCCGGTTCGCTCGCCGACGTCATCCGCATCCAAGAAGCCGCTAAGAAGTCTGGCGCGATTTACTTCTGCTCTTCATCCCTACGCTACGCGGCCAGCACGCAGGCGGTCGCTCAAGGTTCTGTCGGTAAAGTGAAGACGGCATACACCACTAGCCCGGCAAGCCTCGAGCCGCACCACCCTGATCTCTATTGGTATGGCGTCCACGGCTGCGAAAGCCTCTACACCGTCATGGGCACGGGCTGTATCTCCGTGAAGCGCGACAAGTCCGCCGCAGGCTTGATTCAGGTCACTGGTAATTGGGGCAACGGACGCGTGGGCATCTATCGCGAAGCCGATCGTAAGGCCAAGGGTGGGCCCTACGGCGGCAAGGCCATCGGCGACAAAGGCGAAGCCGACATCGGCAAGTTCGACGGCTATGAAGTCCTGCTCGAGGCAGTGGTGAAGATGTTCCGCACGGGTAAGGCGCAGGTCTCTGCCGAAGAGACGCTCGAACTTTATACCTTCATGGAAGCCGCCGATGAGAGCAAACGCCAGAACGGTGCCGAAGTAAAACTCGCCGATGTCCTCGCCAAAGCCCGCGCCGAAGTGGCCGGCAAATAGAGGTAGGGATGCGATAACATCGCATCCGCGTTGCCTTCGTCTGCCTCGGGTAGGGCGGTGATTGCCATCGCCGCCGTTTGCGTCCGCAGGTTGAAAGTCATCGGCCCTTACTCAGGCTCATTGAAATCGTATGTCCGTCCGCGAACGGATGTGATGGCAATCACGTCCTTACCTTTTAATGGCTCTGCATCGCAGCATACCAGCGTGCCAGCAGATTCCCGCGGCGGCGCATGCCGCCGCTTCACTACTCCGCGAACCCGTGTTCTTTCAACATCCTCGCGACGGCTTGCGGCAGTGCGGGGCGAATCGCCGTGGGTACGACCTTCTGCGCGTCGACGGTGCAATGCAGGTAGCCAAGCTTACGTTCGGCGTCGGCGTCGCGGCCAGCGGCTTCGAGCCAGCGCTGCAGCACGGCAGCCGCGCGTGCCCACTCTGGCCAGTCGCTCTCGACGCCATCGGCAGCCTCGACCAGCGTGCACAGCGCGCAAGCGCCGAGGAAGCGTTCGACCGCGGCGGCATCTTCGACGCCTACGATTGCAACGAGCTTCTCCCGTTCACGCGCTTCCATGGTCAGGTCTTGTAACCGAGCACCGGTCGTAGCCACTTCTCGGCTTGCTCGATGGTCCAGCCCTTGCGCTTGGCGTAATCCTCGACTTGGTCGCGGCCGACATTATCGACGTCAAAGTAGATGGACTGCGGGTTGCCGAAATAGAGACCCGACACGGAGGCGGCCGGGTTCATCGCATACGATTCGGTGAGCGTGCAACCGAGTCGATCTGCGTCCAGCAGGCGCCAGAGCTCAGCCTTCTCGGTGTGCTCAGGGCACGCGGGATAGCCGGCGGCTGGACGACGCCCTGCGTACTTCTCGTCGACGAGTTCTTCGACGGTGAGGGCCTCGTTCGGCGCGTAGCCCCAGAGTTTCTTACGGACCTCGAGGTGCAGCCATTCGGCGCAACCTTCGGCGAGACGATCAGCGAGAGCCTGGATGAGGATTTGGCGGAAGGGGTCCCGCGCCTTGAAGGAGGCGGCGTAGTCCTCGATTTCCTGACCAGCGGTTACGGCGAAGGCGCCGAGGTGGTCGCCCTTCTCGTTCGAGACGAGGTCGGCGAGCGAGCGGCAGGTGGTCACCTTCGGACGCAGACGCTGGTCTCGTAGGAAGTGGAAGCGGCCGATCGGTTTGGCCTGGGCTTCGTCGCCATAAATCTCGACATCGTCGCCAACGCGTCGGGCGGCCCAGAGTCCGGCGGCGCCACGGAGATGGAAACGGTTGCCGCGGATGAGGTCGTCCAGCTCGACGCGGGCGTCGTCGAAGAGCTTGCGCGCTTCGCTGCCATACTTGGCCGACTTGAAGATCTGCGGGAACGCACCTTTCAGCGACCAGGTGACGAAGAAGGGCGTCCAGTCGATGATCTCGGCCACCGCGGCGGGGTCGATGCGCTCGAAGAGCGTCACGCCAGGCTTGCGCGGGGCGGGCTGGATCGTGGCGGTGGTGATGAGCGGACGTTGGCGGGCTTCGGCCAGCGGGATGACGACGGCGGGCTGCTGCTTCTCGTAGGCTTCGCGCATCTCGGTCTGCGTGGTCTTGAGGTCGCCGACGAAGATGTCGCGCTTGGCGGGATTGAGCAGGTCGCTGCACACGGTCGTGACGAGCGAGGCGTCGCCGACGTGCACCATCGGGCCGTCGTAATGCTGGGCGAGCTTGATGGCGGTGTGCTCCTTGGAGGTGGTGGCGCCGCCGATGAGCAGGGCAGTATGGATGCCCGCGCGTTTCAATTCCTGGGCGACGGTGATCATCTCGTCGAGCGAGGGCGTGATCAGGCCGGACAGGCCGATGAAGTCAGGCTTCAGGCGCTGGGCTTCGGCGACGATCTTCTCGGTGGGTGTCATGACGCCGAGGTCGGTGACGGCGTAGTTGTTACAGGCGAGCACGACGCCGACGATGTTCTTGCCGATGTCGTGGACGTCGCCCTTGACCGTCGCGATGAGGAAGGTGCCCTGGGTGGATCCGCCGACCTTCTCGGCGGCCATGAACGGTTCGAGGTGGGCTACCGCGGTCTTCATGACCTTGGCCGACTTCACCACCTGGGGGAGGAACATCTTACCCTCGCCGAAGAGCTTACCGACGACGCGCATGCCGTCCATCAGCGGGCCTTCGATGACGAGCAGCGGCTTGCCCAGCTTGACGCGGGCTTCCTCGGTGTCGGCGACGGCGTGGTCGTCGATGCCCTTCACCAGGGCGTGTTCGAGGCGGGCTTCGACGCCGAGCTTGCGCCACTCGTTCTTCTTGGAGGTGTCGGCGCCTTCGGTCTTGGTCGCAGCGAACCGCGGCGCGGCTTCGAGCAGGCGGTCCGTGGCGTCCTCGCGGCGGCAGAGTACGAGATCCTCGACGAGCTCGCGCAGCTCCGGGTCGATCTCGGTGTAGACCTCGAGCATCCCGGCATTGACGATGGCCATGTCGAGGCCGGCCTTCACCGCATGGTAGAGGAAGACGGAGTGGATAGCCTCGCGGACCTTGTTATTTCCCTGAAAAGAGAACGAGACGTTAGACAGTCCGCCCGAGGTGCGGACGCCGGGGCAGAGTCGCTTGATTTCCGTGACGGCTTCGATGAAGTCCACCGCGTAGCGGTCGTGCTCCTTCATCCCGGTGCCGATGGTCAGGATGTTCGGGTCGAAGATGATGTCCTGCGGGTCGACGCCGACCTGCTCGGTCAGGATGCCGAAGGCGCGGACGCAGATGCGGATCTTGTCGGCGAGCGTCGCGGCCTGGCCTTTCTCGTCGAAGGCCATGACGATCATCGCGGCGCCGTAGCGGCGGCAGAGGCGGGCGCGCTGCACGAAGCTCTCCTCGCCATCCTTCAGCGAGATTGAGTTCACGATGGCCTTGCCCTGCACGCAGCGTAGGCCGGCTTCGATGATGTCGAACTTCGACGAATCGATCATGAACGGCACCTTGGTGATGTCCGGTTCGGTCGCCGCCATGTTCAGGAACTTCGTCATCGCCGCGGCGCCATCCAGCATGCCTTCGTCGAAGTTGATATCGATGACCGTGGCGCCGGCTTCGACCTGTTGCTTGGCGACGCGTAGGGCGGCCTTGTAGTCGCCCTTCTCGATGTGGCCCTTGAAGATCTTGGAGCCGGCGACGTTGGTGCGTTCGCCGACGTTCACGAAGGTGCCGGGGCCGCCGACGATGTTGAGCGGCTCGAGGCCGGAAAGCTTGAGCGCGGGCTGGACCGCGCCCGGGACGCGGGGCGGGTACTTCTCGGTGCGGCGACGGATGGCGGCGATGTGACCGGGCGTGGTGCCGCAGCAGCCGCCGACGATATTAACCAGGCCGTCGCGGGCGAAAGTCTCGAGGATGGCGGCGGTGTCTTCCGGGCCTTCGGGGAAGCCCGTCGGCGAAAGCGGATTAGGCAGGCCGGCGTTCGGATAGCAGGAGACGAAGATGTCGGCCTTCTTTGCCAGTTCCGCGATGTGCGGGCGCATCTGCTCGCCGCCGAGGGCGCAGTTCA
>Ga0209500_10001661_pt1 | contig 16464 bp, 18 predicted proteins | sample S_140212_EF_Meta_FD_187323 | JGI IMG/M metagenome (GOLD analysis project Ga0209500, IMG submission 187323) | Freshwater microbial communities from Lake Simoncouche, Canada to study carbon cycling - S_140212_EF_MetaG (SPAdes) (version 2) | ecosystem: Environmental > Aquatic > Freshwater > Lake ... | reverse complement strand
CACCATTATTAAAGCCCCTCTTTAAAAAGGGGCTTTAATAATACACGTCAGCGCTAAATTACTATCTATAAATCCCAATGCTTACGGTATTTGGCATCACTATCGATGGCTTGGGCCACAATCAGGCGCAGCTCACTTTTGAGGCCGAGTTGTTTTCGTAAACTAGCTACCAGCTTGGTGGGGTTGTAGGGAATTAGCCATAGCCCCTTGGTGTAGTTAATAAAGCCATGCCGTTTAAGCGTAAGAATTAGTTGGTTCCTGACAACTTTTTTGCTTTCGGGTATATCGAAGGTTATTAAATACCAACGTCCATCCCAGCGCTCGGCAATGCTAAGCCCTTCCTGGCTAACTTGGTGAGCCCTAAGGCGATCCTTGCCCTTCTCGGTAATCTTAAACACCTTTTCATTATCAAGTAGTCCGACACTAACATATCCCTGCTTGGCCAAGAGCCCAGCAGTATCTATTATTCTACGACGGGGGGTTGCTTTGGTAGAAGCAGAAAACAGCCCTACTAAGTGCTTATTAGAACTCAAGTCGCCTAGTGTGGCGACTTTTTTGGTCTGAATTAGCCTTAATATTTCGGCTGTTTTGTTAGAGTTTGAGCTCATCTGGAGTATTTGGCACACATAAATTACATAAACTACATAAAGATTGTGTCATAGCATAACTGTTATGTAAATACCTTTATGGAAACTTTATTTAATTAACTTTATTTGTATCTGTTGAAACAAAAAAATACGATTGATTTATCAACCGCATTTTATAAATTATATAGTTTTAATGGTCGGGGTGACAGGACTTGAACCTGCGACCTCACGGCCCCCAGCCGTACGCGCTACCAACTGCGCCACACCCCGTCGTCGAATCGCGCACTTCAGCTTCTCGTTTTGATTTCATCAAAACTGCCAGCTTGCGTCGCGTTTCTCCTCTCGATTTACTTTAGCATACTAGCTGATATGGCAGTATAGCTCAAGTCTTGGTACAATTAAGCTTATGCTATTACTTGAATTTATTACCTGGTGGTACGGACGAGGCTTTTCGGAGCTTTTTATAAAGATTGGGCAATATATCACTATTACATGGCGAAGGTTCTCGGTGGCATCTTTGGCTAGGACAATGTTTGATCCGTGGCGCCGTATTACCACCGAGGCCGACAAGTCTATTCAGGGCATGGGTCGAGCTATGGTGGACAATATGGTATCGAGATTCGTAGGGTTCACCATTCGGCTATTTGCTATATTTACGGCAATAATTGCCATCTTGGCTATATCAATATTTGGATTGGTATTTATAGTTGCCTGGCCGATAGCACCACTTTTAGTTTTATTATCTGTCGCGGGGATGTTCGTATGAAACCAGTAACATACACTAACTCACTGCGCGTAAAAAAAGCCCAGTTTTATAGCTACTTCCGTCCGGGCTTTGCCAAAGGCATAATGTTTATTTCCTGGGTACTGATAGTTGCTGGACTAGCAATATACCTGTTTGCCCAAATTAAGCCTGTTAGCTTGTTTGTGGGGCTAGGGTTGGTGGGTCTGATGTTTTCCTTATGGCTAAAGTGGGATTTATCGAACAATCCGACAATTTATAACCCAGACATCGCCGAGATAGCACTAGATAGTGTCGTATCTAATGATATTGTTTTTATGATTAACAACAACCAGAGTCCTCAGCAGATCCTAGTAGCAATTCAAGATAGCTGGCAGGCACTCTTTATATTCCGCCGCTATCAGCTTGCACCAAACCAGCTATCCTCAACTCTTTCTGACAATGTAGTGGCATCGCCATCTCTATGGAATAGAGCCTTCTTAATAGCAGGCCAGACACCCATCAAAGAAATATCGGCTGGAGTGTTGGTGGTGGCAATGATACTTGAGAATCCCCAGATGAATGAATGGCTTAGTACTCACAGTATGAGCCCCCAGGACATTATTGGTGGTCTGATGTGGGAGGAGTCATTATGGCAAAGAGTCTTGATGCCCAAGAATAGATCTGACTATGGGGGCATTGGAAGAGATTGGTCGGCCGGCTTTACACCTGTGCTTGATAAGTATGGCGAAAACATCAGCCTAGCGATTGCCGATGGCAACTTAGATTTTTCTAGTGTCAAGAGAGGGCATGTAATAGAGCAAATGCTTACTAATCTTGCTAAAGATGGACGCAGTAACCTTGCCATGGTTGGTGAGGTCGGTGTTGGCAAAACGGCTCTAGTGTATGCGTTAGCCGAAAAGCTTATCGACGGTAATGATGTACCGAACTCTCTGAGGTATAGGCAGGTGGTACAGGTGGATTCAGCTGCCGTAACTGCTACCGTTGGCCAAAATGCTAGTCTTGAGACTATTTTTAACGAAATTATCACTAATGCCGCCAAGGCAGGAAACATAATTTTATATTTCGATGAGGCTCAGTTGTTTTTTGGTGGCGGTGGCGGCGGCACTGTTGATGTTTCGGGGATTTTATTGCCAGCCCTGCAATCATCCAATATTAGCCTAATAGCTAGCTTTACACTTGATGAATGGCACAAGCTAGATACCATCAACCCTAGCTTGGCTAGTTTGTTTGCCAGAATAGACATAGAACCTGCCGACAAAGATCAAACTATTAGTATACTTCAGGATATCTCTATTAACATCGAGAAAAAAGGCGATAGCATAGTGACCTTTAAGGGCATCCAGGCCGCCTATGATATGTCGGAAAGGTACTTACGAAATAAAGCGATGCCTGCCAAGGCTATCGACCTCTTGACCGACAGCATGAACTACCCCGTGGAGGGCTTGATTACCGAAGGCTCGGTGGCCAAGGCAACCGAGATCATCACTAATACTAAGGTCAGTCAGGCATCAGCTGAAGAAAAAACCCAGCTCATGAACCTAGAGGATTTGATCCATAAGCGAATGATCAACCAGAGTCGTGCAGTGCAGGTGGTCTCAGATGCTTTAAGACGGTCGCGGGCTGGAGTTAGAAATACTGGACGTCCAGTTGGTAGCTTCTTGTTCTTGGGTCCGACTGGCGTTGGCAAGACTGAGCTCACTAAGTCGCTTGCTGCTGTTTATTTTGGTAGCGAAAACAGTATGAACCGACTCGATATGAGCGAGTATCAATCCAAGGCCGATGTAGCCCGTCTGCTGGCTTCGGCGAGCAAAGACGATAAGGGTAGTAGTTTCTTGCAAAAGATCAATCAGAACCCATTTAGCGTGGTCCTGTTAGATGAAATCGAAAAGGCCCACCCCGACATACTTAATTTGTTGCTCCAAATGCTAGACGAAGGAATACTTACAGATACAGCCGGCCACAAGGTAAGCTTTAAGGAAGCAATTATAATTTGTACCTCAAATGCTGGTGCCAACGAAATTAGAGAGCAGATAGCTGCAGGTAAAAACCTAGAGGAATTCGAAGATAAGTTCGTCAACGACCTTATTGATCAGAATATTTTCCGACCTGAGCTCATCAACCGCTTCGATGAAGTTGTACTGTTTAGGCCACTAACCAAAGAAGAGCTGCTACAGGTCGCAGAGTTGATAATACAGAGTGTCAATCAAGAGCTCGCCGATAAAAAAGTTACCATAGTACTTACCCAGCCAGCATTAGCCCACCTCGTCGATCTGGGATACGATCCGCGCCTTGGAGCTAGGCCGATGCGACGAGTAATATCGCGCTTAGTAGAAAATCTGATTGCCAAGCGCCTGCTAAGTGGTGAGCTCAAACCCGGCTCTCAGCTTACGCTTGATGTTGGTGACCTTCAGGATGTATGATGAATGCCATGTCTAAAACGATCTTCACACAAATCAGACTAGGAGAGCTGCCTGGTGAAATAATCTATCAAGACAAAGTATGCTTTGTGATCTTGTCTATAAGGCCTCACAATCCAGGTCATATGTTGGTTATACCTGTCAGGGAGGTTGCTAATTGGGAGGACCTCGATCCAGAAACTCTTAGCTATCTTATGAAGGTAGCACAGTTTTTTGCCAAGGTCACAAAGGCGGTCTATCAGCCACCCAAGGTTGGCTTGGCTAGTGTCGGTTTTGAAGTCCCGCATACTCACATCCACGTCTATTCGCTAATGAAAATATCTGATATCGACCATACCACCGCCAAAAATTCGTCGCCTGCGCAGCTAAAGTCCGAAGCCGATAAGATCGCCAGACATATTGCTTCCATAGGAGGAGTGAAAGTATAAAATGATTCTTATAGTCGTTGTTTTGGCAGTACTGCAAGGGTTTACAGAGTTTTTGCCGATCTCTAGCTCAGCTCATTTATTTTTATTGCCTTGGGCTGTTAATATACCGAATCCAGGATTGGCTTTTGACGCAGCCATCCATGTCGGAACTGCCTTGGCATTGGTTGTTTTTTTCTGGAAAGATTTTTACGGACTATTCAAAAAGCGTGATAAACTCCTGGCATATATTTTGATTGCCTCAGTGCCGGCCGCACTAGCCGGCTATTTTGGCGACAAATTTATCGACAAGTACTTCCACCAATCAAGCTCGGCCCCATTAGTTATAGGTATCGGACTAATATTTTATGGATTGGTAATGTATATTATCGACAAATCAGCCAAACTCGACAAGGATATCGGACACATCGGACCTAAGAAAGCTCTTATTATCGGGTTTGCCCAGGTACTGGCCTTGGTCCCGGGCACTTCGCGTTCGGGTATTACAATATCTGCTGGTGAGCTACTAGGCCTCAACAGAGAGTCAGCGGCGCGCTTTAGTTTTCTTTTGGCGACTCCAATATCACTTGGTGCTGGGCTCTATAAACTAACCCAAATTATTACTGAGCCATCTGGCGGTGTATCGATTTCCCTAACATTAGTAGGTATTGCAGTGGCTTTTGGCGTAGGATTGGCAGTTATTACTTGGCTACTAGACTATCTCAAGAAACACTCCTTGTTAATATTTGTGCTTTACAGGTTCGTAATCGGCTTTTCGGTAATAGCCATATGGTTGATAAGGAGGTGAAGTGAATAAAAACGAGCCAGTTATTGTTTTTTGCGATGGTGGATCTCGAGGCAACCCCGGCCCTTCAGCGCTTGGTGCAGTTATCCTCAACAAAGATAATGATGTTATTGAGGAAATAGGCAAATACCTGGGGGTCCAGACCAATAACTATGCCGAATACAGTGCCGTTATTGCCGCCCTCGAAAAGATACACGAAATGGGCATTACAAAAGCCGATTTTTTTCTAGATAGTCAGCTAATAGTTAGGCAGTTAAATGGTCAGTATCGAGTAAAAAATGCCAATATGATACCGCTTAATGCTGAAGTCAATAGACTCTCTGTTGGGCTAGACCTAACCTTTACTCATGTTTATCGAGAAGACAACACTCTAGCAGATGCGGTTGTAAACCAAGTCCTTGATGGTCAGAAATAGACAACTAAGCATAAATATATTATAATATGTCAGCTATTAGTTAGCGGATGACCGCCCAGCACCTTTGTGTATATCATTATCGAAGCAATAACTTTAGAAATTAGCCTTAGTTCAGTCGAGAGCGCTTCAGATTGGTACTTACAAAGGTGCAGGGAGGAAAGTCCGAACAGCATAGAGTAACGGTAGTTGTTAACTGCAACCAGGAGTGATCCTAGGGAAAGTGCCACAGAAACAATACCGCCCAGCACCTTTTTTGTATATCAATACTGAAGCAATAATTCTTAATTTGACCCTGATTTGGTCGAGAGTGCTTCAGTTGGTACTTAAGAAAGGTGCTGGGTAAGGGTGAAAAGAGTGGGTTAAGAGCCCCCAGTTCTGATAGGTGACTATCGGAAGAGGTAAACCCTACCGGCTGCAAGATTATGGGCCCTTCCGCTGTCAAAAGCGGAGAGACTACTCGTCTTTTCATAGGGTATATCGCGTCATCCCGCCAATTTAGCGCATCGAGCTAGCACGGAGCGTTAGATTGGCGGGAGGTAGTGCCTGCTTTTAGTAGGCGTTAAGATAGATGGTCATCGCCCAGCACCTTTGCGTATCAATACCATATTAAAACAGTGAGGTTGTGCCACAACTGCGTGAGCAAACCGACTCAAATTGATATTCAAAGGTGCTGGGTACAAAATTCGGCTTATAGCTAACTAATAGCATTAAATAGCATTCGTTTTTAATGGCGAATGTTATTTTATTAGGTGGTACAATAAATACTATGAGAAAAAGAAGCGAGCTTTTGATAGCCGCCCTACAGATACCAGTCGACTACACGATGCTAGTAGTAAGCTTTATTTTGGCGTACATGTTAAGAGAGGGCAGCGGTAAGCCCTTTTCGATAGCAATAGCAGGCCAAAGCTACCTCAACTTCATGTTATTATTCCTGCCAATCTGGCTTTTGATATTTGCCGGCGTAGGCCTTTATAAAATCCGATCCGACAGGGGTAACTGGATAGACTTTAGCAAAATTATAGCTGCCTGTGCATCTGGGGTGATGGTATTGATTGTCATAGACTTTATCAACCCTACGCCGATATTCCCTGCAAAAAGCATACCAATTTATGGCTTCATGTTTGCTCTCGTTTTGGTGAGCCTAGGCCGAATACTAATGAGCTTATTACAAAAAACTTTATCTCGTTTCGGTATAGGTGTTTATAGTGTCCTGTTTATTGGGGGCGGCGATACGGCGGTCGAGCTGAAAACTGCCCTCAAGCGACTCAAGAGACGCTACAAGATAGTCGCTGAGCTCCCTAGCTTAGCCAGGGCCACCACCGAAAGACTCCAGGCAATCCGAGAATCGCACCACATTGATACGATTATGGTGGCAGACAGCACTATTAGTGACGATAATATAGTTGATGTTTTGGCTTTCTGCCAAGCCAACCACATTGGCTACCAATTCGTGCCGAGCATCTCTAATCTCTACACCTCTAAAATCATTACTACTCAGATTGGTTCGGTACCCATTCTAGAGCTTAAGCCGACACCGCTAGAAGGTTGGGGAAGGGTCTTAAAAAGATTATTCGATGTAATAGTTACAACTATAATTGCCATCTTGAGTCTGCCATTACAACTTATAATATTCCTCATTATCAGGTTCAACGATCACGGCCCAGCGATTTATTTGCATGAGTGTTACGGGCGCAGTGGAAAAAAGATTAATGTATATAAATTTAGAACAATGAAAGCCGAATACAGTCTGGGTGCCAAGTTCGGTAACCGTAGTATTGAGGATGTACTGAAGCTCCTGCCGCGCGACAAAGCCGATGAATTTAGATCTAATGCCAAGATCAAGGACGACCCTAGAGTCGGAAAACTTGGCAGGTTCTTGCGCAAGACTAGCCTCGACGAGCTACCACAGCTTTACAATGTACTAAAAGGTGATTTGAGCTTAGTCGGTCCAAGGCCACTACCAGAGTCTGAGCTCGAATTGGTTGGTGGTCAAAAGAACCTCGCTAAGATTGTTGCCATTAGGCCCGGCATTACAGGAATGTGGCAGGTTTCGGGCCGTAACGAGCTGTCGTATTCAGACAGAGTTAAGCTCAATATTGTTTATATCGAAAATTGGTCGCTTTGGCTGGATATCAAAATAATCATCAAAACCGTCTGGCAGTCCTTATTTGAGCGCAATGGAATATAAGAAGCAATTATCAGGCCTCAGAGTAGCCATCGTACACGATTGGCTGGTTGGACTAGGGGGCGGCGAGAGAGTGGTCCAGAGTATGCTCAAATTGTTCCCCCAGGCCGAGATATATACTAGTGTCTATAACCCTAAAGAGTTAAAATTATTCAAACAACAGATAGTTAATTCCTCGTTTATTCAGCGTTGGCCCCTGGCTCTTAAAAAACATCAATTGTATTCGATGCTTAGACCTCTGGCTTTCGAGAGTTTTGATTTTTCAGGTTATGATTTGGTCATCTCAACTTGCAGTGCAGAATCTAAGGGCATCATAACTCCAAGCGAGACACTACACATAGCTTACTTATTCACCCCCACCAGGTACTACTGGAGTGGCTATCAAGACTACCTCGAAGAGCCGGGGTTTGGCCCACTTAACCCGTTGGCGCGCCTGATGCTCAGAAATTCCATTGGAAGACTGAGGCAATGGGATTTCGCCGCTGCCCAGAGACCCGACGAGATTGTATCTATATCCACAGAGGTCTCTAGAAGAACTAAAAAATACTACAAACGATCAAGCCTCGTTATTTATCCACCTGTTGATACGGATAAGTTTACCGGGCTATCGTCATCTAGGAGTAAAGAAAATTACTATTTAATCCTGGGTCGACTGATTGGATACAAGAGAGTAGATCTAGCAGTACGGGCTTGTACGGAGCTAGGCTTAGAGCTGGTGGTTGCGGGCAGAGGTCCAGAAGAGAAAGCCCTTCGCAAAATAGCTGGTCCAACCATTAGGTTCATCAAATCGCCTAGCGACCAAGAGGCTAAAGACCTCTACGCCAACTGTAGGGCATTTATATTCCCTGGGCTAGAAGATTTTGGCATTACTCCAGTCGAAGCGATGGCGGCCGGTAAGCCAGTAATATGTTTCGCTAAAGGCGGAGCCACCGAGACCGTAGTAGATGGTGTGACAGGTATTTATCACAGCCAACAGTCAGTCGAAAGCTTGGTCGAAGCGATTCAGAAGTTCGAAAAAACCAGCTTCGATAAAAAAGAGATTGTAAAAAGAGCCAAAATGTTTTCAGAGGACAGATTTTTGATTGAGCTCGGAGGGTACGTAGTTGGGAAAATCAGTCAAAAAAAATAACTCTGCCAAAAGCTTAGCCATCGCAACAGTTATATTTGCAATACTTATTATCGGCACTAGCCTAGGTGGATTGATAGATAAGGTTGTAATTAAGTCTACAAAAATAAGCGATTATAAGATATTGAGCGAAAACCTCTTGGGTCTGAATGATAAAAAAAATATCCTATTACTATTTATGAATAATGCCGAGGCTAGAACCGGAGGGGGATTTATTGGCAGTGTTGGCTATCTGACTATCGATAACGGCAAAATTAAAAGCGAGCCAGTAAGGTCGGTGTATTATTACGACCATAAATATGAAGATATTGGCTTCGCCGACAAATTTTCTGGTCCCTACGGAGACGAGAGTTTTATGAACCTCAGAAATAGCGGCCTCAACCTTGATGCTAATACTAATCTCAAGAGAGCGAAATTGATTTTCGAGCTTGAGTCAGGTAAGCCAGTCGATATTGTTATAGCTGTTACACCTGAAGTGCTGAAGTACTTTCTGCTCAAAACAGGGCCAGTCGATCTACCGGAATACAACATAACAGTAGATCATAAAAATATTACAGACACACTGCAAACGGAGGTCGAATACGGGCAAGATAAGGTAGCCGGAAAAGATCCAAAGTCGGTTCTATCTAGTATTGCAAATATTCTCACCGAGAGACTATCAAGAAAAAACATTAGCGAGCTTACGGAATTGGGTATTGATATGAAGGAACTCATGCAACAGAGACAAATTATTCTTTATAGTAACAACTACGAAGTTTCTTCTTTTATAGAAAAAGCCAGATACAACGGCGGCCTGGTGGCATTTGAATCGGATTACTTCATGCTTACCGAGAATAACGTCAGCGTCGACAAGAGTAATGCCTTTATCGACAGAGAGCTGATTAGACAAGTTGAAGTCAGCGAAGATGGAGGAGTCGATGTTGGAGTAACAATCAAAAGGACACAGTTTAGAGACAAATCAATACCTTATGTCGACCCAAACAACAATGGTTTTACATACCTTATAAAAGAGAACGCCAGCATTATTGAGTTTGCCTTACCATCTGGAAGTAAAATATACTCAGAACTCTCGTCTGTGGCTATTCAAGCAAGGGGAAAGGAAAAGGGCTACGATATTTATCAGTTTCGAAGCGATCTATTGCCGCTGGTTACATCGGAGTATTATTTCAGATACAGATTGCCTTTCAAGGTTGCAACAAGCAACTTCATAGTATTTAATTCTTATCTGCAATTACAAAATGGTGGCTGGCCATACAAATTGTCCAATAGTGTTACAGCGCCTGATGGATGGGAGCTAAGTGCCACAAATAAACGCGATATATTATCTTCTGGTAATGCGGTTGTGTATAATGAAGATATAAATAAGGATGTATTCTTAAGTTTAGTCTATGGAAAAAAATAAATCAGAAATTGTTATAGAGCTAACTAAAATAGCCAAGCGTTACGATGATGAGGCTGGAATTTATGATGCCCTAAAGGAAGTTGAACTCAAGGTAAAAGCCGGCGAGTTCTTAGCGGTCATGGGTCCATCTGGTTCGGGCAAGTCGACGCTGATGAATATTATTGGTTTACTCGACAGGCCAACAGCTGGCGACTTCATGCTTGATGGAGTCGACACCAATACCCTTAGCGATAAGGACTTAGCAAAGCTCAGAAGGGACCGTATCGGCTTTATATTCCAGAATTTCAATTTGCTACCACGCCTTAGTATTATGCAGAATGTAGAGCTGCCACTAGTCTACGAGAAAATCAAAACATCCGAAAGAAAACGCCGAGTAAGAGAAGTTTTAAGCGAAGTAGGGCTATTAGACAAGATCGACAGTAAGCCGAATAGAGTTAGTGGTGGCCAGGTGCAGCGTGCTGCGATTGCCAGGGCGCTCATCAATAAGCCCAGCCTTATATTGGCAGACGAACCAACTGGCAACCTAGATACCAAGACGGGTATAGAAATCATGGAATTATTAAAAAAGCTCAATAGTAGTGGAGTGACCATCATTTTGGTGACTCACAACCCCGAGTTGAGTCATTACGCCTCGCGAGTTGTTGAAGTCCGAGACGGGCTACTAACCGAGAAAGAGGTTAAGAAATGATTTGGCAGAATATCAAAAATGCTTTTCTTTCTATCAAATCAGCCAAACTTCGGTCAGCTTTGACGGCAGTTGGGGTTGTGATTGGAGTCTTTGCGGTCCTGGTAATGGTTGGTGTAGGCGACGGTGTCAAGGCCGATATAGAGGGCCAGATATCTAACCTCGGCACCAATGTGCTGACCATAACATCGGGCAAATTGACGCAATCTGCCTCAAGTAGCGACCCAAAGCAGCAAAAAGGCTCAGGCATTAATCTCGCCAGCGGTATCGGCGCCAGCACTCTGACCGAAGCCGACGTCAAAACAATAGCCACCACGCCAAATGTAACTAGCTCGGCTGCGTTTGGTATCATTTCGTCTTCGGTCACCAAAGACCAGGCCGTGAACAACAGCGCCTTCGTGATAGCCACCACGCCAAGCTACTTTGACATCCGCAAATTAAAGACTTCACAAGGAAGCTTCTTTACCGACAGTGACAATAACAAAGAGGAGTTCGTAGCAGTTATTGGTGCCGATACCAAGCAGAGCTTGTTTGGCAGCGAGGATCCTATTGGTAGGCCTATTCTTCTCAGGGGAAAGCAGTTCGTCGTGTCGGGTGTCATCGAGAAGTCAGATGCCGGGGTTAGTCTCGGTCCCAACCCCGACGATATTGTGATTATTCCTATCAACTCCGCCATCAAACTGACTGGCAAGAACGATGTATTTAGAGTCATAGCCGAGGTTGATAGCGAAAAGAACGTCGAAAAAGTCAAAGCTTCGCTTGAGCAGTCAATCAGATCTAACCATTCCGGATCTGACGACTTTAGCGTCCTGACTCAAAAGGAACTGCTTACTACCTTCAACAGCATTCTCGATATTCTGACGACTTTCGTGGCTGCCATTGCGGCAATCAGCCTGCTCGTGGGTGGCATCGGCATAATGAATATTATGCTGGTCACTGTGAGTGAGCGAACCAAAGAAATCGGTATCCGTAAGGCCATGGGCGCCACTTTTGGCAATATTATGGGCCAGTTCTTGACCGAATCAATAATAATTTCGCTAATCGGGGGAGTCATAGGGGTCCTGGCATCGTACCTTGCTGGGTTGGTCATAGCGAACTTCGCCAACATCACCCCAGTTTATAGCCCTATAGCGCTTATGTCTGCCCTAGGAGCGAGTTTATTGATCGGAGTTGTGTTCGGAACCGCCCCAGCCATAAAGGCCGCCAGGAAGCACCCCATACAGGCCCTAAAGTCATTGTGATTCAAGCCAAACTCTAGCCATCAAATAAAAAAGACTCTCTATTTATAGAGAGTCTTTTTTATTGGTTATAATCTGCGTCAGCTACTTGGCTGCTTTTACGATTTCTTCAAATGCCTTCGGTTGGGCAATAGCAATTTCTGATAGCATCTTGCGGTTTAGCTCGATATTAGACTTCTTGAGTCCAGCGATTAGGGTAGAGTAGCTTACGCCATTGAGCTTGGCTGCGGCCGAGATTCTGGTAATCCAGAGCCCTCGCAGATCTCTTTTCATGTTGCGCCTGTCTCTGTATTGGTAGCTCAGAGCCTTAATAACAGACTCATTAGCCTTTCTGAAAGAACTCCTCCGGCTTTTCGAATAGCCCTTGGCCAGTTTTAGTACTTTTTTGTGCCGTTTTCTGGCTGCAACTCCGCGTTTTACTCTCATGCTAGACTCCTAGTGCCTTTTTAATGTTTCTAACGTCAGCCTCAGAAGCTGGGTGCTCGATAGTATAAGCACGCTTACGGGCAGCCGACTTCTTGGTTTTTAAATGCCCACGGGTAGCCTTACGACGCATTATTTTGCCCGTAGAGGTAATTTTAAATCTTTTAGCTGTGGTTTTACTTGTTTTAATCTTGGGCATTTTCTTTATCCTTTAAGTCAGATTGTTTTGACAGCGCTGAGGCCTGCTTGGAAAGGTTTATAACCAACGACATATCTCGGCCAGTCATCGAAGGGGCTTGTTCTATAATCGCGATATCGGCTAGGCCTTCAAAAAACTTCATCAGAACAACTTGTCCTAAGTCTGGTCGGGCCATTTCTCGCCCTTTGAAGCGTGCAGTTAGTTTGACCTTGTCGCCAGCTTCTAAAAACTTGCGAGCGGCTCTTTGCTTTACTTCGATATCGTGTTGGCCTATTTTGAGGCCCATACGGACCTGCTTAACTTCGATGGTGCGTTGCTTTTTACGGTTCTTGGCGGCCTGCTTGTCTTGTTCGTAGAGGTATTTACCCCAATCGAGCAATTTACAAACTGGAGGGTCCGCGTCGGGTGATATCTCTGCTAGGTCGTAACCTTGATCTCGGGCTATATTTAGAGCTTCCGAGATCGGTACAACCCCGATTTGCTTGGATTCAGCATCAAGTAATCTAACGGTAGACGCCGATATTTGATGATTAAGCCTGAGTCGTTTTTTTATTTAGATATCTCCATAAAAGCTCGGAATAATAATAGCATGAAATTTCTCGATTGGCAAGTATCGCTGAGGGAGGACATTTTAATTAGATTTTTGGTTAGTTTTTTTTGAAATTAACCTAATTTTTTTGTTATTTTTACCAATCACTACGATATTCTTATATTTTCTGCCCAAATTATCTACAAAATTATCAGCTCCCTCCAAATTGAATATCTTGGAATGTAGGCTGAGCATCAGTTTGCCATGGTTTTGATTTTTCTTGTCGAAAACATTCATAATTTTAGATTTTAAGCTGCTCTTAGAAGTGATAATTTCGCCAGGAAGGTAAGCATTTACTTGGATCGGTGCGTTGTTAAAATAATGGTCCTCATTGAGATTTTCAAACCTAATTGTACCTGTTGGCAAAGTTAGCTCGAGATTATTCTCGGTCTTTATTTTTATAGCCTTGGAGTTGGAGCCATCGGGTGGAGGAGTGGTCAAGTAGATTTCGTCGTAAAAATACCTGTTAGCAATAGAGTAGATGGTTTTTTCCGTAATTTTGCGCTGCGAAAGCGCTCTTATACCATCCAGCCAGTTATTGATTTGTAGATTTTTAGCTATTTTTGATTTGGTAATTGGCAAATAGCCTATTGCGGTGGCAGAATCGATTTTTCCAATCATGCCGACAAAAATATTGAAGTCATAATCATCACCTACCACTACAATAGTAGTGGCACTCGATTTTACCAGTGATTCTAGCAATGCCGAGAGCTCCCTCTCGGAGCTAAAAGTTATAAATTCTGAGTCGATTCGGTTTTTTGCTAGTTCGCTATGCATCTTTACGGCCAGCTGTTCGTCGATTTTAGTTCTGGAAAGACTATTTTGGACGTACTTATACATTTTTACCCGAATCTATTCGCGCTTTTACTAATGCACCAGAATCTATACTTACACTCTTGCCTTCGGCACTGCCAGATAGCTCACCACAGCCGGCTATATAAACATTATCGAGTGCCAAAACAGAGCCTTTGAGCTGGCCCTCAATTATTGCCGAACGGGCTTCGATAGAGCCGGTAATCTTGGCATTTTTACCTATTTCTACTGCCCCAGTGGTCTTGATACTGCCCTTGTAGCTACCATCAACAAAAACATCCTCTTCGCTCTTAATATCGCCAATTGCAGATACCTCGGCTCCAATATAAAAACCTGAAAAGCCAACCAAGTCCGATATATGCCCTTTGTTGGCGTGCTCAATCATTTATTTGCTCTTTAATTTAGCTGCATCAACCAAAGCCTTGGATTCTTCCTTCGACAAGTTGTGCTGGGATTTGCCCTCAACAATGTCCTTAGCATAAACTCGAGTGCCTGACCTGGCATGTACTGCCGATATAACAATACCGCTGTCGGTGTGGTCGAGAAGGGCGATACAAAAGCTTTGGTCACCTCCGGTATCACCAAATGGGTTAAAGCGCACCAGCCCAATTTTAGATATCGCCAGCTGCTGGGTATTGTGCATTTTGGCCGCAAAACCAGCCAGCTCGTCTATTTGTGATAAAGCCTTATTGGTATCTTCAGCAAAGCCTTTAATAGCATCCTCGATGTTTTTGGCTTCGGCACCTTTCAGGAACTGCCCATACTTTTTCTGCAATCCAATCTGCTGCCAAAGTGTATATCCGGCCAGCCCTGCGGATATTAAGAATAGAATAAACAAAATTATTTCCATAGCCTTCTTTCTAGTACATCATTATAGTTATAGATAGGGAGCTTGGCAACTCTTGACTAAAGGTATTACAATGGTAGTAATTAATAGGAGGTCATGTAGATGTCGAAACGCAAGAAACATAAGAAAAGCAAAAGTAGCCGCAAGAGTAATGTAGTAAAAAAAACAACTGTAGCCGCAAAGCCCAGTAAAGCAACTGATTTAAGCACAGCTAGTCTGTTGACTACCCAGCCCAAGTCAAAAATTGAAGCCAACGAGCCGATACCAAAAGACCCTAAAAATAAAACCAATAAGATTGTAATGGCAGATGTAACTTATAGCCTAGTATTGCTAGCAACAATCATTGCTGTTTTTGCAGTTTTGATGCTACTGATGTCTAATCGCGCGATTTCAGACTCGTTCTACGGAATTATCAAGATTAAAATATAGATCACCAGGCTCTATATTCGGTATTGCAGTGCTTCTGCAATGTGTTTTGGTGTAATATCGAGAGTCGACTCCAGATCAGCTATAGTACGGCTAACTTTTAGCACCCGCATGTAGGCTCTAGCCGACAACTTGAGGCTAATCAGGGCTTGTTCTAGTAGCTGTTTGGCATTTGGTTCTAGTGCACAGAATTTTTGAATCTGTTTATTGTTCATCTCGTTATTGGTTTTGATAGACTCATCTACGAACCTTCTTGTCTGGATCGCTCGAGCTTTGGCGACCCTTTTGCGGACGTCTCGGCTTGATTCCGAAGCCTCAGCATTAATTAGCTGTGATCTTTTGACTCGTCCGACATTGACGACAAGATCCAATCTATCAAGCAGGGGCCCCGATATTTTATTGCTATAGCGCTGAATCTGAGAGGGCGAGCAGCTACAGATAGATTCTTGGTCGCCAGCATAGCCACAAGGGCAGGGGTTTTGGGCTGCTACCAGTAAAAAACGAGCCGGATAGCTTTGAGACGATGTTGCGCGAGCAATTGTTACACAACCCTCCTCTAGAGGCTGACGCAGAACCTCGAGTACATTACGGGCAAACTCCGGTATCTCGTCCAGAAATAGAACTCCACGATGAGCCAAGCTGATTTCACCTGGCTTTGGCCACTGCCCACCACCAATTAGGGCTATGTTGCTAGCAGTGTGATGCGGATTTCGGTACGGCCTAGTAGATATAATGCCTTGGCTGTTTTGTCCTGCTAGGCTATGTATCTTGGTAATCTCTAGGGACTCCTCGTAGCTCGGGGCAGGCAAAAGTCCAACCAGTGATTTTGCCAACATTGATTTGCCAGACCCAGGTGGCCCGCTCAGCAAAATATTGTGGTTTCCGCTGGCGGCTATCTCGATGGCCCGCTTGGCTTGATCTTGTCCATAGACTTCGCTCATGTCAACTTCGGCTTGAGCTTGCTTGGCATTAATGGGGGTTGGCGGGAGCGATACAATCAGCTTCTCTCCAATCAGATGCTTGTAGATGTCGACAAGCGACTCTACTGGGTAGATATTGACGCCATTAATTAGCGCTGCCTGGCTGGCCACGGCTGCCGATACAAATAAGTCGGTGATACCATTTTCTTTGCAGGCCTGGGCAGCCGACAGGGCACCA
>Ga0209500_10001659_pt1 | contig 16476 bp, 19 predicted proteins | sample S_140212_EF_Meta_FD_187323 | JGI IMG/M metagenome (GOLD analysis project Ga0209500, IMG submission 187323) | Freshwater microbial communities from Lake Simoncouche, Canada to study carbon cycling - S_140212_EF_MetaG (SPAdes) (version 2) | ecosystem: Environmental > Aquatic > Freshwater > Lake ... | reverse complement strand
CATGTTCTCTCATTTTGGTGCCAGACATTCCTTCGGATCCTTCAGCATCAGGATCACGGTGACCAGCAGAATGAACAGTTATCTTTTTAAAATTATAAAGTACTTTACCTTCTTTATTTGGTTTACCATTATATTTGTTCAAAGAATCTTTAAATTCTTTAACACGGTCAGAACCAACAACCACATGAAGATGTGTTACGCCTTGATTGTGTAACTTTTCTGCATGGTGAAATATTGATGGGTGTTCTTTTGAAGAAGCTTCAAAATTTGTTCCGGGTGAATATCTCTTTAAATGTTTAACTTTTTGTTCACCTGATAATGGATTTTTTTTACTATCTTGTGAATGTGAAACAATAACATGGTGTGAACCACCAACCTTATCAGCAACTTCTCTAACTTTATCGATTACTTTTAAATGACCAGTAGTTGGAGGATTCATGCGACCAAAGGTCATCACGGCATGTTTGCCGGATTCCTTTTCTTCAACTAATTCTAAAAAGCTTTTCATCGATTTACGTTGCGCCTATTTTCATATTTGTTAAAGGACCATTGTTATGTTTGGCTTGTAAACTAAAAACTTTGGTGCCTTTTTTATCATTTTCGTGTTCGTGAGCATGAACATTAATATTGGCTTCACCGCCTTTATGGAAAGATAAATGGTGAGCATTTCTAATTTTGTGATATGTTTCATTATCAGAAGGATCGGTAGCAGAAGCTTTAGCTGCTTTAGTATGGCCACCAGATCCATGAACTTTAACATAAGGTAAAGAGTGTTCCGAATTACCTTTTATATATGTTTGTAAAATATGATGTTTTAATTCTTCAGGATGACTTTTGGATATCTCAGAATAGCCTTTATGAAGTTTATCTCTAACTTCATTATTAATTTCTTTAGCATGTTCGCCTGCTTTTTTATATAACTCACTTTTTTTATAATTTGGATTTTCTACTTTTTTCTCGGCGTCTAAATGTTTAGGTCCTTTAATAGTTCTTACAGCTGCAGCTTTATTAGTACCTAAATTGTGCTTAGCCATAAACTCAAGATGGCGTTTTTCTACATGGCCATGAATATCATAATCACTCATGCTTTTCTCCTCACTCATGATTTTCTCCTAAATGCCTAGTTAAAAAGTTACCCAATTCTTTTGTTCCGCCATTATGAAAACCAATTTTGTTTTTAGAACTTGATTTAGCAGATAAACCCAAATAATAGTGTTTTGCAGTAGTCGGTTTTTTATGAAACTTTACAGCGATATCCGATGGATTTTCTTGTTGTGTTGCTTTTATTCCTGTTTTCTTTTCAATATCGCCTGGTTTTGGTGTTAAATGTACTTCATGAACACCTTCATAACCTTTTTTCTTGGCATGTTCTTTGAAAACTCTAGCCTGCTCTTTAGCTCTATCTTCTTGTGTTTTTACTTCACTGGTACCATATTTTTTATCGTGGTCAGCTAATTTTGATTTATGGTGTTTATCTTGATTTTCATGTTCTTTATCAATATATTCTCCACCATTTAAATGTTTGGCCAATTGCGTTTCATTATAACCACCACGATGAGCATTTATTGTAGATGAAGCTTTTTTAGCAGCTTCATGTCTTGTTTTTTCTTCATCTGACATTGGAGGCTTTTTAGCCAATTCATTTAAAAATTCTTCATGGAGTTTATCAACCAAAATCATATCGTGATCTTTTTTTAATTCAGCTGAAACTTCTTGTGGCGTCATGTGACCAGAAAATGTATGCGATAAATCTCCAAATTTATTATGTAAGTGATAAACATTAGTTTCTGGATGATGTGTCAATTTATAAAGGCCTTTATGTGGATGATAAAAAGAATAGTGACCTTTTTTAATTTGTTCACTTAAAAAACTCTTAAATGTTCTCATTTTCTTACCTTTAACAAATTTTGTTTAGCAAATTCAGCACGATTAACTAATTTAGTGGGTTCTTCCTTACCTTTGTGAGCATAGTTAACAACAAATCCTTCAGGTTTAGATTTTTTACCTGCTATATGGTGGTGATAACGACCTTCATGTGTTTCTAAAGAATTCACCAAAGCATTTTTGGCTTGATGTAAATGGTGGTGCATTGATAATAAATTTTGATAATGAGATTTATTTTTTTCAACATGAGCAATTTGATCCGAACCAATTTTACGTTTTTCAGCTTTACTTTTATCTGTGCTAACTTTGGCTGCCATTTTTTCGTGTTGAGAATGTAAATGCTCTTTAAAACCTTTCACACTTGGTACTTCATCATGCCTTACAGTATGGTTTATGTATGTTGCTAAATGGCCATGTTCTCCACTATGTTTTGAATGGATTGCATCATACATTTTATCTCCATGTGTATCATGAATATCTTTTGCTGCAGCCATATGCTTTTGGAATGTTTTTTCGTTTGCTTCAGAATGTTTTACTTTACTCGTATCATGTTCTGCACCATGTAAATGAACATCTGGATGTTCTTTGAATTTACTTAAATCTGGATGAGGAGATACTTTCATATTGTGAATATCCCTACCATGATATTGTTGGTGAACTACCACACCAACTTTGGATTTCTTAATCTTATCGGCTTCAGACTTTTCTTTTGGGGTGTAGGTAATTGTATTTGGAGTAAAAGAAACCGATTCAACAATATAACTCTCATGGAGAGTCTTGGTTTCTGCATGGTGCATTAAATCACCTTGGTAGACACCGGTCTTAGGTGTTACTTTAGGAAGATGTTTTAATGCGTGTTTGAGTGTTTTTGCCAAACCAGGCGCATGGCCATGGTTTTTATCAATATCTGCTTCGGTATGATTAATCTTAGGATTCTTATTAAAAGCAGACTTAGTGGCAACAAAGAATTTACCTGTTTTAGGATGGTGACCAAAAACGATTGATGGAGAACCATCATATTTCATCGTTAAACCAGAACTTGTGTGTTTAGAAGTAATGTGGGTATGGGCTTTCTGTAAAGCACCATAAGCATGTTCAAAACCTTCACGGCCATGCATCAATGGCCTATCTTCAGCATGGTGAATATGCTTTAGTTGGGACGCTTCTTCAGTTTCTTCTTTTAAGAATGATAAAAATTTTAACATGGATTTCTCTCTGATATGCAACACACTTTGGTTGCCGGTTCCCTTATTTATACAACATCCAATTTTTCTGGTCGGGAACCTAGAAAGATTGGCTTAGATACATAGTGTCAAAATTGTTGGATTTTTTATAAATCCTTTATATTTAAAAAGATATCCTTATCATTTTTTCTAACGGCTTCAATTCTTTGTTTGATTTCTTTGAAGAAATTCCATGCTAGTGGTATAAATAAAATCTTTTCATCTTCGGCAAAAGACTTCAACGCATCAACACCAACAATCTCAACGGATGAACCTGGAGTATAAAGACCTTGCTTTAGTGGATTATCATCTATAATTAAGTTAAAAGGAACTTTGGCAAAATTTAAAAAAGTATTACCTTTGGCTGGCGCCCCATAACCCACTATTTTGTAACCTTGAGCACGCCAATAATGAATTTGTGTTCTAAAAGTATTTACCAAATTTAAACAGTTTTGTAAATAGGTTTCATATGTTTTATTATCATATAGTCCAGCAGCAGTTTCCATATCGATTAAGTTTTTAATGTTACTTGGTGCAGACCTGTCAGCACTTATGATAAAAACATAACTTGTACCGTGAATAGGCGTTTTAATAACATCAATTAAATTTAATCTTGCTCTATTACATAATAATAACATAGATTTAATATTATAAAATGATATATGCTCATGGTATATGGTATCAAATTCGTTGTTCAATATCATATCAGCTTGAGAAGTTTGTATGAAAATTAGTCCTTCATAATTTAAATTTTCTCTGCAATTTTCTAAAAGTTTTAATGGATTTGGATTGTGAGCAAAGGCATTTTGAATTGTGATGATGTCAACTTTTTGTTTATAAGATTCATCAAAATAACCACAAACAACATTGTGATTTTTGGAAGATAATGAAAAAAGATTTTCTGCTGGATCAACACCATAAGTTGTCAATCCTTTATTTTTGAATTTATCTAATTGAGTTCCATCATTACAACCAATGTCCAAAACTGATTGTGCTAGATTTCTATTTTTATTGATTCTTTCAATACAAAAATCAGCAAACCAATCCATATAATCAACATAAGTTCTTGTTGTGCCACTAACATACAAATAATTTTTATAAATTAAATCAGGATCAACAATATGTGTTAATTGAACATGATAACAATTTTCACAGCATTGAATTGCTAAAGGAAAAAAATCTTCGGCATCATCTTTATTTTTTTTGTATGAATTGGCCAAAGGTTGGTCATTTAAATCCAATATAACTTTTAAATGATTATGGCCACAAGCCAAACAATTATCAAGTTTTTGTGTTTTGTTTATCATAATATTTTCTCATATAAGTTTCAGAATATAAACCAGGATTAGGAGAACAAAGTCTTGCTGGTGGACTATCTATATTAAATATTTTTTTAGCTTTATGTAATGGCCAAAATTCAGCAACCATCCTATCCAAATGATATGGTTGTTTATTGTTTTTCCACCAAACAGAATCAGAAATATCATCCAGTTTTCTCAAATAATCACTTCTTACCCACCAAAAATTTCCACTAAAATGGGGAAAAGGATCATAATTGAAATTACAACCGGCTGCATCATTTGTATATAATCCTCCAACACAAGTTTCCCATCTTTCAATAAATCCCCATTCAAGATATTTTCTCCAATAAAAATAATTTTTAAATGTTGATACTTCACCTTTTTTGAAGTAATTTGGAAATGCTGTGACACCTTTACTGTGAAAATATAAACCAAAAAAATCTTTAGTTTTTGCATCGTCCCACATTCTTTTAATTGTTGGAATTTCAAATACAAATTTATTTTCTGATTGACCTTTTTCGTTAGCAAAATCTTTTAAATCATCACTTGTTACATTATTAATTATTTCGTGTATTTCTATTTTAGAATATAATGAACAAATATCTCTAAATAATTTTATCTGTTCTTGATTTCCAAGAGCTGTAAAGCTGAGAACTTCCATAGCATCATGTAAACCAAAATCTTCTAATTGTTTCATTTGGTCCATGAATATGTAAATCCAAGAACCATCATCATTTAAATAATGATGATTATATAATCTAATTTTCATTAAATATTTCCAGACTTACAATTAGGAAAATTATCTAATATTTTTTCTAATATTGTAGCATCTTGACAAACAACTCCCAATCCACAACTTTCAGAAAAATATGCTTTAGGTAATTCTATTTCATTATAAAATTTTCCTACAGTATCTCTATAAGAAAATAAATCGTGCATTATAATAACTCCACCATTCTCGACAAACGGACTCCAAGTGTCCCAATCTCTTTTCACACATTCATATGAATGATCCCCATCAATATGTAATATTTGGATAGGTTCTTTCCATACTTTGGCTATCTCACAAAAATCTCCTTTGATGACTTCTACATTATCGAATTGGTGTTTTTCTTTGAATTCCATTACAACATCATAAGTATCCGATCCACTACTATATCCTGCAGCCACATCAAATAAATCTATACCATAAACTTTACCAATTCTAGGTGTGGCTAAACAATACAATGAATATCCATAATCTACACCCAAATCAACTGTAACTTTGGGATTAATATTTTCAACTAACCAAATAGCAAATTTTTTATGATCTGTCCATGCTGTTTGTAAATCTTCGACTTTATTTGTTTCCATTTTTTTAATGTTTCTTCCTTCGTAGAAATTTTTATAGTTATGTGCAATATCATAATTAACTTTTATTTCATCCAAATTAATACTTGGATTTTCAGGATGAATATTATATAATCTAGGATTAATTGAATATTGTTTTCCTGCTACAAAATAAAGCATTTGTAAAAAATAATCGTTCCATCCAAACTGATGTTGATTAGGATGAAATCTATCAAAATTATTATTTAAAAAATCCATATACTTATAAAAATTTTCTATATATGTTGAAGTTTTAAATATTGTTCCTGCTCCAGCACCATAATAAGGATGATTTGGCCTTACACCAGAAATCTTTTCAATTTCATTTTGAATTTCTTCATTAATATAACTAAATTCATTATGTCCGTTTGGTGCTAATACTCCATCAATATAACGAGTATCATAAGAAGCAATTTCCCAATTTTCATCGAATTGAATTTCATTTAAACAAATGACATCATCTTCCGAAAACATAAAATGTGTGGTGTCCATTGCAATGGCTGCCATCATTATTCTTTTCATGAATTCATATATTTGATGTTTATTATAACCCCAATGCTGTGAAGGATATCCAAGACTAGATTGATTTTGTAAATAAATTACATTATATTTTTGGCATATATCATATTGATCTTGACTACCTCCATCAGCAGACAAGAAATAAGGAATATTAGGATGATATTTACGAAAAGAAGCAATTGAAGCTTCTAATCCCGATTTATTATTTTTATTCCAATGAAAGATTCCTAAAGATTTCATAAATCAAGCCATTCTGTATTTTTAGTATACCATTGAACAACTTGATTAATTCGTTCTTCTAAAGAAACTTTTGGCTCCCAACCTAAAGATCGCATATAATCACCAGATAAAGCGTAACGCATATCATGGCCAGGTCGTGATGAATGAAAATCCATCATTTCATATTTTAATTCTTTTCCTTGTGCGTTAGCAATCATTTTAGCTAATGTTAGATTATCAACTTCTTCTTTTCCAACAATATTAAATTTAGGACACTTTGCGTGACCATAATCCATAGTAGGTTCAATTTTATTTGTCAACAAAAATAGTAGAGCATCAGCAACATCTGAAGCGTGAACATAAAACCTACTACCAGCAACTGTCTTTGTTTTATCTGAATGAATAATAACAGTTTCGTCCAACATTACCTTACGAGTACATAAAGGAATAAATTTTTCAGGAGTTTGTCGTTCACCAAACACATTCATTGTGTGTGTAATATACATTGGTAGTTTATAAGTGTTTTCATAACCAACACAAAGTTCTTCTGCTGCAGCTTTGGATGCTGAATAAGGATTTGTTGAATTATATCTTGCTCTTTCTTCATATGCAACACCGGGAGGCGCAACACCAAAGATTTCGTCAGTACCAAAATAAAGAAACCTCTCTAAAGAATCTAATTTGCGAGCATATTCCAACATATGAGCAGAACCAATGATATTATCATTAATAAACTCCATCGGATGACTAATTGATCTATCGACATGGGAAGAAGCTGCTAGATGAAGAATGATATCAGGTTTACCTATAAAATTGGCAACAAGAGGATTTATTTCTGCTTTTAAATCATGAAAAACCACTTTAACTCTTTTTTGTTCACTCGGACTATATTTTTCCATTACTTGGTGTAAACGATTTAAATTGCCAGAATAATCTAATCTGTCCAATGTAACAATTTGCCAATCAGTTGTTTGCATAAACAAATCAATGACATGATGTGCAATAAATCCGGCACCACCGGTAATTAATACTTTTTTACTCATTTTTTATCCCCAAGTTGTTCCTTCAAAATCCAACCAATATGTTATAAGTTTTCCTTTACCATTTAAATAGTGGAAAGGAAATGAATGTACCAGCGCTCTGCTAGAATAATAGTATAACAAATCTTTTGGTCCTTTGTCAAGCGATCCAGCGAAATGTGAAGTGGCAGTATCACCACCAGCAAAAATTTCACACTCCATAATATGATTTAGGTTAGTATTATAATCTGTGCTTATTTGCCAGTTTTCAGCAGTAAGTGGTATATTTGGACTTATACAAATAACTTTCTCATAATCGTTATAATTTTCTTTATTAAACTGCATAATAATTTTTTCAAAAGTTGGTATTGGCCAATTTCGATACTGATTATATGGAGCATCTAATAAAGGACAAATTACAATTTTCTTTTTTTGTTCTCTATTATTTTTAATTACAACTAAATCACCAGAAATATCACGATAATCAAATATATTTACTTTTCTCCAAGGTAAAGTTTTTTCTCCTTGAGTTATTGAAAAATAATTAGTACATTCCAATAGTTTATTATACATTTGTTTACAGTAGTCAGCTGAATTTATTGATCCTTCTTTCATATGAAACTGTAAATCTATATTTCCTTGCTGACGTAAATGTTCAACTACATTTGCTATAGCAATCAAATCACCACTTCTTGCTGGACCTCCAAAAATTCCATCCTCGATATTTAATATCAAGATTTTTCTCCAACAATCATAAATGAATCGTTTATATCACGTTCAGAATTGAATATATTAATATATCCTCGAGCCATCATGTAATCTTTAATCATCACAGGAGTAAAAACATGAAGGTGTTTTCTATTGTTCCAAGGACGCCAATACTCTTGATTATAATGTGGAAGATATAAAAATAAAACTCCTCCAACTTTTAGTTTTGATGTCCAATAATCTAAAGCGGTTACCCAATCAGGAAGATGCTCCAAACAATGGCTAGAATATACATAATCTAAATCACTATAAGAAAATTTATATGCGTCATTACCATCTTTAAAATTTAAATCAATTCCTGTTGCTCCAGGAAAACACCACTCCTGTCGATTACAACCAATATCTACACCATTTCCTTGGCAAAAATGCTTAGCATATGCAATAGCAAATTGTGAAGCATTACCTTCAGATTGAAGATGTGGATAATTTCTACTTTTATATTTTATAATTTTCATATTTTAAAAATTGTATTCGTGCATCGTGTTAATCACCCTAACATCATCTGTTTCTGAATAGTGCATAGGCTCTGAATGAGGTATATTTAAAAAATCGTGATATAGTGGATATCCATCATAAGTTTCGTCCAAAAGACCTTTTTCTTTAACAGATTGGTACCAAGCTGGTTCAACGGAATAATTTGTTGAAGCATTGATTCTATACAATTCATTCATATTGAATGTTTGAGGTAAAAAATCAATATCAGAAAAAAAACAAAGTGTTCCTAAATCTATTGCATTTCTACAAGTTACTAATCTTTTTTGTTTTGATTTACTTCTTGTAATAATTTCATGCACGTCCAAATTAGGACTCAAATCAAAACAAGTTTTAAAAATGTATTTAAATCCATATTTTCTTAAAAATTCTATACCATTATGAATAGCGAGTAGTTCAGCACAAACATGATTAGGCCTTTCAGGATGACCATTGATTTGCCAAGGATTATATTTGTCATATAGATAAGCATCACAATAACTTTGTGTTTCTTCATCCAATATTGAATGTGAAGATAAGCAAACATAATGGCCAGATTCTTTTAATTTTTTTACTAATGTTTTAGCCATCAATTTTTTCTTATCGGAATTAGTTCCATCACAATAAGCAGTAACAATAATTGCTGTATCTTCATTCATAGTATTGCCTCCAAATCTTTTGCATGAACTAATTTTCCTTTTCGATTTAGATAAAAGTGTTTTTCAAATACTTTATCGATATTTTTATTTTGATCCCAAAGAACATCATCACCTACACGCCATTCAGGTTTCCAATCTTCTGCTTTCCATACACAGTATAAAGGAACATTACATAGGTCGGCAAGCATTCCAACACCAGTTAAGTTGGTAATAAATGGTTTTTTTAAATTTTTAATAATATACGCATTTTCTAACATTGGTTTATTAAAATCAATAAATTCATATTGTGTAAGATGTGATAATATATGGGTTTCTCTACGAGCATCAATATCGCCTACAGACCAACGGTCACCAACATAATAAGTATCTTTTATAGTAATATCATATTCCGGTGTTTTTACTATGAAATCATCATCAACTTGAAAATCAATACCATACTTGTCATTCATCCAATTTTCATAACGGCAAGTTTCAATTGGCCTATCAGGATTATTCTTATCTTCTCTGATTGGCCAACTACTTAATTGTATAAGGTCACCATATATAAAAACATCATCATCAAATTCAACGCTAGAAAATATATCTTGATACATCAAAAATTCTTTGATGCCATTAAATTTTTTCATTGGACTTTTTATAATTAAATCATATTTTCCAAATTTTTTACTGAGGCCTGACATCACAGGCATACCATTTAAAAAATCTCCGAGATTTGCAGTTCCAATAAGATATAATTTCATTTTACGGTATCATTAAAGTTATTAAACAAAATAAACGAATCGTGACCTAACTGGTGATCAGGTATAATATTTAAATTAAACATTTCAGGTTTTTTTAAAGAAGCCATTAACCATAATGTTTGATCGTCATCAATTAAATTTTTCGATAACAATTCGTTCATACTTTCTACAATTAATCTATTTACTTCAGGCCATAAATTTTTATGACCTACTTGTTTAGCACCAAGAATATAAACAATATTATTAAATATTGCCGTTTCGATAGGTTGGTTTTTAGGATATTCACGATAACCAAATAATTGAAATTTTTCTTGGCCAAAGTTATATGACCATTTTTTGCTTGGTGGAATTTTATCAGCACTTCTACAATAACCAAAATCTATTGAAGCTGCATAGTCATTAGTGATTAAATTATTATCTAAAGACCATTTAACAAAAAAAGATTTTAAATACATCAATTGGATATAATCTGGATTCCAGTATTCGGGATTAATTCTTTGTGAAGGATTAACTAAATTAGCATAGGATGGTAATCTTTGAATTTCATAGTATTTCTTTTTTTCTTCAGCAAATTGATTATGATAATCAAAAGGAATCACTTTGGTTTTATCTTCTTTTCCTTTTCTTAAAGACATTACTCGATCAACAAAATTAGGTGAAGTATAAACAATTATTTCGTTATCTAGTTGCGCCATGTAGCTAAAGCGTTCAAAATAAGTATCTACTGTACGGTGTAGATAGTGTGGAAATCCTTTGTCTGGAGTCCATTCACCTCTTCCTGTATCAAAAAAGAAGGTTACAATACTAACTTCGTTGTTCATATAATTTTTTTCCTAAATCTCTAATAATATTTTCAAAATCAAATGGTCCAATTTTTATACCTAGAGTTTTTTCCAATTTACTATTATCAAGTATAAATTGTCTATAGATTTCATTACCGTTTCGATTAATTTTTCCACCATATTCATATCCAGAGATTAAACTTTTAATAAAAACATCAGTTTCTAATCCGTAATTGGAACTTAGATTAAAAACACCAACTGGTTTTTTCAAACAAACCTGTTCAATTATTTTTACTGCATCTTCAACAAATAAAAAATCTCTACGCACACTACCATCAAAAGTTAAAGTTATTCCACCTTCATTAACTAACTGCGACATACAATATCCCATAAATGAATTTCTACCAAATTCATAACCAAATATATTTGAACCTCTCAATATTGTTATTTGATTTGAAAAGTTAGACAACAATTTAATTTCTGTATTTAATTTATTTTTACCATAATTATCAAATGGATTTGGTGTAGAAAATTCATCATATGTTTTTAACTCTTTGTTTTCACCATAAATTCTACTTGTAGATAACATAACATAATGGCAATTACTTTGGCAAGCTTTTTTACCTATCTCAAAATCAACATCAATCTTTACAGCATATGGATATATTTTATATAATGGATTTAAAGCACAATTCAATACAACATCATATTTTGATAAATCAATTTTGGAAAAATCTTTATATGCAACTTTATCAACATTCTTCATGTGTTTAGCTATAAAACTATTTGCACCAACTACCAAGGTTTTCATTTTATCCAATACCAAACATCATTATTTGTCTTTAATATTTCTTTACCAACTTTAGTTGCAAATTCAACAACCGCTTTTCTTACTGCAGGTATTGCATCAAAATCATGGCCAGAAAATATTCCACCGTCTTTCATCATTGAATAATAATTTTCACAATCAAATTTTACTTGATCATATGTATGTAAGCCATCAATAAAAATTAAATCAAACATATTATCTTGAAATTGATTTACAGCCTCATTTGATGTTTGTCTATATTGAATAAATCTTGAACCATAGGAAGAAAATCTTTTTAATACATCCTGATACATTTGTTCTCTGTTATTAACAAATCCTCCATTCCAATCTGTGAAGTCTGTATACGGATCAATCGAATGTAATATTAACCCACTATTTACTTCTAATAAAAATTGTGCAGTTTCACCCGAATCAGAACCAATTTCTAAAGCAACTGGAGATTTAAAGTTTTGGATTAATTTACCAAGGCCTATTCCTGAAGGCTCATATTTCATAGAATAACCTGTTTCAGTATTAAAAGTTAGTATTTCACTCATTTATATTCCTTTATGTTCTGTATATAAAATATTCTTCGGGACTTTCTTGGCCATATTTTTCTTGAATGAATTTTTTTAATTCTGGAACACGGTCATATTGATGTACGATTGGAAAAACTTTATTGGTATAATCTTTTAACAAACCATCTTCAAAGAATGGTTCAACAATAAGTAAATTTGGTCTGAATTGTTCAATCTTAGATGGATCCATAATTGTGCCTAATTCAGCAGCCCATTTATTTGTTTTGTGAACTATATCTTTAAATGGTTGTGTGTTGATTAATACATTGAATACTGCTTGGTCAACGATAGGAATTGGCCGGTTGACGCTATTAGTGAAGATATGAAACACCATATCTTTTACATATTCAGATTCACCACCGAATGTTCCAACATTAAATATTTCATTATTTTTAAATTCTTCATAAACAAATGAACCATATGTTTGAAATAAATTATCGTTACCCCAAGCTTCATCTTTATATTTTAGTCCTTCTGAAGCAATAACTAATTTATGACCAACAATGTCTTTGAAAGGGTCTGTTTGGAAATAAACATCTTTAACATCTGTTGTAACAACATATTGATAATTTTTGAAGTGGCTTCTTAAATACGCATAGATTGACAAGAAACGCATCACATGAATTGGTATATTTTGTACTTGCATCATTGGAACAAGAATAACCTCTTGTTCATTTAACCAATCTATGGTTTCTTTTGATGTATTACCATAAACTAAAACAACATCATTATCACCAGCAACTTCTTTTGCCGATAATACCCAAGGTTTTAATTGGCTAATTCCGTAATTTGTAAACCCGCCAATGATTAGATTTTTCATATTATAGTTCAGCTCTCTTTTTAATAAAATTCAATATTTCTTGATCATCTTTTTGATCTTCTCTAGGGGTAAATAATGCTTTACCTCTTTTACTTATATCTTCTGTAGGAATAACATAATACAAAGCTAAACTTTTTCTAAAAGTTCCTGAAGGAGGATTAATTGGTCCAGGAACTCCATGCCATGAATTTTGTGTTGTATCAAATATTATTGCACGATTGAAAAATGGAATAATTTTTTTAATACATTCCTTTGGTTGATTTGTTTCTTCATCATTTGACCATAGTTCTAAACAACCACCCCATTCTTCTTTCCAATTTGGTGTTAGATAGACAATCAAATTCAATTTTCGTTTCATACCCAATTTTGGATGAATATCATAATCAACATGAATATTTAAATAATCGCCTGCTTGGTGCATATGTACGCCACCGCCATGTAAACCATAATCTGGTTGTAATTTATGTTGTCTAGAAAGTTCTTTTAAATAATTATTAAATTTTTCACTTACGAGATATGTTGTAGCTGAATAAAGATTTTTAGGAAATTTAGTCCAATTCTGTAATGTTCTTTTCTTTTCTATAGGATTATCATATTTTGCATCAAGTGTTTCCAAATTATAATCTGGCATATCATTAAAAATGTTTAAAGCAACTTCTTGTTTAAAGAAATTATCAATCACAACATGATTAAAAGGTGTTGAATAAAAAAAGGATCTAGATAAATCTTCCCAATTTTGTGAATTAATTAGTTCTTGGTTCGCCATGGATAATTGCCATCATATTTTTTATTCATCACTTCATTACCATTAATAAAGAAATCTGATGTGACTGATCCTTTACCACCATCGACACGATAATGCACCGTATATTCATTTGTGCAATCCCACTTAGGGAAATGTTGTGTTACTGCTGATAAGAAAACTCTATCTTGGCCCCACCCACCATGCCACGCAGAAGCCAATTTTACAGCAACAGATGTTTTAAGGCAATAGCTATTAGTATCAATATGATTTATTCCATGATAAGTTTGCCATTTGCCTAATGATTCACAATCATCAAAGCAAACAAACTTACCAGATTTATCGTGGATTTGCCGTAAAGAATAACACCAATCTAAATTTCTTTTTTCAATTGTTTCGACACACTTTGCAATATGTGATTCATAAAGCCAATTATCTTGATCCAACCACATAACATATTCAGTATCAATTAAATGGGTAAATGCAGCATAAACACGGTGGCCATAAAAGCCTTTTGCACCAACATTAATTGGTAATGTACAGGTTACAAGATTTTTTGTGTCAGTATCTTTTTCAATATATTTGATAAGATTTTTTACTGTATATTCGTGGTCTTTACCATCAATTACAAGATAACACTTGGTTGGATATTTTTGGTTTAATACAGATTTAATTGCATCAACAGAATCAGGAGAACCTGTTGTTGGTATAATCACAGTTGCGCTCATAATTTAATTCCTTGTCAGTTTCAATATCTTTTCTATTTGCTTTTCAATTAAAGGTTTACGATTTGGCCAATATATATATTCTTTGTCCCCAGTCGAATGTAATTTGGTGAGAAAAGGAATAATTATCTTTTCAACTTCATTTAATCTTTTCTTATAATCATCTGCCGTTTCGGCTGTTTTGTTAATGACAGAATTATATTCGGCTTCAGATACAGCCGAAAATCCAAAATCATCTTCTAAGTTATCATACTCTTTAGCGAGTTTATCGAAATCTATTAGTGCCATATTAAACATCTATTCCTATAACATCGTTTGGACTATTTGGTGAATTTTTACTTCTTAATTCTAACCAACTCTTATATTCTCGTTCAAAATTTACCATTGAGAAAAATTCATATACCAATTGTTTACCTTTAATGGAAGATACAGCATAAGCAATTTTCTTTTTTGTTAAAACTTCATCAAAAAACATTTGATAAAAATTATATTTTGTATTTGAAGTTTCTTTACTTGATGATACCAATAATTTTTCACACAAATATGCTAAATTATAAACACTTATTTCAATTGTTTGACCGCCGGTTTTAGACATATTTCCTAAAATCATCGATGAGATTTTATTCAAGTCTTTTTTATCATCAATGATTTCACTCAAATTAGTACTAGTTGAAACTCGGTTTAAATTTTTATATACTTTTTCTAAAACACGTTTAAAAGTATCTATATCTATTGTTCCTTGAAATTTAGAAACAATTAAACTGTTTATTTTTTGTCTATCATTTTTTAATAAATTCAATACAGAAAATATTGGGATACCAGATAAAGCTTTTCCACTATAATTACCATAAACGGTTAGTGCGGATTCGGCTATAATTTTTGGACCTTTTTGTTGCATTTTTATTTGTGGAGTTAAATCAATATACCAATCATCAACTGATTTTTCATTTTTAAAAACATCTTTAAATTTTACGGTATTTGCTTTGGGACTTTTAACTTTCGATTTTACACTAATTTTTAAAGCACTTTCTTCATCTTTTTGTGTTGATTTGGTTATACTTATATAATAATCAATTAGTGGAAAATTTGCTTTTTGAGGAATATAAATTTTTATTTTACTTTCAGATAAATCCATGTTTTTTGGTATACCTAATATTTTTCGTATATTTAAATTATTCGATTCTAAAAGTATAGACAACTTAACTGCAGATAAAATTTCAAAAAATTCAGCAGGAACTAAGTCTTTTGGAACATCAAAAGGTATAGAAGTTCTGGTATCTGAAGATGTTTGTTTTAAAAGATTTAATATTTCTTTTTCAATTTCTTTATCTAATTCTAGACCAAGTACATATTCTTTAACATTATTGGCTATATCCTTTGAAGATAACCAAACATTAACAATTGGTGGATTAATATCAGAAGGTTTAAATTTAGCTTTACCTGTTGATGTTGGTTTTGCAATTAAACTAGCTTTAACTTGTATTTCAACAGGTGCCAATTTTACTGCGCCTGTTTTACCACCAGATGTGGGAACGGTATATTTGGCGGAATATGGTGCAGGCGAAAATAAATTTTGTATTTGCTTTAATTGATTTTTTCTATAATTTCTATCGGCATCATCGACATAAACAGTAATTACTTTTTTTCCGTCATAATTAACAGAATTTTTCCCATAAACTTCAGTTAGTGTTTTAATAACTTTATTTACTAGTATTGGTGTTAATGCCATTTTTTACCTAATAATTTGAATTTCTTTACCTGAAGTCCAGATTTCTAATTCTGTTCTTAATCTACCCTCAGTTTTGAGAGTTTCGTATCTATTTATAGCTTTAGCCCGCCACCATTCAATG
>Ga0209500_10001658_pt1 | contig 16477 bp, 12 predicted proteins | sample S_140212_EF_Meta_FD_187323 | JGI IMG/M metagenome (GOLD analysis project Ga0209500, IMG submission 187323) | Freshwater microbial communities from Lake Simoncouche, Canada to study carbon cycling - S_140212_EF_MetaG (SPAdes) (version 2) | ecosystem: Environmental > Aquatic > Freshwater > Lake ... | reverse complement strand
TTTATACAAACATTGGACCGAAGAGTTTAACTCAAGAAGGGTATTTTTAAGTTTTGGTTTTATAGTTCCATATAGTGTGGTTGGAAGAACGGAAAACGACCCAAGAGTTAGATTAAGTAAAAGAATTTCAAAATATTTCCAAAAACTTAATTGATAAAATACAAAACAAAAACTATATTTAAGTGTGAAGGTAAATGTCGTCAAAGCACGACAGACAATAAACCAAACTTAAATATACATAAATGATTACAGAAGAAGAAATTAAATCCTTTTTAGAAGGTGCTGATCCCGAACAATATATCGTATCGGTAGAGTATGATTACGCAGCCAATTGCGTTTATAAAATCAAAGAAACTCCCGAAAAAGGGAAATCAATACATAAAGAAACTTTCACATCCTTTGCTTGGGTTGGTGATTTACGAGGATTAAATTTTTACCAAGGTTCCAAGTCACTACAAAAAGATGCGATGACTAAATACGGAATTATCATTGATAAATTAAGAACCGATGGTAATGAAAGATTAGAAAAAGGTTTGACATTTTTAGTTAAATCAATCAAAGGTTATAGAGAACTAATCCAATTTTTTAGAGACGGTGGAATAGATCCTTGGGGTGAAAAAACCAAAGATAAAATAATGATTCTACCTCCTGTAGAACAATACCTCATCTCAAAGGAGAAAAGATTATTCAAAGGATTTGAGGAATATAATGACATCACACGACTTGTATTTGACTTGGAGACGACTGCTTTAGAACCTAAAGACGGTCGTATTTTTATGATTGGTATGAAGACAAATAAGGGATTCATAAAAGTTATTGAGTGTAAGGATGCGGATGATGAAAGAAGGGGTATCATTGAATTTTTCAGAATTATAGATGAGATAAAACCCTCAATCATTGCTGGGTATAACTCCGCAAACTTTGACTGGTTTTGGATTTTTGAGAGATGTAAAGCACTCAACATTGATTTAAAGAAATTTCCAACCTCACTTAATCGCTCAAAAACTATCTCACAAAAGGAATCAATGTTAAAATTGGCAAACGAGGTTGAGAGATTTAATCAGGTTCAAATGTGGGGATATAATGTTATTGACATTATCCATTCAGTTCGTAGAGCACAAGCAATTAATTCAAGTATTAAAGAGGCAGGACTTAAGTATATTACCAAGTATATTGATGCTGAAGCGAAGGATCGTATCTACATTGATCACACAAAGATTGGACCGATGTATGCAAACAAGGATGAATATTGGTTAAACACCGAAAACGGTAAATATAAAAAAGTTGGTGTTGATTCTAAAATTGATGAGGTTTGTTTTAGACGAGGTGACATTTATCTTAAAACCACAGGTGATAATATTGTTGAGAGATATCTTGACGATGACCTTGAGGAAACTTTGATTGTTGACGATGAGTTCAACCAAGGATCATTCCTATTGGCTTCGTTACTACCGACAACATATGAGAGAGTGTCTACGATGGGAACTGCAACCCTCTGGAAAATGTTGATGTTGGCGTGGTCATATAAACACGGATTGGCTATTCCCCAAAAACAAGAAAAAGGAAACTTTGTTGGTGGGTTATCAAGATTATTAAAAGTGGGGTTCTCAAGAAATGTATTGAAACTTGACTACTCATCACTATATCCATCAATTCAATTAGTTCACGATGTATTTCCCGAATGTGATATTACGGGAGCAATGAAAGGGTTGTTAACCTATTTTAGAAATTCTCGTATTAAGTTTAAAAACTTGGCATCGGAATTTAAGAATACAGATAAGAAACTTTCTTTGTCTTATGATAGAAAACAATTACCTATTAAAATCTTCATCAACTCATTGTTTGGTGGGTTAAGTGCTCCACAAGTATTCCATTGGGGTGATATGAACAAGGGGGAACAAATTACAACCACAGGTAGACAATACCTACGACAGATGTTAAAGTTTTTTAGTAAGAGGGGTTATAGTCCCTTGGTCTGTGACACTGATGGTATGAACTTTTCATTACCCGAAGGTGGCGTGGATGATAGAGTATACATCGGTAAAGGTTTAAATTGGTTGGTTAAAGAAGGGAAAGAATATCGTGGTTACGATGCTGATGTCGCAGAATTTAACGATTTGTTTATGAGGGGTGCGATGGGACTTGATTGTGACGGAACTTGGGATTCTTGTATTAACTTGGCTCGTAAGAATTATGCGACTATGGAGCATAATGGTAAAATCAAATTTACGGGTAATAGTATCAAATCTAAAAAGATGCCGAAGTATATTGAGAAGTTCTTGGATAAAGGAATTAAACAATTACTTAAGGGTGAGGGTAAAGAATTTATTGAGTGGTATTATGAATACATCCAAAAGATATTTGATCAAAAGATTCCTTTGGCGGATATAGCGTCTAAAGCGAGAGTTAAATCAAGTGTTGATGATTATATTAAGCGTAGTAAACAAACCACCAAGTCGGGTTCATTAATGTCAAGACAGGCACATATGGAACTTATTATTAGAGATAAGATACAATCAAATCTTGGTGATATGATACTTTATGTTAACAACGGGTCCAAAGCGTCACACGGAGATGTTCAGAAAGTTAATCAACCAAAGAAGGGGTGGTCGGAAGATCAGATAAATTTGTTCTTTTCAAACAACGAAAAATCTGATTATAAAAATAAAGAACAATACCTACTATCTAATGGTTGGGAAAAATCTTGGTCTGAAGACAACTGGGTTCGTAGTGACGCTAAAAACAAAGAGGCAAACACCGGAGTTTCAACTGATTTGGCATATAGAATTAATAGTACCGAATCAGTTGTTCAATTAAATTGTTATCGTATTGACCCTTCAGATTTAGAAAACAATCCTGAAATGTTAGGTGAGTATAATATCCAACGGGCAATTGCAACATTTAATAAACGAGTGGAACCATTGTTAATTGTTTTTGATGACGAGGTTAGGGATTCACTATTAGTTAAAAACCCTGAAGATAGAAATTTCTATACAACAGAACAATGTAAATTAATTAATGGGAAACCATTTAAACCTGGAGATCAAGATGACATTTATGAGAATTTATTAAAAATGGAGCAAGGTGAGGTTGAGTTTTGGGATCGTGTTGGTATTAGTCCTGAATACATTTATGATTTGGCAGAACCAGGATGGGAGGAGTTAATTTAACTTTAACCCATCACTACTGATAATATACCAATTGTCCTCAACAAAACTTAAATGAACACAAGCACCTTTCTCTAAAAGGAGTTCATCCCATTCTTCATCAATTAAACCAACATCAGGTTTTATTAAAACGGTAGTCAAAGATTTTATGGTTACCGTTTTATTTTTTTCAGAATTTAAAGTTACTTCCGAACTTTCAATATCTTTAACAATAACTAAAAGTTCTTCATCAATTTTATAAGTTTCTTCGGTTACTATTTTATCTGTAATAACATTGGGTGGAGTATAATGTGTTTGATATTTAACAACATTTTTTCTCGGAGATATGTTTTCAATTCGTATCATATAACATAAATTTGTCTTGGCATTGCTCTAAATTTCAGAGATTTATTAAGGTTTTCCGCAATTAATGCTTCTCTTTCCATTACCTTATCAGGTCGTAATCTTGTTAATTTACCTTCAGCACCTATTAATTCCTCAATTAATTTTGTTTTTTCGTCTTTACCTTCAGTCGCTAATGACGCATAATCCATTGTCAATTCACTATCAGGTGTCTTAATGTTCCCACTAAACTTACCTCTCACCTTTGATAGGGTTTCTTTACAATATGCAATGAACCAATTTCTAACCCATACCTGTGCAGGGTGGTTTAAATCAACCCAAGATACGGAATCCAATGGAACATCAGATGGTAATTTAATAATGTCAGGATTGTCTTTTAAACAGTTGTCTCTACCGCCTTCAGTTGTATCGTAATACCAATACCATACTTTTCCTTTAGTCATTGTCCCATTACCAAAATCAAATTTACCTCCGGGAGTATTCATTAAATGTATTGCTTTTTTACCACCAGGTAATGCGGTAATTCTATAGGTTAAGTCACCGGCAATAATTCTTCTTTGGATGTTAATTTCTTGCATTCTTAATAACATATCAAACGCTGGCATCATAAAATATGAACCCGCCATATTACCCCCCATTTGTGCGAGTCCTCCTCCACCACCAAGTCCACCACCGTATCCTAATGATCCGAACGACCAAGGATCAAACATAGTGTTATTTAGTGTTGCTGGGGTAAACCATAACAATTCATTAATCTCTCTGTTTGGGGGGATTTCATAAATTTGTTGATTTCTAACTAATTGGATATAATCTTTTTTAAGTTCCCACTCACCACCGGCTTGTAGTCCGACAATTTTGGAATATGCATAAGTGTATCTTGTTTCGTAATCCAAACTCTTTGTTACGAATGCTCTTGCAACAGATTGAGTTTCAATATTTAAATTATATAAACTAGTCCATTGTGACTCAATTAACCAATCTTGAACATATTGTGAATATTGATCAATTGAGAATTCTAATAAAGTATCTAGTTGTTCGTCTTCCAATTCAACACTTCTTAACGGTGCTCCAAGTATGTGTCTAACTTGTTTGTATAGTTTGGATCTTTCTGGTTCTGGAATTATTGGCATAATGTATTTTTATTATAAATATCTATTAAAACAAAAACTAAAAATTACCACATCTTTTAATTTTTATTACCCATCCAACCCAAATTTTTTCCAACTCCACTTGAAACGACTCCAATTCCATTTAAATTGTAAATCTCACTCAACCATTTTTTTATAATTAATTTTATTTCATTTTCGGAATAAAAGTTTTGTAGGAACGCCCAAAATTTAATATAACTAATGTAAAACACATTTTCTTTTTTATCATAAATCATTAGATTTTCACCTTTTTTATATCTAAATAATATCCAATTAGACATTTCTTCCGACTGAACAACATCAAGATTATCAAACAGATGTAAAAATTCCATTGGTTCATCATTAAATGCTAATTTTAATAGGTTTTCCGCACCACCAACAATATCGGAAGCTTGTTTGGGTCCAACATTTTTAACAATATTCTTTAATTTATCTTGTAATGATTCTTTTTTGTTTTCGGTAATTGACTCCTCCAAAGGTCTATTTATCCTGTTGTCCGAACTAAATGGTTTATATCCTCTTATACCATATGTCTCCTCTAACCACATAGTTAATATCTCCTCTATTTGAGCGTCACTCATATTAAAACTAAAACTAAAAAATTGCCAAATTCTGTCGTAATTTATATACACATACCCAATATCTTCAGTTAATTTTTGTTTTAGATTATATGTAATTAATATGTTTTGGTTCTCATCAACATAATATGTTTCATCACCAATAACCACTTTAGTTAGATTACCATACAACTTGTTTAAAAATTTTAATGCGGATTTTGTTTTATTATCAACTGATTCGGTAATGGATTCTTTTTTATTTGTTTTTAATTCAAATAGTTCATTAACAAAATCCCAATTAACACAATCCCAAAATTTATTAATATATTGATCTCGTTTATTACGATATCTTAAATAATATGCGTGTTCCCAAACATCAAGTCCAAGAAGTGGATAACCCCCACCATCAACAACATTCATTAATGGATTATCTTGGTTAGGTGTTGACATAACCTTTAATCTATTTGTTTTTGTCAGTATTAACCAAACCCAACCTGAACCAAATCTATCTAAAGCAACTTTATTAAATTCTTCTTTAAACTTATCAAAAGAACCATATTGTTTAACAATTTTATCATAAACTTCACCATTTGGTTTTTGTTTTTTTGGTGATAACATCTTCCAAAACAATGCGTGGTTAAATGCCCCACCGGCATTATTTCTAACTTTGGTGTCAAACTTACTTATGGATTTTACAATATCCTCCAAGGACATTTCACCTTTTTTCTTTGACAATGCATCGTTTAATTTTTTAACATAACCTTTGTAATGTTTATTATAATGAATATCCATTGTTTCAGGATCAACAAATCTTTTAATTGCGGAATAAGAATATGGTAATTTATCTATACCAATTTCTTTCATTTCAGTTAAAAACTTTTGTTGGATGTTTTCCTTTTCGGAAAGGACAATTTGTTCTGAAATTACATCAAGCTTGTTCACAATACTTTTAAAACCTTCAAAAATTTCTTTATCATATTGGGGGTAAGATTTCTCAAACATTTTAATCAATCTTCCGGCAAACGCATTTGCTTCATCTTCATTTCTTCCACCGATGTCAGGACCTTTTTCTCTGTTAAGAACTCCGTGTTGGTATTCGTGAACCCATTCGTGAGCCAAGGTTCTCATAATATCCCTATTCAACCTTCCTTTAGATAATACCTTAAGAGTGTGTTCGGTGGTTCTACTACCCGTAGTCATCCCTCCGATTCTCTCACCAGTAAAAATAATCTCAATTTGATGTTTTAATGGATATTCTTTATTTAAGAACTTAATAAAATCCTCAAATAATTTATAATCTTTTTTGGGGATATCCGAGTTTTGATGTTTAATTGACGCTTTCATTATCAATAAATATCATTTAAATGGAAGTTTTACTTTCTTCTATTTATTGAGTTTAATATTTCTTCAACAATATCACCACCATTTTCAAGTAAATCATCACCCATAACTGTATTTATGATTTGTTTTTTCCTATTAAGAATGTCATAAATTGATCCCTCAATGGTGTTATCAAACAATGGGTAATAAACAAGAACATTATTTTTTTGTCCATAACGATATGCCCTATCTTCCGCTTGTGCGTGTTCTGCGGGAACAAAAGATAAATCATTCATTATTACAACCTCGGCAGATGTTAATGTTAATCCGACACCCGCAGCTTTAAGATTCCCAACAAATACCTTAATTTTTTCATTGTCTTGGAATTGATCAACCGCATACTGTCTTTGGGGTTTTGAACAACTACCATCCAAATAAACCGATTGTTTTCCAAAATGATTATGAATCATTTGTAATGTATCTGTAAAATTTGTGAATATGATAACTTTTTTACCTTGTTCAAGTATATTCTCAACAAATTCAATTGTGTGTTTAACTTTCTCGTTGGCAATTATTTTTCTAACTTTCATCAATTTACTAAACTGAACTGTCAATGATGAAGATTCGTCGGTTTTGTTCTCATACCAATCATAATATTCTCCCATCATTTCTTCATAATCTCTTGATGACAATCTTAAATAAATGGGGGAAATAATTTTATCAGGTAAATCTAAAACTTCAGTTTTTAATCTTCTTAATGTTTGTTTTGAAGTTCTATCCCTTAACTCCTCAAGGTTTGACGCTCCCTGAACATTCCACACTTTTCTTTTACCTGCCATAAATTGATAACCTTGACAATATCTTATCACGAATGCCATCCAGTTTTGTGCGACCGGACTTTCAATAATGTTTAAAAGATTATAATAATTCATAGGACGAGATGTCATTGGTGTTCCCGTTAATAACCATACTCTTTTAATATCTTTAACAAATGAGTTAATAATTTTTGTTCGTTGGGCTTGAGCATTAGATATCATATGTGCCTCATCTAATATAACCAAATCAAAATTACTTTGTAATAATAATGATGAATCTCGTTTCTTTGGGTCAGCATCGTGAAAGTTTTTTAGAATATCATAATTAATAATTACAAAATCATCTTCAGTTGAAAACTTTTTACCTTCAGAAATATACACACTACGATCGGTATAATTCTCAATTTCTCGTTGCCAATTAATTTTTAAAGATGCGGGACAAATAATTAAGATTTTTTTTACACCCGTTTCTAATGCCGCAATAATTGTGGAAGTTGTTTTACCAAGTCCCATATCGTCAGCAAGAATAAATCTTTTGGAACCAACTAATTTCTCAATTGCCTCTTTTTGGTGCGTGAGTGGTGGACGATGATCGTATTTACTATAATCAATATCAACTTTCTCAACGGTATGTGTTTTTATTAATGCGGATTTGGGAACCCAAAATTCCGTTATTTCATCCTTCTCAAAAAATTTACCCCAAATATGATATGACTTTTCTTTTTCAACCAAAAGTTTTTCCACATAAATTTTTTCAGGAACTTCTAATAGGTATTTTTCCTCTGCAAATTTTTTCGCGAAGTATGTATCTAAATCAACCCATTTACGAGCAACTTTTGGTTTGACATCGTGATAAGTGTTTATGTAATCAGATTGGGTTCTAGTCGGGTAAAATTTCTTACTCTTCTCTTTTTTAGTTTTTAATGATATGATATAGTTATTCGCACCTGAATAAACATCAAGTATTTCTAATGCCTTTTGTTCTATGGTTTTTGATACAATTTCCAAACTAATTAGTTTTTTATAATAATAATCAATATTTAGATATTTATCAATAAAACAGTTTTTTATGTCAAATAAAGTACCAATTACGAGATTGGGGAAATTTTTTGGGGAGAATGATTACAACCTTGATATCTCAATGGGTGAGGAATGGTTAGTTGGTGATATGAACTTTACTTGTGTTCTTTATCGTGTTGATAGATATAAAACAAAAACTGACGATGTATATGGCGAAACTGTTGAGGACGGAGTTAAATTTTTACCCCCTGTTGAGTTTAACGCGTATATTCAAGTATCGGCACCTGAAAACAAAATGATGGGTTCTACAAGAATTGATCAGATGGAACCTGGTAATATTAGAGTTTCTGTATATCAAAAAACTTTAGAAGATTTAGAAATTGACATAAATTTTGGTGATTATATTGGTTATTACGAAAGTGAAACTGTTGTTAGATATTATACAGTTAATAATGATGGTCGTGTTGTTTCTGATAATAAACATACATATGCCGGATATAAACCATTTTATCGCACTATTAGTGCATCACCTGTTGGACCAAATGAATTTAGAGGATTATAACTATGGGATTACCAAAAAAAATAAAAAAAACATTACCACTAACTCAATCTAAAACCTTATACCCAAGAAGGGAGGAACTTAAAGAAATGATTGAGAGAGATGGGACTTATTTGCCGAAATCGTTATTGCATGCCGATTTGGATAGAGGTTTTTTAGATTTTGTTAAAGACGAATTAAAATGTGTTGTTGAAGGTAAAATAGTTCCTATGGTAGACATTTTAATTTCCACTCAAAATTGGAGTCAATTTGTTGAAACTTGGAATTTCCAAAACATAGATAAAAATGCTGAACCCCCATTCATTACGGTTATTAGAACACCTGAAGTAAAATACGGAACAAACCCCGCATTAAGATATAATATTCCAAATAGAAGACAATATTATTATGCCCAAGTTCCGACTTGGGATGGACAAAGACACGGTATGGATATTTATAAAATTCCACAACCAGTACCTGTTGACATAAAATATACCGTTGCAATTATTTGTAATAGAATGAGGGAACTAAATAAGTTCAATCAAATTGTTCTTGAAAAGTTTTCATCAAAACAATCGTATCAAAATATTAAAGGACATTACATTCCAATAGTTAATGATGAAATTACCGATGAATCAGTTTTAGATCTTGAGAAAAGAAAAGTTTATATACAAAAGTATTCATTTACTATGTTAGGATTTCTTATTGACGAAGAAGAGTTTGAGGTTCAACCAGCAGTTACGAGGATATTTCAAATGTATGAGGTTGATACTCAAACAAAAAAACGAAAACCGAAAAAAGAAGAACCAATCCCACCTTCAACATATATTACAACATATCCCGATGGAGTTCTTGATTCAACCCAAACATTTGAATACACAGTAAATTTACATTTAACTAACACTTACAATGTTGATAGTTTTAGTGTATATGTGAATGGTGATTATTATGGAGACGGTTTGGATGAAATTCAAATTAATACTAATGACATATTAACCATATCGGTTATTAAAACAAATCCGTTAGAGGAAGGTAGATTAGAGTTTAGTCAAACCTATTTATAACTATTCCCCGTAGATATCTTTTTTTTCTTTACACTTCTCAATGATTAGGTTTTCTAAAAACCTATACATTTTAATCCCACGCTTATCACAATATTTCTTTAGTATATCGTGTGACTCAACAGAAATCTTCAGATTCTTTATTTTTTTAGGCTCTTCTTTCATAGGTAGAATAAAGGTAGAATAAAATCTCACCAAAATATAAATACTTTATTAGAAGTAAAGTTTTTGCTAAAATCACCAATATTTATATATAAAAATAAATCTATAAACAAAAAAAAACAAAATGGCAACTAACAGTAAAGTATTTGTATCACCAGGTGTATATACTTCAGAAGTTGATTTGAGTTTCGTTGCTCAAAGTGTGGGTGTAACCACGCTGGGTATTGCGGGTGAGACATTAAAAGGTCCCGCATTTGAGCCGATATTCATTAGAAACTTTGATGAATTCACAACATATTTCGGTGGTACTTCTCCTGAAAAATTCGTAAATACTCAAATCCCTAAATATGAGGCGGCATACATTGCGAAGGCGTATTTACAACAATCAAATCAATTATTTGTAACAAGAGTCCTTGGATTGTCGGGTTACGATGCGGGTCCATCTTGGTCGGTAGTAACCGTTGCAAATGTTGATCCGACTACTATTGGGTTTGATTGTGCAAGTGGGGTAACGGTTGATTGTGTTTTTGAATGTACTTCAGCACATACAATTGATTTCACCGTTCCTTTTAGTGGGTGTGATAATTCGGATAGTTCAATTAATTTCTTAAGTAATTTCCCTCCAGTTATACAAACTATCTTAACGGAACAATACAGACAATTTGATGGGGGAACCTCATCAATAGATAGTGATATCACTAATACTATTTTTAGTATCTTAACTTCAGATAATCCATCAACAGGTTTAACAATTGATTATTTTGGTTCAATTGATCCTGACGATTATTCAGGATTTACAAACCCAACATTCTCGGCGGGGACACAAAACAATAGATTTGATGTACCTTCAGTTGATTTAGGTCAAACTGATTTAACATCACCTTTAAATGATTCTTGGTATTACGCATTATTTGATAATACAGGAAACGGAAATTACACAGGATATTCGTTTTATTCTTATGTTACGGGGGTAACTCAAACAACAACATCATCTAATTGTGCGTCATTCTATTCATTTAGTGTTGGTGGTTCTATTGTGGGTTTTGAAAGTATTGTTTCAGGCGGTACAGGATATGTGGACGGTTCAGGTGAAAACACAACAACTATAACAGGAGTTGGGGCTGGTTTAACGGTGGACATTGGAACTAATGGAGGAGTTGTTACAGGGGCAACAGTTAATTGTGAAGGTTCAGGATATGAAGTCGGTGACATTGTTCAAATAGTTCAAGGGGGTTCAGGTGGAGATGCTTATCTAACAATTGATTCAATTGGTGTGACGACTAATGGTGTTATAAATTATAACACAAACACTATTAATGTATGTTTACCTTCAGGGACATCCTCTTGTGTATTAGCATCATTGGTTCCTACATTTAGTGCTTGTACTAGTGGAGTATCCGCAAATTCAGTAACACAATTAAGTGGAGGAACTACAATTGATTTTTCTTCAGGTTCTAATGTATATACATTAACTTCGGAAGACGGATCAATAACAACAACTTGGACTGTTAATGTTTATGAATTTAATCCTTGTGCGGTTTGTCCGGGTGACACAGGTGGTAATCAAAATATTGGTGAAATTACGACTTGTTATTCAGGTGATGTAATCGGTAAAGTTTATTTATACACAGGTAACTCATTCACAGATTATGACGATTTGGTTGTAACAACATTAAGATCTAGAGGTATCTCTAATTATGTTGATGGAAATAACCCAACTTGGGAAGTAACAGGAATTACTGATGTAACTCTTGATATGACAGGACCTTATTCTGGTGTATCAAGTAATCCATACTTACCATTTGTTGTTAATGTAACTAACTATCAAGGTGAATCATTCTCATTTGAGACATCAATGAGTATTTCAGATGCAAAATATGTGTCTAAAGTATTTGGTTCAAGTAACTTCGGTAAACCAAGAACAACAGTTCCATTAATGGTGGAAGAAAGATTCCAATCATTATTAAATTACGCATACAGACAAGGATATATTAGAGGATTAAATTCTCAATTAGTTTCACTTGATTCTGCTCAAAGTCAAAGTTCAACATCTATTGGTTGGTACTTGGATAGATATCAATCACCAAGTTCTCCTTGGGTTGTATCTGAAGTGAGAGGTAGTAAAGTATACAACTTATTTAAGTTCTACACAATTGCTGACGGTAACGATGCAAACACAAGTGTTAAACTTTCAATTACAGATATTTCATTTGCCAACCAAACATTTACCGTATTAGTTAGAGATTACTATGATACAGATTCTACACCAACAGTTATTGAGAAATTCACTAATTGTTCAATGGATCCAAGTCAAAATAATTTTATCGCTAAAAAAATCGGAACTTTAGATGGTGAATACGAATTGAATTCTAAATACATTATGATTGAGTTAAATGAAGACGCTCCTATTGATTCCCTACCTTGTGGTTTTGAAGGATTTAGCTTCAGAGAATATTCAGGAGCAAGATCTCCATTCCCAATCTTTAAAACTAAATACGATTTCCCTGGAGAAGTTATTTACAACCCACCATTTGGTTTACCAACAGGAGGTGATAATGCAACAACAACAGGTGGTGATAACATTAGAAGAACATATTTAGGTATGTCTAACTTCTGGGGTTACGATCCTGATTTCTTTGAGTATGTTGGTAAAAGAAACCCAATCTCAACTTGCGATATTGAAGGTGGACAATGGTCTTACAGAACAAGAGGATTCCATATGGATAAAAATGCTAGTGGAATTACTATTGGAAGTGCGTTCTCAACAAGTGGAACACCAAGATTCTATGTGGGTGATGCACCATTTGCTTCAGAACCAACAAATGAAACAAGTCCATACTACAGATTATTCTCAAGAAAGTTCACTTTGTTTGTTCAAGGAGGATTTGACGGATGGGATATCTATAGAGAATATAGAACAAACAGTGATAGATATGTATTGGGTAGAACAGGATTCTTAAATGGTTCTTGTCCTACAGACAGATACCCAACTGCATCAGGATGGGGAGCGTTCAAACAAATTTCTATCGGTGACGGAACAAGAAATTGGGCAAACACTGACTACTACGCATACTTATTGGGTATTAGAACATTTGCAAATCCTGAGGCGGTTAACATCAATGTGTTTGTAACTCCTGGTATTGATTATGTAAATAACTCTGATTTGGTTGGTGATGCAATTGAGATGATTGAGTTTGAAAGAGCTGATTCATTATATATCACAACAACACCTGACTACAACTTATTCTTACCAACAACAACAGGACAAGATGGATTAATCTATCCTACTGAAGCGGTTGATAATTTGGACACTGCAGGTATTGACTCTAACTACACCGCAACTTACTACCCTTGGGTATTAACTCGTGATACTGTTAATAACACTCAAATCTATATTCCTTCAACTGCGGAGGTAACAAGAAACTTGGCGTTGACAGATAATATTGCATTCCCTTGGTTCGCAGCAGCGGGTTACACTCGTGGTATTGTAAATTCGGTTAAAGCTCGTAAGAAGTTGACTCAAGAAGACAGAGATACTTTATATATAGGTAGAATTAACCCAATCGCAACCTTCTCTGATGTCGGTACTGTAATTTGGGGTAACAAAACTTTACAAGTTAGAGAATCCGCACTTGATAGAATCAATGTAAGAAGATTGTTATTACAAGCTCGTAAATTGATTTCTGCGGTTTCTGTGAGATTGTTATTTGATCAAAACGACGAACAAGTAAGACAAGATTTCTTAAATGCGGTTAATCCAATTTTAGATTCAATCAGAAGAGACAGAGGTTTATATGATTTCCGTGTGACAGTTTCAAGTGATACTGCCGATTTAGACAGAAATCAAATGACAGGTAAGATTTACATCAAACCAACTCGTTCATTAGAATTTATTGACATAACATTCTATATTACCCCAACGGGAGCTTCATTTGAGAATATCTAATAAGAAGAATAATAAAAGAAAAGGGAGATAAATTCTCCCTTTTTTTATTTGTCTAATATTTATTAATATGAATTATAGTGTTTTAACAAGACAAATCATTAATGAGATGATTAATGAAGTTGAGGAAAAAAAATACGGTTTAAAATATTATGCGTTTGATTGGGACGATAACCTGATGAAAATGCCGACTCAAATTATTTTAATGAGTGAGGATGGGGATGAGGTTGGTATGTCAACAGAAGATTTTGCAGAATATAGAACTGAAATTGGAAATACTCCTTTTGAGTATGAAGGAAAAACTATTGTCGGTTTTGGTAAAGATCCGTTTAAATATTTTAGAACTGATGGCGACTCAAAATTTATGAAGGATATAGAAACCGCACCATTAGTTAGAGGTCCTTGGTCAGATTTTGTTGAGGCAATTAATAATGGTTCCGTAATTTCAATTATTACCGCAAGAGGACACAATCCAAACACCCTTAAAAAAGGTGTGTTAAAATTGATTTTAATGGGTAGAGGTGGACTAGACAAAGAAAAACTTGTGGAGAGCCTTATTAAATATAGGGAGATTATGGGATTGAAACCGGTTACCGATGAAAATTGGTTAATTAGGGATTATCTTGATAGATGTAAATTTTATCCTGTAAGTTTTGGGGAAGGTTCCGCAACCAACCCGGAAGAAGGAAAGGTTAGAGCGATGGAAGAATTTATTAACTATGTTAAAAGAATGTCATTCAGATTACAGAAAAAAGAATATCAACTTATAAATGATATTAGTAATAATTTTGTTCCGGTAATGCCTATGGTAGGTTTTTCAGATGATGATATAAGAAATGTTGATGTAATGAAAAAACATTTTGAAAAGAAACCAGATAATATATTAAGAACTTATCATACTAAAGATGATGAAAAAACTATGCTAGAGGGACTAGTTAAGAAAACAATATTAAAAATTAAATCAAAGTAAACAGAAAAAATTTTACAACGATATATTTATATATAAAATAAACAAAAACTTAAAAGAAAAAAATTATGGCTGATTTGTTAATGAAAATGCCAGTTCCTTACGAACCGAAAAGACAGAACCGATTTATAATAAGATTCCCATCTTCATTGGGTATTAATGAATGGTTTGTTGAGAGTGCATCTAGACCAAATATCAAAGTCAATTCAACTGAAATACAATTCCTAAATACTTCAACATTCGTTGCTGGTAGATTCAATTGGGAACCAATTACGGTTAAGTTCCGTGACCCTATTGGACCGTCTGCCGCACAAGCATTGATGGAGTGGGTTCGTCTGTGTGCTGAATCGGTAACAGGTCGTATGGGTTACGCAGCTGGTTACAAAAAGAATGTTGACATTGAGATGTTAGACCCAACAGGTGTTGTTGTTGAGAAGTGGATATTAGAGGGAACATTTATGACAGATGTTAACTTTGGTGCATTGTCTTACTCACAAGATGCTTTGGCGGACATCAGTGCTACGCTTCGTATGGATCGTTGTATATTGGTATACTAGAATTTTAATACATATAAAATTAATCCCGTATGGTTTATTCCGTATGGGATTTTTATTTACAAAATTTTACCATTAGTTATCTTTTTAACAAAAAGAAATTATGGAAAACAATGTTAACGAATATGGGCAAATGGATTTTAATTTACCCCACGATGTTGTAAAATTACCTTCAGGTGGGATTTTTTACAAATCAAAAAAGAAAAGTGTTAAAGTTGGTTATTTAACTGCATCTGACGAAAACACCCTTTCAAATATTAACCCAAACAAATCAATTAGAGAAAGTATTGTATTACCTTTATTAAGAAATAAAGTGTATGAGCCGGATTTAAGACCTGAAGATATGTTAGATGGTGATATTGAAGCATTAATGATATTTTTAAGAAACACATCATTTGGTCCTGAATATAATTTATCTGTTAAAGATCCTGAAACTAATAAATCGTTTGAGGTTTCAATACTATTGGATGAATTAAATATTAAAAAAGTTGATGTATCCCCTGACGATAATGGGTATATTACAACCACATTACCAAGAAGTGGTAATTCCGCCAAACTTAAATTTTTAACAATTAGAGATTTAATTGAAATTGATGAAATTATTGATCAGTATCCTGCCGGTAGAATACCACCATCTCACACAATACGATTAAACAAAATGATTATTAGTATTGATGGAAATGAAGATAAAAATTTTATTTCAAAATTCGTTGAAACAATGCCAATTATGGATTCAAAACATATTAAAAAATTTATGTTGGATAATGAACCAAGATTGGATTTAACTAAACAAGTAATCGCCCCGTCAGGAAAAAAAGTAATGGTTGACATCACTTTTGGGGTGGAGTTTTTTCGCCCTTTCTTCTAACCACACTAAAAATTT
>Ga0209500_10001657_pt1 | contig 16481 bp, 7 predicted proteins | sample S_140212_EF_Meta_FD_187323 | JGI IMG/M metagenome (GOLD analysis project Ga0209500, IMG submission 187323) | Freshwater microbial communities from Lake Simoncouche, Canada to study carbon cycling - S_140212_EF_MetaG (SPAdes) (version 2) | ecosystem: Environmental > Aquatic > Freshwater > Lake ... | reverse complement strand
CGGGGAAGCGGATGCAGAAGCCATTATTACCGCCGACGGGTATCTTGATCTCGGATCGGACGGAGAAGTCCTTTAGGTCTTCCTTGTAGAACAGGTTGCCACCCTTCTTCGGTTTGCAGAAGATCGCGCCGTCGATGACCTCGTATTCTTCGAGGGCACCGCGCCAATCTGTGAGGCTCTTGCCGTCGAAGATGGACTGGAAGCCCTGATTGCCGTGGGCAGCTAGGATTTGGTTGGCTTCGGCGCCGCTGATTTCGCGGATGGCGATATTGCGCCACTTGATCTGGGCGCCGTGGGTCTGGAGGCAAATCGGGCCCTTGGCTGGGATGGCCGACTTGCGATCGTAGTAGTTCTCGAGGATGGCGTGGTCGACGGTCTGCTTGCCGTTAAGCCAAACGCTCACACGGGAGCCCACCATGAGGATGCGCATCGTGTTCCATTCGCCCGGGGTCTTATCAGCGAGGACGAGTGGGTCCTTGCCTGGAGCGCCCTTGCTGTTGTTCCAAAGGGCACCAGAGCCGAGGTTGCAGTTGTTCTTGAACTCCTTGGCATTGGACGGGTCCCAGATCTGGACCTGGGGGCAAGCGCGGAGGTAGATGCCGGAGTCGCCCAGAGGGGCCATGTTGTATTCGAGCACCAGTTCGATGTCGCCGTACTCCTTGTCGGTCGTGGCGTAAGCGCCCGTACCCGGATTCACCAGTTCGCCATCCTTGACGGACCAATGTTGTGGGAATTCGTCGCGCATCTTCTTCAGGACAGCGTCCTTCTTCTCGCCGGTTTGCTTGCCGACGGAATGCGGATTGTAGCCATGCCAACCGGCAAGGTCTTTGCCATTGAAGAGCGGGGTGAAGCCGGCGGGCGGGGAATCCGCAAAGAGAGCGGAAGCCGCGACGGCGAGGAGGGTGGTGAGGAGACGCATGACTAAAGAGGGATAGGGGTGGGGGTAGGGGTGGGGTTATTACTTAGAGGGGTTCGAGGGTGCAGCGCTTAACTTCGAAAGCGCCGCCTTCGACCTGCAGGCCAATGAAGCCTTCGGAGAGATTCGTGCCGGTCGCCTTGTTCACTTCCTTGCCGTTGACGATGATGGTGACCGTATTGCCGTCGCAGATCGTCGTGAAGGTGTTCCATTCGCCGGCGGGGTTCTCAGCGTCGAGCTGCTTGCCGAGGCGGTAGCCGCGAATCTTGCCGCTCTTCTTGTCCTTGAGCTCCGTACCGCCCGTGAGCGTCGCACCATTCCAGAAGTAGAAGTCGCCTTGGTTCTTGTGCATACCCTGGCACTCGATGCTCTTTGGCCAGATGGCATCAGGGGGTGTCATGTGAACGACCACACCGGTGTTGCCCGGCTTGGTGAAGCGCCATTCGACCGTGAAGCGATATTGCTTGTAGCTCTTCTCGGTACGCAGGAAGCCGTTGGGCTTGCCGACGCAGGCGAGCACGCCGTCCTTGATGGACCATGTGTCCTTGGAGGTCTCGGCCGGGAAGACGACCCAGCCGGCGGTGTCTTTGCCGTTGAAGAGTTCAGTCTTCGCGGTCGGCGTGATCGCGTCGGCAGCGAAGGCGTTGACTAAGGCGGACGCCAAGAGGGCGACCGTCAGGGTGAGGCGGTGGAGGGGCATGGCTTCACCTTATGATTTCGCACCCACCGTTGAAGTCTAAACGACGTATTTAAACGGCGTTAAAGTGTCGTTTACTGCTTAGGCCATGATGCCCTTGACCACCTTGCCGGCGATGCCCGTCAGGCGAACGTCGAGGCCTTGGTATTTCACATTCAAGCGATGGTGGTCGATCCCCATCAGGGCGAGCATCGTGGCGTGAAGGTCATGGACATCGACAACGTTATCGACGGCGTTGTAGCCGAGCTCATCCGTGGCGCCGTAGGTTGTGCCGGCCTTGACGCCGCCGCCGGCGAGGAAGACCGAGTAGCCGGCAATGTGGTGATCGCGGCCGGTACCTTGGCCCATTGGCGTGCGGCCGAATTCACCGCCCCAAAGGATGAGTGTGTCGTCCAGCATGCCGCGTTCCTTGAGGTCGCGGATGAGGGCGCCGGTGGCCTTATCGACGTCTTCGGCACCCATCTTCATGCCGTTGTCGAGGTTACCGTGGAGATCCCAGGCGCGGTGGTAGAGCTGGATCATGCGCACGCCACGTTCGGCGAGACGGCGAGCCATGAGGCAGTTGGAGGCGAAGGAACCGTCGCCGACTTCCTTGATGCCGTAGGATTCGATTGTCTTTGCGGATTCGCTTTTGAAGTCGAGTAGTTCGGGGACGCTCGACTGCATCTTGAAGGCCATCTCGTATTGGGCGATGCGCGTGGCGATCTCGGGGTCGACCGTCTCTTCGGCAAGCTGGCCATTGAGACGGCGGATCTCGTCGATGACTTGACGTTGGGTGCTCTGGCAGACGCCTTCAGGGTTACCGATGTAGTGGACGGCTTCGCCTTTGGATTGAAACTGGATGCCTTGGTACTTGCTCGGCAGCACGCCGCTGGACCACTGACGGGAGGAGATCGGCTGCTGACCTGTGCGGCCGGCAGAATTAAGCACAATGTAGCCGGGGAGGTTTTCGGATTCGGCACCTAGGCCGTAAAGCAACCACGAGCCCATGCTTGGGCGGCCCTTGATGATCGAGCCCGTGTTGAAGAAGGCGTGGGCGGTATCGTGATTAATCTGCTCCGTCTTCAGCGAACGCACGACGCAAAGGTCGTCGGCGACCGAGCCGATGTGCGGGAAGATATCGGTGAGTTCCATGCCTGACTTGCCCCACTTCTTGAATTCAAAGGAGCCACCGCGGGCCTTGAGGACAGCGCCCTGCAGCTGGGCGATCTGTTTTCCTTTAGTGAAGGATTCTGGAAAGGCCTGACCGTGGAGGCTTTTCAGGACCGGCTTATTGTCGAAGAGTTCAAGGTGAGGCGGGCCGCCGGCCATGCAGAGGAAGATGACACGCTTGGCCTTCACCGGCAGATCCGGCTTCTGGAGCACGCCCTTGGAGAACGAAGCGGCTTGGAGGCCGCCAAGGCCATGCTGGGCGGCGAGCATCGCGAAGGCGGCACTACCGAGGCCGTAGGCGCTCTTGGTGAGGAAGCTCCGTCGGTTGATCGACAGAGCGTGGGCGATGGGGTCGTAAGGGCGCATGATCTTAGTAGCGGGTAATCGCTTCGTGGGAATTGAGGAGGACGCGGCACGCCTGCGTCCAGGCCGCGAGTTCGGCTGAATCGCCGACGGTCGGCGGACTGAAGCCGATTTTGAGCAGCTTAGTGGCTTCGGCGGGGTTGGCCTTGTAATAGGACGTCTGCTCGGCAATCAGCTTTTCCATCGAAGGACGTTCCGCTGACTTGACGTCTCGACCCATCGCGAGGCGGAAGCCTTGACCCAATCGCTCGTTGGCGGGCAGGGCAAGGAGACGGGCAGCCATGGAACGAGCGGCCTCGACGAAGGTCGGGTCGTTGAGGAGCGTCAGGGCCTGCTGCGGTGTATTGCTGTAGCTCCGCAAGGCGGTGCACTCATCACGCGACGGAGCGTCGAAGTTGATCAGCATCGGGTGGAGGAACATGCGTTGCCAATGCATGTAGAGGCCACGGCGCCACTGGTCGGAGTCCTTGCTCGCGACGTACGTGCGATTCGGGAACTGCATCGGCTCGTAGTAGCCTTCGGGCTGGTAGGGCTTTACGCTGGGACCGCCGACATCCGTGACGTTGAGGAGGCCGGCGACGAAGAGGGCGTTGTCGCGCACGAACTCAGCGTCAAGGCGACGCGGGTTCTGGGAAGCCAGCAAGCGGTTGTTCGGGTCAAGCTCTTTGAGCTCAGCGCGCAGGCTGCTGCTCTGGCGGTAGGTGCGGCTCGTCACCATCAGGCGGACCATCTTCTTCACGTCCCAGCCTTTGTCGCGGAACTCCAAGGACAGCCATTCCAATAGCTCCGGGTGGGAAGGCAGTTCGCCTTGCGAGCCCAGGTCATCGAGACCGGCGCTAAGACCGCTGCCATGGAAGATTTGCCAGAGCCGGTTCATGACCGTGCGGGACGTGATCGGGTTATCCTTGGAGGTAATCCAGTTTGCCAGATCTAGGCGGGTGAGACGCTGCTGTTCCGTGCTGGTGCGTAGGCCAGGCAGGAACGAAGGCGTCGAGGGAAGGACGACCGGTCCCGTCTCATCGAGGAAGTTGCCACGTGGGAGGATGCGCACCGTCAGTGGCTTGGAGGCCAAGGTGACCATTGACCACGCGTAGCCTTCGTATTGCTGGCGGAGATGACCTACGATCGCCCGCGACTTGGCGAGGGTGGCACGATCGGAGCCTCGCGCGTTCTGGTAGAGGGCGACGGTGCCCGCCGTCAGGCCCTGTTCCTTGAGGGCTGCGAGGGAGGCCGAATCCGCCACCTTCAAGGGCTCGTCATGAGAGAGGGGCGACACGGCGACCATAAGTGTCAGCGCGGCATTACTTTCGAAATGAACGACGAACTTCTCTTCCGGCTTCAGGATGACGGGAGTATCCAGAAGCCAGACCGCATGGACATCGGCGTCGGGCATCTTCAAGGTCCAACCCGTGTTGATATCGGTCTGCTCGACTGTGCTGTTGTAGCGCGGTTCGCGATGGGTAGCGTCAGCGAGATAAGTCGGGACAGGACGCTCTTTGCCCTTGGCGTCGACGATGCCAAAGCGGGCCGTGATATTGGCGGAAGCGCCAGAAGGCAGGGAGCCCTTGGGGATGTCGATACGGACCGAGGCGATGGGGGTGGCGACGTCGGCGAGGGTGATTGCAAAGTCGTCCCCCTTGGCGACGCCTTTGGGCATCTTGATGGCGACACCGGCGGCGAAGGCGACAGGCGCCGGGGCTGTGACGGCTGGCTTCTTGACGACCGCGGCATCGGTATTTTTCGCGGGCGCCTTGGCGGCCATCTTGGCTGGGGCGGCCGGAGGTGCGGCCTTAAAGAAGAACGTGCCGGCGGGGGAGATCAGTCCAGTCGGATAAACCGACATGAAGGCGGCGATGTCTTTCTGCCAGGCGGTGAAGTCGGCGAGCGCTTTGCTGTCCTTCGAAATCCTGGCGGTATCCTCGACGTAGAAGGCAGCCAGTTCGGCCCGGAGTTGCCCGTCTTTCTTGGAGCGATAGGCGTTCTTGCTACGAATCTCGGGGTAGAAAGGGTGATCATTACCGACACCCCTCAGCTCAGGTTCTGGCGTGTAACCATAATCCGCATAGACTCCCCATTGTTTCACATCGGCGAAGAATGCCTGCAGGGAATAGAAATCTGCCGCCTTGATTGGGTCGAACTTATGGTCATGGCACTCCGCGCAACCGAAGGTGCTGCCGAGCCACGCGTTGGAGACGGAACGGACGCGCTCGGCGCCGTACTTCGCGAGGTATTCCTTCACTTGGGCGCCCCCTTCGCGGGTCATCATGTTCAGGCGATTATAGCCGCTCGCGACGAGTTGTTCTTCGGTCGGGTTCGGTAGGAGGTCGCCGGCGAGCTGCTCACGCGTGAATACGTCAAACGGTTTGTTGGCGTTGAAGGCGTTGATGACGTAGTCGCGGTAAGGGAAAATGCGCTGATTCTGGTCGCCGTGGTAGCCGACCGTGTCGGCGAAGCGGGCGACATCGAGCCACCAGACTGCCATACGTTCGCCAAAACGAGGAGAGGCCAATAGGCGATCAACCTGTATCTCATAGGCATCGGGAGACTTGTCGGCGAGGAAGGCGGCGCTCTCGTCGGGTGTAGGCGGAAGCCCGGTCAGATCCAGCGAGGCACGGCGTAAAAGCCTTTCCTTGGTGGCTTCACCGGAGGGGCTGACTTTTCTCTCCGCGAGTTTGGCACCGATGAAAGCATCGATCGGGTTCTTGCCTCCGGTGGGCAGGGCGGGCACGACGGGAGCTTCGAGCGGCTTGTAGGCCCAGTGGGGCTCATAGACGGCACCTTGGGCGACCCAGCGGCGGAAGAGTTCTTTTTGGGCGGCCGTGAGGGTCTTGTGCGATTCCTTGTTCGGCATCACGTCATCTTCGTCCTTGGTGAAGAGTCGCTTGATAATTTCGCTCTCGTCGGGCTTACCCGGGACGATGGCGATGGCGCCGCTCTTGCCGGCTTTCAAGGCATCGGCACGCAGGTCCAAGCGGAGGCTACCTTTGCGGGACTTCGGATCGAAGCCGTGACAGTGGAAGCACGTGTCCGACATGATTGGACGGATGTCGCGATTGAAGCGGACCGTGTCAGCGGATTCGGCTGCTCCGAGGAGGCCGACGACCAGCAAGGGGGCGACTAAAGGCAGGACGCGCATGGGGATATCTTTATGACAACCCTGCGCTCCACAGGTTTCAATGGATTTCTTGATATAAAGCCGACCTAGCGACCAGCGGACTGCTTCGCGATGAAGTTGAGAATCGCGAGGCGGGCCGGGTCATCGAGGTGGCGGATGCTATGGCCGACCGAACCATGATCGCGGTCGTCGACGCGGAGCGAATAGGTCTCGGCATGGCCCGCTGCCTTCAGCGTCGATACGAAGAACTGGTTTTCTTCGGCGCGGCTGAGCATGTCGTTTTGGGCGTAGATGGTGAGCACCGGGGGCAGCGCCTTCCGAATATAGAAGGCAGGGGCGGCCTCATCGCACGTGATGGCGTAGCGGGGTTGGCGACGCTCTTCGCGGATGGTGTAGTGTGTGAGCACCTGGGCGCTGACCTGGGCGATGCCGGCAACGGAGCCGAGCGTCAAACCGTGCGGCTTCAATCGGTTGGGGTCCATGCCCACAAGGAGGGCGAGGGTCGCGCCGGCGGAATGGCCACCGATGAAGACTTTATGGGGGTCGCCGCCATGTTCGACGATATGCTTGACCGTCCAGGCGAACGCGGCGGCGGCATCATCGACATAAGCAGGGTACTTCACCTTGGGACTAAGACGGTAGTCAGGGGTGACCACGGCAACCCCGCCTTGCGCGAGGCTTTCGCGGATCTCCGTGCAATATTCAGAACGAAGATCCTTCGCGCCGTTCTTCAGGCCGCCGCCATAGAACCAGACATACGTGGCGAAACCCTTGGTGCCGACGGGGATGGTCAGGTCGAGCTTGCAGCGTTCCTGCTCGTAAGGGGTCTGCGAGACGACGTCGTCTTTGTAGGGGATATCCTTGAGGACCTTAGTCTCGAGAGCGGAACACGTCGAGGCGGCCAGGCAAAGAAGAAGAAGGATGCGCATCAAGCAATGATCTGTTGGACGATCTTACCGTGCACATCGGTGAGGCGGAAATCTCGTCCCGAATTACGGAAGGTGAATTCCTCGTGGTTGAAGCCAAGGAGACGCAGGATGGTCGCATGGAGGTCGTGCACGTGGACGACATCCTTGACGGACTTATAGCCGAACTCATCGGTCTCACCGTAGACCGTACCGGCCTTCACGCCGCCGCCGGCCATCCACATGGTGAAGCCGTGGCTATTATGGTCGCGACCGTTGATCTTACCGGCGTTGGACCCAGGGGTCGGAAGCTCGACAGTCGGAGTGCGGCCGAATTCACCGCCCCAGATGACCAGGGTCTCCTCGAGCATTCCGAGGCGCTTGAGGTCGGCAAGCAGGGCAGCGATCGGCTGATCGGCTTCCATCGCGAGACGCTTATGGTTCTTCTCAAGGTCATCATGGCTATCCCAGGGTTGACCAGCGCCGTGCCAGAGTTGAATGAAGCGCACGCCACGTTCGGCGAGTCTGCGAGCGATGAGGAACTGTCGACCCAGCGTGGTGTCGCCGTACATCTCGCGCGTTTTCTCGGACTCGCGGCCGATATCAAAGGCATCTGTGGCCTCGAGCTGCATGCGGTAGGCCATCTCGAAAGACTGGGCGCGGGCCTCGAGGGCGGCGTCCTGCGGGCGAGCGGACTGGTGGGCGGCGTTGAGCTTTCCGAGCAAGTCGAGCTGCTTGCGTTGGGCGGGACGAGAGAGGCCGAAGTTGCGAATGTTCTCGATGAGTTCCTCGACGCTTCGCTTGGAGGTGTCGACGTAGTTGCCTTGATAGACGCCAGGCAGGAAGCCGCACTGCCAGTTCTGGGTCTCCTGAATGGGGAAGCCTCCGGGGCAAAGCGTCATGAAGCCGGGAAGGTTCTCGTTCTCGGTGCCGAGGCCATAGGTCACCCATGAACCCATCGAAGGACGGACCTGGCGGGCCTCGCCGCAGTTCATGAGCAAGAGGGATGGTTCGTGATTGGGCACGTCGGCCTTCATCGAACGGATCACGCAGAGGTCATCGGCATGTTCGGCCGTCTTCGCAAAAAGCTCGCTGACTTCGAGGCCGCTCTTGCCGTAGCGCTTCCAGGTGAAGGGTGAGCGGAAGGCCGCGCCGGTCTTACGTTCGGTGGCGATATAGTCTCCAGGCAGTGTCTTGCCGTGGTATTTATCGAGGGCGACTTTGCGATCGAATGTATCGACCTGCGAGGCACCGCCGTTGGCAAAAATATGAATCACGCGTTTCGCCTTACAAGGTAGCGGCGCCCTGCGGGCGGCCAGAGGGTGGAGCGGGTCCACCTTGATTTCGGTGCCGCGGAGTTCCTGTTGGAGTAGCGAAGCCATGGCGACCCCACCGAGGCCCATACCGACGCGTCGGAGGAACTCGCGGCGGGAGCCGAGGGAGAGCGGGTCAACGTGTTGCATTAGTCGGCGAAAATGAATTCGTTGCTGGTGAGGAGGACCTGGGCGAACGTGGAAAGGGGAGACTGACGTTCGGGCTTCTTGCCAAACTCACCGGCGGCAGAAGTGAGGATCTCGCCGGTCTTGGCGTCTTTAATCACGGGTGACCACGAGAAGCTGTCGCTGTTAGACCCGATGAAGTTATCAGCGATGAAGTCGATACTCTCGCCAGCGGCGAGCTCGACCTCGGCGAGGTTGACGGGGGCGGAGGATGCTCCCTTGGTGACGACTTCGGCGAGGATGCCCTTGCGCGCGGTGACGATGCGGGCGCGGACGCCGTCGCTGGATTTGCTAGCCACCGCCAGCGTACCCTCGATCAAATACTTGCCCGCGCTGCCGGCAGTCCAGCGGCGAATCACGGCGGTGGCATCGGTCTTATCTCCCGGGTGTCCGCCCTTGGACGTCAGGAAGGTATGAGCGAACTCCTTGTCCGGCACCTTGTCGGAGGGCGAGATACGATCCTTGGTCTGGACCTTCATTTCAGTGAAGGTAACGGCCTTGGTGGTCGCGTTCCAACCCCCGTAGCCATTGCGCCAGCTGGCCGGTGCCGGCGCCAGTTCGGCCTCACGGAGGTAATCAAGAGCGAGGGTGACCTCATCTTTCTTCGGCGAACGACCGAGCACCGAAAGATAAAGCGCGCTCACCTTCGCTTCGGTGGTGGCCAGGGCGGTGATCTTAGCGACCAAGGCCTCGGCCTGGGTGCGTGCGAACGGATGGTTCATCATCCAGAGCGCCTGCTGAGGCGTGGTAGTCTGATTGCGTTTCGGGACGTGATAGTCCGGATTTGCGAAGTCGAACGTTCGGAAGAAAGCGGGAAGATTCTGGCGGTCGATACTCCCGTAGAGGGTGCGACGAGGTTCCGAGAAGTTCGCTTCAAGGTCGAACGGCTGGCCTCCGACCTTGGCGGCATCGAGACGACCAGCGACGCGCAGCATACTGTCGCGCATGGCCTCGAAATCGAGACGGCGGCGCTGGGCGCGCCAGCTGAGCTCATTGTCGGGGTCCTTGGCTAGGCCCGCGTCCGTGAAATCAGCCGTCTGGAGGAAGGTGCGGGAGAGGACGATTGAGCGGATGAGTCGCTTGATTGACCACTCATCCTTCATGAAGGTCGAGGAGAGGTGTTCGAGGAGCCCGAGATTTTTCGGCACCGGGGTGCGCACGCCATAATCGCTCGGGGTTTCGACAAGGCTATGGCCGATGAGTTCGTTCCAGATGCGATTGGCCATCACGCGAGCCGTGAGCGGATTGGATTTGCTCGCGATGGCGTTGGCCATGTCGAGACGACCGCTGCCAGCGGTGAATTCCTTAACCTTGCCCTCGGTGAGAACGGCGGGGAATTGGCGCGGAACGGTTTTACCCGGGCGAGAGGCGCTACCGCGGACGAACACGACGCCTTGGACGGCCTTGGGTCTATCCAGCAAGACCATCGCATGGGGCGGGCTCTTAGGGCTGGTGGCTTTGAATCCCACAACCTTGATCTCGAGATTGTTGCGCGTGTTGCGATCGGCTACGTTATAAACGGGAATCAGCGAGACGGCCGTGACGGAAAGGGGACCTTTAGGGTCTTCAATCAGGTCGCGCCAATCCTTCCATTCGGCTTGCCCGTTTTTCTCGGGCTTGTGCGCCTCGGCGAGGATGGCGGCGTAAGCGCTGGTGAGCTCGACGAACTTCTTAGGCGCTTTCTTCTGCAGCTCGGTGCGGAGTAGTTTGTCCTGGAACATCGTCGGCTGGGCGAGCAGGGCGGCGAACTTGGCCACGAATTGATCGTCAGGGACATCCTTTAGTTGATACCAGCCTCCCCAGACGGCGTCCTTGTCGTTGACCTTGGACTTCAGCGCCCGCTGCCAACCGTTAAGGATGGTCGGGTAAAGATTCGTCCGCTTGGCTTCCTGCGTATAGTTGAAGTTCGGCTCCTTGGCTGCCCGCAACATCAGCGTCAGGTAATCGGCGGTCTTCGCGGCCGAGAAGGATAGTTCGCGGCGACTCGTAACGAACTCATCGTGTTTCTTCTGAAGTGTGGCGAGTTCGGCTTCGAACTCCTCTGTTTCCTTGGTGCGGGCGAACGGCTTCAGGGCAGGAAGCTCCTTCGGTTCCTCGCTGGAATTGAAGATGGCGTAGAGGGAATAATACTCCGTCGTCGGCAGCGGGTCGAACTTATGATCGTGACAACGAGCGCAGGCCATTGTCACACCTTGGGTACCGCGCATGACGACGTCGATCCGGTCGTCGATGATGTCAGGGGTGCTGTTCAGGAAGCGTCGGCCGAGTGTCAGGAAACCGAGCGCAGCGAGGTCGCGGTTGTTCTCAGGGTCTTTGGTAATCTGGTCGGCGGCGATTTGCAGGCGCAGAAATTGGTCGTAGGGCAGGTCCTGATTGAAGGCGTTTACCACCCAGTCGCGATAGGTGTAGGCGTAAGGGTAGCGGCGTTCCTCCTGAAATACGTAACCCTTCGTGTCGGAGTAGCGGGCGACATCGAGCCAGTGTCGGGCCCAGCGTTCGCCGAAGGCAGGGGCGGCGAGGAGGCGGTCGACCAGTTTCTCGGTTGCCTGCTGGTCCTTATCGTTGACGTAGGCAGAAATTTCCTCGGCGGAAGGATTAAAGCCCCAGAGGGCGAGCGTGAGGCGGCGGATAACTACTTCGCGCGGAGCCTCCGGATTAAAGTCGAGGCCGGCTGATTTCAACTTTGCGAGTACGAAGCGATCGAGAGGTTGACGGACCTTGGCTTCGTCGGCCGGCGCGAGTGCGGGCGTCGCAGGGGTCTGGACCGACTTGAAGGCCCAGTGGTTACGCGGGTCATGCGCCAGCGGTGAAGACTCGGTCGGCCAAGGCAGACCTTGCCGCACCCATTCGGTCAGGGCGGCGATAGCCTTATCGGGAATCTTCTCATCGGCGCTCGGCATCGCTTCGACGTCCTTCACCTTGGCATGGTTGATCGCAAGGATCAGGCGGCTGGCCTCAGGCTTGCCGGGGACGACCACGGGGCCGACTTCGCCGCCCTTAAGGATGAATTCGCGGGAATCCAGACGCAGGCTGGACTTCTGTTTCTTCGGGCCGTGGCACTTGTAGCAATGGTCGGCGAGGACCGGGCGGACCTCCTTTTCGAAGAATTCCAGTTGAGCGGGTGATGGCAGAGCAGCCTGCTCGGCGGCGGACGCCGAGAGGGCTACAAGAAAAGGGCCAAAGAGGGACCGGAAAGACATCGAAGAAGGATAGGACAGGGCGGGGTGCCCTTGGTTCCTAAAACGTGTTGGCTGTCATCGGGATGTAAAGCCGTTGCTACCGTTTTACGGCGTTTGGTGATAATACCCCACGGATAGGGTTTGAACCTATGGCCAAAGGTGGTGTCTATGAGGTACCCCTAAGACCCCTATGCCCTCCGTATTCCGCAAGGCCAACTCATCCCTGTTGGCCCTTCTTGGTTTAGCCGCACTGGCTTCCGCCGCCGCGCCGAAGCCGGTCGTCGAGTCGCCCAGCATGTTCGCTAAGGACAAGATCCGTCTGGTCGACCTCACGGCTGACCTCAATGGCTCCAAACAGCTCTTCCTGATGGTCGCCGAGTTGGATGGCAACGCCTGCGACTGGTCCGACTGGATCGAGCCTGAGGTCATTCTGGCTGACGGCACGGTGGTCGACCTTACCAAGCTGAAGTGGAAGGAAGTCGAGTCGACTGGGCAGACTCGCATGGGCAAGAACTACGAAGGTAAGCCGATGAAGATTGCCGGCAAGGAATACGCCCGCGGCATCGGTACCCACTCACCCTCCTTCATCGCCTTTGATTTACCCGGACCGGCGAAGTCCTTCCGTGCCAAGGTTGGCATCGATGACGGCGGTGCCATCCGCGACGGCAAGCCCAGTTCGGCCGATGTGAAGTTCGCTGTCTTCGCCGCCCGTCCCGATAAATATAAACCGGTCGACTTCGAGTCCGGCCCCACGCTCGTTCCCGCTGAGCTTTTCACGGTACCCGAAGGTTTCGAGGTCACCGTCTGGGCGACGTCGCCGCAGATTTTTAATCCGACCAACATCGATTTCGATGAACGCGGCCGCATGTTTGTCGCCGAAGGCATCAATTACCGTGGCAAGAAGGGTCGCCGCAAGGAAGGCGACCGTATCGTGGTTCTGGAAGACACCACGGGTGCCGGCAAGGCCGACAAGGTCACGGTCTTTACTCAGGATATCAACCTGGAGTCCCCCTTGGGTGTGGCCCATATCGACGGAAAGATTGTCGTCTCCCAGCCCCCGGACCTGATTGTCTACACCGACGTCAACGGCGACGGAGTCTTCGACCCGGCCGTCGACAAGAAGGAAGTCCTTCTGACTGGCTTCAACGGACGCCAGCATGACCACAGTCTGCACAGCGCGACCTTCGGTCCGGACGGCAAGTGGAACTTCAACCAAGGCAACACTGGCGCCAACTTCGTCGATAAAATCGGCCGCCATTTTTACATGGGTAGCCCGTATATGCTCCAGGATATCGCCGGGCGCCGCAGTGACGACGGTAACGTCTGGATCGGCGGTTTCTCCGTCCGCATGAACAGCGACGGCTCCGACCTCAAGATCGTCGGCCACAATTACCGCAACAGCTTCGAGCAGTCTATTAACTCCTTTGGTGATATGTACCAGAGCGACAATGACGACCCGCCCGCCTGCCGCGTCTCCTTGATCATGGAAGGCGGCAACGCTGGCTTCGCCTCGCTCGACGGCAAGCGCTCCTGGGGTGCCGATAAGCGTCCCGGACAGGATACCCCGACCGCCGAATGGCGCCAGGATGACCCCGAGACCATGCCAGCCGGCGATGTCTATGGTGGTGGTTCGCCCACGGGCGTGGCCTTTTACGAGAACGGCGCCATGGGTGAAAAGTGGAACGGACTCCTTCTTGCGTGCGAAGCCGGTAAGAACGTCGTCTTCGGTTATCTCCCTAAGCCCTCCGGTGGTGGCATGAAACTTGAGCGTTTCGACTTCCTCACCTCCAACAAGGAGAAGGAGTGGGCGGGGTCCGACTTCCTCGGCGGCAAGCCTACCGGTATCCTGAAGACGAAGTTCCGTCCCTCTGACGTCTGCGTCGGTCCGGATGGCGCCATCTATGTCGCCGATTGGTTCGACCCCGGCGTGGGCGGACACGGCACCCGTGATAACGGCGCCTCTGGCACGATCTACCGTATCGCACCAAAGGGCTTCAAATCGGTCATGCCGAAGATCGACCTTACCTCCATCGCAGGCCAGATCGCTTCGCTGCGCAGCCCGTCCCCGAACGTCCGTGCGGGTGGCTTCAATCGCCTCAAGGCCGCCGGCGACAAGGTTGTCGATGAAGTCTCTGCCTTGTTGTCCGACGCAAATCCCTATGTCGCATCCCGTGCCGTGTGGCTGCTCGCGCAGCTCGGAGACAAGGGTGCGGTGCTAGCCCGCAAGGAGCTTGCTTCCTCGGATGACACCCGTCGCCTCGTCGCCTTCCGCGCCCTGCGTGCGGCCGGTCGCGATGTCTTCGCACTCTGCGAAGCCATGGCCAAGGATAAGTCTCCCGCCGTCCGTCGTGAAGTGGCCCTCGCGCTCCGCGATTTCAAGACCCCGGCCGCCGTCGCCACGCTCGTGACGATCGCCCAGCAGTTCGATGGTCAGGATCGTGCCTACCTCGAGGCCATCGGTCTCGGTGCTATCGATCGCGAAGCCCAGGTCCATGCCGCCATCTCCAAGGTCATGTCCTCGCCCGCGTTGGAATGGTCTCCGGCCTACGCTGCACTCACCTGGCGTCTCCATCCGGCGAGCACTGTGCGCGATGTCCGTACTCGCCTGCTTTCAGGCAAGCTGAACGACGTCGAGCTCAAGCGCGACCTCACCACGCTAGCCTTTACGCGTAGCGCCGAAGCCGCTGGCACGATGGTCGAGTTGTCGCTGAATAAGTCGTTCTCTCTCCGTGATCTCGCCAAATGGTGGCTCGGCAATCGCAAGAGTAACCTCTGGAAACCCTTCGACGTCGATAGCATCGTCAAGGCCCGTGGCGGCGATGCCTCGGCCGCTAAACTCGTCGGCTCGGATCTCCCGGCTGAGCCTGCTGGTTCCAAGGCCCTCGCTTCCGTCGAAGTCATCGCCGCACTCAAGGGTGATGTCGCTAAGGGCAAGGTAGGCTCGGCGGTCTGCCAAGCTTGCCATAAGTTCGACGGTAAAGGCATCGACTTCGGTCCCGACCTCACGACGTACGCCAAGCAGCAGTCGCTTGAAACCCTGGTTCTCAACATCTCGCAGCCTTCCAACAATATCTCTCACGGCTTCGAAGGAACGCGCGTGGTGCTCGACGATGGCATGGTCATCACTGGTATGGTCCTGTCGTCTGGCGATCCTCTGATGATCAAGTCCATGGGCGGTCTCGTGCAGTCTATTCCCCGCATTCGCGTCAAGGAAGAGAAGGCTCTCGATCGCTCGCTGATGTTCACGCCGGCCCAGATGGGCCTGACGGAGCAGGGTGTCGCCGATCTGGCCGCTTATCTGCGGAGTCTCTGATAACGGGGCCAGGGCTAGGGCTAGTTTTTAAAATGGGTCGGGGTCTGCGGACTCCGGCCCTTACTTTTGCCTGTCCCTATCCCCGTCCCTGTCCCTATGACTCTATCCATGCGCTCGTCCCTCGTCGCCTTGTTATGCTCGGTCGGTCTGCTCTTTGGTCAGGCCAAGAAGCCAGCCAAGAAGGCGTCCGTCGCCGCTCCCGTCGCGGAAGCCCCTGGTCAGTGGATTCTCGGAACCGTCGGTGTCGGCAAGCAGAAGGATGGCTCGATTGATTCGACGGGACTCAAGTGTCTCGCCATTCGCCTCGGCGACGACGGCAAGAAAGGCATCGCCTATGACCTCGACCTCTGTCGTCCGATTGGTGCGTGGTCCGGCCGTTTTACCACCGAGATGAACCTGATGTCCCGAGGTGCTTATCCTACGGCCATCGGTGAGTCGGTCTTTGTCACGGGAGACTTTGCCGGTTTCATGCCGGGTGCGGATGCGGTGTCGCTCACTCCGCGCAAGGGGTTCGGTCCGCTGCCGGCTGGCCAAGTCCGGTTCAAAGGTTTCCATAATGCCGGACACCAGGTCGTTATCCGCTGGGATGTTGCGGGCATCGCCGTCGATGAGGCCGCCGAAGTCGTGACTGCCAATGAGGTTCAGTTCGTCGTCCGTACGCTCGAGATCGCGCCCTCTTCGAAGGGGGTCACCCTGATGCTCGGGAAGTCAGCCGACGCCGCCCGCATCGTGACGCTCGGTGCCACCAAGGTCGACCAGCTCCATGGTCACGCCGTCGCCCGTGTCGATGGCTCAAAGGATGTCACTACCGTCCGCGTCGCATACCTTCCGACGGGCGTACCCCTCCCCCAGTCCTTTGAGACCGACTTACCTTCCAGGCTGCTTAAGGTCGCCAAGACCCTCTGGCCAGAGACCGTCGAGACGGCCGGCAAACTTTCGGAAAAGTCCGGCGAGGCCTACGTCGTCGACGACGTGAAGCTCCCGGTGACCAACCCTTGGAAAGCTCCGATGTTCACGTCGGCACTAGATTTTCTCCCAGACGGACGAGCGGTAGTCAGCACTTTCCATGGCGACGTCTTCATCGCTTCCGGCATCGACGACAAGCTGGAGAAGGTTACCTGGCGTCGCTTCGCCGCCGGCCTCTACCATACGCTCGGACTCAAGGTCGTGAACGGTGAGATCTATGTCACGTGCCGCGACGGTGTCTGGAAACTTCGCGATACGAACGGCGACGGCGAGTGCGACACTTACGAGGCTTTTAACTTTGACCTCATGGTCACCAAGAACTTCCACGAGTTCACCTTCGACCTCCAAACCGATCCGGCCGGTAATTTCTATGTCA
>Ga0209500_10001653_pt1 | contig 16511 bp, 15 predicted proteins | sample S_140212_EF_Meta_FD_187323 | JGI IMG/M metagenome (GOLD analysis project Ga0209500, IMG submission 187323) | Freshwater microbial communities from Lake Simoncouche, Canada to study carbon cycling - S_140212_EF_MetaG (SPAdes) (version 2) | ecosystem: Environmental > Aquatic > Freshwater > Lake ... | reverse complement strand
GATATATTCTCCAATTTCTTTCGTACCATCAAGACTTGCACATATCTGCCAATCACGAAGCCTGCTAAGAATATCACTATACAGATTGGTCCCACGGTAAGTGACACGGCTGAGGTTTGTGTTGTAACGAGCATAGACATTTTTACCATCTCCTAATTCAACAATGCGCTTCATATAACGCCAATGTTGTTCATACATCAGAGGCTCTCCGCCTACCCAATATACTTCTTCTACTTGATGGTTCTCGACTGCATCTGCGAACTCTTGCTCAATTTGTGAGCTCTGGAACTTTTCAATTTCGCTTTTAACTTCAGGGCGCATCCAGTTATTCTTCGGATTATCCCAATTGATCATGTCATGTTGTCTTTGCTCAGTTTCCCAACTACTAGACAACATATCACCGCACATGCGACACTTAAAGTTACAGAGATTACTAAAGCGGTAATCCCAACTTACAGGCCGCATAGTTGTATTTCCCTCTGCGTCTGTAGTGTCCCATATACTAGAATACTTATGACCAAACATACGATTAAAATAACTACGGTAAACGTCTGTGTTAAGTAGTTTATCATTGCATACTTCGCACTCGGGCAAGGTTTCACCTGCCATCATACGCTTACGCACCGATTTCATATGATCGCTGTTCCAATGTTCTTCTAAGGTGATAGGAATATAACGGCCCGTGCCTGAACTAGTATCAATATACTGTTCAAAATTCTGTGCAGGTTCACGTGATGCACAGCACATACGGCGTTCAGTCTGAGGACTTAGGTACGTGTGAGTCCAGGGTGCTAGGCAAAGTGTAGCTGGCCTATCCAAAATATGGTCTCCATTCTGGAACTACATCAATCAATGGCTTTTTGCTGGCAGTATCTTCATCATTAATATGTTCAATAAATTTTGGCAGTAGGTCTGGTTTCCACTTGGCTTTACCTAATGCTTCTATTACACGGTCAAGAAAATCAAGATATTTGCCGTTAAATTGTGATCTTTGAGATATTAATTTATCTATTAATTCATTTTTCATTTCAGGCGGAATGACCGACAACGATAAATGATCAAAATAAAATACCAGGCTTAAAATTAATTTATCAATGTTATTTTTATTAACCCACGCTAAAAAATCAATAACTCCAAATACGCTAACTGCTGTTAGTACATAATTGATCACTGCGCCAAAATTTTGATATATTAACAAAGAATTTATTTCAACTTCAGTCCAAGTGGAGCCACGACGTTGATATTCGATCACCTCACCAATTCCATCTATACTTATAGTATAAAATACATTTTTAAATTGTTTAAATTTTTCTAATAATTTTGTTGGGTATCTACTAGCATTAGTTAATAAAGTTATAGTTATGTCTTTAGCTAAATTTTGATCTATTAGATAATCTATAACTTCATGTACTTGTTTTTGTAATATCGTTTCACCGCCAGCAAAATTAATTATTTTTACATTTTTTAATATGTGATTAAAATCATCTGCTAGTAAATTTGGTATAATTTTAAATAGCTGTTGTGTTCCTTTATCCTCTTTCCTATTTTCAAATACTAATCGTGTAGTGGAACTTCCGCCGGTACACATAATACATTCATAATTACAATAATTTGAAGGGAAAAAATCTAAACTTGATATCTTATCAACTTGATAGTCATTATTGATTATTTGATTAATTTCTTCAATTATATCAATTTCTAAATGATCAGCAAAATATTCGTTATTAAGTTGTCTGGGGCTATTACCATTCCCACGTTCTGCATTACTACACGTTATGCATTGCTCCCAGTCATGACATGATTTTTCGATGAAATTTTTACGTAAATCTTTCCACTCTGAACTGTTTATTGTTTTAATTATATTATTATCAATTATTAAATTATTATTTTTTGGATTATTTTTTGGGGGGCTGTAAACACTACACGGAACGACGGTGCTGGTAGTCATATAAGATGAGTCAGGTCGCGTTAGCCCAAATGATTGATAAAATGCCGCAAAGAATGGGAAGAGGCAAATATTCGCTCCAAATTCTTCATAGATGCGATCTAAATTATTTTCTGACATAGCCCATGGCCTCTGCTATTTCTTTATGTGTATCTAATAGACTTTGTTTACGATAAGCATCAGTCTGTGTCATCTTACCTCTGAATACCTGACCATCACTTCCTTTGCCATTCTGTATAAATTTAACAATGCGCATGATCTCTGATTTAAATTTATCTCTAAATGGATGCGAGGTTAATTTATTAATTACTAATTGTTTTGCATCTTCAGTCAGATTACTAATACACATGTGCCACGGGTCGTGTAGCATATTGAAATATATATGATCAAATTCTTGCCAAAGTATCCAATCACATAACTCTGGCAGATAGTAAACATTTTGTATATTAACTGTAGTACATAATTGGGTCGCTATCTTAGGGCTTCGCATCGCGGTAAACTTTTTAAGATTTTCCTGTACTTCATTCCAATTGGCCCCATAACGTTCATATTCAAAACGGTCTCCCACATTGTCGATACTAAATGCGATCTCTACGTGACGGAAGTGATTCCATAGTTCGGCCGCTTCTGGAAACACCGTGCCATTGGTATTATAGTGTATCTCAATATTCTTACTGTAACCGCGTTCTACTGCGTAGCGCAATAGTTCAAAATGTTGTTCTATTAGGAATGGTTCTCCGCCTGTAAATTCAAAATACTTGATGTTAGGTAATAGAGTACGCAGATTCTCCCAAAACAATTCATTTTCTCTAGGCCAAGATCCTTCTGTTAAAAAAGTATAAGCGAGATGTTCCTTACGATTTTTAAGCTCAGGCACGTAATCTATTTCTTCTTTAGCCCATTTACTGCTGGACCAACTTCCACAAATACGACATTTAAGATTGCAGATGTTGCCTAGTTTAAGATCAATAAACCACAGTTGATCAGGGTCTGTTGTAGTCCAATCAATTTGACTGTAGTATTCTTTTAAACGAATTTTACTGTTAATACGTTTACTAGTGCGGCCTGCGGCTTCTTCATCCCAGCAACGTTGGCATGTTGAAGGTTTTTCACCGTCGAGGAATTGTTGTCGTAGATTTCGCATATAATCACTGTGATATATTTCTTCGAGTGTGGTTTCTTTAAGTGTATATTTTGTGCCATCAGATTTAGTTATTTCATCTTTGGCCAGACAGCAAGGGCGTGCAGTACCAATGGGGCTAGTTTCAATACTGACCCAAGGTAATATACAAATTTTATCAGGTAGTGACATTATTTCTTAGACCATTTATCATAACAGAAACTTCTTAATTCTGCGTATTCAGGAAATACTTCTTCAAATGACTCTTTTCTATATACATCTAGTTTATCGTTGGTGCCGATAAACTCATGCAATAACCAATCTTTATTATCAGAATCCATATAGCTTAGGATACTTTCATACCCAACGATAGCACGTGTTAGCGGATCTTGGGGGCGTAGCCATTCGATATGTTCTAGTATCTTTTTTCGTACTTGTTCTTTGTACACTTCCGGTAATACGTCGATACGCTCGCGATCAGGACCTTGTAGTATATTGATATTCCAATCCTGTGCTTTAATTAATCCACGTTCTACCCAATCACGATGGAAATCCATGACATGGAGGACATTATAAATGCTAACAGTCGAACTAACATAAAAATCTACAGTAGGACATATTTCCAGCATCTGTTCACGATTGCGTACTATCTGATCCCATTTAGTACCTTTACGTATATATTCAGCACGTGGGCCCATAGCGTCCAGACTAGCTCCAATACTAACACTCTTAAATAGTTTCCAATAGTCTAGGACATTTTCATCTTTAAGATTGAGTTTACTAAAATTAGTGTTATATTGTAATCGTACATCAAACATCTCTCTACGCACAAGTTCTTTTAGTACTTTGTAATGCTCTTCCATGATCAATGGTTCGCCACCAGCAAAGTATATCTGCTCAAGATAAGGAATATGTTCCTGCATCTGATTCCACATGTCATCTTTGTCTCGACCAGCATACATAAACTGCGGATGATCACGTGGTCCAAAAAGTTCTACTTCTTCATTATACCAACTACTTGAAAACCATCCACCACAGGTACGGCAACTCATATTACATAAATTAGTAAAACGAATATCGTAGTATCTTATTTTAAATTCATCAAAAGTGCCATCAGGCGTTGTTTTATCTAGTAGTGTAACATGATGACCAAAGTTTTTATTGCTGTCATTGCGCATGCTAATGAATCCGTGTTGTTCACGTTCGTAGCATTTAGTACATTCCTTGCATTCTATTTCATTCATCATATTATGACGAAGTTGTTTCATTTCTTCGCTGTTCCATACCTCTTGCATGGTATTGTTGTGTAGATTTCCCAATGGATAATGGCTGTCACTTAGACAACAAGGGTATGCTTGCCCGTTTGGAAAGGCGTGCAGATGTATCCATGGCAAAATACAAAATACTTTACTTTTAGTTAACTTATTCATTTGTTCCTGACTAATACTATCTTTTTCAACATAGATAGGTTGGCTATCAGCATAGTTATGATTTTTATAATATTCATCTTTTTGTTTGTCTCTATCACTCATAGTTTATAAGCCTCAATAATGTTTTTAGCGATTTCTTGATGATCATCTTTAGTAGGGTGGCCCAATGTACTACGCCAATTTCCTATGTTATCGATATGAATACTAATATCGTTAATCGAGTACATACAAGAAGTTTCAATTAATTTAATATCGCGTGACTGACAATATAATCGTGTCATGTCTATATAATGTTGTTTTTTGCGAGCATATTCTTTAGCATTAAACTTGTATTTTACAATTAATTCGTATAGTTGACCTAATGGATCCATATACTCTAATTCGTCCGAACACACTCGAGGTTGTTGATTAATATCTTTATCTGTATAATCTGTAAAAAATTTATATGGTTGATTAATGTCTTTAGATGTAGCACACCAACTTGGAATAATAAACCAACTACGGTCATCGCATTGCCAGTATTCTCTAAAATTACTAGTCCAGCCAATGATTACAGCACTAATTTGTCCAGTTTGATAATTGGCTAATGTATCTAATACCTTATGAAATATGCCCTCATTACTAATCCCGCAAATAGCATGATTAACACAACTAACATCAAGATAGTTTGCCACAAGTTGTGGATAACTATTTAGAATATTATCATCGTGTTGATTTGGATACTCTAATTCAGCACCATGTGTTACACTGCATCCAAATGCTAGTATCATAATGTATCGTACCACTCTGCTAGTTGTGGGAACGTTTCCCTAAAGTTTTTGCCGCGTCTTTGATCATATTGTTCATAAAAGTTTTTAAAGTCACGTTGTAGAATAATAGTATCCATGGCACCACTGTGTGGACTAGCGACTTCTCTAAGATAGTTAAACAATCGTTCAACTTGATTAACTTCGAACTCATGTAAGTTATGTGCGTTAGCCATATGGAATTTTATTAATTCTTCAATAGCTTGTTCCTTAACATCTTTAGGTAATACCAGTGGGCTTTGGAAACTAGGAAAACGTAAGATGTTTAGACTAAAGTTAATTGCATCTTTGCCATATTTCTTTTTAAGTTCAACGATACTCCATAGGAACTCTGGTAGGCTTATCAGGCACAATGCGTTTATGGTGCACATGACATGAAGGCCGCGCAGTTTGCCGCCATCCAGTAGATATACCAAATTACTAGTCCATTGATTCCAATCCAGGCCATCACGTATATAAACTGCGTGTTGACCAATGCTTTCATTACTGGTGTATAAATCCAAGTCAATACTTTCTGTAGCATCTAATAGTCTCTCTAATTTATCTTGCGTAAATCCTAAATTACTGTTTATGGCAAGCCGTGTTTTGCTCTGACCTCTGTGATCTTTGAACCATTCGATGAGTCTCCAGGTGTACCCTGACATGAGTGGCTCTCCTCCTGTGATTCGTAGTTCTTTGAGCGTCTTATGTAGGTCTGATTCCCACCACTTGAAGAATGCTTCCACATAAGGATTAACTTCATTGATAGTATAAAGTTGGCTACTACCATGCTCGTGAGTAAAATGGTTGCGGCCATCGGAAACCAAGTCGGTATATGGTCCATTACGATGAATGTCACGCACCCAAGCAGTGCTGAAAGCAGGATTGCAATAGCTGCAAGCAAACTGACATGTTCGATCAAACGCAATCTCGAGGGTCTGGAGGTCAACGTCTTGTTCCGGTGGGGTGTAAAAAGCATCTTCTAAGTCCTTATCATCATAAATTACAGTTTTATAAACACGGTCACTGATAGCTGGGTCAACAACGTCTACGGCCAATGGCATATCTTCAATTTTCCAACAATATTCACAGCCGGCCGGTCTTTCACCACGTTGCATCTGACGACGTTGTTCTTTCTTTTGTGGGGTATTGTGTAATGCTTTAGGATTAGTTATTACCTGTTCTATACTTACTTGGTGCGGCAAGGGATGATGACAACTAGTGGTTTGACCGCTGCCTAACCATATAGTAGCATTGTACCATTTAGCCGCACAGAAGCTAGTAGATTTAATATCAATCACTCTACGTTTATATCCTATATCTGTTTCGTTATGTAACTTCGGCACGCATCTAACTCCGGTATATAATCTATTAATTTAACATCCCTTGATTTATCAAGGGCATCATTGAATTTAAAAAATTCTGTTAATGCATCAATATCAATACTACTATTTTTCATTTCCGTGATATAATAATCTACTTTAGATTGAAACAACAACTGTTGATAAAACTTACTTGATTTCAATAATTCTAAATCTTGTAACGCTAGTTCTTTGTTAGGGAATGTAGTAAATTCCTGACTTTTTGGTCTATAAATTTTATTTAATAGCACAGTTCTGCATTTATGAAATTCTTTTTCTAAAAAGAAAACTAATTTACTTAAATTACTGATATTCCATATACCTACAGTAATATTAAATCCTATATGCGGAGTTATTTTAAATAATCCATGTACGTTTTCAATTAAACTCGCCCAATCAGCGGGCCAACGAATATATTTGTTAATATTATCATATCCATCTAAACTGACTACTATATGAACATTATTAAAATGTCTCAATAATTCTCTATATTCTTTATTAAGATTAGTAGCATTTGTATTCATCCTAATCTCAATATCAGTACGATTTGCATTGATAGCACGAGTTAAAAATTCTCTAAATCCGGGCATTAAACTAGGTTCACCTCCTGCCACATAAATTTTTTGTACTGTATCTAGATCTACTGCATCACTAAAACTAAAACTTTTAGGGTGAACCTTTACTGGCCACCCTAACCGTTTATATTCTTTTTCAAGTTGGCTACTGAATTGTGGATTACACATTCGGCATGATAAATTACATAGATTATCATTCCTAATATCGTAATAAATTAGATCAGTCTTAACATCCTCATATGTTTCATATCCAAGTTTCTTACTCCAATCTTCTGTTTCAAGCACCCTAGAACTATATGTACCAGCGTCATCTAAATTATAACATTCAGTACAAGCACTAACACGATTACCTGCTAGCATTTTTTGTCTTATTTCTTCTAACTGTGGACTATTATTAAAATTAAAATCTTTAGTATATTTTGTTATTCCATTTAACCCGCCCAAACAACAAGGCTTAACATCATTATTTTCATTTACATGTAAATGAATAAATGGTAATATACAAAATGCACGATTTTCTTTAAGATTGATTTTCGGCATGCCACTTACACTCCTGCCAGAAATCTTTCATCTGTGGAAATGTCGCTAGGAAATCTGTTTGGCGACGTTTATCATATTCATTAAAGAAACGATAGAAATCTGCACGTGTATCATGTAGATATTTTTCATTGAGTTTCTTACCTTTCTTCATCCAATCAACATCACGTTCTAAACGTTGTATCTCATAGTCTTTAAACCCATCAAATCTATCACTATCCTCATCCAAGCGATTTAACTTCATCCACTTGACCACATTCTCTAAGATACGAACGTAACTTTCGGGAAGTATCTGTAGACTTTGCCAAGTTGGAGTTCTCAACACGGGAGTATCAAACCACACACGTTGGTAGGTAGTGCTATACAGTCTACGTAGTTCAAGTATATGTTCTAAGAGCTGTTGAAGGCCTAAGATACTAAGGTTATTCATCGTGATGATATAGGTCAAGCTGTTACGATTAGGTACTTCTGTTAGATATTTGTGTACATAACTATGTAATCGACTTGGACTTAATCCGTGACGGATATAAGCCGCATGCTCAGGAATGCCTGTGTCTAAACTAACATACTGCATGAAGTGTTCGATACGTTCACCCGCACATAGTTGTTTTACTTTGTCTAAATATTTGTTAAACAATTCTGGCTCTACGCTAAAGTTACTAGTTACATCAACGTGTAGATCTTTCTTTGGCATAGCTAGGATATAATCAAACACACGATGCGTGTTCTTGTCCATCAATGGTTCACCACCAGTCATACGGAAGTGTTTAAGGCTACCGTATAAGTCAGGCCACCAACGCCAAAATGCTTCAACATAAGGATTATTTTCACGTACAGGAATAGGTTGGCGACGTCCTTTAAAGTGCATAGGATCGTTATGTGGGCTCTTTGTAGGATATGCTCCCCAACGATCAATATCTTTACCCCATTCAGTTGAAAACTGTGGGCTACAATAACTGCAAGCAAGATTGCAACCATGGCTAAAGTTTACTTCTACATAACTAGGAGTAACATCTGCGTCCCAGGGTTGACTAACTATGTTATTGTAATGTTCAGCCGCCCAGGGTTCACCACTACGATAGTGTCGATCACTTAGATGTCCAGCATCTTCCATATTCCAGCAGTAGTTACATTCTTTGGGCTTTTCACCAGCAAGCATTTTTTTACGTTGTTCTTTCTTATATGCTGTATTGTGTAGGGCACTAGGATGGAACTCCAATGGTTGCGCATCAATCTCATGTAATGGAGGATGGTAACAGCTATTGTTAAGTCCTGTAGGTAAGTGTAGGCTCACCTGTTGCCATTTTGCAAGACAGAGACTAGGACCTAATTTATCCTTCATCTCTTCTGCCGCACTCATAAATTTACTTTTACTCACGTTCCATTACTCCTTTATTTCTAAACACACTCTTATAGTGATGTTTAAAAAATTTACTTTCGTCTGGGTCCATGTCTACGATAGGTAGACTTAATTTTTGCCTTAGTTGATTACCAATGCTTGTACAATGGTCTGGAGTATCATTCTCAAACTCTTTCCATAGTTCTGCTAGCGCATCAAAGTCCTGCACTTGGCGATAATCCCATTCTTTATTTAACATGGTCATCCATGTGCCTAGGCGTGCACCATATATTGACCAAAAGCCATTGTCAACATCTGCTCCTATGGTCTGCCAGATACACAAATGATCATAGTTACGACTTACGACTTTATTTTCAAATTCTTGTAGTGTTGGACGTTTACCACGATTTAAACACATCTTAACACCCTCACGGAATCCAGCACGCCAGGCTTGGAATGGCGTTGCACTAGGATACGTAGTTGAGTAGCAATCATGCATGGCCCAATAATTGGGATAAAAACAAAATTCTACATCATTGGCTTCACTACCATCGGTATTCTCATGTGTTTTCATAGCATAAACAAATTCTTTAGTCCAGCAACTTAGTCCACCATTGCCATACATCAATCCGTTAATATGATTACGAGCCTTCCAACGGAATACACAATCTTTGTTATTCTCATCTAATGTTAATTGCAGATTAAAGAATTCAGTATCCGGTACGTTGTCACCATCAATTAATACAAAGCGATCAGTCGAGCTAGCGTCAGCGGCAGCTTTGTGTGCGGCATCACTGCCTTTAACTCCATCTACTCGTTGGGACCAGGGAACCATATTTTGGATTTTAATCCAAGTCTCTTCCTTACGCGGTTCATCGTAACTAAGATAGATGCAATCCAAATCTGCTATATCAATCAATTGAGTCATAATATTCTACATTTTTATAATTTTCATCTGGCTCGATGATTAATCCTGCGTGGGTTTTAACCACCGCATAACCAGAAACACTCTTCTTTAATTTTACACTAATTCTTGGGTCAAATACAACCTTTTCAAGACGTTTCTTTTCAACATTTATACGATAATGGGTATAATTTTCATATGTTTTTTGATCTACGACCAAATATTGTTCGCTCGCAGGATGATTTTGCATACTGCACATAGTAATATTACCCAAATTGTCATAATGAAACCGATATTCGATCGGATCCGGAATGATCTCACCAAAACTAGCCAGAGCTTTTAAGAATTCTTCTTCTGTAAACATCGTTCATATTCCTTAATAATTTCATCTGTTGCCCAAGACTTTTCATGGTAATGCACAGGGTGATATTGGTTAACATTGTTAATACGTATCATTGGCAGATCTGTTTCACACATCACTGATTCCGTCCAGCGACTTGCTTCGCTGAATCCATTTATAGCTGATTTCATATGTACAAAATTAATATAATCCATACTAGGTAACGTATACTGTTCTACCCCTAAGATTTTAGCCGTGAATGCATAAACAACATCAGTAGTGGGGTCTTCATCTCTACAATTTTTTAATAGGTTATCTCTGACATAATCCCAATTTTTAAAAATACATTCAGCATACCAAAAGAATTCTGCGGCGGGTTGACTATAACGGAAATACATCAATCCATTATACGTATCCGGTAATTCATTATCATCAAACAGTCGTCTATAGGTTACAACCAATACTTAATACCAGATCACGTAGACGAAAAGCCGTCCACCAATGGTCGATACTGCGTGTAAAAACTAAATCACTTTCTAATTTAATTGTTTCTTTAAATGGTGTTAGATAAAAAGCCTGCCATTCGTTCGATAATTTCCAATGTTCGTCTTCAGCATGATCTTCAGGTAATTCAATCACGTAATCAAATACTTGACGATGACTATCTGAGACTTGTGCTAATGTTTGTTTATCTACGATCACAGCGTATTGACTACCTGGCATTGTAAGTTTAACTGCCATAGCTTGTACATAGGCTAATTGTAGATAGTCTACTTCTGTGTTTTGAGCAAAGGTTAAAAATCCTTGTTGTGCAGAATGTGAGGTTATTCGTTGCATATCTGTTCCACAAAATTAGCAAAATCATCGCTGAGTAAATATTCTTTATCCATGACATGAATATTTTGCTGCGGTATGACATGAGCTTTGCCTTCTTCTTTAACTGTTATCAGATTATTCTTTATCGTGATTGATTTTACCACTTCATTGAAAGTAAACATTGGCCAGGCGATTCCTTGATCTGATCTAGGATCGTAACCATTTAAAATATTATTGGCTATGGTAAATGCATAGTCATTCCTGAAACTACTATAATTTCCATGATATAATTTTAGATAATAAAGATAGTTCCTTTGTATGCGACCTACTAGATCAAACAGCATACGAGTTTTTTCTGTGCGTTTGAACAATATAGCTGTTGCCCATTGGTATGGTAGAGAATAATTGCCCATGCTAGTTTTCCAATCACCCGCTGGAGTTTGATTATGTGTCATTATACGATAATCAAAATCTTGCTCAAATAGTTTTAATAGATTACTATCTAACATCAGATAGTCGCTGTCGATCAATAATGTTTCATCCCATGGGCTAAGTTCATAAGCACGATAACGATCACCATTTCGCCAGGCACCTGGTTGACCAACTTTATAATTTTTTAAGGTATTGTCTACGACGATAACTTGATCAAATTCAGATAATTGTACTGGAGTATCTGTTACCAAGGCAACAGGTAAATCGAGAGTCCGATGTATTAATTGGGCAGATCTTCTTGCTATTTCTACATAATTTATTTTTGTATCAAAAGCAAATAGTAAAACACCCCTAGACTTTTCTTGCACGACGGATTTCTTCATGTTGAATGTGCCAAGAGTTCATAACCATTTGATACTGTTGCCGACACAAGGTTAAAAATTCTGCTCGATTGATCTTGATTGGGTTTTGATACGTATCTTCTAGAAACAGTTCGTCTGTGTCCCAACTGTTTAGAAATGCTATAAGTTCCGGTGTAACTTTAAACAAACCACCGTTATAAGGCACGTGGAGATCTGTTAATATTTTTTCACGTAGGATTCTTTTATTAATTTGATAATCTGTGGCTAAGCGTATCTGCTCAGTGATTTTTTCAATGTCGCTCATGCAGCTATTTATCGGCCTAAAATCCGGCCAAAAAAAAAGCACTCCGTGGAGTGCTTTTATAGATTAATATAATCTATGCTATTGTCACTGAGCCCCATGTATTTGCCAGATATGTAGTTTCTGGAGGAACCACATCAATCCTAACAGTGGCAGTAACGCTAACCACATCAAAAAAGTCTGAGTTGGTTTGGATTGGTGCCTGAAGAGTAAAGTCAAATGTTATTACTGTTCCCACATCACCATTGGACCCTTGAACACCATTGGTTTTTAATTTAATTATAAGTTCATCGTTTGTGTATGTATATGTTGCACTGCCTGATTTAAGATCAAGCATGGTTTGGTTAACATTTGTTAATCCCCAATATCCTAATGCTGAACTACTAGATACGACTGTGCCACTTGAACCTGTACGTGGAGTACAGTTTGCATTCTTAACTAAGAAACCTGCGGCATTGGTTTGGAATAATGTAACGATATCGCCACTGCGTGAAGTGGCATTAAGATTTGTAGCAGTTAATACCACTGATATGTATCCACCTGCGTTAAAGAAATAACGTGCTTGGTCAGCACTGGCAAATGTAGCTGTACGTGTCCAGTTTGTAGATTGTGCGCTTGATGAGTTGGGCCAGCTGATTGTTGTATTTAATCCTGTACCTGTTACTGTTGTTCCACTCGCTGATGCAACGTTAGCAGTAGAATTAACACTTGTCACTCCAGAACTAACATTAGAAAATGCTGCGATCGTAGCACCAGCTACAATACCAATATTTGATCCTGATGCTAATTGAGCAATAGCTTGATGAGCCAGGGTTTTATTTAATGTGTAGACTAGTCCAGCCCATTGTGTAGCCGTAACTGTATCGCCTATATTAAGAGCACTGATAGGAGCTACTGTTTGTCCGTAACCTTTGTATCCTTTACCTATACCCCAAACCATGGCAAGATTGTTAACCGTACCGCTATAGGTATTTGTGGTGTTCCCTCCCCAGGCTAAAAAGTTATAGTCTTGTGCTTGTATCGTTCCGCCGGTAGTATATGCCATTTCTGTTTAATCCTTGTATTAACTATTTAGCTTGACTATGGCTTCTACTGTGCCTTCGCCTGCTGTTGTTTTATCTTGTAAGCTACGTCCAATGACATTGAACGCTGTAATTTCTGTACGGTCTGCAGCTCGGGCTAACCCAGCACCTGCTGAAACTAGTCGATCACCTTTCTTAACAGTGCCAATTACGCGAACTGGAACACGACCACTTACTGCTACTGCTGGATGAGTTGCATTTGGTCCAGCCCCACTGTTCATTAAATATGCTGCAGCTGTACTTATAATTCCAAATACTGATTCACTTAATTCTTGGACAGCACGAGTAATTTCTTTGGCTCCACCAAGTTCAACCACTGTACCTGGAGTATAGACAGCATCTGCTTCAAAGCGTTCAGCCAAGTCAGCGTATTGTGCTGTTGTTGATGTAGCACTTACTGTTGTAGCAAAAAGTGTAGCAAATTTAGTACCGCTTGCACCAATGTCAATGGTATTATTAGCATTTGGTAAAATTTTAGCACTGACTGTGGTGATTCCTGTTACCGCCAATGTGCTCGATGCTGTAGCGGCTCCACTTAAAGTGGTAGCGCCTGTAACTGTCAATGCACCCGGTACTGTCACTAAACCAGTCGTGCCAGTTATGCCAATGGCTTTAGTATCAACTCCGCCTTTGTTTATATATAAATCTAAATTTTTGTTGCTAGTACCATTCCTTACGCTAACATCACCTGAACTAGTTGCTACTGTTAGATCTGATCCTACTAATAATGACCCAACTGTGACAGCATAACTACTACTTGTTGCTTGATCACTACGTAAAAATTGGCTAGCTGTAAATCCGCCCAATGTAGCCGCTGAGCTTACAGTACCTGTAAAGTATGCGCCTGAAATACTTGAACTTAAATTAAAGCCCGGAACAATAGTGCTAAATCCACTGATACTTGTACCTGGAGTAAATGTTGAATCTTTACTCAAAATCGCAACTACTGTATTACTGATATAGAATTTAACTACGACATGGCTAGCTGATCCACTGTCTAAAATCGTTTCAACTACTGCACCACTGGTACCCGAAGTTGTTGTATATGATGGGCCTACTGTAATCCAAGCTGATCCCGACCATACTTTTAATTGTGCATTGGCTGAGTCATACCACAGGTCACCTGTTACAGGGCTTGCTGGTTGTGAACTGCCGCTTGCTGAACTTGAAATTGGTTTCCAGATGCTACCGTTATAGACTTTTAACAGTGCATTAGTGCTGTCATACCACAACTGACCTGCTAACGGTGCAGTAGGTGCTGATGAATTATAGAAATTTTCCAATAACTTGATATAATTTTCGTTAAGGAAAATACCATAACCAGCATAGTTTTTACCAATCAAGGTCAAACTAGTATTGGTACTATTTACAGTACCGTCTGCTATGGATGCTAGTGTAGCACCAGCTGTTGTTGTAATCGTATATGCCATCTTTCTATACCTATATAATAGTTATTTATCTAGAATTACGCTTCTCTTTGGAACCAGAAATCACCGTTATTACTTCCAACGTCGTTAATGCCTGGGTTGGGTTCATCTGTACTAACCCATTTAGCACTTCTATGGCTAGCATTACCCCACCAAGTTTGTGCTGTTTTTACGAATTGTGTAGTTGCTACCCTAGCGTTACCAGCGTCATTGTATACTTGTGTTTGTGTAATTGCTGTAGCACCATTGTATAAATTCAATCCGCTTGAACTAGCAGTCGCTACTGTGGTACCGCTGACCACTACGTTAACTGAGCTAGCATCCACCCATACATGGCTAGTTCCGTTATAAATCTTATAAGGAAATAATCCAGATAATCCGCTGACCACAAATGCCGTAGTAGCTACTGTAGTATCTGATGTTCCTGAACCTTGTGTAGGAGCATATAGATTACCTGTGAATGTACCGGTACCCGTGACTGCTAATGTGCTAGCAACTGTAACCGCGCCGCCAACTGTTAATGCACCACTGGTAGTTGCTGAAATTAATGTTGCAAGTCCTGTAGCTCCATCTAAATTTAATACGTTTGTATTAGTTCCGCCGATATTGGCATAAAAATCAATGTCTTGATTATTCTTAGTAGCTTTGATGCTTGTACCACCGGCTGTGGTAGTCGTGATCTGTAAATTGCTTGATGTTCCAATAGTTAGTCCACCATTCTTAGCAATGGTTAAATTTCCTGTAGTGGTAGCATCAATATCGTTTCTTAAATAACTGGCTGCTGGCTGTCCACCTAGATAAGAACTGTTATTTGCTAGTCCCCAGAATGTAGCTGAGCCTACACTGGTATTAGCATTGATACCTGCTTTGATCGTAGTATATCCTGGAATAGAATTGGCTGGAGTAAATTCGCTGTCTCTGCTGACAATACTTGTACGAGCATTGTTTAATTTAATGCTTAGGACATCATGTACTATAGATGCAGTGTCTGTGATCTGTTCCCATATTGCTCCGCTACCATCACGTTGTGGACCTACTAGGATCCAGCCTGCGGCGCTGTAAGGATCAGTACCATTGTAGATATAAAGTTGACTGTAAGTAGTATCCCACCATAGGTCACCCGCTACTGTTGTCGTAGGTGCTGATGTTTGTGCTGTACAACTACTGACTATTTTAAATGCAGTACCAGTATAAACACGTAGGCGTTTGTCAGAGGTATTCCACCACAATTGTCCTGCTAAAGGGTTACTTGGACTTGAGGTATAAGCAAAGTTTTCTACTAATTTAACCAAATTGTTGGCAATCAGTTGACCATAGTTAGCGTAGTTACGACCGATTAATGTCAAGCTGGTAAAGCTGGTATTAATAGTCCCGTCTAGGATAGTTCCTAGCGTCGTTCCGTCTGTTTTAGTTATGGTGTAACTCATGTCTAGTTCCTATTAAGCTAAGTTAGTCAGTGTCTGTATTCGCACTGTATAATCAATTTGTATCAATCTGTTCAGGGATTTTTGCACTGGGCTAAAAATCACATGTGTTAATAATTTACCAAGCCCTTCACCGTTTGAACTATAACCTTTAAGGCCTAGTTCATCAAATACAAACTGACCGCTTAGGTCTTGGCTGTTGTCAAATACTGCTTGTCCGCTGGGCTCACCGTAGTCCAACAAGCAACTAATGATGATATCAGTATAGATCAAACCCGGTGTATGCGTGACAGTGATCTTGTTACGAGTAGCATCAGTGTTGGCTGCATTG
>Ga0209500_10001650_pt1 | contig 16516 bp, 10 predicted proteins | sample S_140212_EF_Meta_FD_187323 | JGI IMG/M metagenome (GOLD analysis project Ga0209500, IMG submission 187323) | Freshwater microbial communities from Lake Simoncouche, Canada to study carbon cycling - S_140212_EF_MetaG (SPAdes) (version 2) | ecosystem: Environmental > Aquatic > Freshwater > Lake ... | reverse complement strand
GATCTCGAGGAGCGGCAGGTCGCGCGGTGGACGGGCGAGCGTGAAGCCCCCCCCCACCCCGCGCCGGCTGGTGACGACTCCTCCCCGCACGAGGGCCTGCATCACCTTCGCGAGATACGCCACCGGCACAAGCGTCGCCTCCGCGATCTGGTCGACGGTGCGCGGTTCGTCCGGCGACGTGGCCAGGTAGGTCGCGGCGCGGAGGGCATATTCCACGGTCTGTGACAGCATCGACGTCTCGGAAAGAAAGAAGAGAAATGGGCATGCTGGAGGCTCCCCATCGCCTAGCCGAGGGGAGAGGGCTCCCTCCCATCCGACAAAGAGGATGAACTCATCCATTATTGTCGGCAGGGCCCCCCGATGCAATCGAGGGAATGGGCCGCAGCGCCGGCTCTGGCTCGCCGGGGGCTCCATCCCGGATCAGAAAAGCTCCTCGCCGCGGGTGTATTTCCGCACCGCGTCGCGGTCGAGCGTGAGACCGAGGCCGGGGAGAGAGGGGATGGGGAGCATGCCGTCGGCGTCGAGCTTCCAGCCCCCCTGCGTGATCTCGTCGATAAATGGCGAGCCGGTGAGGTATTCGACGAGATCGGTGTCGGGGAAGGCGCTGGCGAGTTGCAGATCAGCCGCGAGGCCGACCGCCGTGTTCCAGCCGTGGGGAATGAACTTCACGCCATGATCCCAGGCCATCCGGGCGATGTGCGCTTCTTCGCTGATCCCGCCGACTTTCGTAACGTCGGGCTGAACGATGTCGAAGGCCCGGGCGGCGAGGAACGGCAGAAACGCTTGCCGGCGCGTGAGGACCTCGCCGCCGGCGATCGGCACCGGCGAGTGCTCGCGGAGGAGCACAAAGTCGTCGAGCGCATCGGGCCGCAGTGCCTCCTCGAACCAGTCGACCGAATAGTCGGCGAGCATCTGCGCGGCGTTGATCGCCCACTTGTAGCCGTTGGCCCAATGGGCATCGCTGCCGCCGGCGTCGACCATCAGCTTGCTGTCGGGGCCGACCGCTTCGCGCGCCGCGCGGACTATTTTTTCGTCCATCGTCCGGCTGACGCGCCCAAACGGCCCCCAGCCGATCTTGAACGCGCGAAAGCCCTCGGCCTTCACCGCCAGGAGCCGCTCGCGCATCCGCGCCGGCTCCTCCATCAAGAGCGACGCATAGGGGGCGACGCGCTCCCGGTAGCGGCCCCCTAGCAGCCTCCCCACCGGCTGCCCCGTTGCCTGGCCGAAGAGATCCCACAGGGCGATGTCGATCCCGCTGATCGCATGCGTGAGCGAGCCGCCGCGGCCGGTCCAGAAGGTGTTCTGATGGAGCTTTTCGGTGACGCGCTGTGGCTCCAGCGCGTTCTCGCCCTTCCACAACGGCTCGAGCAGGGCGATCGCCGCGCGGACGACATCGTCGTTGGTGAACACGCTCCCCAGGCCGACTTGACCTGAGTCGGTATGGACGACAACGAGCGTGTGGACGCAGTCCTCCGGCTTGAGCTCCACGCTCCAGCCCCCCTCAGGGGTCGCGCCACGGAGGCCGGCGCAGCGAACGTCGCGAATCTTCATGGGGGGCTCCGGAGTCAATGTCGGGTGAAAAGGGTTGCGGTCGGGTTGAAGGGGACGAGTGCGTCGAGCGGGAAGATCGGCCGCGGGCAGCGGGTGTGGCCGAGCGATTTCAGATTGGCGCTCGACGAACCGGGGGCGTCGATGTTGATCATCCGCGCACACCAGTCGGCATACATATGGTGCTGGCAGTGGGGCGACTTGATAACGACACAGTCAGAGCGACGCGGGTCTTGGCCATGGGCGAGAAAGAACGAGCGGTCGTAGAGACTTACCGCCCGGCTCCCCACCACCCACGTGACGTTCCCCGCTTCGAGAACGGCCGTCGGGCCGGCGTTCCACTCTTCCCCAAACGACTCGCTGCGGAACCTTCCATCGGCGAGGAGCCGGACGCGGGCCTGGACGGAGCGCGGCCGGTAGCGCCCCGGATCGAGCCGGCCACCGAGCGTCGTGAACACCGTCCCACCGACCCCCGCCTTCAAGGCCGCCGCGACCGCCGCGGCGTCGACGATCGGCGCGAGGATTTTTCCCTGGTAGCCGGCGTCGAGGAGGGCGCCGACGACCGCATTGGAGTCCCCTGATGCACCGGAGCTCGTGGCGTCGGCTGCGTCGACCAGGCCGAGCGTTCCCCCGCCAAAGTGCCCGGTGACGATCTCCACCATGGCGGCAAGCGTCGAGAGCGGCACCGTCATCTTCTCGTGGTGCTCCCAGAAGGCTCGCGCCAGCTCCAGCGCCCCGCGTTCGGCGCCGGCAGCATCGCCATCGGTGACGACGAAGGCGTAGGTCTGCAGGCTCGGCACGTCGGTGAACGGATTGCCGATGAACATCCCCGCCGAGAGGCCACCGGGGCCGGTCTCGATCTCCTTGGCCCGCTCGATCACCCGGCCGAAGAGCCCCGTCTCCGTGATCAGCTCATCGCCGCGGACCAGCGCCGGCACCGCCACAACCGCCGTCACCGGCTGCACCTCCCCGGAGAGGATCCGGAGGAGGAGCCGGGCGGCACGCTGACCGGTCTGGAAGAAGTCGACGTGGGGATAGGTGTGGTAGGCGACGATTGCGTCGGCGTGCTTCACCATCCGCGCGGTGAGGATCCCGTGGAGATCGAGCGAGACGACGATCGGGATTGTCTCCCCGAGGATCTTTCGCGCTTCTTCGAGGAGCTTCCCCTCCGGATCCCATTCGGCCGGGCCGGCCATCGCGCCATGCATGCAGAAGATCACGCCGTCGGCCGGCGGCGCTTGGCGGAGGGCCTCGAGAAACTCTTCCTCGATCCGGCTCCAGGCCGCTGGGGCAAGCGCTCCGCCGGAGGTGATGAAGCAGGCGCCGTAGGTCGGCACCGGCTCGACGCCCGGGGTTTTGCACAGGACGTCGAGGACACCGCCGACCTCGGTGCCGACCTTGGCGTGGTAGTCGAAGAGGGGGGCACCGTGGCGGATGTCGAAGTCGCCGTAGGTGCTGGGGTGCGGGTTGAAGGTCGACACCTCCTGCTTGCACTCAGCCACGAGGATTCTGGGCATGATGGGAATCCGGGGAGGCGTGTCAGCGGGAGGGGGAGAGAAAGAGGAAATCGAGGGCAGTAGTCGTGTCGGCCAGATCGGTGTCGTGGCCGCGATCGGGGCGGTGGAGGAGGAGGACCGGCCGCCCCCGGGCTGCGAGCGATTCGTGGAGCCGCAAGACGCTCGCGGGAGGGACGACATCGTCGCGGCCGCCGGTTGTGAAGGCAATCGGCATCACGAGGGCCTCGGCGTGGAGCTCGGCCGAGCGCTTCCGGTATTCCTCCGGCACTTCCTCCTTCGTGCCGCCGAAACTTGCGGCAATCGCGTCGAGGAAGCTCCCATACTCGACGAGGTTCGCCGTGCCGTTGAGGGAGCAGACGCCGTCGACGAGATCGGGATGGAGCGCGGCAAACGTCAAGCTGCCGGTGCCCCCCATTGAGCCACCACAGACGAACACGCGCGAGATCCGATGGCGCTGTTTGGCAGCCGCGATGATCTGAACAAGATCAGCCTCGGCCTTCGGCCCCATCCACGACGTTGGGGCCCGGTAGTCGGGGGAGAGGAGGATCGCGCCGTGTTTGGCTGCTGCCTCACGCGTGCCACGGCACTCGTCGCGGGGCTCGCGGATAAACTGCCAGCGGTCGGCGCCGTGGCCGTGGAGGGCGATGAGGAGATCGTGGGGGGCGGCCGTGTCGAAGTCGGGGGGAAGGAGCTCGACAGCGTGCTCGGTCGAGCCGTCGCAGTCGGCCGTGAAAGCGATCTCGACCGGCTCGGCGGCACGGGCCGGTGCGAGGAGGGGGGTCATGAGCAGCAGAAGCGCTGCCGCGAGCGCCTGTCGTGATCGAGTCATGCTTAAGCCTCCGCCGTGGCCCGGGCATGATCACGTTGGAAACAGACGAGCGTCGCAACCGCGAGCACCAGCGCCGCGGCGACGTATCCGAGCGCCGTAGCGGCGAGGAGGCCGTCGATGCCGATCGACTGCTTCCACATCCCGCCGAACAGCGCCCCGAACCCCGACACCAGCCCGCCGAAGAGATTGAGGACCCCGACGGCCGTGGCGCGGAGGTCGGACGGCACGACCTCAAATCCGGCGGCGAAGATGTTGCCCATGAAGAGGCCACTCGAGAGCCCGAAGGCGGCGGCAGCGAGACGCGTGACGGGAAGCGTAACGCCGGCGCCGATGAAGTACAGGCTGGGAGCCGAGCAGACGAGGCTCACAACGAGCACCCACTGCCGGGCGGCGGTCGAGCGCTGATAAAGCCAGTCGGAGAGGATGCCGCCGCCGAGGAGGCCGACGGCGGTGGCCGACTGGAGATAGACCGTCGCATTCCACGCGGCGTCGGCCTGCGTCAGGTCGAACTTGTCATGGAGGAAGGTGGGGAGCCAGCCGTAGATCAGCCACAGGCCGAACACGAAGCAGGGAAAGACGACACAGAGCACGGGAAACGACGGCGCACCGAACAGGCTCCGCACGAGGCTGGAGGGAGCCCGGGCCGATGGCGCCGCGGAGGTCGCTTCTGCGGGCGTCTCGCGCACGCCCCGGAGAAAGAGGAAGTAGGGAACGGCATAGGCGACCCCAAGGATGCCGAGCATCCCAAACGCGTCGCGCCACCGGCCGGCGTCGGCCATCCGGCCGCCGAACACGCTCCCGGCGACGGTGCCGGCGATCTGGGCGGTGGTGAGGATGGCGATCGCCCGCGAGCGGAGCGCGGGGGGATGGGCGTTGGCCGTCAGCGCGATGGCCGTCGGCATGAAGAGTGATTCGGAGATCCCCATGGCGCCACGGAGGGCGAGGATGTCGCCGCCCGATCGGGCCCAGCCGGTGGCGAGGGTGACGAGGCTCCAGACGACGAGGCTGCCGACGGCGAGAAGCCGCTTCGAGATCCGATCACCGAGAACGCCGGCGAGCGGACAGCCGAGGGCGTAGATCCACAAGAACACCGCACCGACATAGCCCAGCTGCCGATCAGACATCGACAGATCGGCTTTGAGGGCCGGGAACATCGCGAACACCGCCTGGCGGTCGCAGTAGTTGAGGAAGTAAGCCCCCCACATGAAGGCCAGGAGGAGCGTGGCGGCCCCGGAGGCACTGCCCGAGCGCGGGGCGTCGTCGTGGCCGGGGGCCCGCGGGAGCGGCGGGGGAACGTGGCCGGGAGCGCTCGTGGTCACGCGTGGAGAACCTCGTCGGGCGACACTTCCTGCGCGATCACGGCGATGCAGTCCCCTTGGCTCGTCAGGCAAGGAGCACGCATCGTGATCAGAAAGCCCTCGGAGTGGGAGAGGATCGTCTCCGGCGCCCGGTCGGGGCGCTCGAGGTGGTGGATCCAGCCGACCGTGTCGCCGCGGCGCACCTTCGCGCCGAGATCAACGGCCACCTCGAAGATTCCCGATTCAGGGGCGAGGAGGTAGTCGTCGCGGTGAAGGGCCTGGGTCAGAATCGCCGGCGGGAGGCCGAGGCCGGCGCGGGTCTCTTCCTTCCCGGCGAGGACGCCGCAGTGGACGAGGACATTGCGCAGGCCAGACTGCGTGATCCGGTGGACGCGGGCCGGGATCCCCTCTCCTCCCCCCATCTCGGTCGTGATCACGAGCTTCCCCTGATTCTCCGCCTCGACCGGGAGGAGCCCCGTGCCGGCGATGTCGGCGTAGAGGAAGGAGAAGTCGGAGTTCCAGGCGAGCATCGCCGCGAGCATCTTGCGGCGCTGTTCCTTGTCGGCGACGAGGTGCATGTGGGAGCAGGGGACAAACTCCATGCTCCGGCCGCCGGAGTGGATGTCGATGACGACGTCGGCGGCCGGGAAGAGGACGGTCGTGAGGTAGTGGGCGATCTGGCTGGTGACGGATCCCTCCGGGTGCCCGGGGAAGGCCCGGTTCATGTTCATGCCATCCAGCGGCGAGAGCCGGGTGGCGGCCTTCGCGGCGGGCATGTTCAGCGAGGGCACGAGGATCAGCCGCCCCGACACCTGCTCCGGCGCCACCTCGCGGGCGAGGCGCATGATCGCCACCTGCCCCTGGTATTCATCCCCGTGATTGCCGCCGAGGCAGAGGACGGTCGGGCCCTCCCCGCGGGCGATGACCGTCATCGGCACCATCACGTTCGCCCAGCCGCCGAGGTTGTGCGAATAGGGCACCTGGAGGAAGCCCTGCTGCTTCCCCGGGCGGGCCAGATCGATCGCGGTATGGATCATGGGAAATGCGCTCCAATCGTTTACACTCCACCCCGATGCCGTCCGTTCCCCGGTTTTGTGCCCCTTGGGGGGCCGAGCCTTGTCGTCGGGAAGCCGCACGGCCGATCCGCCACACCGCCGCAGAGGATACCAAGGTGATGAGGAAGCACGAACGTCGGCAGCAGGGGATTGAGAGGGGTGAGGGGACTTGGAAGACGAGCAGGCTCTTCGCCCGCGGCGGAGCCAACCTCCCCGCCGCGACGATTCTCGGCCTTGTTCTCCTCGGGGGTCTGGCCGGATGTGCCAAGACTCCGAAGGTGGAGCCGGAGCTACCCAGAGACGAGTCGGCTTTGTCGGAATCCCCGCCGCCGCCGCCGGGGATGGCGACGCCGCCGTCGACGCTCGACCGGGCCGCCGCCGGGCAACCGGTGAGCGACCCCAACGAGGCCGAGCCTGCGAAGGAGGCCGCTGCCGAGGAGCCTGCCGCGCCCGAGACTCCAAACGACACCTCCACCGAGCCGAAGCCCGCGGCGCCGGCTGCCGAGGCGCCGGCGACGGAAGCCGCCCAGCCGGCCACAGCCCCTGCCGCGCCCACGGCGCCGGCTCCTCCGGCCGCCGCTGGCCCGGTCGACGTGTCGGCCTTCGACAAGGCCATCCGGCCGCAAAACGATCTCTATGAATACGTCAACGGCACGTGGCTCAAAGAGACGCCGATCCCGGCCGACAAGAGCAACTACGGCGCATTCATCAAGCTCGATGATCTCTCCCGCGAGCGGATCCGGGCGATCGTCGAGCAGGCGGCCGCCGCCGAGGCCCCGATCGGGAGCGACGCCCGCAAGGTAGGCGACTTCCACCGCGCCTTCATGAACACCGAGCGCACGGCGAGCCTCGGCTACGAGCCGATCGCTGCGATCCTCGGCCACATCACTGGGCTCGGCTCCCACGACGACCTGGCCCACGCCTTCGGCATGGGGGGGCAGTTCGGCGTAGCATCGCCGATCGGCCATTACGTCGGCATCGACGACAAAGACTCGACGCGCCACCTGACAACGATCACCCAGGCGGGAACGACGCTCCCCGATCGTGATTACTATTTTGACGACGGCGAGAAGGAGAATGCCGCGCGTGAGGCGCTCGTGGCCTACGTCAACCGGCTCGCCGAACTGACTGGCGACACCACGGCCAAGCCTGGCGAGACGGTGCTCGCCCTTGAAAAGCAGCTCGCCGAGATCCAGTGGCCGCGCGTTGATCTCCGCGACGCGATCAAGACCTACAACAAGTTTGCCGCTGACGACTTTGCGGCCAAGACCCCGAATCTCCGCTGGGTTAAGTTTCTCGAGGCGGCCGGCACGGCGGGCATCACCGAGGTGAACGTGGCGACGCCGAGCTACTTCGAGCAGCTCGACGCCCTCTTCCCCGCGATCGATGTCGCCATCTGGAAGACATGGCTGCGGTTCAAGGCGATCGACGCCTTCGCCCCCTACCTCGCCCCCGACTTCGAGGCGGCCCACTTCGACTTCCATGGCCGGAAGATCGCCGGCATCCAGGAAGAGCTGCCGCGCTGGAAGCGGTCGGTGGAGGCGATCAGCGGCAAGGGGGCGGGCGACTTCGGGGCCCTGGGCGACGTCGTCGGCAAGCTCTACGTGAAGGAGCACTTCACCCCCGAGGCGAAGGCCCGGATGGATCTCCTCGTGAAGAATCTTCTGGTGGCCTTCGGGTCGAGCATAGACGAGCTCTCCTGGATGACCCCGGAGACAAAGGCCAAGGCGAGGGAGAAGCTCGCGAAGATCACGCCGAAGATCGGCTACCCCGAGACGTGGCGGGCCTACGACGACCTCGTCGTGCAGCCAGATGATCTCGTCGGCAACATCCTCCGCTCGCGGAAGCTCGAGCACGACCGGAATGTCGCGAAGCTCGGCAAGCCGGTCGACCGGGAGGAGTGGGGGATGACACCGCAGACGGTGAACGCTTATTACAACCCCTCGCTCAACGAGATCGTTTTCCCGGCGGCAATCCTCCAGGCCCCGTTCTTCTCGGTCGATGCCCCCGACGCCCTCAATTACGGCGGCATCGGTGGCGTCATCGGCCACGAGATCAGCCACGCCTTCGACGATCAGGGGAGCCGCTACGACGGCAACGGCAACCTCGAGAACTGGTGGACCGACCAAGACCGGGTGGCTTTCGAGGGGCTTACCAAACGGCTCGTGGAGCAGTATTCATCGTACGAGCCGCTCCCTGGTCGCAAGCTCAAGGGGGATTTCACGCTCGGTGAAAACATCGCCGATCTCTCTGGGCTAGCGGTGTCGTACAAGGCGTTTCAGTTGGCCAAAGCCGGGAAGGAGCCGGAGCCTATGCAGGGCTGGACGAGCAACCAACTGTTCTTCGTCGGCTGGAGCCGGGTATGGCAGCGGAAGTATCGGGAGGACGAGCTCGTCCGCCGCTTGCTCACCGATCCCCACAGCCCGTCGCGCTACCGCGCCAACGGCCCGGTCTCGAACCTCGACGCTTTTTATGAAGCGTTTGAGGTCAAAGAGGGAGACACCCTGTGGAAGCCGGAACAGGAACGGATCCGGATCTGGTGAGAGGGAATCCGAAGCAGATTTCCATCTCCCAACCCACCGGGTAGCGAGGGGGCGACCGTGCCATGGGAGCCGGCGTTGCAGGCCAGCGAAGCAAGGATTGCGAAGCGCAGCCGGCACCCGAGTGAGCGAAGGCCATGGATGGCCTGAGGGAACGTCCGGCGACATGGCACGGTCGCCCCCGAGCGGCGAATTGCTTCCGTCGAGTCGCACACGGAAAGGAGCCCACCATGGCCAAGGTCTACTACGTCGGTGACTGGGCCGTCCTCACCGGCCCCTGGTTTGCCGAGAGCCCCTTCCAGAATGCCATGAAGGGGATCGAGATCTTCAACTATGGCAAATGGCTCAAAGATGCGCTCGAGTCGACCGGCACGCACACCGTCGAGAGCGTCGCCTCGTGGGATTTCTACAAGCTCGGCCCTGGTGAATACGAAAAGATCCTCGCCGACTACGACGTCATCATTTTCAGCGACGTCGAAGGAAAGCTCTTTCAGTTGGCGCCGAACTTCTTCGACCGCACCAAGTTCGGGAAGGAGGTGCTGACCTTCCCCGACCGGGTGCGGCTGACGATCGACGCGGTCAAGGCTGGCAAGGGGCTGATGCTCCTCGGCGGCTGGTATTCCTTCACCGGCGAACAGGGGAAGGGAGGCTGGGGACGGACGCTTCTGAAGGGGGCGATGCCGGTCGTCTGCCACGACCACGAAGATCTCGTCGAAAGCACCGAGGGCTATCGGCCGCGGGCTACCGTTCACGGCCGCGAGCGCTTCGCGGGGATCGATCTGACGACCTGCCCGCCGATCCTCGGCTACAACCAGGTGCGCGTGAAGCCGGGGGCGGAATTGCTCCTCGACTTCGCCGAGACCGGCGACCCGCTTGTTGTCCTCGGCCACGAGGGGCAGGGGCGCGTGCTTTGCTACACCTCCGACCCGGCGCCCCACTGGGGCTGTAACATGGTGTTCTGGGATCGGTATGCCGAGTTCTGGCTCCGCTGCCTCGAACTCGTAACGCCGGGTACAGACAAGTAGCAGGCTTTGTTTCTGCCTGGAGGTGACGTATGCGTTGGGCAGTCGTGGCGGCATTTATGGCGATGGCGGTGCCGGCGTTCGGGCAGATCGTGTTGGATCACCATGAGGAGCTGAGCGTTGAGCAGGCGCGACAGTTGGTCGAGAAGAACGAGAGAGCCCTCCACCTTTGGGTAACCACGCTTCCGCTCGACGTCGCCACGGTGTTTTCGACATACGAAGGTGATCTCTCCCTCGATTTCCTGACGACGATCTCGGCTGAGGCCGCCGAAGCGCTTGCAAAACACAAGGGCTCTCTTTCCCTTTGCGGCCTGTATTCCCTCTCGGGCGACCAGGCAGAGGCCTTGGCGAGGTGTGAAGGCTCACTAAGCCTCGAAGGACTACCGGAACTGTCGCTGGAGGCAGCCCGGGCCTTGGCGAAGCACAAGGGGCTGTTATCCCTCGGCGGCCTGACCGCGCTTCCGGTGCCGCAGGCAGAGGCGCTTGCGAAGCACGAGGGAGGGCTGGCGTTTCGCAGCCTGGTCACGCTCTCGGACCGGCAAGCGGAGGCGTTGGCCAAGAGCGAGGAGTGGCTGGCCCTTGATGGGCGAGCCTCGTTGACGCCCGAAGGTGTCGAGATTCTTGCCAAGCATAAAGGCGATCTGTCGATCAGCGGGCTGACCTCGCTTTCGGTCGATCAGGCCGAAGCATTCGCTCGCCACCAGGGATCGCTTCGCCTCGATGGCGTTACGACGCTCTCGACAGAGGCGGCCGAGGCCCTCGCGAAGCACGAGGGCTGGCTCCACCTCGACGGACTGACCACGCTCCCTGACGATGCCGCCGAGGCCCTCCGGGCGAACCGCAGGTTCCTTTTCGCAAAGGACTTCGGAGATCCTGGGAAGATCACCGAGTTGAGTGTGGAGCGGGCGAGGGAGTTGATCGCGACGAACGTGGAAAAGCTTTCGTTCCCTCATTTGACGTCGCTTTCGCCCGAGGTTGCCAAGACCCTTGCCCAATTCGAGGGGGATCTCCGCTTCGAAGGGCTGACCACGATCTCCGTCGAAGTTGCCGAGGCGTTGGAGAAGCACGACGGCTGGCTATGCCTTGGCGGCCTGACGTCGCTCTCTGGCGAGCAGGCGGGGGCCTTGGCGAAGCGCGAATACGCGCTCGATCTGGAGGGTTTGACCACGCTTTCGCCTGAGGCAGCAGAGGCTTTGGCAAAATTCAAGCCAACGTTGCGTCTCTGGGGCCTGAAGGAACTTTCACCGGAGGCTGCGAGGAATCTGGCGAAGCTGGACAACGCGCTCATGCTGTCAGGCCTGACCACCATTTCGCCGGAGACAGCCGAGGCATTCGCCAAACACAAGCGAATGCTGGGCCTGAATGGCCTGAGGGGGCTCACGCCGGCGGTGGCGGAGGGGCTGGCGAAGCACGAGGGCACGCTGAGCCTACTCGGTCTTCAGGACCTTTCTCCTGAGGTTGCGAAGGCTCTGGCGAAGCACCGCGGCGAGCTTCAGCTCGACTACCTGACCAGGATCTCTCCGAAAAGTGCCGAGGAATTGGCACAACACAAGGGGGATCTGCACCTAGGCCTGAGGCGCGTCTCGCCAGAGATTGCGAAGATCCTTGTGCACCACAAAGGCAAGCTCTGGCTCCTTTGGCTCAAGACGCTTTCGGCCGAGGCTGCCGAAACCCTCAAGGCCAATCCCGACATCCGTCTTTCAGAGAAGTTTCGATGAGTGCTCTCGATACGAGACCGCAAAGGTCGTGGCTATCGGAGCCCCATGAGCCGTCGATCAGCTTGCAAAACCGCCCCGGGCCTTGGACAGTCACTCGGCCGCTTCTTGCCGGATGGCGATTGGGACGTAGCCCGCTTCGAGGCCGGGCGGGGGCGTGACGATCAGGGCCGGGTCGAGGCTGGCAAGCTCGCCTCGCGACGGCGGCGGGAGATAGTCGCGGTCGATCGGCCAGTGGCGGTGGAGCTTCTCGACACGGGCCTGGAGTCGATTTCGCTCGTCCTCAGAGAGATTCGCGTTGCGGATCGCCGGCTGATCGACAAAGCGATACCAGGCGTAGGTGACGATGCTGCCGTCGCCGAGGCGGGTCTCGAACGGGCCGGCGACGGGGCCGGGAGTCTTCCACAGGCTGTCGGGATTGTCGGGGGTGACGTAAGGCTCGGCCGGCGGGGCCGGGGGCGTGTGAAACTCGACCTCGGCGAGCTTCGTCTCGGCAGGGACTTCGTCCGCCGCCACCACGACCCACTCCGACTTCTCTTCCCCCTTCACGAGCCGGTAGTACTCCGGCAGCGTGGCGAGGGGGCCTGAGAACGAGTCGGTCTCGGTGACGGTCGCGGCGTTCCACTTGTAGCCATAGGTGTGCTCGTCGAGGGCGATCGGCGTGGCGAAGGAGTTCCACCCCAAGGCCACCTTCTCCTCGCGGCGCGAGTCGGGAGCATAGATCCGCCAGGTCGAGCCGCCGCCGCCGGTGAAGCGATGGAGCGCCGACCCGGCCGGGTCGATCGTGCCACTCACCGGTTCGCCGCCGTCGAACCAGGCGCTGACGGAGTCCCACAGGGCGGTCTTGTCGTAGGCGGTGATCTGGTGGATGACGGCCGACTCGCTGCCGGCGTTGCGCGGGAAGGAGGTGGGGGCGATCCGGGCCCAGGTGTCGCCGTTGGCATCGACGGCCTGCACGGCGGGGACGTACTGCGTCTCCATCTGCACCGCCTTGTTCGGCTCGGCGGGGCGGGCATCGAGGAAGCGGCCGGCGTGCTCCGGCTTGTCGAGCGTGGCCCGCGACCAATAACAGGGGAGGAAGAAGGCGATCGGTCCTTTGAAGTTGGCGGCGTTGACAAACAGCGTCCACGACTGATTGCCGGTGGGGATCGGCTTGCCAGCGGTGGTCGGTTGCGCGTCGGTGAGGGGAAGGGGGAGATAGCCGTAACCAAACAGCTCGCCGCAGGTCCCCTGGGCGAGGTTGAGGCCGTCGGCAGGCCAGACGATCCGCGGGCTCAGCTGCGCCACGCCATACACCCCCAGCGGCGCGTTCCAGTCGCGGCTCTTGCCGGCGCCGGGGCCGTTGGCCCATTCGTCGAACTCGAGCGTCACGCCCCCCATGATGAACTTCGGCGTCTCGGTGGCGAAGCGCGTGTCGCGCCACCACCCCAGCCCGCCTTCGATGTCGGAGTAGATGTTCTTCGGCTTCGGTTCCTCCTGCCTGGCAAACATCCAGGTGCCGAACAGGCCGGTCTGGAAGCGGTTGCCCGGATATTCGCGCACCAGTGGCCAAGCGGCGACATACATCGAGAAGCCGGCGTCGAACCGTTCGTCGACTTTCTCGTGGGGAACGAGGAGATAGCCCGACATCTCCACCTCCTCGACCCCCTCGGCGGCGCGGGCCGTGTGTCGGTTGACGAGGCCCCATGAGATGAAGAGGCAGGCGAGCAGCGCCGTGACGTGGATCGGACGGGGAGGGCGTGTCATCGGAATCGCTCCTGGGATTTGTCGGCGATCGGATCATAACGCGGTGGCACGGTCAGCATGCGGCGGCGCTCGTAGGCGCGGGCGAAGGGCCACCACACGGCCATGGAGAGAACGATCGAGATGACGCCCCAGACTGCCGCCCGCCAGTCGCCGCCGGTGACGAGCCAGTGGCCGATGACCGGGGGCGTCGTCCAGGGGATGCCGACGACCGGCCGGCCGACGAGCCCCCATTCCATGAGGAGCCAGCTCGTCGTCGTGAGGAGGACAGCATTGAGCACGTAGGGAACCATGAGGAGCGGATTCAAAACGATCGGCAGGCCGAAGAAGAGCGGCTCGTTGATCTGGAAGAGCTGCGCGGGGAGCGAGAGCCGCGACACCTTGCGAGCGACCGGGTCGCGCGAGTTGAGCAGCAACAGGGCAAGCGCGATCGTCGCCCCGGTGCCGCCGACGTTGACGAAGGTGGTGAAGAACCCCAGCGCCGTCGTGTGGGGGGCGGGGAGCCCGGCATCCCAGGCCTCGGCGTTGGTGGCGAGATAGTGGAGGAAGACGGGGGCGACGACCGTGTCGAGGGCGTTGTCGCCGTTGACGCCGAAGCTCCACAGGGCGGTGACGAGGAAGGCGTAGACGACGATTCCGGGGAGCGTGTCGAGGGCGAAGACGAGTGGCTGGAAGAGGCGGCGCAATCCGTCGGTGAGATCAAAGCCGAGGACGAAGCGGACGAGCCAGAATCCGGTCAGGAGCACCGCCAGCGGGATCAGGGCCGCAAACGACTCGGCAACGATCTCCGGCACCTCCCCCGGCATCCGGATGACGGCGCCTCTCCGCGCCAGGAAGGCCTGCACCTCGACGGCGATGACGGCGACGAGGATCGCGGTCAGGATTCCCGCCGACCCCAGCGCCTCCATGCGGAGGGATGCGGTGGCGGGGTCGAGCGAGACCAGGAGAAACGACACGCCGGCGAGGACGACACTCGAGAGCCGATCCTGGCCGCGGCGGCCGCCGAGATCGTGGGCGACGGCGAGAGCGACAAAGAGCGCAAGGAGGCCGAAGGTGGCGGTGACGGGAATCTCGAGGAGCGGGGCCCAGGGGGCGATCGCGGTTTCGAGCGCCGGCAGCGGCGGATGGGCGATGAGCATGAACAGGCCGCCGACGATCGTCAGGGGCACGACGGCGACGACTCCGGCACGGATCGCAGCAGGGATCGGCGCGTCGGCAAGCGCCGTCACCCTCTCGGCGAAACGGCGAAGCGTCGAAGCGGCGGGCGAGGTCGCGGGAGCGGTCATCGATCTCGTCGCTCCGCGCGGCTCACGGCGGCATCGAGCCGCAGTCCCATGTAGGTACAGCCATCGCCGCCGCCCACCCGGCACAGCTCCGCGAAGCCGAGCTTCCGGTAGAAGGCCTGAGCGCGGCTGTTGCCCGTGCCGACGCCGAGATGGATGCCAGGGAGGCCGCGGCGCCGAAGCTCCCCGAGGACCAAGCCAATCATCTTCTTGCCCAAGCCCCGCCCCTGGGCCCGTGGCAGCAGGTCGATGTGGACGTGAGCGGGGTAGTGGCCGGGGGGGCCGGGGATGAGGTGATCGGGATGATGGTAGAGGTGGTGGATCTGTTGGGCGCTGGTCCAGGTCGCCGGGGGGCCGGTCGGCGCGGGGAAGCGGGCCGTGAGATCGGGGCGCCACTGACGCTCGTAACAGTCATAGAACGCCTCGGAGTCGGCGGCGCCGAGGCAGTAGCCACAGACACCCTCGTCGTCCTCCACGACCCAGGCGAGGTCGGGGGCAAAGGCAAAGTACGGGCCGACGAAGATCCGCGGCAGCGCGTCGGGATCGTCGCGGTAGGAAGGGGTGCCGTCGCGGCCGTCGTCGCCTGTCTCGAGGCAGACGCGATACGCCTGTTGTCGGTCTTCGGGGCGGGCCGGACGGATCGTGAACGTGGCTGTGGTGGGGCGGGCCGCTTCCCATGGCACCGGCACGCTTGCCTGGAGCGCGGCGAGCAGGCCGCCACGGAACGTCCCGGGGAGATGATCGTGATCGGGGTGGGGGGCTTCGCCGCGGGCGACGCGGAGCTTGTTGTCGGCGTGATGGAGGAGGAGCGTGCATTCTTCGCGGAGGGGCCAGAGGCGGCGGGCGAGGGCGTGGAGGAGGGGGCGATCGGCAAGGTCGGCGAGCCGAGAGCCGAGCGCCTTCAAGCGGCGCGCGGCGTCGAGGGCCTCCTCTTCGGTGCGGCCCCACAAGGCCGGGAGTTTTTCCATGGCGCCGCCGGCGCCTGCCAGCAGGGCCACCGCACCGGCTCCCTGCTCGTAGGGACCGTAAAAGCAGTCGGTTAGAAGGGTGAGATCGTCCAAGGACACGGGCTCGCGCGCGGGCCGGTGCGGCGCGGCGTCGAGAAGGCGGAAGGCGGGGAGCCAATCGCCGATGGCGGTTGCGAACGCCGTGCGCGGGTCCCACGGGCCGTCGCCTTGGAGCCACTGAGAGAAGGCATGGAGGGGGACGAAGTTCAGCGGTAGTTCGTTGTTGGGATTGAGGTAGATGCCGCGGACGGCCGACCGGAGATCCCGCGGGCGGCCCGAGTAGGGCCCGGCGAAGAACCGATTGCCGTCGTAGTCGTCGGCAAAAAAATTGTCCCAGAGGACGGGCTTGCGACGGAGGAGCGCCGTCACGCAGCGCAGCGAATCTGGGGTGATCCCGGGGGCGATGATCTCGGGGCCGGTCCAGAGGATGTCGATCGCCGGCGCGAGCTGCGTCCCGAGGGTGTCGAGGTAGCCCGCGCCACCGAGGCCGGCGGCGGCCATCCGATCGCAGTAGGGGGTGGGGCAGAGGAGGAGCGTGCCCTCGGGCACGTTCGCCGCGATCCATTCCCAGGCTTGGTTCGCGACGTGGGCTTGGGCGGCGGCAAGCGTGCCGAAGCGGTCGGCATCGGCCGGGTCGAGGGCATCCGGGATGTCGTCGAGGAGGAGGGCGAAGCGGTGGCAGCCGAGCCGGGCGAGCTCGGCGAAACGTGCCAGGAGGGCCACGACGTCGGCATCATCGGCATGCCGGATATCGAGGCCGGGGCCCACCCCCCAGATGAAGTCGATGCGCCGCTTTCGACAGTCGGCGATCAGGCTGGCGATCCGCTCTGCCTCGCCGCGGGGATAAGGCTCGCGCCAGGCAGCGCGGTGGTGGGCATCATCCTTTGGACAATAAAAATAGACGGTGAGGCCGAAGCGAGCCATCCAGTCGAGGAGCGTGCGCCGCTCGGCGTCAGACC
>Ga0209500_10001644_pt1 | contig 16545 bp, 37 predicted proteins | sample S_140212_EF_Meta_FD_187323 | JGI IMG/M metagenome (GOLD analysis project Ga0209500, IMG submission 187323) | Freshwater microbial communities from Lake Simoncouche, Canada to study carbon cycling - S_140212_EF_MetaG (SPAdes) (version 2) | ecosystem: Environmental > Aquatic > Freshwater > Lake ... | reverse complement strand
ATATTTAGCGGTATAATAATTTTAATGACTGACAAAGAGTTGGTACTTTATAACAAACAACAGTTTAAGAAAAAACTGATAGAGATTAAACAACTGTCTGGGTGTGTAGACTGTGGAATAACAAATCATATAGTCTTAGATTTTGACCACCTTAGAGATAAAAAATATAATATTTCAAGAATGATTCATGATGGTTTTTCTTGGGCATCAATAAAAAAAGAGATCGCAAAATGTGAGGTAGTTTGCGCTAACTGTCATAGGATGAGAACTCATATAAGGTTGACAGAGCAGACCTGATTCTGATATAATGGAGTAAGTCTTAAAGACCATACAAAGGAGATTTAACATGACAGCAAAAGGATCATTAGAGGCAATCATTGCGGTTGCTAAAGCAGAAGTTGGAACTATTGAAGGACCAAAAGATAACGAAACAAAGTATGGCAAGTGGACTGGTGCAAATTTTCTTCCATGGTGCCAGTCATTTGTTTCTTGGTCAGCATTTACGGCAGGACTAGACCCAAAGAAATATCCAAAGTCTGCATCAACAGTTGCAGCTTCAGACTGGTTTAAGAAAAACAATCGTTGGGCAGATGCTCGTAATGATGACCCAACTCCAGGAGACTGGATCTATTTTGACTTCCCAGATGATGGCGTAAATCGTATCTCACATGTTGGTATTTGTATTAAGAATAATGGAGATGGAACGATTCAAGTTATTGAAGGAAACACTTCAGGAACTGCAAAGGGAGATCAAAGAAATGGCGGAATGTGTGTTGAGAAAACTCGTGGTTATGTAAAAAATAACAAAAAGAAGCTAGTCAATGCAGTAGTTGGTTGGGGTCGTCCAGTTTATGCTGGTGAAGAAAATGTTCCGCTACTATCTAAAGTTACTTCTACTGATGTAGTTGCTGCTCCAGTAGCCAAGAAGGTCTCTACAACGGCTCCAGCAGCCTTTAAAGCCCTTAAGGTTGGATCTAAGGGTGCAAACGTCAAGGTTGTTCAAACTGCCCTTGGAGTAACTGCTGACGGTGAATTTGGTGAAGGAACTAAAAAGGCATTGATTGCATGGCAAAAAAAGAATCCAAATTTAGGTGCAGCAGATGGTATTGTTGGCCCTAAAACTTTTAAAGCACTTAAGGGGTAATCATGGAATCAAGCAAGAGAAGTTTTTATAAGTCAATTACTTGGCCAGCAGTCCACATTGGATTTGTTGGAACATTGGTTTATTTCTTTGAAAAAGCTATTACTGGTGAAGCTCATTGGGAATATGCTGGCACATTTGCAATCATATATACAGGATGTGAAATGGTTGGATATTTTCTACATGAAAGAGTTTGGGCTAAGTTTGGAAAAAAGATAGACTAATGCCAGCGTATGAATATAAATGTACTGGATCTTGCGAAGATATAGTTTTAAAAGTTCGTTCAATTAAAGAAGACGATCCAGGTTATGGTTGTGAAACTTGCAATCTACCACTGGAACGTGTATACTCTAATGTAGGAGCAGTTTTCAACGGTAGTGGATTTTATTCCACTGATAACAGAAAGAAGTAGTATAATGTTTACAATGATCAAAGATGAAGTAAAACAAGAATGGTTACTATCCCCTCTAGATCGATGTGATAGATGTAATGCTGAAGCTTTGGTAAAAGTTACTGGAATTAGTGGGGACCTTATGTTTTGCGGTCATCATTATAATAAAATTATGGCAATTCCAGATGGATATAACAGCATGATGTCTTTTATGATTAGCATTATAGATGAACGAGACAAACTTATTGAAGATAAAGCGAAAGGTAAGGATTACTAATGTATGAATATTATGTAAAAAAAGTGGAGAATGTCGTAGATGGAGATACCATTGACGTTCTTATTGATTTAGGGTTTGATATTCTGTTTGCATCTCGTGTAAGATTAGCTGGTATTGATACCCCTGAATCTCGCACAAAAGATCTTGCTGAGAAAGCTCTTGGCTTAGAAGCTAAAGAGTACCTAAAGAAGTCTCTTAAGGATGCTAAATCTGTAATTATTAAGACTGAAAAGATGGACTCATCTGAAAAGTATGGTCGCATTTTAGGCTGGGTATACATTAATGGTAACACAGTATCTCTCAATGACATGATGATTAATGATGGTTATGCTTGGGGATACCTAGGAGATACTAAAGTTAAAGACTTTGAGGCACTTGCTAAAGCAAGAAAAAAGTCTGGTAAGTAATTGAATATCGTATTATATTTTACTGCTGAATGGTGTGGACCTTGCAAAAGAACAAGACCGCTTGTGGAAGAATTAAATAAAGATCAATCCGAAACAAGGTTTTACATTATTGATGTAGACAATGAAATAGAAATGGCTCAAGACTTTGGGATTCAGTCTGTACCAACTTTTGTTGTTATGAGGGACAATGAAGAAGTTCACAGAACAACTGGTGCTAAAACAAAACAGCAGTTAGAGGAGTTAATTAATTATGGAGATCAATGAAGAAACCATCTTTGTTACAATAGCATCCTGTAATGAATACTTAATTGAGCACACAATCAAAAGTGCAATGTCACAGGCTAGCAATAAAGAAAGAGTTTTCTTTGGAGTATTTAACAATATATTAGAAAAAGAGAAGTCTCTTTTAGATAATGAATTTTTTACGAATAACTCTAAAATATTTTATGCTGAAATTTTTACTCCTGCTCCTATGGGTACAGGGTTTGGAAGAATGAACGCATCTCTTTTGTCAACCCAGGAACATGATTATGTATTGCAGATCGATTCCCACACAATCTTCACTAAAGATTGGGATGTAAAGTTAATAGAAAATTTTAACAATGTTAAAGAAATGGCAAACACAGATAGAGTAATCCTGAGTGCTGTTCCAAGGGGAAACTTATACTATGATATTAGTGACAGAGACTCATTGATGTCCCCAGATCAAGAATTTAAAGAAAAAAACATTGATAAAATAGATATGTATACAAATAACTATCATGAATTTAATAATTATAAAAACTCAAAACCAGAGCTTATTTATCATGGTTGGCAAGGAGAAAATTTTGATCAAGTAAATGTTGGTCGGCCAATCACTTATGGCGCTTCTAAGTTCGGTGAAGAAAAATATCCTGAAACTAACTGTATTCATGCATCGGTAGTTTTTTTTAAATATTCCGTTATTAGAGAAGTTCTTCATGACCCAGCAGATCATTTTAATGGTGATCAAATTAATCAAAGTTTAAGGCTTTTGTCTAGAGGCTACAGGATTTTTTCAATGCAAGATCCGCTATTTTTATCATTAGATAAATCTAAGGGAAACAAGCCTTTAGATCCAGAATGGAATTGGAAAATTTTTAAATCTTCAAACCCAATATCTTGGGCATACTTAAGTCATTCAAATGAAAGGTCAGATGTTAATTATCAAAAAATATTTAATGGGGAATTCTTTGGATATTGGGGAGCACCAGATGAAAAATCTTTGTCTGAAGCAAAAAAAATAATGGGGTTTAAGGAGATAAATAATGATGGAAAACAGTGAAGACGAAATCATCAAAGATTTAATTCTTAGTGGTGCTCTTGAAATTGCTGGAATTGATATGGAAACTGGCGAGCCACTATACAATTTTACTGAAAAATTAGCAGACATAAATCCAGAACTACACAGCGAAATGTCTACATATCTTTCGACAGAAGCTATGGCTTTGTGGCAACATGGGTTTATTTCTATGGATGTAACAGAAAAGAATCCAATAGTAAAACTATTACCAAAAGCTTTTAATGAGGCCGAAATAAAAAAATTAGACAAAAACCATCAGTACACTTTAAAAGAAATCATAAGAATCTTAATGGTATAATTAAACAGAGGTGTATATGGAATACTTAGTTGGATCTTTGTCTACTTTTGTGATATTGTATTTTTCTGCTAAAATATTTTTTAGTAAAGAAACTTATAAAAAAAGCACAGATACATTTAAGTATAGTCAAAGTCATATACACGAAATAATAAAACCATTGCTTCCGCCTATGAAGTTTATGGCTAAAAAACCAGATAGGCAATCTTCGAGGCATGAAGAAAAAACAAATGTAAAGGTTATTATTCTTGACAATACAGCCTACTGGATTAAAGACAATTTATTCTATTCTGCGTCTTTAGATAACGATAAGATAGATGTAGATAGCACAAAGGTACTTGACATCATTAACATGGATAAGGTACAATTAGATAAGATAATGTTTATTGTTGATAGATTAAGAGAGGGGAAATAAAGTGATTGTTGGAGTTCAAGGCACCAGTGGTTTTGATGACTACAAAGTATTCCTAAGAGCAATGGCTGTGGCTATGTCTGCATTGGAATCTGAAGATCCATACTTTTACATTTATTCTGCTGGACCATCTAATGTAAATGCAATGGTTTCAGAATTTTCAAACCTATCTGAAAGAGGATTAAAAGCAAGAGGCAAGAAGATTAAGTTTTACAATATAGCACCAAAATGGATTGAAGAAAATTTTGATTCAGTTAATCATTTTGTTTTTTTAAGTAATCCGAAAGAACCGATATCAAAATTGGTAGAATTAGCCCAACTCAAAAATATTGATGTTGGTATATATCGTCACTAAAGGAATAATATGAATATCAAATCATTAGAAAAAATGGAATCAATTGTTGCATCAAACAAATCTTTATTTTGGGATGGATGGACAGTTATAAATCGCTGGCCAGCCGATAGCGCTAGAACGTCTAAAGACGGAGTTTTGTCAAATGGCAAGTGGTGTTTAGAAAAACGTTTTCCAGTAACTGAAACTGGTTGGACTATACCAGATAAGTTTGTTAGAGATAATGAATAAGCATAAATGGAAAGATCAAGCATCTTGTTTTGAATATGATACAAATTTATTTTTTGATAAATATGAAGAAGAAGTTGATTTACGTTTAGCTGTTGACAATCTGTGTTCTGACTGTCCAGTAAAGAAACAATGTTTTGCTGTTGGTGTTTCTCAAAAAGAGTGGGGAGTTTGGGGTGGTGTATATCTTGAAAATGGTAACATCTCTAAAGAATTTAATAGCCATAAAACTAAAAAAGACTGGGCACACGTTTGGCAGTCATTTACGATAGGATAATTATGTATACAAATGAAATGAAGAGAGCCTTTAGATCCATTGAAGCTCCAAAAAACTTTCAGGTAACACTAAGTGATCATGATCATTTTATAACTGTTAGGGCAAGTGAAAAAGATTTCTTTTCTTTAAATAGCGAAGATAAGAGAATTGCTGTAGAGTACATGATCAGAGTCAAAAAGGCATTAGAAATGAATGGCGCCATAGTTATGTTAGTTCGTGAAGGAGGGAAAGACCCACATGCTTGATTTTATTATATATGTTTTAGTAATAAGCACTATAGTCTTTTTATTGTTAAATGTAATTAAGCTAAAAGCAAAAAATATGTCTTTGGTTTATGATGTGTTGCAGGCCTACATTGAAAAAAATATTGTTACTGAAAAATTAAAATTAGAATTATTTGAAAAAGAAAATTTTAAATTAGAACAAAGTGATGATTTTTTAACATTTATTTCTCAGTCTCGTGATTGGGCTTTTGCTTACATTGAAACAACTCAAGATAAAATTAATAATTTTATTAATAATGTTGGTCCAATTATTGAATATCTAGAGCAATACTCACCACCTATTTTGATTGAGGAACAACGCCTGCGCCTGATTGAAGGATATAGAACTATTCAAGATATTTTGCCAGACGAATATGGTAAAATAGATACATGATAAGATTCAAGTCACACGAAGATTTGGCATATGAAGCATTTTATTCATGTCATGTTATTGGCTGTGATCTTGAAGCACAAAAAATATACGGAACAGAAACTAAAATTGTTGATGTATGTTTAGACCATTATAAAGAATTAACAGATAAGGATTTCAAATGAAAGATATTATTTTATCAACACTAACAGGTTTTGGATGTGGCGTAGTATTTGCTGCATTCAAATTGCCAGTACCAGCACCACCAGTTTTTGCGGGAGTCGCAGGAATTATTGGTCTATGGATTGGCTTTACAGTACTAACCAAATTCATATCCTAGGAGGAATAAAATGAATGAACAAATTAAAGCACTACTAGCATCATACGGAAGATCTGTACTTGGTGCAGGACTTGCCCTATACATGTCTGGGGTTACGGATCCTAAGACGCTTGCATACTCACTACTGGCAGCAATTGCACCCGTAGCATTAAGAGCAATTAATCCTAATGACAAGGCCTTTGGGCGCCTTCCTGAAGGGTCAGAAGTAGAGGCCGTCCTAAAGACTGCCAAGGTCGTTAAGAAGGCTGCAGCTAAGAAGCCAGCAGCTAAGCAATCAACAGCTAAAAAGTAAATAGTTAGATTAGCAGGTCAGGGTATTTGACTGGCCTGTTTTTCTATGCTATAATATTACTGTACTGCCTAATGGGGTACATTAACTTATTCGCTTGAAAGGGGAATAACATGGTAACACAGTTCGCTATGGATCTATTTAATGATCCTTTTTTTATTGGCTTTAATAGAGAGTTAAGCCGTCTTAATAATGCACATAAAACAAATTCACACTCATATCCACCTTACGATCTTCTTAAATTAGATGAAGATACATATAGGATCTCATTAGCTGTTGCTGGATTTTCCAGGGAAGACATTGATGTCTCAGTAGATAATGGAACTCTTATTATTAAGGGAGAGATTGTAGAAGTAACAGATGCTGAAATAGTTCATAAGGGTATTGCTGGTCGCAAATTTGTACGATCATTTGCTCTTGGAGAATATATGGAAGTAACTGGGGCTGAAATGAAGGATGGTATGCTACATATTAATGTAGAACGTATTGTTCCTGAAGACAAAAAGCCTAAAACAATTACTATCGACTAATGTTCTTGTGTGTCGGTGGACATTTGGGAAAGTGTAGGAAGCACACAAGATACACCTGAGTATGTGTTTAAAAGGCTCATTTAAATAGTAGTATAATAGTTAACATTCCGCTAATAAGACCTTAAAAAAGTTTTGGCAACGGATGCTCCCCTTGACGGGAGAGTTGGCAGGAGTTGAATCTTCGTGGCTAATAGACCTGAGCAGTCGTCTATAAACTGCTTATTTCTTATGCTATAATAATAAGGTGAATGAACTAATTAATCTATTAAAAGTCCTGCTTGCAGATAATATTACCCTTAAGCTAAAATCTCATGGATATCATTGGAATGTAGAGGGTGACGATTTCCCTCAATTCCACTCGTTCTTTGGAGATATTTATGCAGACTATGAGTCAGCAACAGATGCTTATGCAGAATGGCTTCGTAAGTTAGATGCCTATGCTCCATTCAAACTATCTCGCTTTATTGAACTAAATGAAGTTGGAGAGCCAGAAGTTACTTCTGATCCAATGATGATGGCAGCAGATCTTTTAATGGCAAACGATATGGTTTTATCAAAGCTTACGGATGCAGTTGACATGGCTACAGCAAGTAGACAGCATGCCCTTGCAAACTTCTTTGCAGAACGCATGGATATGCATCAGAGATGGCACTGGATGCTTTCTGCATCCCTTAAAGAGGTTGAGCAAGACTAATGTCAGATACTCCAATGAATGTATCTTATAATGCTGTTGTAACAGATCCAGAACCAGCTAATCCATCGCCTCATATTAATCCATCTGTTGGTATGAAAAAACCACAGTATATGAATGTTAATCAAGGAAGACCTACTGGATCAGGAATACATAATAAGCCTGGTGTAGATGTTTGGGCTGGCTCAGCATTTGGAAAAGCAGAAGCCCCCATGCCAGAAAATCCAATAATGCCTACCAATACTTATCAAGGTTGTGAATGTGCTATGTGTGAAGAACAACAAATTTCTTGTGCGAGTTGCCCTCTATGTAGTGGTTTAGATGCAGAAACTCAAATGGCTATGTTTGATTCACAAATGGGTAAGTCGGAATGTTGCCCAGATATAGAAAAACAAGCACCATGTTGGGATGGATACACACAGCGTGGTATGAAGCCAGGGGATAATGGTCGTATGGTTCCTAATTGTATTCCATTAGCAAAAATGGACAATCCAATTGTAGAAGGTGATTTTGTTATTGCCATGACAACTGAAGGACCTGTTGTTGGTCAAGTTGAACATGTAATGCTTGAAGGTGGAACTTATGGTCAACCAGGAAATCCATACGCAGTTGAGTCTACACCAGAAAATCCAGCAGTTGCTGTAAGAATGTTAGAAGAAGATGATAGTGTATATTATTACACACCTTATTCAATTGGAGCATTGATGTCTGATATTGCCAGAATTGACATGCCAAATATTAGTTTAGAAGATTATGAAGATGAAATTAAAGTATCTAAATCTGATGGATACTCGCCACCCGCTGGGGCAAGATCTGCTGCTCGTAGAGCAATTAAATTTAAAGAAGATGGAAAGGCTACTGGTGCAGGAACAGCAGTTGGTTGGACTCGTGCAGGGCAGTTAGCAAGAGGAGAAACTCTATCTCTTAGTACTGTTAAAAGAATGTACTCATACTTCTCACGTCATGAAGTAGATAAGAAGGGTAAAGACTGGGGCAATACAGCAAATCCATCTAATGGTTATATTATGTGGTTAGCATGGGGTGGAGATGCGGGATTCTCTTGGTCAAGAGGAATTGTTAATCGTGAAAAAGATAAAGCACTATTTTCTGATTTTGGAAAAGATTTTACAAGAGAAACTAGAACAGATAGGTTATTTAGATAATGGCAAAAAAGAAATCTCAATCATTTAATTCAACCCAGATCAAAGATGGATGGATTGTTAGACTATATAAAGATGGAAGAATCAAAGCTAAAATTGCTCCATATGAACCAAAACATCCAGCAAAAAATAAAGACTAAGAATCTAAAGTATCTTTCTTAGTCTTATATTTCTTTAATTTAAAAACATTTTTAAACCATTGTTCTATTCTTTGCTCTGTTTTTCCACCCTCAGTTTCATTCTTATAGTAGCTACTCTGAAAGTAAGGCGAAGCAAAAGTTTTAGCAAAATTATTACGTCCCATAAAGTTATTATACCACTATAACATTAGCCTCTACTAGCTTATCATAGATATTGGACATCATTAGACCAAGGCTCATTTGGCTTTGTTCTATATTCTTATCAGCTTCTGCTTCAGACATTCCAGACTGAATACAGAATTCTTTGTTGTCAGCGTTGATTGAGTTCATCATAATTGTTAGTGCATCTTCTTTAGTCATAGTTATATTATATACCTTTCATTGTTAAAAGTCAAGCTACTTAGCCTAACTTAGAGCGAGTGACCAGAATCGAACTGGCACAACCAACTTGGAAGGATGGTGCACTACCATTATGCAACACTCGCTTAGTACACCAGATAGGACTTGAACCTATGATAGCCGAATTATGAGTTCGGTGCCTTAACCAACTTGGCTACTGGTGCTTATGTCCCCTTGGCAAGAATCGAACTTGCGACACATGGCTTAGAAGTCCATTGTTCTATCCACTGAACTACAAAGGGTAATCTATTTAATTATTTTGTTGCAATAATTCCTAACAAGAATCCAACTATAGCAGAAAAAAATCCAACAGTCCAATAGTATGTTGTCATAAGCTTGTCTTGAATTATTTTGTATTGAATATCTTTTGGAACTTCAATAAAATTATCATCCCCAAGATCAAGTAAATACTTATTCATTTATGCTCCTTGCTATGTCTATAGAGTGTATCATGTGCAAATATTCCTTTTCTAACTTCTAATTCTTTTTTACATACTGGACAAATAACGATTCTACTCACCTTGATCAACTCCGTATGTCATTTGAATATAACAAACCACCCATCCAGAAACAAACATAAATATTGGAAATAAAACTTTCATTAGTAACCTCCTAAACATTCGTTGCGTGTATGAAACAATCTAATCTTAGTCATAATCTTTTTAGTTGGTGCAAACAAAGGCTCTTTACAACATCCACATGCAAACGACCACTCACGAGCAAAGAAATCCCAACGAGCACCTTTATAATTTGCATATTTCTTTTCTAAAAAGTCTTGAAATGGATCTGGTATTTCCATGTTAATCATATACTAAGTATACTCTTTCTAAGGTTAAAAGTCAATCTCAATTGGCAATAAATATCTTACTTCATCAATTATGTCATGTTTTAAAGCGGTATTAATCATTTCAGTAGCATAACCTTCACTAGGCTCAGATGAAAAATATACTACATAATAAGCACGAACATCTACTGCTTGTATTAATGCTCCATTAGCAATAGCTTTTTTAACATTATCAGTTCTCTTAGCCCCTGGCCTTTTACCTTCACCATCAAGCCCACCTTTTGCTTCTACATACTCAACAAGATCATACTTACTATCATAAGCAATAAAGTCTACTTCGCAACCAGCACCTTCAATATAAACATTTGGCTGGATATAATCAAAGCCCCTACTAACCAAATCTTGATATACAAGTTCTTCAAAAGCATCTCCTGACTTTTTAGATTCTGATTGAAAGTTCATTAAACTTCTTTCTTAATAATTGGTTCTAACCTATCCCAATAGCCATTCTTATTACCAGTATACACCTGTCCTGTTTCACGGTCAACTAACATCCACTTTGTAGGTGAAAGAGTATGTACTTGTAAATCTACAGGTTCATCTAATTCTTCAAACTCAAAACCATTACGCATTAATCAGGCATGTCCCATTCTTGTGGAATAAGGGCAGGATCTAAAGTTTTGATCCCAAATTTTTCATATGCTGCACGAGCTGAAGCATTATTTTCTATAGCAAGTGTAGTTACAAATCCAAATTCTTGTGCAACCTGTCCTTTAAACTTATGCGAATCTTGATAGTTCCCAGGATTCATAACAAGCCTATCATATTTAATGCTAGCGTTATGTAGTTGAGCAACAGTTTTAATTCTTTCAGAACTGTTTCTGCCAGTTACGATAACCTTGGTATCATAAATGCTATTTACATAATCAATGACGTGCTGTATAGGAGTACCGTCCCTTTTTAAAAGGGTATCATCAATATCTATAATTATCAACCTTTTCTCCAATGCATAAATGATTTAACATATACAATACCATAAGCAATCGCAGCAAAAATAAATCCGTACTGCTTTGTAACAAGCGCATAGGCGATCCAAAGACACTCGTTGATACAAAGTATAAGCCATCCCCAAATAGTCTTTCTACCGACCAGGAAGATGCCTGTAACGCCTATTACTGCTAATACCCATGACCACATTTATGCACCAATATTTTTCATAGATAAATCACATGGGCAGATGATAGATTCAGGTAACTCATGTACCTCTGTTTCAATTGTAATAACAGTGCTGCAATCTTCACATTGATAAATCTTTTTCATCGGTAAACCCCCATCATGATTTCTTCCCTTATTTTTTCAAGTTTAGTTTCATGCTTACTTTTATAAGGTTTGGCTTTGATTCTTTTTTTATTTTTTAAGGCTCTTTTAGCTTTATGCTGGGATACCTTGTTATTTGATTTTCTCATGTATTAAGCATATCATATCTTAGGGGCTTAGTCAACTATTCTTTTTCCCAATATGGTATACCATCTTCATCGTAATCGTCCCAAGATGATCCCTCTAAATCTTTTTTCATTTCTTCAATATCAATTTCGTAGTATGTTCCCCACCATTGATAAGGCTTATTTAAAATTACCCACATTTTTGCGTGGTATTTATATCTAAATCCCAAATTAGCATCTAATTCATCATCGTAATTAAAAGCTTTAACTAAATGATTACCAGCTAAACCTCCAAGAAAATTACCTATCCATCGTAATGGAAATATTTTAGTCTTCTGATGTTTCGTTATATGATTTAACATCTTTTTCCCACACCAATCTGCCATCTTTATACACAGGCCAATAGCCAAGAGATTTCCAGTCCATGCGAAGTATACTTGATTCTTTCATACTATAATTATAGCAGTTTATGCCACTTAAGTCAAATATGGGTTATGCGTTTGGATTAATGAGAGACTTTTTACCTGCAATAAGTTCCTCAATAAGATTACAAACTACAGCATACTCTTCTTCAAAGACTTTTTGTGATCTACCAGCACCAAGGCCAATAGTTCTGCCGTCTCTTTCTGCTGCCTCTTTAACGCCTTTTTCTGAATCATAATTTAATACTGTACATTGAAACCATTTTGCAATATACCCATCTTTATCAATAATATATTTTTCAAAGTTTCCACCTTGCTCAGATCCACTAGTATCCATGTTTAACCAGTGTGAGTAGTATTCTTTTTTATTTACAATTCCTAATTCTTTTTCTTTAGCTGCCATCGTAATCATTTGATCTGAAACTTCTTTGTAAAGATCATGAGTTTCTTTTCTTTTTTGACCCAAACCATTTACTTCAGAATCACCATTATGTGGGCTAAGCTCATTAACAGAAATATTTGGATTTGATGCTACCATCTCTGAAAATTGAAAAGTAGTTCCATAAACATCTCTACCATATTCCTGTGAGTCTAAACCACAAGTGATACCCTGTGACCACTTACCATGAGTAATTCCTGGACCGCAGTAGTCGTTAGTAGGAATGGCAATAACTTGGAAGTCATCTCCGCCATACTTATCTTGAAGCCACTGTAGGACTTCCATCTGATTAGCGTTACCGCAACCAACTGTAGTGTTTACTAATAGACCAACCTTTCCTTTAAATTGATCTAAGAAATTTGGGGATTCATCGGCCCCGTTAAGCGAAATATCATAAATAGGTTTCATACCTAAATTATACACGCTTTTTAGTTTAACATGTTTATTAATTAAAAAGCGGGGATTTGTCAAGCTCACAAGCAAATCCAATAGCAGCTCTAGGCATAGAGAAGTTAACCGCATGATAAGAGTTAGCAGGAATATATACCATATCTCCTGGATTTACACTATAGACCTTATCTTGACACATCCACTCTGTTGAACCTATACATTGCCAATAAAAATTGTCTAATGCATCTTTATGGCTAGGTATATTGTTTATGTTTGAAGAAAAATTAACATAAAAAGAACTAAGCCCTCCTGGAGCCTTAAGATTTTTAACGAGAGCTCCAGATATTTCTTCAGTTTTACCCATATGTCCATGAGATATTAGATAAAAATAGAAAGATTGCTTGATCATTACATTGCCTTTAATTCTAGCATCAAGAGATAGATCATATTCGCCAGGTTCTTGTGTCATATCGCCATCCACCACACGTGAGCTTTCATCTATATAGTCTATAAACTCTTGCCAAGATGGTGTGTCTTTACAAAAATCCTTTATTACAAAAATTTCAGATGCTTTTTTATGCTCGATTAAAGATTCTAATGTCTCTTGATTTATCATTCATCCATCTCCTTTGACCATACAATAAAACATTTATCACATTGTATGCCATCTTTTTGCATGTACCACTTATGACTACATTCTTTTACCATAGGCACACCATATTCTACCATCTGTCATAGTTTGATGAAGCTCCCAATACAAAGGATCTTTATTGCTCATCTCACATTTTGAACATTCATTCTTATTCATTTTTTAGTTATAACCTCAGCTATAGGTCTAGGCTTTACTGGATCTGGAGATGATGCGGGATATAGAAAGAACACTCCTGCTAACGCTATAACAACTATAAAAGCTAATATCATACACATGCCAGACAGTAGAAAGGGGTTCTAAGGTTTTCTGGGCTGGTAATGACATGCTGAGAACACTTATGGCATTGAGCATAGGTCAAACCTTCAAGACTTATCTGGTCCATGGATAAAAACGGGGACTTAGAATAATAAACCTTAGTAATATACCAAGTAATCCCTATAGCTAATAACGTTAAGATGATAGCCCCATTCTAAGATGATATTTACATACACTTGACATGCTCCACACTAAATCTTCTACGACAAGATCATTGTACTCTGCTAACTTATCGCAGTAGAAACATTTTTCTTTTAGTGTATTCATACATCTATTGTAGCATAAAGTCTTTACTCAAAGTCTACTTGAGTCTCAAATATATCAACAGGTTGTTTGTCATCATCCATAGCCCCACAGACAGCACAGGTTACCTGACCATCAAGGTCTAATTGGTAGTCGCACCCATACTTTGTACATGTCATATATACATCATACCATTCGGCGAAAAAATTGTCAAGTCTTTAAAGTTCGGCGAAAATAGAGGCTAACAAACCATCCCATGCCCGACACGGGCACTATCGGTTAGTATCCAGAGTTTTTAGATAGTACTTGTATTCTGAAACCAGCTTATTTTTCTTTCTTGTACTACAAGATCTGCAGACTGGTTGGAGATTTCCAATTGAATGATTGCCTGCTCTGGATATTGGAATATTATGATTCATTCCAATTTTTTCCCTACTACCACAAAATACACAGATTGAAGCATATAGCCGTCTAAATTCTTTATCTAATATAATAAAAGCTTTTGCATCCTTAGATAGCCTGCGTTTGATTTTAGAGGTTGTAACATGAATGTTATATTTTTGACGATTAGTTTGATTCCAAGCCTTAGCCCTTGCGGTTCTTTTCTCACTATTGGCTTTAAAATAGACAGCCCTTTTATTCATATATGCTTGGTCCTGCTTTTGTTCTATCCATCGCCTTTTGTTTTGCTTTTGCCAACGTTGCTTATACTTTTCTGGATTAGCCTTTGCCCATGCTCTAGAGTATTCTAATTTACATGGCTTACATTTTGAGTCAGTTTTGTAGAATTTATCCAGCGGTAACTCAAACATACATTTTGAGCAGATCTTTGTAGTCATATCACCATTATCTCAGAAATTGCGGGGGATGTCAAGCAAGATATAAGCATAAAAACCTATTATATAATGAAACACATGACTACTATAATCCTATATGGCAACCCTATAACACATTGGAGAGAAGCCTTAAAGGAGGATTCTAGCCTTTGGTCTAATATAGATGGACAGCCAGAGGCTTTACTAACTCTTGATGATGATAAAATTAGCGCTATTGAGGATAGGATCGTAATACCTTTACAAGAAGACGATGTTCTTAATTGTCCATTTGAGTGTCTTAAGCCTGATAATGAAACTATTAAAATTTTTAAAGACAAGAGGCAGTTTAAAGATTTTTTAAGAGCAAATGAGATAGATAACTATGCCCAAGACTATACTGTTGAAAATGTCCAATTCCCTGTAATTTTAAAAAGAACTGACTTGGTAAAGGGACAAGGGGTTTACCTGATAAATGGAGTAGAGAAACTAAATAGATATCTATCCAGCCAAATGTTTAAAAATCAAGAATACATAATTGAAAAGTATATACCTACAGACTTTGAGCCTGCTACATGGATGATCTGTAAGGATGGAGAGGTTTTGTGGCACAGGTCTTTACAATGGTCAAAGATAACCAGCCCAACCATTAAGTGTGGAGCAGAGCCAGGCGGTAGGGAATATCATCCTGATGAAGCAACCATAGCCTTATTTAAACAAATAATTAAAATATCTAACTATAGCGGTCCAATTACCTTTAATTACAAGATGCTTGATGGAAAGGCTATATTGTTTGAAGCTAATCCAAGGCTGGGTGGAACTTTGATGCTTCAAGAGAATAGACATCTGCTCATAGAGGCAATAAATATGATCATAAAATTGCAGGGGAAATAAAGAAAGACCCATTACCCCTATAGTAAATACCTATGCTGTTAAACAAATAACCTTTGTAATGTTCATATTAGGTTCTTCACGCATGGCTATAGCTTTAGCCTCATCTTCATTATCAGCAAAGACCTCAAGATCAAATGCTCTGGCATATTCTAGTAGTGAGATTTTATATATGTTCATACTTTAAGTATAGCGGAGATAGAATTGTTTGTCAAGTATAATGTATCCATGACCCTACTATATATCCTATACAGCCCATTACATAAGGCTATCAAAATAGGCATATCAGATATATCAGGTAAAAGGTTTGCAAGCCATAGGACCAAAGGCTGGGTATTGATTAGATATTGGACATTTTCCGAACGGGATAAGGCAAGAGCCATAGAAACCCTAGTAGTACAAACACTTACTAAGAGATATGGACACTATCTGACTAAAGAGGATATGCCACAAGGGGGATATACGGAGACATTTGATGCGTCAAAGATAACCAGAAAAGCTTTGATCCGTATGGTCAATAAGGCTATAAAACTTTAACTACCGCCACAGGTAAGACATACAAAGGGTTCATCATTTGCTTTGATGTATAGCTGATTACACTGGCTACAGGCTACTCTGTAAGAGTCAGGTTTCTTAGCATATAGGCTATATGATGAATTAAATATTTGCATATACACATCATATCAGATAGTTATCCACATGTCAATACCGTGAAAATGTTAGTTATCCACAGGTTTAGCAGTTATGGCTACAGCCACAGCCTCTTTGACATGCACAAGTTATCTTGAGTGTTCTCATAGTCACCAAATGCTTCACAAGGTTCAAAGCCCATGGAGGTATATAGAGCCCTTGCTGCCTTGAAATTCTCTCCT
>Ga0209500_10001643_pt1 | contig 16557 bp, 15 predicted proteins | sample S_140212_EF_Meta_FD_187323 | JGI IMG/M metagenome (GOLD analysis project Ga0209500, IMG submission 187323) | Freshwater microbial communities from Lake Simoncouche, Canada to study carbon cycling - S_140212_EF_MetaG (SPAdes) (version 2) | ecosystem: Environmental > Aquatic > Freshwater > Lake ... | reverse complement strand
TTTTATTTTAATAATTTTAGTAGTATTTTTAGTAATGGTTTTTATAGGAACTGTAAAAGTCTACCATACTGAAACATTTGCTCCAAATATGAATAACAATAATAAATTTGAACCAGGTGAATTTCCTATATCTGTAACTCAACCACTTTTATATGAAGACTATGAAGTTAAAAAAAATACGAATGTTACAAAAAACAATGAATCTACAGTATGGAAAGAATATCCTATTTATCCTAGCTCATATAAGCAGGAAACAAATAATAAAGAATACTGGACATCCCCCGACGATGGTACATGTCTGCCTGCAGAATTCTGCGGAACTCCTTATGAAAAAACTCAGCAGAAAAAAAAGGTAGTATCTAAAGCTATTCCTGTAGATGCAAATGTAACGCGGATTAACTGGTGGGCCGCAAATACGTGCGAATAAATATAAATACAACTACAACTACAACTACAACTATATTTAAAAAATGAAACAATAAATACTTTATAATATTTATTGTTTATCGTGTACTGGTTATTTACAGCATTCATATGATCATATATTTAATTCTAAATCAGATATTGCAATAAGACATACCGATTCTGTCGTATTTTCTTCGCTAAATAAATTATTTTTTTTCTTAGGAGTACGCTTTTTAGGAGCCCTATGTTCATAACCCGTTTCTCTTTCAGCAATAATAGTATTCCATACACTCTCTATTTTCTTAATTGCGCTTTCAAACCATATATCATTTTTTCTAATAAGAACACAACTATACTGACTAAGATACCAATATATATTTTTTAACCATGTAATACCCGCATTCTTGTCAATAATTTCTTCACACCATCTATCATATTCATCCCGCGTTAAGTATAAGGGCGCGTACTCATAAAACGGTTTACCGTCTCTCATAAAATATGCAATAACACCCTTAATGGTTTTAGCAGATGTTAAGTAAAACTCGGCACTAATATCCGATGACGAGTCGTGTAGAAATTGCTCTTCATCTTCATATTCTTTAAAACGTGTTTCTAGAAAATCACATTCATCGCAATCACATACTTGCATTTGAAGTTGTGTTTGTATCCAATATTCTTCAATTGGCGTTCCAGTTATTTCACGATTTACTATATTTTTAATTTCCAACATTCGACCATACAAAGGCGACGACGTGTCAACATTAATACCATCGGGCGATGCTCCTAAAAAATCATATTTAGGATGTTTTATACAACCAAATTCTCCTACTTTTGTTTTATTTCGCGCTTCATATATCATAACAGATAGTTTTTCATATTTTTGCCCCCAATGAAGAGGTGAATTTGTATTTACAAATGTTTTTTCTACTATTGTTTGTTCCTTTTCTTTCTCGACATCATCTACGTCATCGGGGTTACATGAAATATTAACTGCAAGTGGTTTACACTTTTCATAAATAAGTTGATTTACACATGACTCTGATTTAAATACCTTCCACGCTGCACTTGCTGTAATGAGCTTGTTTCTAAAAATATACCATGCTGCGGTTCTTTGTTCATCTTGCGGAATCGACTTTAAGTATTCTATTTTTTTAAGTGTTTCGGCGATATTTGGCGCCCGTATAATATATGTATCGGGATAAGACCTTGGAGGAACAATGGTCTGAAAATATTCGCTTAAACAGTCGCTTATAATTGCTTCAAGTTGCTCTTCCATTTCCTCCGTAAATTTAAATATGTCTGCACCTATAAATGAAGCATCTGAAAATGTATAGTGAACTATATCATATATTGAGTCTTCTAATTTTACATGATAATCAGGGTCACTAAATGATAAAGGATTATTTATTACATTTTCGTCAATACAATATAATATAGACTCCTGCAGGTCTTGTATATCTTTTTCGGATAATAAACCAGCCGAGCTAGAACCTTTGTCTGTATTTTTACTTTCATCTTCATTGTCGCGTTCGTCGTCGTGTTCGTCGTCATCTTCATTTTGCATAAAATCCCAAACAGATGGATCATTTTCATTGATATAATTTTTAATAAACTCGTTCAGGGGTACACCGTTTATTAAAATATCATCAGTTTGTGTTTCGACGTGTGTCATATTAAAATGTTATAATAGTTAAAATAGCTGTGATAGTGGTTTAATGGTTGTTAGTATAAATAAGTAGATATTTCTAAGTCGGTATCAATTTTATATTAGATGTAAAATAACACTAGTAACTCAATAATAATAGACTAATAATTATAAAACAATGTGAAACGTGCTACTCATCACTCACAGCCCACTACTTGGTATCATCATCGCTATTATTATTTGAATTATTTCTTGAGCTATGTGAACTAATTATAATATTTAGTGGTGCACCAGGTAATACAAGATTTTTTGCTGCTTTATTGTCTCTTGTTTTATTAACCTTTTTAGGAGGAAGAGATTTCAATGTAGACTGTCGTTTTTCACATCTTTTTAATGTAAACTTACGACTTACTTGATTAAATAAAAGACAAGGTATCGATTTTATAACACCATTTTCACGATCATACATAACATCTTTTGCTTTTGATAATCTTTTTTGGTCAAGACCCGTTGTTAAAAAAGATAACAAAGTTTTCGACTCTTTTGATGTAAGATTGTTAATCGTTGAATAGTCATCAACAAAAATACGAATTTTTTGCATTTTTATTGTTTTATCTAGTTTACTCCAAAGCTCGTTTGTGTGTGTTTGTTTTTCTTTTTCAAGAAAGTCGTTAATATTATTTACATCATTGGTATCCCTCGGACTTAAATTATTATAATTATTATTACTTAAAAGCATTGACTTATATTTTATATTTTTAAGGTCTTTCATTTCTTTATTCATTTTATATATATTACATATAAAGTAAAGTTTAACCTATTTTTCTATTTGTTATATTTATGATATATAAATATGAAATCTATTTCAATAACGGGAAAAAGAAATACTGATAAAATAAAAACTTTAGAAAATCCCGATATGATATGTGAACGAAATTCAATGAAAAAGTTTCCAAAAGAGCTAATTACATTTTACGAGAATCATGATGAGCAAGTGTCTGTAGTAAATAAACTTTATATGGACGTGAGACCGCTAGAGAACCGTGAGATATTCATAAAAGAAATAGAGAAGAAGATAAGTGGATATAAACAACAAGACATAGAAAAAGAACTGTATGAAAAAGATAAATTTATAGATACGGAGCATGTACTATCGGAGTTAACTGGTTGTAAGTTAAAATGTTACTATTGTGAGAAAAAATGTCATATTATATATAATGAGGTATTATCAAAGACGCAGTGGACGATTGACAGGATCGATAATAACTATGGGCACAATAATGGTAACATAGTTGTTGCATGCTTAGACTGTAACATAAGAAGAGGCACGATGGATAGTAATAGGTTTAAACTAGGTAAACAAATGAGGTTTATAAAAAAAGGACAGGATAATAATATAGTATAATGCGTGTATCTAAAAATATGTGTAAATATGTGTAAATATGTGTAAATATTTTACTTAATTTTAATTTACGCAAAAAGCATTTAAAATGAACTTTGTTTTATTAATTACAAATAAAAAATAAATAAGATAAATAATATTAAAAATGTCTTCTAGTACCGCATACTCAAATTATACAACCCAGAATGATCTTTTATTAAATAATCTTTTAAAATTTTACGAAGAGAGCAATAATATGGATTATATGTTGCGAATTATAAACGGGGAGTCGAAGATTTCCCTACGAATAATAGACTGGTTTGCGACGAACTATGCAAAAAAATATTATACTGTTTATGAGATACCTAACACTGAGCGTCGCTTTAAAGTATATGTAGATTATAAGTTAAAGTTAAAAGCATATTCTAAGAAAAGATTTGATCCTTTTTGTAGATGGGAAAGAATAACAGTTCCATATAAAGATGGTAAATATATTCAGACAACTATCGGACAACTAAATTTTTTCAAATGGGCTCTAGAAAACAATGTAATCCATTTTATAGAAGAGAATTATTCAAATATTGAAAAAGATATGAATAACCGAAATAGTACTTCAAAGAGCAAATCGTTGTCCGATTCTTCGGTATCTAGTGCATCTACGGAATCTACGATTGCCGATATGAATGATGGTGACAATAATAGTACGAGTGATGGAATCGTTACGGGGGATATAAATAACAAGACGAGAAAAAAACGAGAAGAGTTGTCTATTTCAGCTACTAAAAGCATTAAAAAAGAAAAAGTAGAAATTGTAGTAAATTTTAGTTAAAGTAAATCGGTAAATCGATAAATAAGTAAATAAGTAAATGGATAAATGATTTATTGGGTTATAATAAATTAAAAAACATAAACATAAAAATATAATAAAAATATAATTACAGTATTTTTATTATTAGAAATAAAATTTTAATATAAATAATGGGTAATACATTATCAATAAGAAAAATAAATTGTGAAGATATGCAAAAAGCGTGTAACTGTAGTAATGCAGAAAATTATATAATAATAAATACGTTAGACGCGAACATGCAAAAATGTCTAATAAAAAATACAATTCAAATAGAACAAGAAGAACAAGTTATAAATTCTATCATAAAAAAAACAAAAAGTAAAAATATTATAATATATGGTAGAAACTGTAACGATGATAAGACTTATAAAAAATACGAACAGTTAGTTGGTCTAGGATTTACGAATGTATATATATATGTCGGAGGAATGTTTGAATGGCTACTACTGCAAGATATATATGGTAACGAACTGTTTCCGACGACTAGCAAAGAACTTGACATATTAAAATATAAGTCACAGAGAATATTCGACGTTAAATATATAGAAAATGGGTAATAAGTATAATAAGTGTAGTAAGCGTAATAAGTACAGCAAATCTCTATAAAGAGTTAATAAATGCATCGATTTGTTCTAGTACTACCAAATTCTCTTCGGGATTATTTTTCAAGTCTATATCGGCATTTATAACTAGTTTGGGGACACTCTCGTTATCAATCCATTCATCATGATACTTGCTGCATTCTTTCAAGTAATCGAGAGGGATATTTTCTCCTTCTCTCGCGCGAATATTTACGCGTTCTAAGCATGTTTCTGGGGATGCCTTTATGTAGACAATTGCTCCGATTGGTACATCGCTAATAAATTCTTCATACCATTTTTTATAAATAGTATATTCGTCGTGTTCGATATCGCCCTTATCGTATAACATTTTTGAAAACACATTTCTGTCCGTTCCAACGCATCGTTCGGTAATAATATACTTATAACCTTTTTTTACTGCATCGCGCAGAAGCGATAGTCTTGAAATATATGCAAGCATCTGAAGTCTGAATGCAAACCTTTTCTGGTCTTTATAATAATTGGAAAGAATGGTAACGCCGTTTTCATCTACAACCGAGTTCCAAGAGTCAACCGGTTCCTGAATAAAGATAATGTCGTCTCTACCTTGGGCTTTATAATATTCTTCAATATCTTTCACTTTTGTCGATTTTCCTGACCCAATATTTCCATCAAAACTTATAATTACAGGGGCGACACTTAGCGGCGACGAGACCGAAGATGTATTGGGAAGAGCAAGCGTTGTGGATGATTGTGTAAGGTTGTCGGTCATAGTTGTGTTTTGAGAAAAGGGTAACGTCATTTCTGTTATAATATACTAAATATATTCTTTCAATTTTACATACTCAAATATATAAACTTATATATAATATATTAAAGTAGGTTAAATATATCTTGTTAAATTTATATAACGACACCTACATAGCATTAACCACTCAGACATATAATTTATTTACGCACCACTATTAATTGCAAGACGACAATGACAGAAAAAGGAGAAAAAGAGGAAAGTGTAGAAAATATAATTGTAAATGACAAACATGACAAACAAAATGAACCAGAACCAGATGTAGATATACATATCGACTTATATCAAAAGAAATTATCAAAGGCGGAATGGGATTACATGGAAATACCTGAATCAAAAGATGAAATCGAAATTCTTAATTTAATTAAAAAGGGGTTTTCAAATGTAAATATTAAATATAATACAGCAAAGTCTATCATAGGTGTTTTAAAGACATCTATTACAGAAGAAATTATGGTATTTTTATTTAATAAATATTTTAGAAAAAGGATAGAAGAAATGTGCGAAGAATACGAGTATACCGGTTTCAATTGCGAAGAGATAATTGGAAAAAATAAAAATTTAAAAATAAAAAAAATAGATGAGATGAGAATAGTAAATAATAATTTTCAAGAAAACAATGATAAAATTTATGAATTCATTTTACTAGAAATTATTGAACAGTTAATAGAATACTATCAAGACAAAAAGGCGAATTGGTACTATTATTATTATACTTTAAAGTTTATGAAAAATAATGAAATAGAAAATTTGAATACTTATGTTATCCGGTTTGTAGAAAATATTTTAGAAAAATATGAAAATGATTTCAAAATAAAAACATTTCTTAAACATTCTTATACTTTTATTGAAAAAAATGAATATTTATTTAAGTATCAAGACTTTTCGTTATACGAACATCAAAAACAGATATTCACTATTTGCAAAAATGCTAACCCAAAACTTATATTATATATTGCACCAACGGGTACGGGTAAAACTCTTACACCAATTGGTTTATCGGAACAATTTAGTATACCGAATCCCGATTTATCTGTTGGGGGATATATTACGAAAAAATATAAAATTATTTTTGTATGTGCTGCTAGACACGTCGGTCTTGCATTGGCGAAATCTGCGATAAGCGCGATGAAAAAAATAGCATTTGCATTTGGATGCAATAGTGTTAGTGATATTAGGCTGCATTATTATGCTGCAAAAGAAGCAACGCGCGATAAAAACGGTCGCATTCGTAAGGTAGATAATACGGTGGGAGATGAAGTAGAAATAATGATATGTGATATTAAATCTTATATTCACGCAATGTTGTATATGAAAGCGTTTAATAGTGTTAATAATATAATTACGTACTTTGACGAACCTACAATTTCGCTGGACTATAGTGAACACGAATTTCATAAAATAATAAAGAAAAACTGGACCGAAAATCAAATACCGAATGTTGTGCTATCATCGGCGACACTTCCACACGAGAATGAAATTCAGACAACTATTTTAGATTTCAAGGCAAGATTTATTGGAGCAGATGTTGTATCTATTGTAAGCCACGACTGCTCCAAATCCATTCCGATAGTAAATAAAGATGGGTATGTTGACTTACCTCATTTTCTTTTCGAGTCGTATGAAGATGTATTGAAATCGGCCAAACATTGTAGTAATTATAAAACGCTGTTAAGATATTTTGATTTGAATGAGATAATAAAGTTTATAATATTTGTAAACGATGAAAAATTCTATACAAATGGTAGGTATTCATTGGAAAGATACTTTTCCGATGTTATGGAGATTACTATGACAAATATAAAGTTATATTATTTGACACTTCTTAAAAATATTTTACCAGATAAATGGAATGAAATTTTTAATAAAATGAAATCTAAACGCGTTAAGTTGCACGAATCGAATATTTATTTTACGACCAACGACGCACATACGCTTACTGATGGACCGACGATTTTTTTAACAAATGATGTTGAAAAAATAGCAAAATTTGCAATTCAAAATTCTAAAATTCCTGCTGAAGTTATCGATGACTTAATGAGTGCTATTGAACATAACAATGTACTATCAAATAAGATTGATGTATTAGAAAAAGAAATTCAAAGCATAGAAGAAGAAAAAGAGAAGTTAAAAGATAGTTGTAAAGATGGTACAAAGAATAAAGGGACAGGTGGGGGCAGCGTGGTTGTAGATACTAGAGAAATAAGAGAAAAGCAACAAATTATAGATATGATAAGATCGAATGTAAAAAGGATAGCGTTAAGTGATATTTTTGTACCCAATAAGTTAGAACATATAATGCGCTGGACGAAAAGAGATGTATATAAGAATGAATTTTCAGCCAACTTAGACGAAAGTGTGGTAGAAAAAATTATGTTACTTCAGATAGACAATCATTGGAAGATATTGTTACTTATGGGTATTGGTGCTATAACAAACCATACCAATGTAAAGTACAATGAAATAATGAAAGAGCTGGCGCAAAATCAAAAACTGTATATTATAATTGCTTCATCTGACTACGTATATGGTACGAATTATCAATTCTGTCATGGATATATTAGTAAAGATTTGAGCAATATGACGCAAGAAAAAACGATTCAGGCAATGGGTCGCGTTGGAAGAAATAAGTTACAACAAACATATACAATTCGTTTTAGAGATAACGAAATTATAAAGACGCTTTTTATCGACTGTGAAAATAAACCGGAGGTCGCAAATATGAATAAGCTTTTTAGTTCTGTTTAGGATACATAAACGGTATAGTTGTCTTGATAATAATATAATAATATAGTAATAAAATTGTATAGTAATAAAATTGTATATTATACATTTTTATTATTTAATAATAACATCATGCTAACGTCATGTTAGTGGTAAATGAATGAAGTATATGCTGACTTGTGTCCCAAAAATCAGTTCGTACTTTTGTTCCTTTATCTATGAACGTATGTGAGGTAAATCCGGTGACGATTTTACTCCAAACGCTTCTTACTTCGTGTTTTTCATATTTGAACACAGTCGACTCATCGTGTAGTTTAACCCTTGACCCAATGATTACCATACCCGCAGCCCCCGTTGTTACGTATTTTGATTCTCCGTCTATGGAATAATGTTCCAAGTTATGATTGTGTCCATTTAGATACAAATGAACACGATTGCTATTTAATATAGACTGAAAATCTTCAGCGTCTATTTCGTCCGCTTTATGATGTCCAATTACAAACACCCATTCACCGGGAACTATATTTTCCAAAGTCGCATTGAACCAGTCAAGTTGCGTCTTGCAGTCTTGTTCGATAATATTTTGATGAAACATACATTCGCCGATTACAGGTGAGCAAGTAGGATACTGGATACTACACGGGTCCCATTTTGCACGGTCATCGCCCCTGTAGTCATTTACACACGGATTCGTATCTAAAACAATAATATGTAAAGGAATTTGGATTGTATCACTATCACTACCACTATCACTATAGTTAAATACTACGCGACGATGATAATACCTATCATCCATTATCCAATATGGGATACTTTGATTCAGCTCTAACTGTGCTGCAGGATTAAAACCATAATCATGATTACCCAGAGCATTATACCAAGGCAGACCAATGTTTCCAAACAATTCCACATAGTCGGAGCTGACTTGAGGATCGCTCGTATTTTGAATCCCACAGTAGTAAAAATTATCGCCTGTATTTAATACGAGTTTTGGTTTATATTCTGAAGCATATATTTTCATAGCGTATGCTGTACTTTCGGCGTTACGTAAATGATAACCACCCAGAGAAGCAGAACCCCAGTCACCTAAAGAAAGAATATTTACGTCACGCGGAGTAAACCTTGTAGCATATTTTGGTGCGACATCTATGGGTAATGCAGTAACGCATGCGCACAAAAGAAAAGGAATCAAAACAGGAATTAGGTTATATTTATTCATTTATCTAAAGAAAGAAAAGTATTTTGAGATAGGTTGAGAATTATTATATCTTATGGTTATTTCTCTAAATAACTATAAAATATAGATTATTAGAATTATGCTTGGTGTATGAATATATTAGCTTATTTTTTATAGATTTTTCACCTTAATTTTGGATAACGTTTTGTTTTTGAGGCACAACGTTTTACTTTTCGTGGTGAATTTTTTTTATGACGACAAGTTATTGAACCTCCACCTCCCAACCCCTCTTTACCTTTACCTGATTTAGGCGACTTTGGCGATGATGTCGTTTTTTTAGGTGATGCCGCCCTTGGCGATGATGTCGTTTTTTTAGGTGATGCCGCCCTTGGCGATGATGTCGTTTTTTTAGGTGATGCCGCCCTTGGCGATGATGTCGTTTTTTTAGGTGATGCCGCCCTTGTCTCTGCCCATAGTAATGCTAGTCTTGATGCATTTTCTTTTGCTGATGCGGATTCTGCCGATGGTTTTTGTAAAAGCTCAATATTAGATGTTCGTCTACCAACTATACGATTAAGATATCCTATAGGGTCGCGCATATCGTACATACTTCCTAGTGGAAGTAGTTTTCCTATTAAATGACGTTCTAATCCATGAATTTTAGCCATTTGGACTTGTGATTCAATATTTAATATGCTACAATCCCATAATTTTGCAGTTCCGTCTCTACAACAACCGGTTGCAAAAAATCTACCACTTGGATGAATCGCTAAACATGTAAGCTGATTTGGCGCCGTTAAAGTTTCTATACAAAATGCTGACCTTTGGTCAGGAGTCATACGCCATAGCTTTATGGTTCTGTCAAGGCTACACGATAGTATAACAGGTGCAGTAGGATGAAATGCAACACAAGTTACATCTCCTTCGTGTGCGTTAAGTGTTTTCACGCATTCACTATACCTACCCTCACGACCCGTAGCATCAAATATTTCCCACAACTTGATAGTCCGGTCTTTGCTACATGTTGCCACAATCGGTGCACGTGGATGAAATGCAACAGATAAAGCATGTTTTCTGTGTCGATTTTGAGTAAACCCAAGTGACTCGGATATCGTCTCTTTTCCCCCCCATCTACTAGGAACTATATCAAACAATGTTCCACCACCCCCTTCGGCGGTAGCAAAAAGGGGTTTTGTTGGATGAAACACTATACACTTAGCGTCATAACCGCTTTTAAAACTGTCACGAATATCCTGAACTAAAGTTAGTTCCTTGTTATCAGGTGATAGCTTCCACAACTTTACTAGCTGACCAGAAGCTGTGGTTACCATATCAAAGGATTCAGTGCCGTCCAGTCGCGGACGAAACGCAATAGATGAAGAAAACGTATAGGATCTATCATACGCTTGTATAGTTGATAAACACCGATGTGTGGTTGTATCCCATAACATCATTTTACCTCCATAGCAACCGGATACCAGAAGAGGCGCGGTGGGGTGAAATGCTAGACAGATAACACTGGTATCGTGTCCTAAAAGCGTGGCTACTTGTTGATAGGAATCGGTGTCCCATAGTATTATAATATTGTCGTAACCACCGGTTGCTAAAATAGGCGCGGACGGATGAAATGCGATAGATAAAACGTCACCGCTGTGTCCTCCTAAAGATGTCAATAATGGAAATTTACTTTTTCTATTGGACATAATATATAATTTTTGATTGTATAACTAATATATATATATATATATTATAATATTTTTACAATCTTTTATAGATATTTTTTAACATAAATTTACGACAATGTTACACTTATGTTACTTCATAAGAAAATTCATAAAAATCCCAAAAGTAATTATCTGCTAATGGCCCTTTATGATATATATCTTTACGCATCTTTTCAGGCGTGCAGTTATTCTTTTCCATGTTTTTCAACTTTAGTTTAAATATAGAAATGTCATAATAATAAATATTATTTATATATTCTATACGCACATCTATTATATCATCATCAATGTGCGAATCTTTTCTTAGAGGATTGTCATGTAAATTTTTTATATAAAACTTATAACGAAAAAGTGATCGATCATCGTTTCTATTAAATATATCTTGAAATATATCTTCGTGGTAATGAAATGAATTTTTATTTACAGATGGACGAATAATATAGTCAAGGAATGTATACTTAGTTTTGTCTATTTGTCTCACATATTCTCCTTTTCTTAGTTTATATTGTTTCATAACTTTCACAAGTATATGTTCTTGTAAATCGAATGGTAATTTTTTTAATATTTCCATTTCATTAAATATAAATAATAATAGTAACTATTATTTATATTTTAAGTTGGTTTTTGTAAATATAAAATATAGATTATTAGCATTATATATTATTAGAATTATATATTATTAGAATTATATATTATTAGAATTATGTTTGGTGTATGAATATATTAGCTTATTTTTTATAGATTTTTCACCTTAATTTTGGATAACGTTTTGTTTTCGCTTTTTTAGACTTGCGATATTTGTTTCTGTTTCTGTTTCTTTTAATTCTTTTTGATGCATATCGTTTTAGCTTTCGCGATGAACGGTTTTTATGACGACGAATGATTGAACCACCGTCGTGTAACTCTGCATAAGCTGTACCAGCTTTACCAGCTTTACCAGCTTTACCAGCTTTACCAGATGGTGGTGTCTTTGATGTTATTACTCCTGAGGGTCTTCCGGATGTTGGATCTGAGGTTATTGACAGTTTGTCGAATATATCTTTAATTTTCCACAATTTCACGGTGTTGTCTTGGCTACCGGTTGCCATAAGCGGCTCCGTAGGATGAAAAGCGACAGATCTAACATAGCCAGTGTGCTCCCTCAGGATCACCACACGAGTCGGGTAAAAGTTTTCGGGGGACAGCACCCACAATCTCACGGTCTTGTCGTCGCTGCCGGTTGCAAGAAGCGGCGCCGTAGGGTGAAACGCAACAGAGTTAACAAACCCGGTGTGCCCACGCGGGCTCTTATCCAGAGTCGCCAAACAAGTCGCAGACAAGTTGTCGGAGGATAACCGCCATAGTTTCACGGTCATGTCGTCGCTGCCGGTTGCAAGAAGCGGCATCGTAGTGTTAAACGCCACAGAGTTAACCCGCTTGCTGTGCTCCGCCAGAGTTGCCACACAAGTCGCTGACCAGATGTCGGTTTCGGAGTTGTGTGAAAAGCGCCATAATTTCACGGTGCTGTCGCTGCTGCCGGTTGCAAGAAGCGGTGGGTTTGCAGTTGGGTGAAACGCTACGGAGTTAACAGCATATGTACCAGCCCGCAGAGTCGCCACACAATTCGCAGACAAGTTGTCGTGGGACAGCAGCCACAATCTCACGGTGTTGTCGTTGCCGCCACTTGCCAGAAGCGGCATCGTAGGGTGAAACGCCACAGAATAAACATAGCTGCTGTGCCCCGCCAGAGTCGCCACACAAGTCGCATTCGAGCCGTCGGATGAAAAGCGCCACAATTTCACGGTCTCGTCGAAGCCGCCGGTTGCAAGAAGCGGCGGGTCTGCAGTTGGGTGAAACGCCACAGAGGAAACAACGCCGGTGTACCCATTCAGATTCACCCGACCACCCATATCCCAATTGTATGATGGACGTAAAAAATTAATACCTTTTTTTAGTTTCCATAATGTCGCTCCATTAGAGCTCGCCGTACTGCCGGTTGCAAGAAGCGGCGCCGTAGGGCAAAAAGCCACCGAAGTGATAGGATCGTTTTCTGTAACGGACTTCATCAGTAATAGTGGTGTTGTATATTGACTCATTATTTTTGATTATTGTATATATAATATTATTTATTTTTATTTTATAGTTAGTTATCTTTATAAATAACTATAAAATATAAACAAAGTGTAGATTACATTTTTAAAAAACACCTCCTCGAAGTCGTAGAACTAAATGCAAAGTGCTAGAACTTTGTATATTATAGTCAGCAATTGTCCTACCATCTTCTAGCTGTTTTCCGGCGTATATAAGCCGTTGTTGGTCTGGAGGTATTCCTTCTTTGTCTTGAATCTTTGCTTTAACGGAGTCAATTGTATCCGAACTTTCTACCTCGAGCGTAATCGTCTTACCGGTCAGTGTCTTGATGAAAATCTGCATCTTGTTCCGTGTGTTTTAATGTAGAGGTCGTTATAATATCTACATATATTTTATTTTTAAGTATGTTTCAACAATCATTATACAGAATTTTCAGAAGTTTTATTCTGAAAATTTTCTTTCCTCTTTTTTTCTAAATCATCTACAATTTTATTAGCTTCCGCAAGTTTGTCATTTAGTTTAATTTTAGAGGATTTACTCGACGTCCATGATTTAGGCAAATCGGGATGTTTTTCTATTTTAAAATATTCACGCTCTTTCGTATGTGAACGGTCTATCCATTCTCGATAGTATACGACATACTTTTTCATCATATGATGTTCTAAACCAAGAGGTAATGTTTGAGCACTATGTTTTCTATTACGTTTTTTAGTAAAAGAATTTTCATTTAGCGATTCAGATTCCACTATCGTTGTCATTATTTATATCTTTATTATTCTATAAAAATAAATTTAATTCTCGTTTTTAATTTATATTTCTAATTTATAGTTTATAAACTAACATAAAAAGTAAAATCATCCATGCTAAAAAATATATTCGGTTTAGTAAATAACACTCCAAGTATACCCATAAAAGCGCCACAAGAACCAAAAAAAATAACCAAAAGTAGCGATTCTAAAATTTCTACAGAAACTGTGAACAAAATGAATATTTTTTATAAACTATTGGAAAGTATATGTATTATGCTGGATGACAACCAAATTCCATTTTATCTTGACCGTGGTACACTATTAGGCTGTATCCGTGAAAAAAGATTATTATTAAATGACACCAATATCGACGTAACAATTCACTTATCGCGATGGGATAAACTTGCTAATATAGATTATTCGAAGTATGGTGTAGTTTTAAAAATAAAATATAATGAGTATCCTGATTACCATAGCGGTAACTATATGTGCATTTATTTAGAAGATGAGAGCCCTGATTATTACTGCAATATTTATGCAAACCCGGCATTTCCTATGCTAGATATAAGTGAAATGGGCAATAATTTATATCCTGTTCCAAAAGAACCAGACCTATATTTAAAACAGTTATATGGAGATTGGACAATCCCGTCTGATGCGCGCACCGTCTCAGAGTATCACAGAAACAATGGACTTATTTTTAGCGAGTACAAAAAAAACTGGGACCTTCGATACAACATATACAAGTGTAAATTTTAATAATATTGCATTCGCATAATGTAACATAATAATATAAAATGTAACATTATGAACATAGTCGTGTTATATAAAAATATAACATATATATAATATAATATGGGCGCACCATTAGGGGTTATAATTGTTTTCGTAACAGTGGCGTGTGTTACTTTACTTTTTTGTATAGGATATTGTATTACGAAATACTGTGATATATAATATATAGAAAATTGATATAAAAAAAAGCTTATATATTAAATAAGCACACACAAAAGAATCATCTCAAAAAATCGTCTTAAATGGCCGGAAAGAGCAAAAGTAACAACAGTGGAAAAGGTAAGACAGGAGCAAGCAGTGGCTCAGTGTTGAAGACTGCGATGTCAGCACAAAATAATCCAGCGGCGCGTATTAAAATTCCGCAAACGATTGGACTGCCGGGACAAATCGCCAACAACGCGGGCGGGTATTCGTTTGCGCTACCTCTTGAACAGGAATGGATGCGATACTTGATCATTGGAAGCAAGTCGGACAATGGAAGTTTCTATCAGTCGGGTGGGGCAATTGCTACTACTATTTCGAAGTGTATTATGGCGGCTGTTTCATCGTCGGCTACATGTGACCATTTGATTCGGGATATTGTTGAAGTATCTGTTAATGCGCGAGCACCCAAACAAGAGATGACTATGATGGCTTTGGCGGCAGCGATTGTATTTCCGGCTGATGTTATTTGCAAAAAAAACGCATTGGATGCAATTGGAAAGGTATGTCGTATTCCCACCCACCTCTTCATGATGGTACAGTATATTCGCGACCTATCACAAGACAAGGCGACCCCAGGTAAGGGATTTGGAAAGGGTGTTCGACGCGCATTGACGGAATACTATACATCGCGTGGCGGATTGGAGTTAGCAGTTTTGGTGACAAAATATAAAAATCGTGAAGGATGGACACACGAAGATTTGATTTCATTGCTTCATATCAATCCAGCGGAAATGAAAGACGATGGTGGGCGTCTTGTATTGGAATGGATTATGAAAAAGGACAAACCTGAGCGCAAGGTTGCGGCGAACCCAGCGAGGGGGATTGTGGCGACAACACTTCCTGCAAAAATGGAGAGGACTGAATTTCTGAAGCGACTGATGGCGATTCCGACACCGGACAGAGACATGGGTGGAGCAGCAGCAGGAGAGAGCAAAGGATTTATGAAAACCATCGCGAATGCAATTGGGTCAGCTATGAGTGGTGGAGGTGCCGCTTCTGCTGCTCCCGCCAAAGTTCTTTCTACACCTGCACCTGCACCATCGCAGAGACTCAACGTGATGTTTGAAATCGTTCATCCCGACAGCTCCATCTGTGGGCCATTGAAGTTGAACGTTCAAGACACAGAGCCACTTCAAAACCTCAGGCAAACGTTCATTGATATTGGAATTGACGTAAGTTTCGTCTTTCGCTACAATGGCTGTATCATTCCGTCAACCAAAACTTTGCGCGACATCTCCTACGATCCATCCAAGAAAATCTACCTGTGTGCGGGCGCGGAGCCTGTAGTGGAGACGGTTGCAGCACATGCTGTGGTATCTGCTCCAGCCCCCCCAGTATCAGAACCTGAACCTGAATCAAAAAAACCATGCGAGGACCCTCTGGTAGCAACAGCTAGGTTTCTGAAAGCATTGCTTGAGTTGTCAAAAACAGGCGAAAATAAAGACTCGGCGAAAGCAATCCAAAT
>Ga0209500_10001642_pt1 | contig 16558 bp, 22 predicted proteins | sample S_140212_EF_Meta_FD_187323 | JGI IMG/M metagenome (GOLD analysis project Ga0209500, IMG submission 187323) | Freshwater microbial communities from Lake Simoncouche, Canada to study carbon cycling - S_140212_EF_MetaG (SPAdes) (version 2) | ecosystem: Environmental > Aquatic > Freshwater > Lake ... | reverse complement strand
AATTCGTCCTTCTGGAAATACGGCATTAGGATATCATTTGTGTTCAATTGCAGATAAGATTCTTGTGCAGAATTCTACCATAGAGAGTAAAATTATGTTTGTGATTACTGATGGTGAACCTACACACGGTTCCAGCGGAAAGAATCCAGTTGAGCTTACAGCATACGCTATTGACAAGGCTAGAAGGGCTGGCATTAAGGTTTATGGCATTGGTGTTTTGAATGCTTTTTCTGAACAAATGGGTAAAACCTTATTTGGTGCTGGAAACTTCACAGTCATCGATGATGTAAAAGGAACTTTGCCTATTTTGCGTAATAAGCTAAGAGCTTTTTTGCAAAGAGTCACTTGATTCAGGGTTGATGCCTAAGCCACTCTGCGAAGTTGAAATTAACTTCACTTGTTGCTCTGTAAGCAGGGTAAAGAAGACTTGTATCTGCTGGTTTTTTCGATGTCATGTACAGTTCTCTACCGGCATCTAGATATGAGTCTCTTTTTTTAGTAGATTTAGGTAAACATTTATTTGGGATGAAACCAGTCAATTCAGGATGTTTATACATGTCTGGATGGCAAAGAATTGATAATGCAGCCTGATACATTTTTGATTCTGGGGGACTACTATGAATTAGGCCCCTGAGCTTTACCATATCTTCTGCTTTGATTTTTATTCCATTTATAACATATTCTGGTTTTAATGGTAGTTTAGTTATCTTTTTTGGCTCTTCTACAACTTTAGTAGGTTTTGTTGTCGGTGAAAAAAGATATGGTTCTTCACTCATGGGAACAACTGCCCATTCTTTCCCCATTACTTTTCCATATCTTTTGAAAATTTCAAATGCAACTCTGGGGTCATGTAGGAAATTCTCAAATTTAGGATGCTCTTTGCCTTGCCAAAATGCGATGACAAGTTCTTTGTTAAGAACAGCAATTCTACCAGCTAAGGCTTGGCCAAATTTCAAACATTTTCCTCTTGTACCAAGTTGATTTTTCCATTCTGATGGGTCGATGCCCATTATTTTTAATTTGGCATCTAAAAAAGGAATATTATCTTTTTTATTATAGTTTAATAAATTTTCAATTTGAAAAGATGCAATTGTTCCAACTGCTTGTGGAAAGATATCGTAAAATACTGTTTTTAAAATAGCAAGATCATCATGAGTATCTGGAAAATCTGTATGATGGAAATCCTTGTTATAAAAAAATGTAATACAAGGATATTCTTCATCATGATCTGTATAGAGTTTATCAGGGTCTACACTTTTTAAATAATTTAGGTCCATTGTTTCTCCAATCTACTTAAACTATTTATATTTTTTTCCACAATTTAGTTGTTATTTGTGTTGGGAAAAGTAAAATAAAAAAATCATTTAGAGGAAAAGCAATGTCTAAGTACTTGGTTGTTGATTGTGAAACTACTGGTCTTGACCCTGAAATCCATGGAATTATTACCCTAAGTGCTGTTGTTTATGACGGCACTAAAAAAGTTTCTCAATGGCATGGAGTCAATAAAGAATGGCAGCAATTTACAATTGATTCTTCTGCTTTAAAAGTTAACAACATAAGCTTATATCAGACAGATTATTTTTCTATACCAACTAAAGAAATAGTAGAAGGAAAAACAGATCAGGGATATTATATTTTAGAAAACTATAGCACATTTGTTAGGTTTTTTGTTAGTTGGATGCTGGAGAATGCAGTAAATTGTGATTTCATTCTTGGTATGAATGTTCAGTTTGATATTTCTTTTATTAAAAAGGCTTGTAATGCTTTCAACATAAAGATCGACAGTTTATTGCCGAGAAAACAAATTGATCCATTGATTATAGCTGCCGCTGCTATTGATGCTGGAATATTGAGTCCCGATATTAAACACATCAATAGTCAAACAATGTATAATTTATATGAAATTAATTCAAAAGGTATACATCGATCTGATATAGATGTAAAGCTGGCTTTTGAATTATGGCAAAAAATGAAAAAAGACCTATTTTCTTGATTAATTTTTTTCCCTAACTAGAATAATTTTATGAAAAAATGTAAAGCAAAATTTGTTTTTAACACCATGGTTGCCAATGAAAGCCATTGCATTCTTAGAATGCTTGAGTCTGTTTATAAGTACATCGATTACTGGGTAATTCAGGATAATGGTTCAACCGATGGCACACAGGATTTAATTAAAAACTTCTTTGCTGAAAAAGGAATCCCCGGATTTCTATACGAGATTCCTTGGTCTGGTTGTATGGGTCAAAATCGGGATCACACAGTTCAAACTTGTTTGAAAGCTGATCATGGTTGCGATTGGATTTTACGAGTAGATGCAGATGAAGTTCTAGAAGTTGATGATGATTTTGATTGGTCTATATTTGATGAAACCAGCATTCAAAGTTTTGATGTACCAGCTAAGTCTGGCGTAGTTAATTACTATCGTTGTTGGTTATGGAATGCAAAACTTCCGTGGAAATTCAAGCATGATAAAAGGCATGAGTGCATCATGCTTGACAGAGACAACATCGGGGAAGGCTTCCAAAGAGCACAGTTGCCTCCTAGCTTTCGTCATAGGGTGATTGCAGACGGCCAAACATATGCTAATCCTTTTAAGTATTATGTTGATGCATTAGAACTTGAAAAAGATATGATTCTCAAGAAAGAAATGCTCACAGATCAATACCATCTGTGGTATTTAGGGAAAAGTTACCATGACAATGTTCCTTCTGAGCATTTGCCATTTGGTGATATTCATAATCATGAATTAGCTCGTAGAGGTTTGTTCTATTTTGAAAGATTTTTAGAAGTAAGACATCAGTTTATGAGTGCAGGCACAATCAAGTATGTCGATGAGATGGCATACACAGGATTTTTGTGTATGGCCCACTTATACGGTGTGTTAGGCGATTTAGAAAAAGAGATTTGGGCTTTGCAAACTGCCCAAATCTCTTGCCCAAGAAGAAATGAACATCTAAAAAGATTGGCTTGGATTTTCCATCGTCATAAAAGATTCCCAGATATGTTGCAAGTTACTACAAAGATGATGGAACCCCAAAGAACAAACCCATATCCAAGCCTTTGCGTTGTGCTTGAAGATGATGCATATCACAATACTGGCACTTTGGTTGAGGGATTGCATAAATTGGCTTTAGAATGCAATCAAATGAAATAATGAAGCATGTTGCAGTTTATGGTTATCACGATGCATCTCTTTGTCTGAAGGACAATGATCGCTACTACATTTATGAAGCGGAAAGATTTTTTGGTAGAAGATACTCAATATTAACACAAGAATTTGTAGGAAATCCTTCTGTTAGCCATCTGGCTCCTTCAGACCAAGAGTTTCACGCTTTTTTCGATTATATCAAATCCAAACATAAAATTGATACTATTGAAAATTTTTATTATCATGACATTTATCCTTCTGATTTAAATAAAATAAATCAATTTTTTAAAATTAAAAATTATCACAGTTTTAATCACCATGAAGCCCATGCATGGAGTGTTTATGCACAATGCCCATTTGAAGATACTTATATCATAACTTATGATGGAAATGGTAAAAACTTAAATGATACAGAAAGCAGTTTTGTTTTCTGGCATGCAATACCACAAGGAATAACTCAAATACATGATTTTCAACATTGGGAATCATTTAGTCTTGGGAATTGTTATATCGGTTTAGCTAACTGTTTGTCATCAATTAAAAAGAGAAAAAATTTTGGATTACCAAATGCTGGGAAATTAATGGGTCTTTGTTCATACGGACAACCCAGAGATGAATGGAAAAACTGTGTCAGAGAGTTTTTTGATAGTGGTTCCGAAGAAGCAGCAGACAATGTGTCCTCTGTAGTAGGATTTAATGTCAGGGAATACGATATTATTTCAGGTCAGGAAGAACTAGATTTTGCTGCAACAATTCAATGGGCTTTTGAAAAAAAGTTTTCTGATATGTTTAGAAAACTAAATGTACCAGATTGTGCAAATATTTGTTTGGCTGGTGGTTGTGCTTTGAATATTATTGTGAATCAAAAACTTTACGATACAGGGTACAATGTCTATGTTCCTCCAAATAGTGGAGACTGTGGGCTCCCATTTGGAGTCGTTGCCCATAATTATCGAGATAGACAAGTTGATGTCACTTATTGTGGATATGAGATTCTAGATTACGAATATTACGATATTTCATTTTATAGAAAAGATGTTACAAACAAAGACATAGCAAAGCTTATTTTTAATGGGAAAAAGATATTAGGATATATTCATGGTCAAAGTGAATGTGGCCCAAGAGCACTAGGCAACCGTAGCATTTTATGCTATCCAGACATGCCAGACTTAAAAAATAAGTTGAATAGTGAAATTAAGTTTAGAGAATGGTTCCGTCCATTTGGAGCGGTAACAAAATTGGAAAATTTAGACAAGTATTTTATTAATGCATGTGAATCTCCTTACATGAATTTTTGCCCAACATTAAAAGAACAATATCGATGGCCATCAATTACTCATGTTGATAACACATGTAGAATTCAAACAGTAACTAAAGTTCAACATCCAGAGCTTTATGATTTGCTCACAGAAGTTGAAAATCTAGGTGGAGAAGGCATTCTCCTTAACACATCTTTTAATATAAAAGGAAAACCAATTTTAACCACTATGGCTGATGCTTTTGAAGTACTAAAACAGACTAAGCTCGATGGATTTGTTTACAACAATATGTATTATAGCAGCGAAATGTGATTGGATCATTACGGTTCTGGATCAATGTGCTTCATCCCTAATTTAATATGTGATATTCCTTTTTCTATCTCTTTAATAGCATATTCTAAATTATCTGAACGATAGCCCATTTTTTCTACCATAACTTTTGTTGTTTTAAGGTGGGCAGCTACCACTCCCAAAACATCATGTGGAGTTTTTTCGTCGCAAAGCTTGTCTATGACAGTCACCCAATTATCATTCAACGATCTGTAATTGATTCCACGCATGAGAGAGGTTCCTGAGAGGTTTGGTCAGCTTAACAGAAATAATTTTTTTTCCAACAAGTTTTTAGTTGTGATTCAATTTGCTCTTCGGTATAAAGAATTCAGTTTTGATAATCTAACTTAATACAGGGAGGAACATTCAAATGGCTAAGTCTAAGCCTACTTTTGATCGTGTTGAAATTGATAAGACTCATGCCGAAACTATCGGTGATGCCATGAAAGCGTATATTGGCCAGCCTGTGGCCATTTTGTGCGCTAGATTCAATTATAGAGGTATTTTAAGCAGGGTCGGCAAGGACTATTGCATCCTTGCTCAAGCCCGTGCTGTGGAAAGCTCCGGTGCCAGCAATCAAGAAAGGCCTAGCAACGAAGATCCCATCGGTTCGAGTGTTATCATAAGCTTAAATGCAGTAGAATTAATATATCAACCGAACTGGTGTTTTAGCAATTTGGATGATTAATCCAGTTTGGTTGATATTAAGGTGTGGCTGCTATGTTGTATAGTGGACACACCTTTTCAGTAGATAATTTTGAGATTTTTTGGTACAAAGAATTTCATAATTGTGTTTCAAGCATAACTTTTGGAGAAGTCTTAAATGAAAAATACCGGATTCAATGCATGGAAAGCTCGGCTTGAATATATGAATAAAGAATTCCCTTTTAGCAAGCCTGAAGAGGGAATTGTTACAATTAAAAACGAAGAAGGAAGATTGCATGCTGATAATGAGCCAGCATGGCGATCTCCTACCAGAATCATTTGGTACAGGGATGGTAGAAAACATGGAGTTGATGCAGACATCCATGGGAGCATAACTTATTATTTTGAAAATATTCGTATTCCTTCGAAATATCATCAAGCAATCAACGACCCAGAGCTTATTTCTGTAGAGGAAGTTTTAAAGCATAATAACCAAGAAGTTAAATATGTTGGGATGAAGATTGTCGGCTTTGATCGGGTTATGAAGTCGAAGAATTGCAAGATCATTCACAGAGATGATAGCAAAGGGCAAATATTATTTTCTGTAAGTGGGGTGTTTGATGAACCAATTTCTTATGTGAAAGTTGTAAATAGTACAGTTGAGCCTGACGGAGTTACATATAAAAATTATTTTTTGTGCGTACCTCCAGTATCTGAAGGTATTACAGACTGTCAAAAAGCGGTCGCATGGACTTTCGGATTTGCCCCGGATAAAGCCAAAGATTACCATCCCTCTCAGGAAACTTGAGATATTTTGTCTAGGAAACTAACCGCTTGACAGAATACATAGCAAAGGTTAGTATTATATGTGTGTTTTTAAAACGAAAGAGGTGAAACATGGCAGAGTTCCAGAGCAGACAAGGTGACCTGTTTTTCCGTAGTGTTTCCAAAATCCCTTCCAAGGGATTGAAGAAGAAGACTGATGCTATTTTTGCCTATGGTGAGGTCACCTTTCATTCGCACAAGGCTATCAGTCCTCCACTAGAGGAAATGGAAATGTACACCGATGAAAATGGTGACATTTTTGTTATGTCCAAAACAGAGGAAATCAAAGTATGGCATGATGAACACAATGTTGTGACCCTGCCAGCAAATGAGTGGATTTGTATAAGCAGGCAGAGGGAATATTCTGTTTTAGAAGCTGCCCGTGAAGCCAGAGTGCGTGATTAGTAGCATTTAGTCTGCGACTAGTTGCAGACTAAAAACACAGTTTATTTCACATGTACCTCTAAGGCTAAAATGTCTTAGAGGTATTTTTATGATCATTGAGCCAAAAAACCCCCGGACTTCAGTCGGGGGAGGATATTAAGTTTAAATATTTGTTAGAACAAGTTTTAAACGATCTTTAGAACAAAATATAAAAAGAGTTTTCAAAATGCAACAAAAATTAGCTGATTACATATCTCGTTGTTGGGGTGCTAATTTTTATTGCACCGAGCTTTGTAACAGGGTTTGTAATTGTGGAACATTCGGACGATCTTTTAAATCGTCCGATGTTTATTCCAATGATATGTTAAAATCTTTTGTTTTTGGGCCTTATAGCGAGTCATCTACATTTAAGAGAAATAACTTTTAGAATGGTGTGGTTGCGCTAAAAGTGACCCCGTTGTTTGTTGCAGTCTTTGCTGATGGACTGCTATCTGTCAATAAGGCAGACTCACTTGAAGCTAACAAACATAGTTTTGAGTTGGCATCTGGAGAAATTGGTGCAGTAGGGGGCGTGAATGCAGTAGTGTATAGTGCCGTTCCCTTTATAAATTGGAAATTAGTAATCAATCCTTGATAATAATTGTTTTCAATAGATTGAGCACCGATAGACAAAGGATGTGTGTTGTCTGTTATGTCATCTGTATTTGCACCAGAATATACTTCTGTGCCATTTACAAACAAATAAAGTGTACCGGAGCTACGACAAGCAGCAATGTGTGCCCAAGTATTGTATAAAGATGAAATGCTTCCACCATTAATCAAAGTACCATTTGTCCAAAAATAAAAGGTATCAACTGAAGTTTCCATGCTGCATGCGATGCTAGCAGATGGCCAACTGTTTACGCTGAAAATTCTATCATCTCCACCTGTTTCTTGTTGGTATTGGAACCACTCGACTGTGAAATCTCCGGTTCCTACAGCCCAGTCACTACTTGCGGGTAGTGTTAGGTAGGTGGTTGTGCCATTAAATGACATGCTTCCTCCCGGTCCAGTTGCATTTGGATCGTAACCCCCTCTGACACCATAATAAAGTGTCTCAAGCTGGGTGCCAGTTGGATTGATTTGATTATATGCGTTTAGTGTTTGAAGAGCTTGTTCCCCATAAAGGGTAAACTCATCCCCATGTTTCAAAGGATATGGCCAATTTTCAATAAAAACTGTTTGATTTTGCAGATTTAAAAGAATGTTGTTTATGTTTGAATCTGGGAAATTTTGTCCTACAAATTGAAGTGGATCATAAGTTTTTACTCTGAATATCACTTCTGGGTATGGGTAGTTATTTGTTTGTTCTCCACTAATACTCAAGTAGGTAAAATAACTTTTTGTAGGATCGGCATCTTGATCAGCGTCAAATCCAATTCTATACGGACCTTCAGGTAAAACTTGGTTTAAAGTTAATGAATTAATTGCGGCACCTGTTGCACTAGTCCCATTGTAAACTTCATAGCTAAATGTGCCAGCTGATGGATCATAAACAATTTTGCAAGTATAAGTTTCACCATTTATCAGATCGCTTCCACCACCTTCTCCCTCCATGGTAATACCATTTATTTCAGGACCGCCACAGTTGACTGCAAATGCAATTCTTGTTGAATCTGTTCCCCAGTTCCATTGAGGCTCAATGGATGGATTAAATACGCATACGCTGTGATCGGCGCAATTTCCTTGAATAATACTAAATATTATTTCAGTTCTTTTATTGCTTGAAATATCGTAATTTGTTCTGATTGGGTATGAAATACCATTGGAACTTCCTGAAAACCACATTCCTGTAGAATCAAACCCGAAGTTTACGCCCTCAGTCGTTTTTTCAGAATTGGGATAATAATCGAGCCAAGATGGTTTTGATTGGAGGTTGCTGGTGTTCATGATAATTCCTCATAATAAATTGCTATAAATTTATTTATTGTTAATTTGTTGTTTTTGAAATCATAAATAATAATGTGTTCATTATAAATATGGTATATTTCATTAAGGAGACAATATGGACGCAGAAAACGATTTGGTCGCTCAAGGCAATTTAATACATCCTAATTACTTGCAATATCAAAGCATTGGTGATACTGATATTAACTGGGTTGCCAGCGATGGAAACCCAACTTCAGTAGCTGGAGCGCAGGCTACTGGTAATGCATATTATGACAACACAGATCAAGGTCTTGTTTTAACCGATGCTGTAGATGGACAGGGAGGTTACCTTTACTGGCAAAAAAGTTACGATTACACAAAAAACATTATTATTTCAGCAACAACCCGTGCTGGTGGTGGAGATGGTGCTGATGGCATCACCATCTTCTTTGGTGGAGATGGGGCTTCAAGTGCCGGAAGCAATCAAGGTGGCATTTCTGTTTTTATTGATGAATATAATAGTGATGTCATCAAAATATTTAGGTCAGGTTCCCTACTTGATAGTGAGAGTTACCTTGCTCTGAAAGTTTTGGATGATAATACATACAACAACTGGGAACTTGTTTATGAGTATAAAGACTCGGATCATATCATCCTTCATCTCAAAATGAATGGTAATTATGTTTTCCGCAAGAACATTTCCCCATGGACACCAAATGGAACTTATATTGGTATTTCTGGTTTTTGTGGTACTAACAATAATGTCCACAGCGTAAAGAGTTTTCAAGTCAAGTCTGCAAGAGGATGGCTTGCTTTGAATCAATAATACAAAGTTTTATAATTTTATGAGACCTTGTCAAAGTTTTGACAAGGTCTTTATTTTTTTACCTGTTATAATAATTCAGTTTGCAATAATTTTGCGGACTGACAAAAGGATTAAAAAATGGCTAAGAAAACTTTTATTGACGAAGATAAAACATTTAGTATGATCATATTTGTGATTTGTAGTTTGTTTTTCATAATTTCTTTTTATTTTGCAGAAGTGAAAAAGACAGAATATTTAGATGATTTAATAAACAAAATGAATGATGAGAATCAAATGATTATTAATGAAAACCAAATGTTAAGAAATGAACTACATGAATTGAAGAAAAAAAAGAGTGAGATTTAATGCTATGAAAACATGTCATCGAACCAACTCAATCAGCGTTGTTTCCTGTTGGGCAAACAATACAAAAGGTTCAAAATTGTATAGTACTACACCACCTTCAAAATTTTTCCAAACAAATGTTGAAAACTCTTTTTTATGGAACCTATCTGGCAATCTTTTCAAGCGAGGTTCTTTTAGCTTTTTATTCGATGGATTGTTGTGCTCCTACAATTGGTCAAAAAGGATTTGATGATGTTGTTTTGACATACTACCCCGATTAAACATTTGATTTTGGCATTATTTTTTGACATTATTGATCATCTGGTAATAGCTATTGTAATAATTCAATTTTATGGGGAATCATGGAAGCAATTAAAAGCTTTTTACTTCAACCAGCGGTAGCATTTTTTGGTTTTTGTTGTTGTTGGATTACTATTTTTATCATTCAAATGACGAGAGATAATCGTTAATTGACTAGGTTTTTTCATGTTAAAGTTGCAAAACTCAAAAGTATTTGGTATCTTGAATGTATGAGGGAGCCATGTTGACAAAAAAGACTTTTTCATGGCTGTTGTTTTTTTTAGAAATAATACAAAGATTATTCGTGTTTTTCTTTGTATTATCAGTTTTAAACTTAGGTAAGATACTAATATTCTATAGTGAATATTATCTACAAACATTACATTACTTAGTTGTTTTTTTAATATCTTTATTTTTTCTACTCGCTTGCAATTTCCTAAAAGTGCATATGCATGCTGCTGAGAAAAACACATAAGAAAACATTTCTAGATTGATTTTTTGAGGAGTAACAAATGTCAGACTGGTCAAAGAGAGTTGATACTCGTACTAATGATATGGCCCATGGAATCACCTTCCATATGTGGGAACGATATATGGAAGACTGCCGTGGAGAGGCAGCATACAACACTAAAAAATTGCATCTTGACGGCAAAGTGAGTCTGACCATAGCCCAAGGCCAACATAAGTATGGAGACGAACTTATTGCTCAAGTTTATGGTGTCGGTGGAGAGTTTAAGCCAAGAAGGGCTGCGACTCACAACCGTATTCAAGTTTATCTTGGTAAAATAGATGAAAGCACAGCCTCAATGCTTGAGGAAATGGCGCAAACCATAAGAAATATAATCAAAGAAAAAGAACAAAATTATGAATCTCAAATAGACTTGACCAAAGATACAAACTCTTCATGTTTGTAGTCTGTAAAGCTTTCAACATAAGAAACTTCAACAGCAGATTCAGTTTCCAAAAGTGATTGAATCTGCTTTTTCAGTTTGTTTTCATCCTGATCAGTAAGTTTGTCCGCTATAATTTGTAAATTCAAATTATCTAATGAAGTTTGAATAAGTTTAAATCTTTTGATACCAAAGTCATCGTAGTAGGTTCTGCTTCCAAATAGTGGCCATTTCTTATCTCCGTTAGGCATTACAAACATATTTCTTACTCTGCCATAAATCTTGGTTATAGTCTGTAAAGACCTACCACAATTACAGGTTCCTAATTCTATTAAATCTCCGTGTTTGTATCTCCTAATATATGGATTTGTAAGAGTTGTGATTATAAGCTCTTTGTTCTCATTTGTTTCAACTATTTGATTTTCCATCACATGGAAGTTTTGTTTGTTGGTTGGGCATTGTATTGCTATTGTACCGCATTCTTCGGAAGAGTACATGCTTCCACCAACTTCTCCAGTACCCTTTACATCCAATAAATTAGTAAATTTTTTGAGGTCAAGTTGTTTGGCTACTGTAGGGCTACAATGAAGATAATGCGGATTCTTTCTTTCTACCCACTCTTGTATTTCTCTGACAGTTCCGAGATGAAAAATATAAGCCTTGCCTTGGTTGCGGGCGATTATCTTTGGAACACCCCACCAGTCAAATTCTAAATCGTGCTTTTCCAAACTTGGTTTAACAATCGCTTTTGTCAATGAGAAATTCCAGTTTCTCCATTTCATCTCTCTGATGTTAGTTGCTAAATACCAAAATCGATCAAATATAGTTTTTTCTACTGTTACTGGAATTCCGGTTGAACCAGAACTCTTACAACTAAACAACCCTTTCTTCATTTCCATTTTTTGCAATTCTTCTCTTGAAATGATCGGTAAATTTTTGACCAAATCAAAATTGGTTATGTGATTATATTGAGATGTCTCAAATGAATCGAGTAAATATTTTACATGTTCATCAAATGTCATTTTTTTCATCGAACTTCCATACTAAAAAAGAGTAAATCCCAAAATCTTTAATTATGTTTGGGGGGATAAAAAGATTCGCAGGGTTTTCAAATTGATCTGCAATTTTCATCTCAGGTAATTTGCTATTAAAATATCTAATAATTAAACGATTGCTATATTTGGATGCCATTTTTAAAACGCTAACTGTTAAATCTTTGCTCAGGTTAAGAACACCATCTCCTATCATGTTTTCGTAAAAAGAAACATTATTTCTCCAGTCCCCTACAATTACAGTTTTTGCTTTGTACCATGGATCAATATCTAACTGATAATCTGTATGATCTATTAGTTTGTGAGTGCATCCTAAAAGCAATGTAGAGCCGTCAATTTTATGTGAATTACATAATTCTATATCTTTATCACTTGGACCATAAGGGGGAATCATTTCCTTAGACCAATATGTTTTATCTACAACCATATTTTAATGTAGACACATTTTCTAAATTTTTGCGTATAATAAGAATCATGGCAAAATAGTCCAACAGGAGGTCTCATGGAATACGATTTTAGCTTTTATGGTATTGCGATTGACTTTAAGCCACCACTAAGAGTACGCTGGCAGGAATTAAAACGACTCGTTGACCTGTCAAAAAAATCGCATACATTTAGCTTTTTCTCTAGGGATAACAAGGATAGGCGTGATGGCATGTCATCATGGAGCAGTAAGAGAATTTTTATGGGTGTCATGAGATTCCAAAGGAGTAGTTGCTTTTCTAAAAATCCACCTTTGGCAGAATCTATTTGTTTTAAGGAGTATTTTAAAAAATGAAAATTCATGATAGTGCCGTTTATAATTCCAGAATATTTGGATCAAAGCCAATTTCGACATATATGAGCAATCATCAAAAAAGTAGATGTTTTTCATTACTTCATTATGGCAATAACATACAAGATTTTGCATTAAATATACTTGGGAATGTTTACAGTCCTTCAGTTTTTAATCGAATTCATTTTAATTCTTTTTGGATATCAAAATAAGTTTTTTTTAATAGAAAAATTAACACTATAATACCTACTAATAAAAGCTAGTAGGTATCTGTGGACAAAGTAGAAAAACTAAAAATATTTTGTGAAAAAATCAACTTTGTATTAGATGATTTTATCAAATTGTATCAAGGTGAGTATTTTCCAAAAACAAAAATAGAAAAGTATTCATTATTTAGCAATATTTTAAATCGTTCTCTTTCTGAAGAACAACAAAGTTTTATTGATAATGTATGCAATCTCAATAACAGGGATAGTCGAACGCCATCTGAATATGCAAGAGACTTAGTAGTTTCTTGGCTGGTTGAAGATGTAGTCAAATCTTATTTAAATCTTAAAAATAATGGTGCTGATGCGGAGAGAAACTTTCTTAAAAGTAGACAAATCAAATACGACTCCGATTTTAAACTAAATGATCGATATCTTGAGCTTTATGTCAACTTTACAGATTATTGGATTAAACAGAAAAAAATTGATTTAAGAATGGATAAACATGCTCATTTAGTAAAACATAAGTCATTGCTTTTGGGAATAGCTTTTAATACCTATCAATTTTTTATGATAGATTTTGGCAAAGAAGATTTACCTTTTTATGAAAACTATAATTATTTTTGGAAAAAGAAATGTTTTACTTGTGATAAGTATGACAAATTTTATGATATTTCTGAATTGAAGAACTATATCTCTTACTTTGGGTGAAAAATGATTCATAAAATATGGTCTTATTCATCTACAAGTTGCTGGACAGGTTCAACAGGCTTTCATCGCTCTGTTAATCATTTTTATAATAAAAGTAAAGGTCGATGTTTCAGCATGAACCATACTTTTTCCAAAAATTCTATCTTTCTAACGGAATGTGATTTTATCAGGCGCTATTATTTTAATGGCAGCACACAATTTTCTAGAAATTGGACCTCCAACTCTTAATTAAATATACGAATTAGTTTTTAGTTTTGGCTATAAAAAAGTGTGGGGTTTTCTTGGCTCGAAGATCATAAATATTTTAGATGTCTGTGTTAGTTAATTGGATACTCAAGTTTAACAACAAGCTTGTTCTGAGCATGTTAATTTCTTGGTTTACAACAAATGTGACCGAGCCTATTAAGGAAATTATTTTTGTTGCTATAGAAGACAGCGGATATTATTGGGTGCATGAATGCAAAAAAATACCTTTTAGAGAGTTATCGAAATATATTAGGGATGCAAAATCGGAATTATTACCTCATCAAGATTTGCCAATTACGGATGATGTTTGGAGGTATTGTCAACAAGACAATGTTCCTTATATAGATTTTATGGATTACGGCTGGAGATATCTTAAGCAAAATCAGGTTAATTTTGGTTGGCGCTGGCAAAAAGAAGAGTATGCAATAAAGCATGCGGAAATAACCAAAAGAATAAAAATGTATAATCTTATGGATGACATGAAAAGGCCATATATTTATTTGTATATTAAAAGGATTAAGCTTTCTCAATTAAAGGAGTTATTGGAAGCTGATGATTATGGAACTATTGTTTTGCCACCAATAGTTCCACCGGAATACATGCCAAAATTAGACAAATGATTTTTTATCTTTGACTATAAATAGTATATTATGATAACACTTTCAGAATGGCTTCAATTAGATGAAGGTAAAAAAGATGCTTGCTATCATAAAGTAAAAGCAAGATATCGAATTTGGCCTTCCGCCTATGCTAGTGGGGCGTTAGTAAAATGCCGTAAAGTCGGAGCTAAAAATTGGGGCAATAAGAAAAAGAAAAAACTTAAAGAAAACCAGTTCCCTACTCTTCAAGAATACTTGAATGAAACCAAGTTCGGCCTTGAGAAAGAACGAGGCTTAAAAGGTTGGTTTGATCGCAATAAAGGCAAGGGCTGGATTGATTGCAAAGCCAGTAAAAAGGGTAAATTAGTTCCCTGTGGCAGAGAAAAAACTGGACCGGGGGCCGATAGGAAATACCCTGCTTGCAGGCCTACTCTCAGCATGTGCAATGCAGCTAAAAGCAAAAAGAAAAGCAGCAAGCCTATTAGTTGGGAGAAGAGATGATTGTCAAAATATTAATCACAAGTCATATTGATTACTTTGATATTTCATGTAAGTTTTTATTGAATTCGATTTATCAAAATTGCCCGTTAATTAAACCAGAAGACATAATAATAGTAAAAGCTGGCGGTTATGATGATTACAAAATAGAGAAAGCCTGTCCAGAAGAAATAATAACAGCGCCTCACAATGAATTTGATTTTACTGCCTTAATTTCTATGGTTGAATTAGATTATAAAACAGACTATTTCTTTTTGATGCATGATACTTGTTATGTTGAAAAAAACTTTTATCCAAATTACTTGAATTTTTCTCCGGGAATAAAAACTAAGCCTGTAACAAGTTGTCAACGCAGTATGTCAATCGGTCTGTACAGCAAAGAATTTCTTTTAGAATCAAAACAAGATTTATTAAGCATTAAAAATACAGATTATACATTTGAAGGATTGCAAAAAGCAAAAAGCTTGGCAGTAGAAAAAGAAGACTTTTTATTTAGTAAATATCCTCAATTAGGTTATTGCCAACCTCCTAAAGATTGTGGAGAAAAAGACTTTTACAATACTGGAATCATGAGAAAAATTGAACACTATAAAGAAATTGACTTGTATAAAATAAAATCTAATTGGTTCAGTAAAAATGAGTGGACAATAAAAATTTGATTAGGTTGGTTTGCTAATTCTTTTTATATAATCCATGTTGTCTTGTGCGGTGTGTACTGTACTTGACTCGACATGTATCAAAGAGTTGTTTTTAATCAGTACGACTGAACCATATTGCTCCATGTTTCTTTGTAATATCCAATCATCTCCATTCATAATTTCTCCAGTATAAGGAATAGAAACCGGAACCCAGTCTTTAGTTCTACCAAAAAGAAACCAGCCCTGCTTGATAGTTTTTGGATAATGTCTTAATTCGTGTTCTAAATTAGGCTTGAACGCTCCGACAGTTTGCAGTCTATCAAATGCCTTGTTTTTATGCCCATAAACATGTGTTGCTACTGTAGTGACATTTAAATGTGGGCTGGTGCTAAGAAACTTAACCAAACTGTCTAAAAGCTCTGGATGGAAGACGACATCATCGTTAAGCAAACAATAAAATTCAGTATTGCAATTTGATATTCCGTAGTTCCAAGCTGAGTTAACAAAAAGATTTGGCAAATCGTCAACAACACGCACCATGGGATATTTTTTAAATATATCAGTCATTTTGTCAGTATTAGCATTATTAATAATGATAACTTCGTAAACAAACTTTGTTTTTGTGCAAATGTTTTCAACCATTTTACATGTAATGTCTTCAAAAACAACTTGCAAAGTAGGAATTACAATTGTAACTTTATTTTTTATAAGTTCTTTTGAAGCAAATGGCCTTTCAAACAATTTTGTTTCTTCGGTTGGAATGAATTGATGTACTATTTGGTTATTTAAATCTGTTCTTGGTACACTTTGAGTTTGTTTTGATGTATTTTGCTGGTTAACAACTGTATTGTAAGTTAATGGTGTAGTAGGCTTGTTTTTATTTTTTTGTTGTTTAATTATATTTTCATGACTATTTTGACTACTATAATTTTTTTTGTTTATATTTATAGGCACAAATGATTTACTATTTGACATGTAAAAATTTTTATATTTT
>Ga0209500_10001640_pt1 | contig 16565 bp, 16 predicted proteins | sample S_140212_EF_Meta_FD_187323 | JGI IMG/M metagenome (GOLD analysis project Ga0209500, IMG submission 187323) | Freshwater microbial communities from Lake Simoncouche, Canada to study carbon cycling - S_140212_EF_MetaG (SPAdes) (version 2) | ecosystem: Environmental > Aquatic > Freshwater > Lake ... | reverse complement strand
ACTTGACAGTTGCGTTGTAGGTCATGATTTCGTTTGATTACCTTCATACTATAAGACCTCTCAACTGAAAAGTCAAGAGGCAGTGGACGGTTTTTAAAGTGTCTGTTTAGACTTCGTAATCTTCTTGATAATACCCGCTTACAACATTATCATCCCAAGCAGTCGGCAAATTATGCTCTCGTGCTTTCATGTGATTTACCTTAGAAACTGGAAGACCCTCCAAGTCTTCTTCGTGTAAAATTCCATCTAATTGACGGATTTCATTGAATGTGTGCGGGAATCTGAGTGCTCCACTGTGCATCCATTCGATATTCCTATGAGTTCTAGACATAATGTGTGCAAATAAACACATCTATAATTATATCACTTATCCAATTCCTTGGCAAGTTCCTTAGCCATCCTTAATGCATTTCTCCACATTAACCATTTTACAATTGGATTAGCAGGATTATAAAGCAACCACCACTTAGTCTTTTCATATTGGAATCTTACCAGTTTAGAGACTAAGGTGACAGCATATGCTACACTATCGTCCGTTGCTACAAGGTAGGCAACAAAGATGAAGATTCCAAACCAAAAGTAATATGCAGTCATTTACCAAACTCGTATTGCACTATTTAATCAAGTTTACAGGAATGCTTCCAAGGATGATGTGCTTGATTTTACTTTTTTTGGTTTGGATGCTTTAATTTGTTTTTGAATGTAAGATTTAGCAGTCGCAAGAGTTCCAGCAACATGAATTTGCTCTCCGTTGTGAATAATCATAAACTGTTTACCAAATGGAACTGCTGCCCACATTTCATCTTTGGTTACATAACCCGCTGGATCTGATGGTTTTGGATTCAGTAATCCATAATTTGGAATATTCATAGAAAAGTTCTGGTTGCAGTAATGATTCTAGCATTTAGATGCTGTGCTATGGCAACTTCCTGTGCTTCTTGAAGATTATTAGCATAACATTCAAACCACCATGTTTTTCCACCAACATACAGTTGAACCTTGTACTTCATGAATCTCCTTTGTGGATAGTAGTATTATAGGGCATAATCGGAAAAAATCCGACTATGGTGTGCCAGTTTAGCGATTGATCGTGCTGAAGGCAACCTCACCTTGGTTGAAGATGATGTCTACGACGTTCTGGACCTTCTGTGCGGTCCCCGTGGATGCCTTGTCGAAGGTCGGGCAGATGACCAGTCCATAGGATTTGGTGTAGGAGTCCAGAGCGCCTGCCACAAGGGCACCAGAGCGGATTCCAGCAGCGTCTTGGGGATGCAGACGCAGGGTACGACCAACGGTCTGACCGATGCCTACGATGTCCATAGAGCGCATGAAGACGACTGCTTCCAGAGCAGAAATGTTGATGCCCTCAGCAAGAATAGAGTGATGAAGAACCACAAACTTCTTGTCCACATCCTTGCCCCAATCGTTGAGAGTATCGAAGAACACCTCACGGTTGACCTTCTCACCGTCAATAAATGCACCATGCTTAGACGTAATGTGCATCACAGAATAACCTTCTTCTGCCAGTTGTTCGGCAAAGTCAGTCTCAGAAAGAAGACCGATGATGTGCTTGGTTGCCTTGGCACAAATCAGAATCTTGTCTACAGGATTGTCCTGAATCGTCTGAAGCAGATACTCACAATCACGTTGAGCAATATCCTCACCCTTGACAGAGAGACGCATTTGTGATGCAATCACCTTGGGAGGAATGATATAACCATTCTGCACCAATTGGGGAGCAGGAACTTTAGCGATGATATTACCGTAGACCTCAGTATCATTCATACCTGCTTTGCCGATTACATTACTGTATTTTGGGGTTGCAGTAAAGAAATAGCAACGCTCTGCCTCTGCAGAAAAATACTCTACAGCAGGAAAGAAGTGACGTTGAATAGAGTTATGTGCTTCATCAAAGTAAATCGTATCTACCTTAATCTCTGCACGTTGTAGTTGCTGCAGAGAGTTATAGGTGGTGAAGATCAGTTGATTCTTATAAGCACGACGAGACCAGTTATGAATCTCGGCAGGTTTAGTTGTGCTGAAGTGATGTGTCTCACCACTATGAACATGCAGAACAGCAGCATTCGTGATAAACTCAAGATACTCAGAAGACAGTTGCTCTGCCAACAGAATACGAGGAGAGACCACTACAATTGTCTTAGGAGCATCAGATTGAAACTGATTGATAGCATCAAAGATACCTACGTTGGTCTTACCACCACCCGTAGGAAACACACAGATGCCCTTAGGATGCTGTTGCAGAGCATTCAGAGCATCTTGCTGGTGGGGACGAAGTTGAAACACGTTCCTTGTTGCGTATGGAACTATTATAGCAGAAAACCGCCCCTGATGCGACTCAGTGGACGGTTCTTAAAGTGTCTTTATTAAAAATAGTTAAAATTAATTACAACTCTTGTTTTTTCATCTGTGCAAGATGCACCCGTATGAGATAATCTAGAATTAAACATTACTAATCTATTTTCAACACTTTCAATTATACTACCATCTTCAAATTTTGTATATCCATTATTTGTATTAATGTATAAAATAGCAGTTGTTGGATGTTGATTTTCTTTAAGATTTGGAAAATCTACATGAAATCCGTGCTCAATATTTTTTTCAGTTTTTGTTAAAAGATTTGATTTAATTCTAAGAAGCGAAATTGGACTAAGCATTTCAAGAATTGGAGATATTACGTCAAAATAACTACTAAAATGGCATACATCATGGAAAAAGTTATGAGTAAATTGAAAATAATCATCATTATCTTCATCTTCATTAACAACTCTATTATTGTAATACCAAGGAAAAGTATCCGATAAAAGTAGATTCTGAATGATTTTAAAATCCTCTGCCGCTAAAAAATCATTAAATACATGTACGTTATTTTTCTTATCAGTCATTTTTGAAATAAAATTTTGAATTTCTAGTTAAAATTATTATAGCAGAAAACCGCCTTTGGTGCTACCCGGTAGACGGTTCTTAAAGTGTCCTAGGGTCTCGTCTTCAACCCTAACAAAGGTACTCTAGCAGTATTAGAGAGTTATGTCAAGTACTATGTTGTGGTTACAATACCTACCCATCCACGACCAGTTCCAAGATATAATTCCAATCTTCTGACTGTAGTATTATAGATTAATGCACCTTCTACAGTTGCAAGACCCACTCTTTCTGATGATGTAAGTTTTGGTGGAAGCATGAATGATCCAGAAATATCAATATTTTTTCCAGCATTAGAAAAATCTACTGCACAGTTTGGATCTGTTGTACCAATTCCAATTCCACCAATAATAGCAGATTCATCTAAAATATCTAATGCAGCATTTCCTCTATATGAATTTGTACCAATTCCCAATCTACTGGATACTATAACATCAAAAAATGTTGAAATTCCTGATGTTTGATTAATCGGGGGGATATTAAAACTTCCATTAACTACTAAATTACCAGTAACTGTCAAATTACCACTATTAGCAATTGTGGTATTACCATTTAATGTTGTAGTACCACTAACTGTTAAATTACTTCCGGCAGTTATACTACCAGTTGTTGCTGTTATGTTATTATTAACAGTTAAACTAGATCCACCGATAATATTTTGGTCAACATAAAGACTACTCGTAATACTTGCAACACCTACAACTTTTAATTTTTCTGTTGGATTGGTGACACCCAATCCCAAGTTTCCACCATATGTCAGAGTCATTAGTGGTGTATTGGGTACTGTCTGCCCATAGAACCAATAGAATGATCCTGTGTTTATACCAGTAGATCCAAGTTGCAAGTAACTATTGATATTTCCAGTATCATAATTAACAATATCTAATGATTTTGTGCTACTATATCTTTGAAGACCAGAAGTATTTCCAAATCTTAGAGCACCATTACTTCCTGCGAGTGTTGTGCTTCTACCTACAGCAACGATTGCCTCTGCACTATCACTTGTAATCTGTAATTTAGATGTTGAAGTTCTTCTGACGTGAATATCACTTTCTGGAGAATTAGTTCCTACTCCAATCGATTCTGCATAAAGTCTTGTGGATACTGTTGAGACTCCTACTGATGAAATTCCACTTATAATATTTGTTGCGTTTATAGATGAAGCGGTTGCAACTCCACTTAAATTAGCATTCGATGCTGATATATTGCCACTTAGAGTTATATTTGACGCAGTTACATTACTTACAGTAATATTGGGAGATCCAGTAAGACTTGAAGCTGTTGATGCTGTTCCAGTTAAACTTCCGCTAAATGTGGTTGCAGTGACTGCAGAAACACTAATACTAGATGGAAGTCTAGAATTGGATAATGTTCCTGATGAAATATTACTCGCGCTTAATGCTGTTAAAGACGCCCCATCACCACTAAAAGATGCTGCTGTGATGATTCCAGTTGCTTTAATATTACCTGTTGCATTAAAACCTACGCCAGATTGTGAATTTGGATTTCCACCAACTTGAAATGTATATCTGGGATCGTTTGTGGAAACTCCAACATATCCTGTTCCAGAGTTATAAATGCTAGTAAATCCAAGACCTACATCAACACTAACCCACTGTGAAGTTGGAATATTACTTAATTTTGATCCATCACCATAATAAGTAACAATTCCAGAAATTGCTGTTACAATTCCAGCTCTTAATGTTGTAATAGTTCCGACACCATTTACACTCAGATTTTGTGCAAAAATGCTTGTTGTAGTGACAAATCCAGATATTCTTGCATTTCCACGAACATCAAGAATTTCGGTGGGAACAGATGTACCAATTCCAACCAAACCATTAGCATTTACAAAGAAACGGTCATTATCAACCTGAACACCATTTCTAAGATTAAATGACTTATTATAATTTGCCATCTTCTGAGTACATTTTTAGTTATTTATTAAAAGTAATTAATATTTAAGACAACTCTTCTTGTTTCATCGGTGCATGTAGTTCCAGTATGTTCAAGATCTCCAGAAAATAATAAAGCACGATTCTCTATAGATTCAACTTTTGTACCATCTCTAAACAAAGTATATCCATTACAAGTATTCATGTACATAATCAAAACTTTATGTTCTATTGGTTGATCATTTTCATCTACTGCGTCATGATGAAATTCTTTTGTGATTATTTGGGAATTTTTTAAATCCATATTTAATTTAATTCTAAAAATATATGAAGGATTTAAAAACTTAATTAAATATTCTAGGGAGCTCCATAGGGCAGAACGAGGAGCATCTTCTTGACAGATAATATGCCCCATTTGAGGAATTCCATCACCATCGTCAACGCTTTGAGGAAAAAAATACCAAGGTAAAAATTCTGATAGAATATCTTCCTGAAGACTTTTGAATTCATCTTTTGGTAGGTAGTTATCGATGACTTTCATTTTTAATTCGCGAATTCATTACATTTTACAGATATTATATCATATTATTTTGGAGTTGTATTATAAACAGTATTTCCTACTGAAATTCCAATACCAACATTATTATATGTTACTCCAGTTCCATCATTTGAAATAATAATAGCATATCCTGCAGAACCTCCTGTTGCTCTTTCATCTCCACTTTTACTTCCTGCAACACCATTACCTCCATCACCACCATAATTACCAGTTGCAGAGCATCCATCAGCAGAATAAGTCACATTAGTTCCACCAATACCAGCACTTGCAGAAGATCCATCATTACCCGCATTTGCATAATAAACTGATCCATTCCTACCACCACTATTCCAATCGTCAAATTTTCCAAAACCATTACCCCATGTTGATGTTCCGGAAGGACCTCCTGTGCCACCAGGAAGTCCTCTTCCACCGCCACCACCAGATCCAGGCGCAGAAGCATAATAGTACCTATTTTTATTATTTCCCCATCCAGTATGGACTTCATGATCATCATAAGCCCCACTGCCGCCACCGCCTCCGCCGCCGCCGGCAACGATTTTACCACGGTTTATTATAATAATCGGAGTATGTTGAATACCTAATGCACTACTACCATTTAATCCGTTCGATCCACCACCTACACCCTTTCCACTTGTATCTCCGCCTTTACCACCATTTCCACCAGCACCACATATATTACCACTTGTGCCAACATCAAGTCTTAAATCTGTTGTAGCACTCCATGTTCCAGTCAAAAGTGAGCAATAGGTTGTGCTGATTTCCGATGCTGCCTGATCAGACCCAATATCTCCATTAGTATGAATCCAGACTCTCATATTATCTGGGGCTTCAGTTTTTAATGCAAATCCAAGAATAGTTGTATTACTCCCAGCATTATATTTTCCTCTTGCTGTAGAATAATCTTTTCTTGTTGCATATCCAGTTGCTACAGTATAATCAACAACTACATTTAATTTTTTGCCATAAAAATCACTAAATTTTATAGTTCCTTCTCGGGGCATTAATGGAGTGATAATTCCAACACTATTAACTTCATTATCTAATGCAAGTTTTTCTAATCCAGAAACTGTTATACCACCATTTAATCTATAAGCACCAAGATTTTTTCCTGGAGGAAGACCAAATTCTTTTACAATATCTTCCCCAAACGAAAGTGAAGATCCAGAAGGCTTGACAGTCATTTAGTTTCCTCCTTTGAGTTCGTTAATCTCTGCTTTAAGTTCTTTAATTGCTTCAATCAATAGTGGAACAATTTTAGTATAAGAAACTGAAAGATGCCCATCTTCTCTTTCAATCACTGCTTCGGGAAGAACTTCTTGAACTTCTTGAGCAATTACCCCAGCATCTTTGCCAAATTGTGGAGATTTATCATTCCAATCAAATGTATTACCACTAAGTTTTAATACTTTATTCAATGAATCCGGAATTGGAACAATATTATCTTTCCAATTTCTATCTGATGGTACATAGAATGCTGTGATGTCTCCAGTTACGTTTAAAGCACCATTAATTGTAACATCATCATTCAGAGTAATTGTAGTTCCACTGGCATTAATAGTTCCATTAATGTTTAGAGTTCCACCTATTGTGGTATTTCCAGTAACATTCAGAGTAGAGCTCAATGTAGTAGCATTAGTTACGTTTAAAGTTCCACCAAAACTAGTATTACTAGTTACGTTTAAAGTTCCACCAACACTAGTATTACTAGTTACGTTTAAAGTTCCACCAACACTAGTATTGCTAGTTACATTTAAAGTAGAAGAAAGTGTAGTAGCACCAGTTACATTTAAAGTAGAAGAAAGTGTAGTAGCACCAGTTACATTTAAAGTAGAAGAAAGTGTAGTAGCACCAGTTACATTTAGAGCTCCAGCAATATTAGTATTTCCACCAATATTGACATTCTTAGCAATTCCAACACCACCATTAATAATTAATGCTCCAGTAGTTGTACTCGTTGATTGAGTTGCAAGCAAATCAGAAATTTTTACAATTGAACTAAATGTTGCTTTGTCTTTTGCTCTGATTTGTTTGTTGAATGTGACTGGACCATCAAATTGAGATAGAACAGTACCAGAAGATCCACCTTCAACAAGAAGTCTTTCTTTAATAGTAACTTCATCAAAGACAACACTCAATTTTGATGGATCTTGCCCAGTAACAGTTGGTTGTGGAATATCATAAGAAATAGTTTCACCACTTGATGCTGACGTTTTAGTATTTCCATTAAAGACATCACCATTATTATTCATACCAGTATAGATGACTGCACCACAAGATCTTTCTTGTGCCTGAGAAAGAAAATCTTCTTTATCATTATTAGTTCTAACCTGAACTTGTGGTAGACCTGTAGAATAGTTTCCTGGACCATATCCAAGATATTCAAAGGTATGACCAGATGCTCTGAGAATAGAAGGTCTTCTAAATTCAATTGCAATTGGATTAATCTTACGAATCAGAGAAGTTGCATCATGAGGTTCTTGGCGAGTTCCAAGAGCACCACGAATTACAGTAAATGAAGATTGACTTCCAGTACTGATAACTCGCATAATCTCATTGTCAACTTGAATATAAGATCCAAGTGATAATCTATTTGCCGTACCAATACCAGTACTGGTGATTGTTAACGATGTTTCTGAAGTAATTGCAGAGCTAAGAGTAAATCTATCATTATCATATAACGTGATAGTTCTAGCACCAAGATTTTCTGCAGTATTATCAGAAACTCCCTCATTCGAAGAAAGACCATGCTTTAAAATATATCCACTATTTACTGATAGAGATTTGTTTGTAACCGCAGTAAATGTTGTGACACTAGTTCTATCCTGAACTACATAATCTCCTACATTATTATTGCTGGAATCAATAACTCTAAATTTATTTCCTGAGACTAATCCATGGGAAGATGCACAAGTAAATGTTACAGTTCCAGAGGAGTAAGATGTATTTGAAATTTGAATAGAAGGTCCAACTACAAGTGCATATTGTTTAGATGTAACTGTTGGATCTCCAGAGGTTTTGGCAATTCCAATTTGATATGATGAGGAAACGGATGTAATGCGATAATATCCATCGGATGTTGTGCCAGCACCGGTAAATTGAACAACATCTCCGATATTGGGATTAATTCCTGATGTGGATAATGTAAGTCTTCCATTACTTCCAGATCCAATTGCTGCAATATCGAAGTATAATACATTTCCATTCGAATAACCAGATCCTGGTGCAGTAATATCTACTGAAGATAATGCTCCACCACTCACTGAAACTTTTGCAGTTGCACCATTCCAATTTGTAAGACCTACATTGCTAAAAAGTTTTACATTATAATAAGTTCCACTAGTATAACCATTACCAGTTGCTAATGGGAAACTTCCAGCAGTTGTATTGCTATAAGTTACAATTCCAGATAATCCGTGTGGTCTTGCAAAATCAATCGTTGCACTACTTGTTGATGAAGATACTGAAGAAATTGTTAGCCCAACACCAACACTTGTAAGTAACAAGTCAGCAGATTCTCTAGTAACACTATTTCTTAGGTCATTTGTAATTACATCTCCAATTGGAGCACGTTTTGCATATGTTTTTGCTGAAGGAGGATTTGCTTCAGAATTATCTCTATCGAATTGTGGATAAAGATCTTTTGGAAGTTGACTATATTTTAAATTGGTAAATTCTGTTGGTACTGTATTATTGGCGTTTAGGACATATAGATGATAGATGCCGTCTCTAATATCTTGGACATAATCAGAAATTACTTCGTTTCTATAAACATAAAGATTTGATTTCCAATCATTTCTTTCGAATCTGGGTAAAGAACTAGTTCTTATATTTACATTATTGGTAAACGTTGCTGGATTATGAGCAACATTGTAAATATCAGTTCTCAAATACCCAAATGTTACATCATCGGGAACAGTAGTAACAATAAAAGTTCCATTATACCCAACATTATCTTCTCCACTAGTGTTTACATTATCAGTTACATTTTTAATCGTAACAGTTTCCCCAATCTGTATATTATGAGGAAGTTCGGAAACAACAATAGCCGTATCACCACTTAAAGTACATGATTTAATAAATCTTGGATTTTTATTGTATGCATAGTCAGTACTTGCAATACTTGTTCTTGTAAAATCTGCAGTATTTCTTGCGCCAGTAGAGCTGGATTCTTGAATAATAAATCCAGTTTGAGGATCTTTAGCATTTACAAGCTCTCTTGGAATTACAACTCTAACTTTATAGAGCTTTTCGTCCAAACTTCTTGTATCAGGAATTCTCTTTACATAAGCAAGATCTGTCGTTTCTGACAGCCCACCCACCCCAAGAGTATTCAGAGCACTATAAATTTCACTATTTGCATTGGTATGAATATACCAATTGGAATTTACTGCGTCATATTGTACCGGAGATCCAATATCTCCAGATTCTTTATCAGAAACTCTACTAATAATATGTAAGTTGCTTCCACCATAAACTGTAACTTCATTTCCACCAATAGCGTTGCTATATGAAGTTGCTAATTTAATTTGAGTAGAACTTGTTTTGATTACAAAATAAACAAGATGCTCAGTGATATTTTCTGGCAAATCGCCATCATCACTAACGATAATAACTCTTTCACCACTTTGTAAATCATGTGCCCCAATTGTAAATACATTATTAGTTGGTCCAGATGTTACATTATAATATTTCTGACCACTGATTGTACCAAAAGCACCAATTTGAGTAGAAGTAATTACATTATTGCACATGTAAATATTGGCAGAATATGTAACTCCTGCCCCAACAATATAAAGTTTATCATTAGCGCGAGCACCAATACGATATCCTTGTGTTTGTGATGATGGGAAATTATCTTTGGAATCAAATCCATAAAGATAAAGATGACTAGAAATTCCAACATCTATTGTTTTTTGAACATCTAATGATAACCAATCAACTTTATCCTCAAAATTTGTATCAATTGCTCTTGGTGGAATAATAGATGTAATAAAGGCATTATTATCTTTAGCAAATGCTTCCTTTTTAAATCCACTCGAATTTAATGATATTTGCCCAAAGTTGGAGTTGGAGTTTGTAATTGATGCATCTCCACCAGTTTCTGCATCAAAATGCTTGTTGAAACCAATTGCGAAAACAGAAACGATCTGAATAAATGCATCATTAGTAATCTTAATGTGACTTGATTCCCAATCTTTCCTATAAATTGCGCGTGGATCTAAGTGATAAACCTTAGTAGAATCTGTTTGAGATGCTCCATCTATAAGACTAGACCCATAAACTGCACTATAATTGACTGTTTGATAACTTCTTGATTCTTGATTATATTTTGCAAATGCACGGTCATCTTTTTGTAGAGAAACTGCAGTAAATTGTGCAACAACGGTGCTTCTAAAACCTGATGCTTTGCTACCATCAGCATGAAGACCATTCATACCATAAACAGAACGTAATGAGATGTTGAAGATATATGGTGATGCACCAGATACAGTATCAGTCTCAATCGTTACAGTTGCTGCAGCAGCACTTGGACTTGCATTTAAAGTTGGATAGGACTCGAATCCAGGAATTATATAAGTAAATTGATAATCATCAATAATATTTTGAACTTTTGTAGAAATATTATAGGGAGCAACAATACCATTTCCACCCACTCCTTTAATTTTAATTGGAGTTCCAGAGTTAAGTCCATGAGCAGTATTTGTCGTAACAGTAACGATGGAAGTAGGAACTAAACCATTTCCAGAAATAATATTAGAAATATCAATTGGATCTGGCGTAAATGCTCCAACAATTTCCCATTCTGAACGACGCATTGCAAATCCTAATGGATCTACTGGGAATTTTTGATCAATATTTCTGATAGCATTGAAGGCATTTGAAACCTTATTATAATACATCTCAAGATCTGTCAGACCATAAGAACCAATCTTGTTGACGCCATCACAAAACTCAAAGCAGGTAAGTTTATGGTGTGAGAATAATGGAGCTGATTGATATGTTGTACCAAAATTATCTGGATTTGTATAGACTAATCCACTCTCTTCTCCATCAAATAAAGAAAATTGCCAGAAATAACAAGCACCAGTAACTCTAAAAATTGCAGATTTTGGAACTGCAGAATCAGTTGGATTTGGAACATACTTCGGACGAATCTTAGTCTTTCTTAAGTCAAGACCAACGACTGAAGTTCCTCTAGGTACAATAACACCACCATAATAACTATTAAACTTATAGAGAATATTATCGCCTTGTGTTAAATCAAAAATAGAATCGACACCAAGATTTAATAGACCAGAAGCTAAACTTCCAACTCCACCTGCTCTAGTTACTGCATAAGCAGCCCCACCATTATCATAAATTGCATAACCAGGTCTATTATCAATTAAGTGTTCTCCTGGAAATAAAAGAATTGTTGTTTTTTCGGTAATATCGTTATTATTTCCCTTTACATATGAAAATCTTGCTGCTTCTAAGAGTGCTCTTTGAACCGTTTTAAATGGTTGGGCAAGAGAATTTCCTTGATTATTGATATTATCGGTTGCATCAAGGTCGCTTGGATTAACATAAAGAATACGACCTTCTGTATTCTTTAGAAAATTATCTAATTTATTAAGAGGCATCGGACTATATCAACCAAAATATTTCTATGATATATTTAGCTGCTCAAATCTTCCTCATCAAACTCCATAATCTCTTCTGGTAGGTCTTGTGGATTCTCTAAATCCATCTCAAATAATAGTGGATGTGCCTCTTCGTCTATTAGGTAGAAGGAGTTCTTAAATAAATCTTCTGGTTCAAAAGACCTTTGCTTATCTGCTAATCTACAGAGGTCTTTATCGTACAAATGACCGTCTGGTAGTTCATCAAATGTAAATGGAACTTGATTTATGAAATACATTTTGACTATCATACTACCTTCATTATACCAGCAGTAGGATTGACTGATTTGATAAGACATTTAAGTATTTCAATATCTTATATTTATTTTTACTAAATCAGGAATAATATTTGTTTATGTATTTTAGTATGGCAGTTTGGACAAACAACTATACACTTGTCAATTTCTTCTTGCAATCTTTTTCTAGAATTGCCAAGTAAATGGGATACTCGTGCTTCAGGTCTCCCATCAATATGATGAAATTCCATTATTTCTTGTGGATGTATTTCTTGACAACAATGACAAGGAACAGACCTTTTTTCTATTAAAAATTTTTTATTTTCATCTGTTCTTTTTTCTTTTAATATTTTTTGCCTTTCTTTATATTCTACAGATTGATTTTTGTACCATTCATTTTGATATTTTCTTTGATACTCGTTAGAATTTTTAGGCATATCCTTAAAATAAATATTTATATATTTTAAGATTTATAGGAGCAGGGAGGGTCGAACTCCCACGGTCTAACGACCAACAGATTTTAAGTCTGGTGCGGCTACCTGTTACGCCATGCTCCCGATAAGACTATTATAGCATAATAGTCAAGTGCCCCTTGCGTGGATCGAACACGCCTATGTCGTCTTATGAGGACGCTCCTATCACCAGATGGGTAAAAGGGCATTCGCTATTCGGAAATAGCAAATACGAGTGCCTGGATTCGAACCAGGTCAAAGCCGCTAATCTGGCGGAAAGAGTTTATAAGACTCCTCTGACTACCAAGTCTCACTCGCAAGAATTCAACAACCTTCTTCGTGATCCGTGTGTATTCGGATAAGGTCGTCGTGTTCTTCTATACCATCCACTATAAGGTCATAATCCTCAGCAGGCATTATGACTACTTCCTTTCCTTCACTGGTGATGATAAAAGACTCTCCACCTTCTACACGCTCTAGAAGGTTGTCAAAGTCTGATTGAAATTCTTCTACTGTAAACTTTTCCATTCGTCAAAGAGGATTAGTATATGCAAGGCAATCTTCACTTACCTGACTGCGAACAACTTCCAGTACATTCATAAACTGGTCGATGGATTCACATTCCACAAGTTTCTCTCCACCTTCACTTGAATAAAGATAGAATTTTTTTGCCAGAGTATCCACGACACAGCGGGACAGAAACTCTTCGGTGTTGGCAGGCATGTGGTCTTGTGTTGATTACCTAGGTATTATAGGGCATCTGACGCCTGCTGTCAAGGGGTCTCTGATGCAGGTTCTTCAGTTGTTGTTGTAGGTTCTTCAGTTGTTGTAGGTTCTTCAGTTGTTGTAGGTTCTTCAGTTGTTGTAGGTTCTTCAGTTGTTGTTGTAGGTTCTTCAGTTGTTGTTGTAGGTTCTTCAGTTGTTGTTGTAGGTTCTTCAGTTGTTGCTGTTGGTTCTTCAGGAGTTTCTTCTGGAAAATTTGTTGAAATAATTTCAACATTACTTTCAATTACTTCCGGAGTTTCTAAAATTTCCCATGGCAATTGTATTACATTTGTTACATAAATTTTTCTATCTAATAATTGAGTCTTTAATTCATTCTCAATATCAGACTGAGATTTAATCCAAGATACCACAGTATCAAAAGTTAAATTTTCAAAAGGAATTAATTCATTAAAATTCAAGTCTGAAACATCAAAAACAGTTTCGCCATACCCATACTGAGAATAAGTTTCTCCCGATATTTCCAATTTTACCACCAGATTCCATTTAATTTTTCTAACAAAATTAGAAAAATTATTTAATGACTCCGACAGTACATGTAAAGACTCAATATTCCATTCATATATAATGTCTTTTTCAAAATTAGAATTTTCTAAAATATAAGAAGTCATTAGTTTATTTCCATATTCTGCTATTTATTAATTTTGTGGTCCACTGATAGTTCCAGAATTTGTTAATAAAGAAACGTTATTTATTCCAGTTATAGAATAACCTGAAGACCCACCAGGACTTCCTGCAGTAGATGATCCACTTTGTCCAGCAGATCCAGGATTTCCATAAGTTCCCCCATCACCAGCAAATACTGCATTCGGTGGCGCGACGTTCCCCGTATCAACCGACAAATCACCACAATATCCAACGAATGAAGCTTCATCTATTGCTTGATCACCCACAAATATACTAGCGTCTCTGGATATACTGACGTTACTACCGGAAGCATTAACAGATATTCCTCTTTCCTTTGCTCCCGGTCCTATAATAGATATAGATATATTGCCGCCATCTACGCCAAAACTGGCAGTTGCCCCAGAAGCCATATACCAAGTTCCAGATATAGTGCCACCAGAAGCATTACATGAACTATTAGATCCCTTGGATAGGTATGCCGTCACAAATATGCTACTGCCGGAAACATTAAAGCCTGCCGAAGCACCTGATGCCAATCTATAGTTGGCATTTATACCACTAGTACTATTACATTGACTATTAGATCCAGATGTAAGATTTGCTGTAAGATTTATTCCACTGTCACTTTGAAATTGTCCCTTTATAGATTGAGTGTCTCTAAGTCCTTTTGTATTATTTTGTAAATATCCCTGCCCATATCCACCAAAACCACCCGAACCAGTAGTAACATCAATACGATAATAAGTTTGTCTAGAACTGGATGAGTTTCTGGCAATACTATAATTAGATTGTGGATTTGTTCCACCAAACCCGCCACCGCCGCCACCAGCGAGGATCGAACCTGTACTCATATTTTGAATGTTAATCTTTGGTGTAGTAGCATAATCTGAGACTACACGTATTGCATTTCCACCCTTTCCACCGAAATTTTGAGATCTTGTTTCACCATACTGTAGAGGATATCCTCCTGGCATACCAGGAACACCTTGAATAGAACCCCTGTTTTCTATTGTCAATTTTCCATTACGGGAATTACTATCGACCGTCAAAGCAGCACCATCATAATATCCACTTACATAAGAGTCGCTTCCTATAACTGCCCCCTCACTAATAATTAATCGTTTGGGGCGAGCTTCATACCAATATTTTTGGAATAGTGGAGAAACTTGGACATTCTTCCCACTTCCAATTATGACAACAATTTCTCCATTTGTACAGAAAAAATCGGCAAAACTTATTTGACCACTTGTAGGAATATTAGCATTTTCAGGTTTATCTACCACCCATGCTGTTCCAGGTCCACGATAATATTCATTAATTTTAATCTCATAGTCACCACCAAATTCATTTTGAATATCTAAAAGACTGATTGGAGCAGGTCCAGGACAAGGTAAAGTCATCTATTATTTCTCCAAATCTTCAATTCTTTTTTGTAGATTTATAATAGTTTCTTGCTGTTCTTTAATCGCTTCAATTAGAAGAGGAAGAAGTTTATCATACTGGACAGTTTTATAATTCTCACCACTCTTTGAGTATTCATTTCCATCTTCATCTTGTGCAATATCAAATGGAGCAGGAACTACAATTTGTGGCAATACTTTTTCTACTTCTTGAGCAATTACTCCAACTTGTTCTTTCTTATCAGCATAACCATACTGTTCTGCAGTCTTATTACTATTAAAAGTAACTCCTCTTAAAGTAAGGAGTTTTGATAATGCACTTGGAATTGGTTTTATATTTTCTTTCAGTCTTTCATCAGAGTAATATGCCGTGATGTTATTGGTTGCACGAATTTCGCCAGTAGTTGATGATGGAGCAGTTCCTACACCAAAAGAAGTAACTTGTATTCCGTTGTTCTGTATACTGCCAATCTCGGTGCTAGAGCTGTTAAGAAAAGAAGTTAGTCTAAGTTTACTGGTTATTAAAATATTTGAACTGGGATTATATTTGAAATCACTATCAGTCAAAATTGTTTGGCTGCCAGTTCCAGATACAAAAGTTACCAAACAATCCGATGTTTCTGTTGCACTATTAACTGTTGTTGTAGCCGAATTTGTGCTTGGAGTTATCCATATAGGTTTACTAGATGAATTGAGCGATAATACTTGCCCTGGCCCTCCAACCGATGTATATGAGGTTTTACCTACATCGTTTTGATATGGAATTACTCCAGCACTTCCACCTGCAAGATTAGTTGCTGAATTGGAACTAGTATTTGATGGTGAAGTCCATTCAGGTCGACTAAGACTTGTATTATATGTTAATATTGAACCATTTGTTCCAGTAGCTGCTAAAAATGTAGTTTGACTACTAGAAGTTTGATATGGAATAGACCCGCCAGAACCACCTTTAATGTTAGTTGATATACCAGCATTATCGGCATAGTCAGTAAATTTAATTCCAGTAAG
>Ga0209500_10001639_pt1 | contig 16575 bp, 22 predicted proteins | sample S_140212_EF_Meta_FD_187323 | JGI IMG/M metagenome (GOLD analysis project Ga0209500, IMG submission 187323) | Freshwater microbial communities from Lake Simoncouche, Canada to study carbon cycling - S_140212_EF_MetaG (SPAdes) (version 2) | ecosystem: Environmental > Aquatic > Freshwater > Lake ... | reverse complement strand
ATCGTCAAGTACGTATGCTCCTGGAGATTTCTTCCGTCATAAGGTACTCGGACTTAACATTCCAAATAGTACATTTGTTACTACTGTAGACAACAACGGAATAACATTAGGTATTGGTGATGCAAATAACAATAACGTACCAACTACTGATTATATTCCTCCAGGAACTGTAATTACATTTGTGCCGATATATCAAGCGGCTACTATGAAGTATGTTGATAGCAAGAACGAGTTAGTAACATTAAAAGATGTTGAATTAACTGGCCCTGCTGATAAAGATTTATTGATGTTCAGTAATGTTCTTGTTACCGTAAACACACAAACTAGTGCTCCTGTTTATGTAGCTACAAGACAAGCAATCAACGTTGCCAATGATACGGCTGATATTGCAAACACTCCAACTACAATAAGTGGTGGTAGTGACATAGCAATCAGTCGAACAGGTAACTCTGTAAACTTTAAATTACGTGGTGGATTTGCTAACGGTGCAACTAATCCAATTACAGACTACCATATCAATAGTTGGGCGCAGATTCAACAGTCTAAACTGTTAATGAGTACTGCTACAACTACTGCAACTGCATGGGTTGGAACACAAAGTCAAATTCAAGCTCGTTTAGGTCTAGCAAGTTTTGACAGTCGTATGTTTACTGCTACCAGCGGTTGGGTAACACTAGTTGACTCAACTGGCACAACCAGCGGTGTGCAAACAACTAAACAAGCATGGGTTCCTGCTCCGGGCGGTTTATTAGGTGCTACTGCAACCGGTGCGGCTACTGCGGCAACTTATGTAAGTTCTAGTTCAATTAAGACATGGTTAGGCAACGAAGGCACGGCATGGATATTTGCTAGTGACCTAACACCTAACGGTGACGGAGTACAAAGTTTAGGTACTGGTGCAAAGCGTTGGAAGAATTTATTCTTATCAAGCACAGCAACCATTAATGGTGGCCTAGTTCTTAATACACTTGCCAAGATTAGCACAGACCAAACTGTTGCTGACGTCTTTACAAGTACTGTAACAACATTAAACATTGGTAATACAAATGTAACGACACTCAACCTAGCCAACAATGGTGGCACAACAGTTAACATTGCAACTGCTAGTGGTGCGACAATTAACATCGGCGGTGCTAGTGGTACAATGACCGTAGGTAATCCAACATTAACAATGACTGGCGGCACAACATTCAATATGAATGGTGCTAGTCCGAGCATTGTTACAAGCAATGCAGGTACAGCAAGTGTATTCAATACCAATGCGTTGACTGGTAATTTGTTTGGTGCGGCAACAACTATAACTATTGGTACTACAAGTGGTACGTTAAACTTACGTAATGCTACAATTACTGCGGCCAATGCCACAACATTCAATATGAATGGTGCCAGCCCAAGTATTGTTACAAGCGATGCAGGTACAGCAAGTGTATTCAATACCAATGCGTTGACTGGTAATTTGTTTGGTGCGGCAACTACAATTAGTATTGGTGCGGCAAGTGGAACCTTAACCGTAAACAACACAACATTGGCAGCTAAAAATATCAATGACAACGGCAGCAGAGTTATTACAACTGCTACCATAACAGCTGGTACTGGTATATCAGGCGGTGGAACTATTAACGGTCCTAGAGGAAGTGTCACAATTACCAACAATGGTGTTGTTGGATTAAGTGCGGGTACTGCTATTGCTGTTAGCGGAACTGCTGGTGGAACATTTACTATTGGTAACATGGGTGTTCAAACACTTACTGGTGGTACAGGTGTTACTGTTTCTAGCTCAACTGGTACTCCAACCGTAAGTATTGGACAAGCTGTTGCTACAACAAGCGATGTAGAGTTTAACAAGGTATCAACCAAATATCTAACTGCGGTTGATGCAGGTAGTGGTTGGGCATTGGTACAAGGTACATGGCATTTAGATACTGGTGCTACATTCCAAGCAACATTCGCTGACTTAGCTGAGTGGTACTCCGCTGATGCAGACTACGAACCAGGAACAGTTTTAGTGTTTGCCGGCAACGCTGAAGTAACTATTGCAACAATTAATAGTGATTCAAGAGTAGCAGGTGTAGTAACAACGAATCCTGCGTACATAATGAACGCCGGTTTAGAAGGTACTAAAGCGTGTATTGCACTACAAGGTCGTATTCCTGTAAAAGTAATTGGAACAGTACGTAAAGGAGATATGCTTACAACTTCAAACACTCCAGGTTATGCTATTAAAGCAATGAATCCAACAGTAGGTACTATTATTGGTAAAGCATTGGAGAACAAGGATGGCCCGGGAATGGGAGTAATCCAAGTAGCAATAGGAAGAATGTAATGAGTATTCCTGTATGGCATACTCCAGCAGGGTTTCTAGGAACCCTGACTGAGAGAAAAACAATCAGCAACTATGTAACTATAGAAAAAAGCATAGTTGCTACCGCTATTACTAATGCAGGCATTGGTTATTCACAAGGTATCACTTTAGAAGTTGGTGCTCCACAATCTGTTCTAGGCAATAATGTACAAGCATCAATAGCAGTAGGCGTTGACGTCGATACCGGTGCTATCGTAGATACCGTTATCAGTAATGCAGGATCGGGCTATGCTGTTCCTCCAGCAGTTACTATTGTTAAACCAGATCCAATTACAATTACTGCACTTGTAAAAGATACAGATCCATATGTAATCTTAGTTACAGCAACTAGCGGTATCTATCCAGGAATGGTAGTTACTGGAACTTTATTTGATTCGTATGTAACCAGCACTAATACTACTACTATAACCACTATCTACGGATTATCAACTGTTACTAGTTTATTGCAAGGTGTTGGTACATATTCTTTATCAGTAAGTTTAACATCGCCTGCAAATACAACCACGATACAAGCAACAACATATTTTAGTGACAACGGTACTGGCGGTGAAGTCAAAGTTACTGCATTATCTAATACCGCAAGTTACACTATAGTTTCTGGCGATTTGCACACAGGGCTTTATTTAAATTCTAGTACAGGACAAATTCTCGGAACACCAAGTTCGGTATCTCTTAATGAGAATTCAACGTTTGTAGTTCGTGCAGAAAATGCCAGTGGAGTTAATGATAGAACATTTTCTTATACAATAACAGGTCCAAGCGAACCAGTCTGGGTAACAGCAGAAGGTGACTTGCCTGTAGGTATGAATGGCGAGTATTTTACCATTAATAAGGAATGGGTTGATTATAGCTTAAGAGCTGATACTGATATTCTTCAACCTGGTAAGTCGTTAAACTATTACATAGCAGATCGAGATGGACAATTACCTCCCGGTCTTAGACTTACTAAAGAGGGAAGAATTTATGGGTACCTTGATGATGTATTAGGAGTTCCATCAGATGCAAAACCATTGGGCGGTTATGATTCCGATGTATATGATTCCAATGTTTATGAATCTGTTGTTTATGATGCAACAACCGCTACGTCAGATTCTTACATACACAAATACGACATTGATGCAATTACTAATGAAAAACCAATGCGTGTTCGAGTTAAAACTTCACACGATTTAACAGATGGCGATCAAATATTAATCGGAAGTATCAGCGGAAACTTAGGCCTTGTAATAAATGGTAATAATTATAGAGTTAAAGTCATAGACCAAAATACTTTTTATCTTTATGAAGTAAACGCAGATGCCGGTGATAAAACATTACTAATACCGATTGACGGGACCGATCCCGTATACTATCCGTACGACAGTGGCGGGTATGTGTATTGGGGCACGTTTAATCCTAATCAACCAAAAAGCGTTAAAAAAATATATCAGTTTTATGTTACGGCAACTGACGGCGTTGCGGCGTCAAGACGTAGATTTAGTATTGAAGTCATTGACCACGACAGTTTAAGAGTTGACACTTCATATATCAGCGTCGACTCCGCATTGTTTGATGTTAGTGCCAGTTATTTGCTTGCACCAATATGGCAAAGTAAAAACGGAAATAAATTACCTCGAGTAGGAAATCTTGGTTCTGTAAGAGCAGGAAAAAAATTAATCTTAGACACATACGAATACGATCCTTATCCACAACAGGGACCTATGTTTTATGATTGGAATACTACCGCGGTTAACCCAGATATTAAATTAATAACAGACGGCAACATTAATAATGCACGTTTGCAAACTACAAACTTGCAAGGTCAAAATACAATCTACTATAAAAATGCAGAGCTAACTCCTGTCAAAGGGATGAAAGTTTGTTTTGGCGATTACATTCCTAACACAGATAATACTGTGTATACAGTAGTTGGAGTAATTCCTTTAAGTGATACTAGCGGCATTTTAAATATTGATCAGCCCCTTGCCCAACAAGTTCCAGATTCACGAACATTCTATGTAGGTACTACCAGTGCTCGCCCACCAGGTATTAGTCTTGAACCAAATACAGGAAAGTTATACGGACAGTTAGCCAATCAACCAGTATACAGTCAGTCTTACAGATTTACTATTAAAATTGTTAAAATTGATCAGAGTTCAGGAAAACAAACGTTATTAGATGCTATCGGTTCAACTGATTCTAGAATTATTAATAAAGTATATTCAGTACTCGATAATGACTATACTCCATTAGATGATGCCTTATCAGGCGGTGGATTAACTCCGGCGATAGACTACGAAGGAGAGAAAGGGGACATTTGGCTAGTAAGTGAAACTCCAAGGCCAATTTCTAGCGCAGGAGAAGTTTACGAAGAATTACTTCCAAAAATGGATGGCACAGTACGAGCCTATGTGTTTACCGGCCAAGATAACCCAACTTGGGTTTACATAGGTGAAACAGTATCAAGCAGTCAGGTATTTTTACTAAATGTTCTAGGCAACGTTTCTAGCAGTATTAGTTTTGTTAGTAGCAGTTCTTTAGGAACACTTAGTTCTGGAGAAATTAGTGAGTTGTATGTTAAAGCTATCAACACTGGCACAACTTATACAGTCGAATACGAAATTATTCAAGGTGAACTACCTCCTGGATTAACGTTTAATAATGACGGAACTATACAAGGAAAGATTGCTAATTCTGGTCAAACATATTTTGATTTCTCAGAAAGTGTTATGACGTTTGATTCTAATAATACCACAGTTGATAAAAACTGGATCTTTACAGTTAGAGCTAGCGATTCATACAGATTAAGTGCTGTTGAAAAACAATTTTATATTACTGTATATCAAGAAACATCAGCAGAATTTACTAGGATATATGTCAAACCTTTCTTGTCAAAAGAAAAACGAAATAGTTATAAAGATTTTATTACCGATCCTGTTATATTTGATCCATTGTTACTTTATAGACCAGCTGATCCAGAATTTGGACTACAACAACAAATTAAGATGATTATCGAAACAGGAATAGAAAAAGCAAGTCTAGACGAATACGCTAGTGCTATGAATTCTTATTTTTATAAAAAACGTTTTAACTTTGGTGAAATTAAATCAATTAAAGCAGAAGATAAAGATGGTAATTATGTCTATGACCTAATATACGCCGATGTTGTTGACAATCAAATGAACGGTAATTTTGCGCCAAGCGATTCTGTTTCTGTTGTTAATATGCAAGGCAGATTAGAAACTATTACATTAGATAGTGGATCTACAATTACTCTTAATGAAAGATTACGCCCAAGATATATGACTACTTTACAAGAAGATACTGGAGTAGCTATAGGATTTATTAAAGCTGTACCTATTTGCTATACAATACCCGGCGGAAGTGTAAAAATTCTATCACGCATTAATAATGCATTGGCTACAGGACAATTTAATTTAAGAGATTATAACTTTGATACAGATCGAGTTATTGTCGAAACTACTACAGATACCGATCAAACAGGGTGGATTTTATATCCAACAACTAGACAATAAATATGATACCGAGGGTAAAATAAACATGACCAGCAACGTTACAAACTACAGTCAAAATATAGATACTGACTTTCCCGTAAAAGGACAGGATAACCCTAGCCAGGGATTTAGAGACAATTTTGCACAAATTCGACTTGCCCTCGATACTGCGGCTTCTGAAATATCGGTAGTGCAGACAAAATTTACTACTCCAACTTATATATTACCTCCCCCAACTAACGGGCTTATTGGTGGTGTTAAAGAAGGTGCAAATGTTACTATAGATAATGAAGGTGCTATTTCAGTTGCAACTCCTTATGTATTGCCGGCAGCAAGTGCTATACTACTTGGTGGTGTTAAGCAAGGTGATAATGTTGCTATTGATGTTAGCGGAGTTATTTCAGTTGCGGCACCATATGTGCTAGTAACCGCAACAACATCTGTACTCGGTGGTGTTAGGGCAGGAAATGGAATATCTATAACAAATTCTGGAACTATTAGCATTAACGGTGCTATTCCTATACCATATGCATTACCTAAAGCAAGTGTGTCAACAACAGGTACTGTAAAAATTGGTAGTAATATTAATGTCACGTTAGATGGAACCATTTCAGTTGCGGCTCCTTATACATTACCAATTGCAGATTCCTCAACATTAGGTGGCGTTAAACAAGGTTCTAATGTAACAATTGGAGGCGACGGAACAATTAGCGTTACAAATCCGTACGTTTTAACAACAGCTACTAGAGCAAGTCTAGGCGGTGTTAAAATTGGTACAAATATTAATGCCGCGCCAGACGGAACTGTTAGTGTTACTACAGGTGCTGGATATGTATTACCTATGTCATCTGCCACAACTTTAGGTGGTGTTAAAATCGGCGACAACATAGCAATCGATACATCAGGTGTTATTAGTGTTGCAACTCCTTATGTATTACCAACAGCGGCCACTACACAACTAGGTGGTGTTAAAATTGGTAATATTTTAACAATGGACGGCAGTGGTTTCTTAAATGTTTCAAATCCGTTTAGTTTGTACAGCTATACAACATCTACTTTAAAGACTATTGTATCAACTGCAACAGGTGCTATGGTATTTGTCAGTAATGCACCAGGTGGCGGACAACCATGTTATTTTGATGGTGGCACCAATACATGGTTCACTCTTAATAGAACTCGCGTTGTATAATGACCAATTTTACACAAGATAAATAACATTATGACATCCACAGTAACCGACATCAGTTCACTAATAGACAGCTCTTTTCCAGTTCCAGGCGCCGACAACGACACCCAGGGATTTCGCGACAATTTTGGTAACATCCAAACTGCGCTAGCTCGGGCCGCATATGAAATTACAGATTTACAAGTAATTAATTCTGCGTTGATTTCCTTAGCAAGTTCTGCTCCTGCTACCGCAAAAGGCAAGGACGGAGATATTGCCGGACAAATTTTTGCTACAACTAGCACACTTTATTTCTGTACTCAATCTTACGATATAACAAATACCACAACAAACATTTGGGCTAAGATTGTTTGCACACCTTGGTAATATATGTTTAATCCGCTACTTGAAGATCTAACTCAAATAAAAGATGCTGATCTTGAATCCAAGATGAGTGACCTTAATCGCAAATATAGCATCGCCCTAAGAATGGGCAACGGTGCAATAGCACAACAAATAGCAGTAGTCATCGAAGCAGTACGTGATGAAGGCATGCGCCGCCAGCACGAAGCAACCAAAAAGCTCCTAGCAAAACAAAGCAAAGATTTAGACGGATTAATCAACGTCGGTTGATCTTATTCAAACTATGTGTTATAATTAACACATGAAAGTCACGGACAAAAGTCAAATTGTATTATCAGAACAGGATATCCTAGAAGGATTATATTCTGGTAAAATCAGCGACTTATCTAATTTAAATATTGATGATGAAACTGTAGTAGAGCAATTTAACTTTGCCCGTAGACAAAATGCAGATCCGTTTCCAAATTTAACCCTGTTTAACGAAGTTATAGAAAGTTTAGGAGAATTTGATAAACGCAATCAAGAGCAATGGTTTATGCCCAAGGAATACGAAGATTTTCCAATGGTAGAGTTTTTGCTTGATAAAACCACAAATGAAGAAGAATATCAGCGGGTAGTAACAGAATTGGATTTGTACATCCAACATAATATGATGGCTCTGTTAAATTACCTTAAATACTTAGTTGACACTATGCGTTCTAACAATATTGTTTGGGGTGTAGGTAGGGGTAGTTCTGTAGCAAGTTATTGTTTATATTTGCTAGGAGTACACAAAGTCAACAGCATCAAGTATGAGTTAGACATACATGAGTTTTTAAAATAAGGAGAGCCAAAATGGCCGAACGTAAAGTATATAGAACAATGCAGGGAAAGACAATTGATATGGACGCACTAGGTGCCCGTAACGAAACTATGCCTGCTGTAGGCAACACACGAATGAACGCTCGCGGGGACGAATTAGGACCAGGCGGAGTTATTGTTCGTAAGCGCGAAGACATTGTTAACGATCACTATAATCAACAAAATCCAAAAACTGAAGGATAAGAATGAGTAAGATTAAAGGTAAGCTAAATCCATTGAAGGATAAAGTTTTTGTTTCAGACATGAACTTTGATGAAGAAGTAACTGCCGCAGGCATTGTATTACAAAGCGACAATGGTAAAGGCCAAGGTGTTAAACCTCGCTGGGGTCGTGTGTGGGCAGTAGGACCTGAACAAAAAGACGTCAAAGTTGGAGAGTCGATTTTAATGGAACACGCTCGATGGACACGTGAGTTCGAATACGAAAATGAAGACGGTTCTATAACTAAACTACACATGGCTGACCTTGCTGGTATGATGCTATCAGCAGATGAAAAACCTAGCGATACTGTCCAACGTGGAGTTGCGGCAGGGCCAGGTGGTAACTTTAACTTTAATATTCCGGGTGCCGCATGACAAATCCATTCCGAGATCAAGAAAAATTTATGAAGGCTTGCGATCAAATAACTGACGAAGTCAATGTAGATCAATTTGCCTTATACGTAAAATTAATCAATGAAGAGTGCAACGAACTTATCGAAGCTATTACTGCTAACGATCATGTTGAAACACTAGACGCTCTAACTGATATTTTAGTTGTAACTATTGGTGCTATTCATTCAATGGGTGCAGATGCTGAGGGTGCGTGGAAAGAAGTTATGCGTACCAACTTTGCTAAAATCAATAAAGACACGGGCAAAGTAGAAAAGCGAGAAGATGGTAAGGTATTAAAACCAGATGGCTGGACTCCACCAAATTTAGAACCTTTTGTAAAAAAATAATTAGAGTTTGAACAAACAGGGTATTGACTTACCCTGTTCTTCCCTGTATACTTAAGGTATGATATTCAATCGCGTAAAAGAACTAAAAGACCAAGGTTTCAAAATTGGCATTACATTTAGCCAATTTGATATGCTTCATGCGGGACATATTGCTATGTTGAGCGAAGCAAAGAATCACTGTGATTACTTAATTGCAGGATTACAAAATAATGCTCAATGGGATCGTCCAGAAAAAAATGCTCCTATCCAAAGCATTGTTGAACGGCAAATCCAACTAGCCGCTACTCGTTATGTTGACGAAATCGTTGTTTACAATACGGAACAAGACTTAGTTGACTTATTGCTTATTCTTCCAGTTGATGTTAGAATATTAGGTGTGGAGTATGAGCATAAAGACTTTACCGGAAGGTCTGAATGTAATGATAGAGGTATTGAAATTATATACAATGGTCGAGATCATTCGTTTAGTTCTAGCAGTCTGCGCAGGCGAGTAGTACAAGCAGAAACAGAAAAACATTTAAAGGGTGAACAATAATGGCAGGCAAAGGTGATCGTCGACGTCCGACAAAAGTTCCAACAGAACAAGCAGATGCAAATTTTGAAACTATCTTTGGAAAGTATGTTCCTACGTACTTAAGAAGGCAGATTCCAGATGAGCCAGTTGTGGAAAATAAAGAAGATAAACCAGAAGAAGGCAAAAAATGAAAGAACTATGGGTAGAGCAGTATCGTCCTAAAACTGTAGACGGTTATGTGTTTCGTGATGAGAATCAAAAGAAACAGATTTTAACTTGGATCAAGGACAAATCAATTCCGCATCTAATGTTAAGCGGAAGTCCTGGTATTGGCAAAACTACCCTAGCTAAAATGTTGCTCAACGAAATCGGTGTTGAGGAATTTGATATTTTAGAAATTAACGCAAGTCGTACTAACTCAGTAGATGACGTTCGCGACAAGATTACAAACTTTGTACAGATGATGCCATTCGGTCCATTTAAGTGTGTACTACTTGACGAGGCTGATTATTTGAGTCCAAACGCACAAGCCGCACTTCGCGGAGTTATGGAAGAATATCATCAAACTGCTCGATTCATTCTAACTTGTAATGCGCCTAATCGTATTATGGATGCGTTACACAGTCGTTGTCAGCAAATGCATTTCCACAGTATCGATCAAACAGAGTTTACCGCTCGTGTTGCTACAATTCTTGTTACAGAAAGTGTAGACTTTGATTTAGATACATTAGACACGTATGTTAAAGTAACTTACCCAGACTTGCGTAAGTGCATTAACTTTGTTCAACAAAACTGCCGCGATGGCAAGTTGTTAGGAGCAGATGCTAGTGATGCTGGTGTAGCAGACTACAAGATTCAAATGGTTGAATTGTTCAAGCAAGGTAAGATACCGGCTGCACGTAAATTGTTATGTGCTAGTGCTCGTCCAGAAGAAATGGGTGAGATCTACAGATGGATGTATGACAACTTGGATTTGTTTGGCAAAGAAGATGAAGTTAAAGATCAAGCTCTTTTAATCATTAAACAAGGGCTTGTTGATCATGCTCTTATTGCAGATCCAGAAATTAACCTAGCGGCGGTATTGGTTAAATTGGCTAGATTACAATAACAAAAACCGCATACTCGAATTTGCAGGTCGATAGTATGCGGTTTCTCTTGAATAGATTTAGTGTTTACTCGTCGTCGAGCTCCTTGTAGATAGATAAAACTTCTTTAACTACTGGATGTCTTTCAATGTCCTTAGTCTCAAACCGTGCCATAGCAATCATACGATAGTCACCTCCTTGGCCGTATAAATTACAAAATTCTAGCAGTCCGTTCTCGCGTGGTCTGTCAGCTTGGTTTAAGTCACCAGTAACAACCATTCTTGAACCTTCTCCAATACGTGTTAATAGCATTTTCATCTGTGAGGGTGTGGTGTTTTGCATTTCATCTGCAACAATGAAAGCGTTTTTAAATGTACGGCCACGCATATAAGCAAGCGGACTGATTTCAATCACACCGTCTTCTAACATAGTCGTAATTTCTTTTGCATGGTAGTATTCTGCAAATACGTCCATAATAGGTCTAGTCCAGGGCGCCATTTTGGCATTTAAATCCCCCGGTAAGAACCCATGTTCTTCATCAACACTAACAGCTGGCCTAGTGACTACTATCTTATCAATCACCCCCTCTTTTAACTGTTTAATGGCCCACTGAACCCCAAGCATAGTTTTGCCCGTGCCGGCTGGACCGATGGCAAATATAATGTGTTTTCTGGGATTTTTTAGTAGCTCTAAGTACGTTTCCTGACTCGTGTTTCTTGGAATGATACGTACATCGCGCTGTTTCTTGATATAATGCTTGATTTCAATAAGGTTTTGAACCTCATTAAAGCGTGGATCGGCACCGTGTGTACCGTTACCGCGTTCTCGTCTTTTAACTCTAGACAAATTGCACCTCCTGAGATAGGCGACCTGCATATATAATTATCACCGTTTGGAAAAAACCAGATCAAACGCCAATATTTTGAATCGCATAAATATTCAGTTAACAGAGAACTCACATGCATGATATTGTAGACATTATTAAAAATATTGAAAACCTAACCACTAGCGATGACTCGTTTAAAATTCTCAAGGACTTTGAACGTGTAATTGACGATTTAGATATATACGTATATAAAAATTGGGAAGATGGCGAGTTAGTTGTTGGCCCCGAAGTTCACAGACATGCAGTTACCTGCAAGTTTATGTGGGACTATGATTGTATGCCCGATCCTGTAGGAGCAGAACGCTTACTAGATTATGGCTGTAAAGTTACATATCAAAAAGAAGAACTAATGGTTCCTCGAAAAGTTTATAAGCCAGAAGACTTTCGTCCTGGCACTAAGAAAGGCAAAATTGATGCACACCCTATTTGGATCGTGTCAATTACAATGCCTAAGAAATTAATGCAAGATATTTTCCAAGGACAAAAACGCCAACAAAGCGAATATGTTAAAGATCATGTCGAACTTAATCCTAACACCGCAATGACAGCAGATGCGGCAGCAACGGAGGCAATGCCTGATGAAACAGCACCAGCACCAGTCCAAGGACAATAAGGTTATGGAAGGCCTACGCAGAGCCGATTTAAAAGATATGATTGATCACTTGTTTACAGTTGATCAATTTAAGAGCAAAATGGGCGATGACAAAGATACTATTGTTATTCGTTTCCGTGCCGCAGACAAAGAGCCTGCACTAGACTTAATGGACTTTATTGAAAAAGGCTACAACTACGTATTAGATGCAGATGTAAGCTCAGGTGAAGAACGTGATGGAAAGTACAGTATATTTGTAGAAATTGAACGTAATGATGATGCACCTAAAAACGTTAAAGATTTGTTAAACGGTGTAAGTCAGTTATGCGATTGTAAAAGCTGGAGATTCCGTTGGTATAGAGATATTGGTGGACAAGACTTTAATCCAGAAACATTTGCAAAAATTGTTCCGTTAACTCCGGAAGATTATGAAAGCAAAATCAAGGCAGAAGATGACGGAGAAGTTACTAACTTCTTCGACCAAGGTGCAATTGATTCAGTTGAAGTTGATGAAAATAAAAACATCACTTTTACTAAACCGTATGGCAGTCCGTTAACTGCAAAATTAATCGCCATAGGCGAATACAATACCTTAAAGGACGCACTCAGAGGCGCCCTGCAATTAGACGAATCAAGTCGCGGACAGGTAACATACTTAAACAAATATCTAGGCAACTATGATATTAACAAAATAGAAAATCATTTCTTAATTAGAAATGGGGATCGAGCAGTAATACTAGCCAAGGCCACTTGGTAATTTAAAAAGGATAAAAAATGAGTAACGGATTTGATTTTAATTTTACACTAAGCCAATTTAAAGAATGTGTAGGCAACCCGCCTAACGCAGATCATTGGTTTGAGGCAATTTGCCAAGTGTGCCCTGATTACGATATTAACACTCCATCAAGACTAGCGGCATTCCTAGCACAGACAGCACACGAGTCTGGCGGATACCGTGCAATTAAAGAAAACTTAAATTACAAGGCAGCTAGTCTGCGTAAAGTGTTTCCTAAGTATTTTACAGATGATGCCGTCGCGGCACAATACGCAGGTAAAGGTGAAATGATTGCCAATCGTGTCTACGGTAATCGTATGGGCAACGGTCCAGAAGAATCAGGTGACGGCTACAAATACTGTGGTCGTGGACTTATTCAGTTGACCGGTAAAGACAATTATACACGTTATGCACAGAGTTTAGAAATTGGCCTAGACGAAGCACAAGAACACTTAACAACATTTGAAGGTTGTGTACAAAGTGCGGCTTGGTTCTGGGAAGCAAATAACTTAAACCAGTGGGCAGATAAAGGCGACATTCTAACATTAACTAAACGTATCAACGGCGGTACAATTGGTTTAGAAGATCGTATTAAACATTACAACCACGCCCTACATGTACTAGGAGCTTGATATGTGGATGCTTTGGTGGGTACCAGATAGTTTTCTAACTTGGGCCATCCATGCTATCCTTATTGGCGGAGCTGTCGGCACATTTTTAAGTTTCTTTTTATTACATAGAATTGTACGTTGGTTCCCAGCATTAGCACCGTGGCATCTATTGATTCAAATTGTTAGTGTTGCGTTACTTGTTGGCGGAGTTTATTTCAAAGGCGGTTACGACACTGAAGCTAGCTGGAGAGCTAAAGTTGCAGAAGCTGAAGCAAAGGTTGCGGCGGCTGAAGTTAAATCAAGAGAAACAAACGTTGTAATTAAAAAAGTATACGTTGATCGTGTAAAGAAAGTTAAAGAATTACAAATAGTATACCAAGACAGAATTAAAGAAGTTGAAAAAGTAATCGATGCTGAATGTAAAGTTTCTCCAGAGGCAATTGCTATTTTAAACGATTCTGCAAAACTTCGTAAAGGAACAGTTACTATTAGTCCAGTAGAACCTGTAAAAGGAGATAAGAAATGAAACGCTTATTAATTCTTTTAGCAATAGTATCACTAGCAGGTTGTGCAAGTTCTGTTCCAGTTAAAAGAACATTTCCTAATGTTCCAGAAGAATTAAAAGTGGCATGCCTGGATTTAAAAGAAACTCCCGAAACTACTAAATTAAGCGAAGTAATAAGTGTAGTAGTTGATAATTACGGTCAGTACTACGAATGTAAAGCAAAAGTTGATACATGGATCGAATGGTATAATGCACAAAAAGCAATCTTTGAGAGCGTAAAATGAAAAAACTGTTATTAGTATGTGCAGTAGTATTATTACCCGGATGTAGTACTTTATTAGATTCATACTTAATGACATACGATACAAACGAATATCGTATCATTTCTGAAATTAGAGCAGATGCACAGGGATACAAAACTGCGTGTGCTAATGAATTAATAAGCACTACTAATTCTGTTGCATTAGCAGACAAAACTCGATTGTTTGTAGTATTCAGCGAACATCTTCCACACAACCAACCTGTTATTAAAGCTAGTATTGAATTAGACAAAATTGCACAGGGTTTAAAAACACAATACATGAGCGGCAATAAAGTTAGTCCTGTATTTTGTAAAATAAAATTTGAATCCGTTGAGCATAATGCAGAAGCAATGCAAAAAATTATAGGAGCTAAACCAAGATGAGTATCGAATATAATCAAAGTTTGTTAGCCAGCATTAGCAGTAGTAACCCAGATATTAATGCCGCGGCACAACAAGTACAGCAATACACAGAAATGTGTAAATCTGGACAAATAAGTAAAGAAGAATATACAGAATTAGTTGAGGATGTGCAACGTACCGTTAACATCCGAGCTAACATGGCCGATTTAGAAGGCATGGAAAGGTTAAATACAGCTATTAACGGGCTTATCACTATAGCTAAGTTAGTTTAACGCAAGAAGGAGCGAAGAATGGAAGATCGAAAAATGGTAAAGTGGTTATTAGCATTGCTACTATTACCACTCGGGTTAGCATATTTTAGCGGTGATCGATTCCGTTATCCGTGCCAAGACCCATCAAACTGGGATAAGGATTTTTGTAAGATGCCAATATGCGATGTTACAAGAACATGCCCAGAGCATATTTTTAAAGGGCAACGTGACCCTAGAATAGGACCACCAAAAGATGGACAAAATCAACCAACTATTACACCGGCTCCGCAAGCGAGTTTCGGCCCTACTACACAAGGAGCAAACTGTGGAAAATAATAACACACCTACACTATATACCGAAGAGCAGTTAATGGCTCGTTTAAAATTCTTTATCGGCATTTGTCTATCATTGACATTGTTTGGTATTGTATTTGTTGTGCTGTACTCACTAATATTTGTAACACAACCGTTAAACGCTATTAGCCCAATTGACCAAAAATTCTTTGAGTTAATTATTCCTATTGCTACATTCTTAACAGGTACACTATCTGGTATTATGTTAGCAGGCGGTGATAAGGATGCACAAAAGCAAGCATTGGCAGCGGCAAATAAAGGCTGGGATAAACCACCGACTCCGGTTGCGCCAACACCTAGCACACCACCATCAAGTGGATTTGGTAACGCACCGTTAGGTGGTAATACTGCAAGTGCATTTGGCGCACCTTTGGCAAGCACAAGTGTTGCTCCGGCAGCAGGTTGGGGAACAACACCAGTTAGTGCATTTGGTGGACCTATTGCTACAACAGCAAGCGGTAAGAAAATTGTTCCTGATCTTCCACAACCAGAAATTTAATCAATTGTAGACGGAGCGAACAATGTCTGAAAATATAACACCAAAAGAAGATTGGATGAACGCTAAATGGCGTCCAATGATGGGCTGGATGTATATGCTAGTCTGCACTATGGACTTCGTTGTGTTTCCAATCTTTTGGAGTTTGCTACAGGCTATGAACGGCGGCCGTGTTGAAACACAATGGAGTCCAATTACACTACAAGGTGCTGGATTATTCCATATGGCAATGGGTGCCATTATCGGTGTTGCGGCATTTGGACGCACACAAGAAAAATTAGCAGGAGTAAACAATGGCGGAATCACAGCACCAACAAGCGGGTTTACAACACCTAGCACACCTCAACCAGGATTCGGTACCTCGCCAGGGAACTTCAATCCTGCACCAGCAAGCAGTAACACAAGCGGCTTTGGAGGCGTACCTCAAACAACAAGCGGCTTTAGTAGCAGTTCAGGATCTGGAGCGTCAACGACTCCAGCCGTAACAGTCAGTGGCAAGAAGATTGTTCCTGACTCACCACAACCAGAAATTTAAAGGAGTATGGTAATGAACACAAACGAAGGCTGTCCAGTATGTGGCGGCAACCATCCAAAAAAATAAGGAAACTAAAATGAAAAAATTATTAGCACTATTAGCACTAACATTAGCAACTACTG
>Ga0209500_10001636_pt1 | contig 16579 bp, 20 predicted proteins | sample S_140212_EF_Meta_FD_187323 | JGI IMG/M metagenome (GOLD analysis project Ga0209500, IMG submission 187323) | Freshwater microbial communities from Lake Simoncouche, Canada to study carbon cycling - S_140212_EF_MetaG (SPAdes) (version 2) | ecosystem: Environmental > Aquatic > Freshwater > Lake ... | reverse complement strand
CAGAACTGGGTCACACAGTATACCAAGCTACAACATGCGCCCTCCACAACATCCAAAGAGGAAGAAGAAACACGTGCAGGAAGATGGCAGAGCACTCAGCGGACCGCATACAACAAAGGGACCCTATCCCAAGAGCGTGTCATGGAGCTGGAAGCCATTCCTGGGTGGGCCTGGGACTCTGGGTGGGCCTTGGACTCAGATACATGGGAACAGAAGAAACTGAATTGGATCACATTGTATAACACGCTACAAAGGACTCCCCTTCCGTCATCTAAAGAAAACGATGAGAAAAAAGCTGGACAGTGGCAACAAACACAGCGACAAGCAAAGAAAAACGGGAAGATGCCCCCTGAACGCATTATGGCCCTGGAGGCAATCCCAGGCTGGACCTGGTCTGGAAGATAAACCATAACCATCCCAAAAAACCCCATAAAAACAAGAGACCCTCGTTTTTTATGCGATGCACCTACACATCATACGGGTCCCTAACATGTTTGGACTCTGGAGCAATCGACTCGCGACACAGCGGGCATTTCATGTTCTTTCGGCCATCATCGGTCATGTGATTATAGCAGTGAAGATGGATCTCATGAGCACATTGGAAACGAACCCACCGCAAGTCGTTTTCATGACAGACACAGCAGTCTCCGCCCTGCTCTTCCGTTCGCACATAGGAATGGATGTAACACGCCGAACACAGGTTCTCATTGGGGGATGGAAACGGGCGGAGTGGCTGACCACATCGACACAGTTTCCACTCCTTCTCCAATGACGTAATCCACGCATCTAGCGTCTTTAGAGGAACCTCTAGACCGTAATTTCTATGGGCGATACACGTCCGTTTGTAGGTAATAATAAACTGAAGCGTGTGTGTCTCTGGATCACATTCATCGCATGTCTCCCCATACGCTAGATCCTCTCCATCATGAGAACAATCATGCTCGTGCGTAGGAGCGAGCACATGGATCTTTAGCAGCCAGTCTTTGATACAGAAGAAGGTGGTCCACGCATCTTCCTCTGGCTCCTCTCCAGCGTATCCTTTCGCATCCTCTACAATCGTCGGCATCTCCACCTCCAGAAAGCGCTTGAGGAGAGTCTTGATTCGTTCCGATAATATGATGGCCATGGTTTCTTATGTAGTCATTCAATAGATTCATCCACGTGTCAATTTTTAATAAAAAGGAGCTTTACGCAAGTGTGTATGCGATAGCATGGGATCCATTCACATCTCCTCTTCATCTTCCTCCACATCCGACTTCCCATCCACGTCCATCGCCGCCATTGACTTCCGCTTCATTCCACGATCCACAGGATTCTTTTTATTGTAGAGACGTGTAAAAGCAGATCGTGTCTTGGTAGGAATCCCCAATGGCGTCACCACACCTTCGATGGACTCCATCAAATCGTCACGAGTCAGACCGATCGCATCCAATCGCGCCACGGTGTCCATGATGAGCGGTGGCTCCATCAGCAAGGGCCTCGTAAGGATGGAATACATGCTGTCCGCCTCTTCTAGACGAAAGGACGCACCAGAGATCTTTCGTGTGCGCCCCACAACCTGAAGATGAGCCTCATGTGCCCGTTTGCTTGACATTTTCCCCAGCACTTTAGGGAAAATCTGGAACGGCGCAGGACCCGACACCGTCTTGGCAACCGACACCGTCCCAGCGACGACCGATGGCAACAGACTCCAGTCCTGAGACGAAAACAGACGCCGTTGGATCAGATCTCCCTCTGAGATCCGATCCGACGCCGCCACGGCTTCCTCGAGCGATCGAGATGCCGTCAAATAGGCCTCTTGGACCATAAGGGGAATCATGTGATGATCCACAAACACTAGATCTTCTCCTTCAGTCCATGGAATTCGTTTGTGGGACATCAGCTTCTGAGTCGCCGAGAACAGATCCATTCGCAACGTCGCATCCTTCTCCGCCGCCACGGCCTTTCCTGATCCTCGCATCTGTAACGCATTCAGAACCGCTCGAATATCATTCCCAGACGCCTCCACCATCGCATCGATCTCCGCTCGTGTTACCGACATTCCCTCCTTTTTCGCAATCACGTCCATGGCAGCTGCAATGACAGTCTTGGTCGGCCGTGCCACCTTCACATGCATACACACTTTCGCCAATGACGCCACCGCACGAGCATCGTTCGCCACGCATATGATGGGGGTTGGCGATTTGACAATCAGCTGAGCCAGTTCCGCCGACCCTCCACGATCGCACCCATCCGCCTCTTCCATCACAATGACCTCTTTTCGCAAACGACGCATGCCGAGCGCTATCTGGCCTCGCAATACGGACGCTGTCCGAGCATCCGATGCATTCGATTCTGCAATATGGTAGCCAAGCTCTTTCGCCACGATACGAATCAACGTGCTTTTACCGATCCCAGGGGGGCCTGTCAGGAGTAAGCCTCTCTCTCCAGCGGGCCGAACAGTCAGCGACAGCCATTGGGCTACTTGGGAACATACGGACGAGTGACCAATCAGATCTTTTACGGTCTTTGGGGAATACTTGTCTGTCCACAATTCCTCTTTCCCTGCTACGGATAGACAATCCATCGAATCTGCCAACGCATCCCCGCAGAACACGATGGGAATCCCCCGCTGAACCGCCTCTCGGTATCGCAAGGACTCGATAATTGGTCGCCCATCGTTACACACTGTCCCCACATACAGTGTATAGCCCTCACGCAATACCTGATGCACACGGGCTCCGACGGGCACGACTACCCCTTTTCCTGTGCATACGATGTCCATCTCTTCTCTCTTCTCTCTTCTCTCTTCTTTTCCCTATGTCCTCACGCATTTCAATTTTACTTTCAATCGATCTACACAGCGGTCATCTATCATAAAATTGAATCATATAAAGGCCTATGAAGAGTAATAGAGTAAGCAGAAAATGTCATCCACAAGGCGTGTCACACCAGAAAAGAGAAGAATCTTATTCGATCAATGGGTTCAAAAATCCGAGGAAAAGTTTGGGAACAAGTTTGCAACGCTGCGAGGTGGTTCTGTCACACTTGATGAACTACGCCAGTTCTTAACACGCTCCAAGAGAATGGCCGATGTTTTCACTCAGCTGGAACATGAAAACAAGTCGGGCATCTCATTCCAAGACCTGTTTTGGAACTCAAAAGAGGATATGCTGATCCCGTGTTCAGAACAACATCACGGGTTGATATGCACAACCCCTTGGCTCCATCAAATCAGTGATACTGGATGCACAAAATGCAGTGGCAAGTATCAGAGAACGGAAGAAGAGTTTGATAAAGACTTGAAAGCAATTCACGGGACTTCTATGACACGACTTGATCCGTATATCAGTCAAAAGACATCCATGATGATGAAATGCGAAGTGAATGAAAATCACCAGCCGTTTAAAAAAACGGGAAGTGATTTGTTAAACAGTGGTCAAGGGTGTCCACGATGTCAAATTGAGAGAAGCTCGGAAACACGGCGATGGACAAAAGAGGAGTGGCTAGAGAAGGTTCATCACATTCATTCGGAAGGCAAAGACGACTATTCCAAGACAGTCTTGGAAAAGAATGCGAAAGACATATTGTGGGCGCATGATATTTTCTGCATTTATCATCAACGATACTACTGTCAACGAGCAAATGATCATCAAAGAGGCCGTAGATGCGTATTGTGTAAAGATGACACGCTGTCAAACCATTTTCGGATTCCATACCTTGAATTGATCCGACGCTGTCGAGAAATACACTCCAACGAGAAGTTTGAATACGACGAAAAAGAGCCAGAAGATTATCAAAATGGATACTCAAAAATACCAGTTGTATGCTCTCAAACCGATTCTGATGGTAAGATACATGGCAGATGGAATCCAACGGCTCACAATCACATCAATGGAAGTGGCTGTCCACAATGCTCCATGGCAGGCTGGTCAAAGATCGCAGTAGAATGGCTTGATATGCTATCAGACATGCTGGGTCTTCTTACTCCTATTCAACATGTCAAAAACGGAGGAGAGTATCGAATTCCTGAATCTGGATACAAGGCAGATGGTTTCCTTTATCAACTGATACAGTCTATTGTGTTTGAATTCCACGGATGTCATGTTCATGGATGCAAGGATTGTTATCCTAACCGTGACGAGATGGCTATATTTGGGGTAAAGACTCATGAAGAGAATTATCAAAATACCTTAAAAAAGAAGGCATTTTGTGAGGAACGAGGATACCGATACGTAGAAATCTGGTATTGTCAATGGCTAAGACGTAAGAGTTGCCCGAATCTATTAGAAGCGTATATTGAGGAATTAAGATCGATGCTCCAGATCGTTCAGTAGGCGCTGCGTCCCGCCACCAACCTAAACAACCCCAGCAATGATAGATAAATCATGAATGAAGACTCCCCCCTTTCGCCAATGACACCACCCAGCACCCCCTTTCTCTCCACGGCTCCGTCGGATCCGCGAACGATCCCTACTATTCCCCTCATTGAACTCCCTACGGAATCGCCACTGATTACGGGAATGACGGCGGCCCTCGATGCCAACATGAACGATCTCCATATGCCCGCCGCGGCCTATACGCGTAGCACATGGATCATGGCGGACGACGATGACATTCCTCCGCTGGTTGCGGAGACGATCCCGTTTTCGCTTGCAGACTCTCCTGTCGACTCGCCTGTTGATTCGCCCGCGGATAGTGAAACATCGCCTACTTTCAACACGCCTACCTCTACTGATAAGAAGGATACCACCGATTCCAACGACCCCATGGACACATCAAGCGATGTCTCGGATGGCACACCCGATTACACATGGAGCGATGTCTCTTCGGAATCCGATGAGGAAGACTCCCGTATCCCTCCACGTCCATGGGAGGGTCTCCCCACGATGCTGGTCGTTCTTTTTTTCGCCTACATGTTCACTCAGTCGATTGGCATCTGGTCGGGTCGTCTCTTGGTCTAACGTAGCAAGCAACGCTTTAGAGCAGTGCTTTAATCGCCCGTCGTCCCAAGAAGAACAACGTGCCACCCCACAGCGTATCGGCCACCGCGAAGGTCCAATCGTAGTCGGAGAAGAGCGCCAGCGTCGTGAAATCATACACACCGTAAATACACAATCCATACAGAAACGCCTGTGTGTCACTGGTCGTCTCCAGTATCATATAGGCGAGAAACAGATAGACGGGAATCGCAGCGAGGTATCGAACACGAAGGGGCGATCCCTGGATCTTCTCGGTCAGATGACGGGCATAGATGCCTCCCGTCGCGATCCAAAACAAATCCAAGAGCACAAGGATGCCTGCCACTTTAAGTAATTGTTTCATTCTATCCAGCGACCCTATAAAATTTGAAACCGCCTGTCACAAAAAAGAACACCAACCCACCATGTCTGCCTCTGTCTACAAGGCTTTCCATGCTCTCTCCTTCTTGGCCCCCCAAGAGGACGTGATCAGCCTCGAAGAGGTGAATGTCGAAGACCAAGAGAACAAGCGCATAGCGCTCTCCATACTCAGCATTGGCGAAGGACGGACGATCCACGGACTCCGCTACTGGACCGTAGAATCCGCCACGGAATGGTTCCTGACTCAGAAGAAAACGCAGGATCTTCGCACGATGACACCCTATCTCGGCTCCATGGATCGTATTCGGTATCACCATGCCCTCCGTCAACTCACCCATGCCGACTGGAAGCCCCCTATGGCCGAGCTCCCGCAGTTGTTCTACCAGGCTCTCGTCGCACCGGCCTCGATGAACCCGCTGGATCTCCTGACGGTCCAGCTCTTTGCTCATATGGACGAACTGCACATTCTCAAGAAGTGGGATCATGAATCACAGCGTGCGGCCTCTTCGGCGGCCCTCGCCGCCGCCCCGTGGGGCTCCTGGCTTCTCCGACGATCTTCTGTGAGAGAGAGTAACATGATCATCCCACGAGCACTCTGTTTCAAGGACAAACGAACGGGGCTGACACAGCATCTTCTCATCGCCCACATCTATGGATTCGGCTATGTCGAACTAAATGGCGTCACATCGTTTCAGCAGATGCCTTATTCGGATGGACGCGCGATTCCATCGTCGATCATGGAGCCTAACTATATGATTCCGAACCCGCCGTTGCCGAAGATTCAGACCCTCAAAGGATCTTTTGTGGATCTCCTTCACAGCTTTACGCACATGATCGACATGGACAAGCAACTCTAATCAGATTCATATACCCTAACAACAGAGTCGCAACACGCGTCTCTGTTTTTATCATCTTTTCTGTAAGCGCAGCAGAATCAGCAGATGTCCACAGAAACCCTACACATAGAGGCATTCCATTCCCAGCTTCATGGGGCCCGTATTCTCTGTCATGGGGGCTTTACGGCCGATCAGATGCCACCGCTCTACGAATCCATTCAACCGCTACGAACCCCTTTCAAACGGAGGATCCTTGTCACGGGTTCTCCCCTTTCGCTATGCACGCTCCTCCCTCTCCCTTATGACGCCCAGTTTCACGTAAAAGACAATCACGATTGGACGATGGTTCTGACCTATATGACGTATGTGGTCAAACCCCTCTTGCTCGTGGTAGAAAACCTGGCCATTCCAGATGCCATCTGGCAGAAGATCCAGCGGACGACCACTGTCATTCACATGGCACCGATAAGGACCCCTGTGACCCTAAAATCGTATGATGTGATCTTTTTTCCGCCGATGGAGACGATGACACGCGAGGAGACGGAATGGATGTATACTGCGCTCCAGACGGTGTATCGTCCTACCTATTCGGCGAAGGAACACAAGGAGGTGCTCCATGAAATCAGGGTGGCGAAGGCAGGGATGTGTTGGTCGCGGATGGATGAGGAGGCGCAAGGGGGCGCTCTGTATTGGTATGATCCTGTGGCACAGCAGGGAGAGGTGGTGTCACGGGAGCAATTGTCGAAGGTGTGTGAATGGATGGCGGTTCAGTTGAAGTCATCATAGGGGTCGGAAACTCTGAACCATCTGTCCAAAGCCTTGGGGCAAGGCATGGCCTGGAGCACGGGCTTTCCCTTTGCGTTTGACAGAGCGCCTTCGTCCACGACGACCTTTCATTGGTGCATAGACAGGCGCAGCAAGATTTGCGGGAGCTTGATAAACAACTCCATCTCCGCCAATCATAGGTTTCAGGATGGGACGATACACATCGGAAGGAAGGACGACACCTGAAAAGGCCTGGTCCAAAGGGGCGCCTTGTGTGCCTCCACGAGATCGCTTCATGCTCTTAGAGCGTTTGGATCGCTTTGTATGCTTTGCGCGTTTCGAATGCTTTACACGTCGTGTCATGTCTACAGAGAAGGAAGAAAACTACGAAGGGTCATAGGGTGATAAGAGAGAAAGAGGGGTCTTATGATCTCTCGCACATGAGGACTCCATGGACTCTCTCCATTCTCGGGGCTCCACAGAGCGAGAACATGATCTCGTAGACGTCGAAGAGCCACGTTCCATGCACAGGCAACCAGACCGCTCTCAGGGACATAGGGAACTCCAACCATTTCAGGCCCTGAAGAGGGCGCAGGTCTCGTAGAACCCGAAGGGGTCGAAGAGATTTCGGGCCCTGAAAGGGCCACATTCCCAGGCTGAAACCCCTCCATATGGTCTAGATAGGCGAGTAGGATCTCCTCTCCTTCCCGCCCCTCTTCCCACATCAGCATGGAATAGATCCCGCAGGCGGCACGAGGAGGATCATCGGTCATATTGTCTAGGGTAAAGAGTTGCACACCGCATTCCATGGCAAGCCGATAATGTAAGAGAAAGAGGAAGGAACCAACACGATGACCGATGGCGGAGTCTACGTGATCACACACGGCAACTAGACAATCATCAACTGTATAGACAACGGATGCATGGGCCACATACCAATCACCCTTTCGTAGGGCAAATAATACAACGCAATTCCTAGAATGAGGTGTGACAGTATACTCTAGATAATAAGGGGGGCGGAAGAGAGGAACTGCTTTCTGATAGAGTGCCGTAACCGCAGACAAATCCATCCTATCTAGTGAATCAAATGATGCTCTAGATAAGAAATAAACCCGCACATCTTACGAGTTGCTTTATGAGCGACGGACACGACGAGTCTTCGACTTCTTGGACTTGCCGCTGCGCTTGGCCATCGACTTGCGCATGAGGGTGAACTGGCCCTTCTTCGGCTTGAAGCCGAGGGCGAAGAGGTGCTTGATGGCCTTCTTGCCCGCCGCCGACTTGCGACGGGAAATGATGCGACCCTTCTTAAAGAGGAGATCGCCCTTCTTGAGACCGCCTGGGGTCTGACGAGCCGTGCCATGGTAGACTTGCGCTTTCGAACCGATACGAGGAATGGAAGACATGTTTCTATCTGTCGGAGAGATTATTTGGCGCACCTCCTACTGTCCTAAAAGTTGCCAAAAAATTGAAAAAGGAGAACATCTAAAAACAAAGACCAAAAACAAGATGGCAGCCGAATCGAACCACACAGCCGACTCCAACGACATGGACTACGAAGAAATTTCCGCGAACCTTTCCGCGCATCACGCAGGATGCACGGAGGAGGAATCGCTGGACGATCTCATGACCTTAGAGAGCAAGTTCTCCAACATCCACGACATGAGCAACGAAGACCAGTTGGAGCTCCTCATCCATGAAATCAAGCAAGTGATCATCTACAATCTCCCGCTGGACAACGGATGGTATACACGCAGAATGGAGTTCATCTACGACTATGCGACGATTGGCTGGATGGAGATGTCAGAGCGTCTCGAAGGGAAGGATCCGTTCATCTCCAACACCTCACGGGAGATTATGACGCAACTGAAACAGCTCATGGCAGAATGGGATTACCGTCCGACGATCTCTCTTCCTGTATACTATCGGGTGCTTCATGACATTCAGGACGTCTGGAGACGGTATCGCACACAATATGTCGGAGACGAAGAGGATGAGGACGTTGTGGGGCTGATTGAGCAAATGACGTATGTGTCCTTTCCCGCTCGTAAGTAAGCACAGCCACAGCCAACGGGACATAAACAAATCCATAGTAGAGATACTAGAGCCCTCCCTAAAAATTGAAATCCACGACATGCAAAACAAAGGCATCATAACCACTGTGCCCAGAATGTTTACCTATACCAAGAATGACGAGGGTCTCTTTGTGTGCCCCACGTGCCAGGCCACCAAAAAGAACCAATCCACGATGTTTTATCACATGAAGCGCCACCAAGAGGAGTTTAGCCACGTGTGTAAGATCTGCGACAAGGGGTTTCTCCAAAAGCATACATTGGATCTCCACTACCAGTCCAAGCACCCTGAGCAAGCCAAGAAGGAAGAGAAGACCTTCCTGTGTCCATGCGACGACTGTGAATTCTCTTCCTTAACAAAGGGAAACACCATCATTCATTATATGCGTGTTCATTGTGCAGAGGAAATCAAACTCATCATGAGACAAGAGGGAAAGATGTATCATTGTAAGGCATGTCAGAAGGAGTTCAAGAATTCGTGTGGGTTTATGTATCATTGTAAGGGGGAGTGTTTACCGTGTGAAGATCAAGTCAAGCGTAATGCGATACGTGATTTGATATGAGAACGGTGTCCTTTATTTTTTTCATTCTTGCAAGCCGTTACTCTTGTATCTGTAGAATCCGAACCAATGAAAACATGTGATATCCCAAGGCGGCAAAGGTAATCATCAATAGCACCTCGTAGGCGGCCCGAGGTGTATCTTGCTGGTGATATCCAATGTAGATCAACAGGGGGGCAAAGAGAACATGCAGGGCATTGATGTAGGCGTAATCGGATTTCATAGACAGTCGTGCGGCGAGTTTGGAGCCATGGAACAGCAGAAGAATCACACCCACTACCATAAGAGCCTTATAGACCCATGGATGCGTGGAGGCACGATAGACGCCGACGTAGAGGAAAAAGGGGACAATGATTAAGACGTGGAAGAGCGCTAGAACAAAGTGTTTATCCATTCCTACAAGGGATTGAGAAAATCACTAGCAGAGAGGCTATAAGAAGAGGCTAGTAGGAGACCGACCTGCGGTGGAAGGAGAGGCATCAGAAGAAGGAGATGCTATCCGTCGTCCGAGGAAGTGAGGAGATAACAGGGTGGGTTTAGGAAGAGACGTATGACCAAGGAGAGACCTATCGGAACAAAAGGGAACAGGGACCTTTTCCCGTAGCATCATGTTGAGCTCGCGATGTTTCAAAATTTTCATTTCTTCCAGGAGCTCATGGGTTCGATCATGTCGTCGTGATAGATCATGAGAGGCGGTCTGGTGAGTGCGATGGAGTTCCTCTTTGAGGGTCTGGATGCTAGTGGACATCTGTTGCATCAATTCGCTCTGTTGTTGGACGACGGCCTGCAACGCATCGATCTTCTTATTGAGCTTGCTTTCAATATCAATGGCACACCACTCATCGTCCTCGGCGCTCATTCTGTTAAGAGACCATGTTTTTACAGGGTTCACGAGAAGCCTATGGCAATTCTGTGTATAACTCTGTGTATAACTCTGTGTATAACTCTGTAAGCCCTTGTTGGACGGGGACAGAGCCTACATGAAAATCGCGACCATACTAGGGAGCACCCGGCTTTCACTGTTACTTCTTATGAAGACAATGCAACTCTTTATTTACGATGTCTTACTAGAATGGCGCACACACAAAAATGGAAAATAAGAAATGGCACTAAAAATGCGACAGGGGTTCGTCGTTATCTTATTAATGGAATGGAAATTGGAAGGGCGCCCAATGCAATGGCACCTCTAGCCATGGCGCCTCTAGCAATAGCGCCTCTAGCAAAAGAATCCAATGCAATGGCACCCAATGCAATGGCATCTGTAAACGCAAATGCCATCCAATTTCAATTTACAAGACATGCCACCTCATGCTACAATATCAAGACGTATGAAGAGGGAGGATTGATCAGAGAACGTATCGGATTCATTGGTCATACGCTTTCGGATGGAATCCCATCCTTGGCACATAGTGGAATCATGAGCACGATTGACCTAGCTCGTAAGCACCAGGGCTCCCCCCGTTTTGAGATGCCTGTGGAAGGCGTGTGTGTCTCTAATTTAATCCGAACATGGATGACAGCGGTCTTGCTCTATGCTTTTTCTGGTAACACCATCACCCTTCGCATGTGCCCCTATTTACGAGAGGATGGGATGGAGGGAAATACAGCCCATCCATTGGCAAGCTCTCTTCCAAAGTTTATCGCATTTCTAGAACAAATCAAACTCCTTCCAGACTACAGTGCACTAAAGGAAGTCGTGCTACTCATAGAGAAACGCACAAAGGGTGTTATGACATGGGATGAAATACACCTTCCCATTACAAAAGACAGTCCCATTGAGAATGATCCACGATTTTGTGATATCGCAGACCCTCTACACGATTCATTTCTAAAAAAGAGCTATGCCAATACAGGGGATCTGACGGAGTTTATGAAGTGGTTTCATGCCTCTCTCCATGAGCAGAAGGACCAAAAAAACGTCCACGTCGTCGCACATAATCACATCATGCAACATTATGTGAGGGACACATGCAAAGAGTATACGCTCAAAGGGAAACCGTTTACGATAAAGACCCATTATCTTGACGGAGACAATATTGATCCTCTTGTGAGGGGACAACCACTTTCTATTCAGAACTGCTGGTCTTTTACCACTACGTATAAGAATCCAAATGTTCATCAGTTAATCAAAAGCATGCAGACGGGTTATCTCAATCCAGGAAAGGGCTCCGCCTTAGCACTAGAGCAGAAATCAGAAAAGGCACTAGGAAAGGGAAGTCTCTGTCTGCAACAGATTGCACCGATCCAATGTAAGAAGAAAGGTGGGTCGCGAACCAGACGGAATCGTAAAACACATCGTCGCTCTCGGCGTCGATGACCACTATGCAATATGAAGAATTCTATGACGTCTTTTAGGATAAGGGATGTCATAAGAATCCGCGGACCGCACAAAGCAGGCACGCAGTGCCTGCGGGCCGCACAAAGGCACGCACCGCGCGCAAAGCAGGCCCGCAGGGTCTGCGAGCCTTGTGGCGTCGCCCACGGTTCATGAACCCTAAAAAAACATACACCCTATCTAGAATGCAACTCTACGAGGCTCCGTCGTTTTATGCACACGTCTTGAATGGGATTCTGTTGGCGGTGGCCCTGGTCCTCCTGTATCGCCATGCGTCGATCTTGTCTCGTATGGGGCCTTTCCCGTTGATCGGGTTAGTCCTGTTTCTCTCGGTGAGCGTGGGCGTTCACGGGTTGTCTCACTTGGGACTGGAGAGGGTGTATGGTTACAGCCCGTTGTCATAATGGGTCTGTTGGATGTCTCTTTGAACCTTGTGTTGGGCGGAAACCGCTTAAAGGATCGTCGCGTAGATAAAGGGAGCCACTATGAACCTCTCGCCTGCACCTAGAAACCTCACACGACGATATGCACGTATTGGGACAATGGAGCCTCCTAGAAATACGATCCATATGATCCAACAACGAGTGACAGTCGGCAATAAAACGATGACGATCACGGAATATCATACGGAATGGGACATTACGATTTATATTGGAGGCCCTACCATCTATTGTATTGAAATCACATTCATGAAAGACATTGGTTACACCTATCACTCTCGAGGGATTCTTAATAACATCCGATGGGACGGGGAATGTCAATTCGCAGACCCCTTTGAGCAGGGGACCGATACGTTTATGATGATCCATGTGATCATGACCTATATTCATCGTTTCTATCCAGCAATAAAAGAATTGACCTACACCGATCTTAGTTCTAAAGAATATGAACAACGCACGGTCCTCGGTCTGTGCGCATTAAAACTATTTACAGAGGGTCCATCGTGGTATGAAACTCATCTTCATGCACGGATAGCATTCGAAGAATCCTATCATAATATGATGAATCATACCAATAAACAGAAAAAGAATATGTCGTGGAAGGGGTTTATCTTCTGCACGGGTGATCATCCTACAATTCTTGGAATCGATCGGATCAAAGAGACCTATGAGTCCTGTCAGACATGGCAAGAGTTCTTTCGTTATCTTCGTAGTCAACTCGATACCGATACGCTCATTGCATGTTTATCAACGGATGATTGGTTTGACCAGTTTACCAAGGGTCATATTTATTTTCATTTGAGGGGCGTGCAATTTTTAATAGACCCATCCTCCTATCACATAGAGTATACACTGGAGCCCATGGAAGGAGGAAAGGCGTTACGACCGTCTAAGGGGGTTCAGCGATGGCGACATACGCTGCGAAAGTCTAGATCACACTGAACCTAAGGTATGTCCGCGTGTAACACAGTAACGTGTGTTTATTGTCTTGGATGATCATAGATGTCTGCTCCCTCTGCCTCCGCATCTGAAGTGTCTGTTGAGTTGGATGCGATCGCTAAGAAACGACAGAAGGCTCTTCGTTTTTATTATAGGAATCGCGAGAGAATCTTAGCAGCGCAGATGGTTCAGCGACGAGAAGACCCTGAGTTCCAGGAGCGTCAACGGGTGAAAGAGGAGGCTGTCGCTGCTGCTCTAGCAGAGAAAGAGGCTCGTCAAGCAAAGAAGGAGCTCCTCCGTGTGGAACGTCAAGCGGAGAGGGATCGTCAAATGGCTGCAAAGAAAGATGCCAATTTGGCGATCAATCAAGAGAAACGTCGCCTAGAGCAAGAAGAAAAGAAGAGACAACGTCAAGAGACTCAACGAAAAAGAAAAGAGGATAAAGTCAAGGAGAAGGCATTGGCGCTAGGTCTTTGTTTCCCTCCGGTTAGAAGTTCCGACCCTTGAAATACGTCCGCGTTTTTCGCTCCAGAGTTTAAACCTTCGCCCTCTATAGAAAACTAGAGAAGCGATGGCCGCCCTACAAGAAATGAAAGTGATCCTTACCCCTTTGCTCCGTGTGAAGACCCATCAACGCTGGAATGCAACCGTCATGGCAAACATATGGGCAAAACGTGCAACGTTAGATGCGGGTCAACTAGCAAACATCAAGGCGCTCTATGACAATGCCAAGAGCCACAATCAATATAATGTGTCCACCTATACCTACTGTTTTTCAAAGAATTCGGCGATCAGCCGTGCAGGGTATGGTCGTCTCTATGCGGCGGAAAAGGGCAGCCTGGAGCGCGTAGAGAAGACCCTAAGACAGTCATTGTGTGCTGGATTGTATCACGATATTGATATTGAGAATGCCCAACCGACAATCTTAGCCCAGCTAGGAGAAAGACTGGATGTTCCGCTGACACTCCTCTCGCATTATGTCTCTCATCGTGATGAGCTGATCGCCTCTGCCATGCATCAATACAATATGACAAGAGGAGACGTGAAAGAGTGGATCATCAAATGCATCTTTGGATGCAAGATCAAAGAGCTGAAAGCACTCCAAGGGGAATTGAAACGGCTAGCCCTTGAATTACGCACAGTCTATGCGGAACTGTATGACCTTGTAGTGAAAGCTAAAGAGAAGAACATTATGGGCACGTTCCTCGCCTATGTGGCACAAACGGAAGAATGTAAATGCCTCTTGGCCATGCGAGAGTATTTTGTGAGGGAGGGACGCGACGTGGGTATCTTAGCCTATGATGGATGCATGATCATTATTCTACAGGGTGAGATCCACTTTCCAGAGCATCTCCTCAGAGGCTGTGAGGCATTCATTGAGCAATCCACAGGATATCGTTTGAAGCTCGCTGTGAAGTCTATGACGTGTTCCCCTGAATTTTCCAATGAATCCGCGAAGCTTCTGCGTCTTAGCGATGTAGACGATGTGTTCATGGCGAAGAAACTAGTCTCCTCGATGCGCGAGAATCTCATTCATGATACAGACAATGGGATCATGATGTTTGAGGAGGACACTGGAATGTGGACCAATGATCCAGAGCGTCTGCGAAAGAAGATTATGGATGCTCATTTGATCGAGGAAACAATGGATGGCACGGTCAACTACTCTGGCTTCCTCTACAAACAGGACATCGTGATGAAGTTACTACCCGCTCTACTCCCTTCCTCTCCGTTCTGTGAATCCCAATTGGACCGCACGATTGGAATGCTACTGTTTAAAGACGGTATCTATCACATGAAGACACGTGAGTTTTCAAAGGGATTCAACCGAGATCTGTATTTTTCAGGGCGGATCAATCGTCCCTTTCCAGAACGCGACGAGGCTCTCATTGCGAAGCTGAACAAACAGCTATTTGAGGATCCTTTTGATAAAGAGGAACACGATGTAGGTGTCTACCAACGACAGCTGATTGCTCGTGGCATTGCGGGACATTATGAGGACAAGGTAATGATATGGGCAATTGGAGAGACCAACTCAGGCAAGGGAGTCCAATCCATCGCCTTGGCTAAGTGCTTCGAGTCGTATGTGTCTACCTACAATCCCAACTCCCTCTTGTATAATAAGAACTCAGGAGCGGATGAAGCAAAGAAGCTGTCATGGGTCTATCCCATCCACAATAGTCGCATCTCCATTGGAAATGAAGTGCGCCCCTCTGGCCTGCTGGACATCAGTATCCTGAAGAACCTTGTCTCAGGAGGAGACCTGATACCGATCCGAAAGAACTTCCAAGACGAGCAATTCAAAAAGAACCGTGCGACGCTCCTTTACTTCTGTAACGACATGGCGAAGTTCAATGCGACGGATAATGCAACGATCAATCGTATCAAGATCTACGAATACAAGCTGTCGTTTGTGGACAAGCCTGTAGAGAGCCTGGAGCACTGGGAGCGCCAGGCGGTAGATATCAAACACCTCTTTGACACCACGGAATACCAAGATGCGTATTTCTGGTGTATCATGGACGCCTATGCTCCCACACGCCCCATCCCGCCTGCAACGGCTCTTGCCTCTGCTCAGGAATGGGTTCCCACTCCCAATGTGTCCTTTAAAGCATGCTTCCAAGCGGCAGGATATCAGATCATGCTGGGAAATGAGGAGGCTTTTACCTCTTTCTCGGAGCTCAAGGAAGTGCTACTGAACGATGGGGTTGCCCACGGAATGTCAGACCAGGCCCTTGGACGCGAGTTGAACAAGCTGGGACTAGTGCTTCATTCTAAGAAAGTTGATGGTAAGGCCGTCCGAGGACGTATGTTTATTATGAGACCTACTCCTACCAAGAGCTCATGATCCTGAATTCTCTTTAGACTCCCTAAGATCGGGTTACCGATAGTTACGGTTACCGATATTTCTGAAAGTTGTTTAGATTTTTTTGAATTTCAACCGGCCGGTCAGAGATCAAGATTTTCTAAACAACTTTCAGAAATATCGGTAACCGTAACTATCGGTAACCCGATCTTAGGGGGCCTAAAGAAGAGGACATCCCACGATCCAAGGGTATCTCCGCGGACCTGCGGTCCGCACCGCGTGTCGTCACGCACGTCTGATGTATCTCCTACAGCGCAAGGGAGTCTCTGCAGTAAAAGTCTCTTATTCGAAGGGAGGTTATAGAGTATATAAAGTATGTCGATCATAACATCGTGAAATCGTAAATTTCAAATCTGTGAATCTGAAACGGAAAGGGATTGTATCTGAAACTTCTGGGAATGATTTGGAAATGGAAAAGTTTGGAACGTGTAAAAACGCGTTTTGG
>Ga0209500_10001634_pt1 | contig 16588 bp, 15 predicted proteins | sample S_140212_EF_Meta_FD_187323 | JGI IMG/M metagenome (GOLD analysis project Ga0209500, IMG submission 187323) | Freshwater microbial communities from Lake Simoncouche, Canada to study carbon cycling - S_140212_EF_MetaG (SPAdes) (version 2) | ecosystem: Environmental > Aquatic > Freshwater > Lake ... | reverse complement strand
GAACAGGTATGGGATTTTAGGCGAGCGTTATTGCCTGCCCGACCAATACTTTGATTACCACCGAACCATTGAAGAGATTATGGCTGCATTTAAAAACCTCCTGGCATTCGATTATGGCGCAGAAAGCGGCAGAGCCATCATTGGCACTTTTGATGGCAATATGATCACCCTAGATGTGGTGCATCGCTTTCCGAACCGGCCTGTTAAAGCTCTGGGCAACTTCCATTGGGATGCGCTCGATCTTTACCGCGAAATGCTCGAAGGCATTCGTATCGCAGCCTCGCAAGCCTCTCATATCGATGGCATCGGGGTCGATACATGGGGCGTCGATTTCGCATTGTTAGCAAAAGATGGCACCCTTCTTGGCAACCCCAGACATTACCGCGATCAACACACCGAAAACATCCTCGAGCTCGCCTTCCAGAAAATGCCCAAGGAAGTCCTCTATCAACATACCGGCATCCAGTTCATGCGCTTTAACTCGCTCTTCCAACTGCTCGCATTGCAACGTGATCACTCGAGCATTCTTGAATCCGCAAAGCATCTTCTTTTTATGCCTGACCTTTTTAACTACTTTCTTACTGGCATCAAGGTAAACGAATATTCAGATGCCTCGACAAGTCAGATGATCGATCCGAACAAGCGGGCTTATTCTTCTGAAGTTTTAAAAGCGTTTGGCATCGCACCTGAACTTCTGGGCACGCTAGTACAGCCAGGCACCGTGCTAGGGCCACTACGCCAGCAAATTCTACAGGAAACAGGAATAAACGCTGCCCCCGTCATTGCCCCCGCAACGCATGATACCGCCTCTGCGGTTGCTGCGGTTCCTGCGGGTAAATCACCTTGGGCGTACATTAGTTCGGGAACCTGGTCACTGATGGGGATAGAAACCCTTAAGCCTCAGGTGACTGAAAAAGCTCTTGCCTTTAATTTCACTAATGAAGGAGGCGTAAAGGGTACTACTAGGGTTCTCAAAAATATCATGGGCCTTTGGCTGGTGCAGGAATGCAGAAGATCCTGGATTCGATCTGGGAAAGAGTATGGCTACGAAGAACTAACACGCCTAGCAGCAGAAGCAACCCCTTTTGAATCGCTGATTTACCCGGATGATGACAGCTTTATCGTGCCCTTGGATATGCCCAAAGCCATCGCTGCGTTTTGCAACAAAACAGGGCAAAAATCCCCTACTGCGCCCGGAGCATTTGTTCGCTGTGCATTGGAAAGCTTGGCGGTACGATACCGCTGGGTAATGGAAAGGCTGGAAGATTTATCAGGAGAGAAAATCGAAACCATTCATGTTGTGGGTGGTGGCTGCCAAAATGCCTTGCTCTGCCAGTTCACCGCTGATGCCTGCAATCGCACGGTTGTAGCTGGTCCTTCGGAAGCTACCGCAGTGGGCAATGTATTGATGCAAGCCATGGGGCTTGGGTTGCTAGGGTCACTTGAAGAAGCTCGCGAAGTGGTTAAGCGCTCTTTCCCCATGCAAACTTTTACCCCGAAGAATCCGGATCGTTGGCAGGAGCCTTACAATCGCATGCTTAAATTCATGGCATAATTCCATGATCGGTTTTAAATGGTGTAAGATAGCCTTGTAGGTTTATGGTTTGCATGCAGTTTTCCAGAGGGTTGCGATTTATGCCTTTTGTTACCAAATGTTCAAGTTGTGGCAACAAGTTTACTGTTCACGAACGATCTATTGGTTCTAGCATGGATTGTACCGCATGTAATAAAACCTTCCGCATACTTCCCGATGCATCCTCCAATCCCGCACCTGAAACCTATACCTTCAAGGAACCCGAACCCAAAAAGCAGGAAAAAGAAGAAAAAAAAGAGATTACTAGAACTATAAAAAAACCCGTAGAATCAAGCATCGATGTGGAATATCACCCCGAACCGAGATCTCGTTCTACTAGCATTGATGTAGAATTCACCCCAGAAACAAAGCCCCGTTATACAGAACGCAAACGCGATTGGTTTTCTGGCGAAGGCACCGCACTCGATAATTTCCTTGGGCTGGTTGCAGTCTTTTTAAGCTGCATTTCATTGCTTGCGGCTTCTTTCCCCGTGATCGATTATCTGGTGATTCCCTTAGGCCTTGCTGGAATAGGCTTGGCGATTTACTCAACTTTAATGGAAGGCAGCATCGCAAAGCGTTTCACCTTCCCTGCAATCGCATTACTCATCAGCATGCCCACGGTAATTATCATCATCAAATCTCCCGATTGGTTTCGTGAATATAGAGAAAAGCCCAAAGCTATTTCAATCAAAGACAGATTCGTTTTGGTTTCCCCAGGGGAACGACCTTTCCTGCCTGAAAAACCTGATCAACCAGTTAATTCATCTCAGTATGGTATTCAACGAAACGACATACGGGCGGTGATTAGCGAAGTCCGATATCGCAAAATTGAGTACACCCAGAACAAAATCAAGAAGTTCACCAAAGATCCTAAAATCACGGTTTTAATCAAAGTGTTTAACGCAGGTTACGAAAAGCCCTTCGATTTTTCCAACTGGCAATCCTATGGCAATGGCGTAAAGCTTTACGAAGCCGATGGTTCTGAATTACCCGCTTGGAACCCTCCTGTAAATGCTGGAACAATCGTATTTGCAGCACCACTCAAGACGGTATTTGCAGGAAAAATGATTGAAGAAACATTAACTTTTGATGCGCCCAAGACCAAGTTTGAAGAATTAAGGCTCATGCTTCCCGCAAAGGCTTTTGGGGAAGAACCCACTCTGGATAAGGAAGGGCAGGAACAAGAAGGTAAAATTATCATGATAATACCTTTCAAAATGATCACGCCTTAAACTTGCATGGTATAATCAATCATACCTTTCTGTCAGGAATACTCGCAATGTTGATCAAGATTAAAAACCAAACGCAAAAGTCAGCCTTTACCCTGATTGAATTATTAGTGGTTATGAGCATTATTTCGATTTTGATGGGTCTGATGCTGCCCGCAGTTCAGAAAGCCCGAGGCGCGGTTAATCGCATCTCCTGCGCCAATAGCCTGAAACAAGTTGGCTTATCCATGTGGCTCTACCACAGCACCTTCGATACCCTGCCCGCAACTAGAGTCAGCGATCAAGGCGCAAGTTGGGCCGTGCTTATCCTTCCCAACCTCGAACAAGAAAACCTTTATCGCAAGTGGGACACTTCCAAAACCTATTACCAACAAAGCCAGATTGCCCGCGAAACCGGCGTCAAGGTGATGTTCTGCCCCGAAAGGCGTTCCCCAGCCATTGCTGGCGTTAGCATTGAAGGCGATGTTGATACCATCTCCAAAGGCCAGCATGTTCCGGGGGCCCTTAGCGATTTCGCAGTCAACATGGGCACCGAATCCAAAGCCGCGACCGTGGGCGGCGCAACCTTCTTTAACAACGATGGCGCTTTCCCTTCTGCAAGCGGTAGGGGTTATAACTTCAACATGATTCGCGATGGCCTTTCCAACACCCTAATGGCAGGCGAAAAACATGTCCCTGTTTCTAAATGGGGAATAGGAACTTGGGATTCCTCCATCTACAACGGCGACATCTACATGTCTATTTCCAGAGTTTCTAGCCCACAACACAGAATTGCAACCACTGTTGATGACCTCGATTGGCGCTTTGGTAGCTATCATTTTGGAATTATTCAGTTCGCTTTTTGTGATGGAGGCGTTCGAAGCGTCGCTGCAAACATTTCCGAAGAAACTTTTCGTAGGCTTGCAAGCCGGAATGATGGCGAAGTCCTATCCGATTACTAGCCCCCACTTCTTTTATGCCATTAACACACCCCCAAGCGTTAAATCCAACAATTTAAACTGTTTAGGTAAAATCAATAAAGCATAGAATCATTGATTCTTAATTTATTTGAGCTTATACTTAAGCTAGATTGTTGGAGTCGAGTATTTTTAAGGGATAGCGCATTAGTAGCAGCTTTTACAAAGAACTGGAAAGCGCACTTAAGAAGGGCGCTGCTTGTTTTCAGTCTGAAGATCTTCACACCTTGGAGCCTTGTTTAGACTCCCATGGCAAGCTCATTGTTTGCGAAGGCAAAAGCTCTCGCATTTATCAGATGCGCGATAAATCCTCAAATAAAAAAATGGCTCTCAAATGCTACCATTGGAATGATCCAGTCTTGGAATTGCGCTATCAACTTCTTGCAGATATCAAAAAAAACAACGATCTATCCTTTATCGTGCCCTGCAAATTCATCGCTAAAGGTACGACAATCAATGGCGAAACCAATCCTGTTCTTCTTATGGATTGGATAGAAGGCGTGCCTTTTAGAGAGTTCATCAATCGTGCTGCAGGGGTTCCTAGAATCCTGGATAAACTAGCTCGACTAATCCTGCGCATCGACAAAAAAATGTATCGTGCTGGACTCGCTCACTGCTGCATCGAACCCGACCACATCATGCTGGGCAGCAATGCCTCGGATGAACGAGGCGTTTTGATTCTCCTTGATTACGATAACATCTGGGCACCCAGCCTCGCTCACCGAAATATTCTCGAAATTTCCAACCACGATTATCAACACCCGGGAAGAGTTAAGGAAGGCATTTACGGCCCCCTCGCAGATCGATTCCCACTGTTACTTCTCTATACTTCCCTGACCGCTATAAGGATTATGGGGCCTAAATTTCTCAAAGAAAAAGCCCTTGAACATGGTTTGCTCTTCTCTAAACGAGACCTCGAATTTCCCAATGATTCCCAAATCTTCAAAGAACTACTCGGACAGAAAGATCCTTTTCTTCGTGGCCTTATTTTAGAAATCCAAGATTCTCTCGCCAAACCCATGGCATGGATTCCAAGCCTCGAAGACTCCATCACCAAAATCAAAGAAGAAGCAGATAAAGGTACCTTTGGATGGGCCGAAGTTCGCTTTGATGCACAACCTGATTCCCCAACCGATGATAATGAAGAGGTCTCTTTTGGCTTAAAAGAAACCATTGCCCAAATGGCTTCCACCGCTGCAAATCGAATACTTCATGGCGACTTCGATGCAGGCATCCAACTCTACATTGATTGCTGTGAACGCGACCCAGGCAATATTGCCTGCAGAAAAAAGCTTCGCGATGCCCAGATGAAAAAACATGACAATAAGCCTCCAGGTGGGTTCGGCTTAGGTCGATCCACAAAATCCAGAGTGCAAGGTTGGCTAAAATCCTCACAGTTTGCAAAAGCATTGGAAGCAGGGGAAGAAGGCCTCACAGATAACCCCTGGGATAGTGCTGCAATGCGTGTCATGGGCCGGGCTGCAGATGGCCTTGGTTTTACAGATACCGCAAGCTGGCTCTTCCAATCCGCTTTAAAAATCTCGCCCAATGATTTAGAAATACTCCAAGACCTTGCAGAGTTTCTTGAAAGACAACAAGATTTTCGCTCTGCCCGAATTCTCTGGGAAAAAATCCTCCGCCTCAATCCTACCGATCAAGAAGCCAAAGATCGAGCTAAGGAGCTTGGGGCATCCGAAACCATGAAACGCATGACCGACAACAAGGATGTTGTTATAACCTCAGTGCCCAAGGAAGTCAGCGCACTCGCTGAAGAACAAAGAATCAGAACCTTAATTCAAGAAAAGCCCCACTGGGCACCCTATTACATCGATCTTACCAACCTCCTGAAAAAAGCTAATCGCCTCGAAGAAGCGGAACATATTTTGCGCATTGGCATTGTGCAATCCGAGGGTGATAAAAAACTCCTCCTCGAAGTTGCACACCTCGAAAAAATTATTCTTGGCAAACGCATCGATGAACTCAAACATATCCTCTCTGTGGATAAAACTTGGGCCTTTGCTAAAATTGCTGAAGATTGCCTTAAAACCGAACAACGCAGACGCGACTCCGAGCTCCTCAAACTTCGAGTCGAAGCAGATCCTTCCAATATGGCTTCAAAACTCGAACTAGGACAAATGCTTGTCGAACTAGGCGAAATCGATGCAGCAATTTCCGAGCTCCAACAATCGCGAAAAGACCCCAGACTTTCTTGGAAAGCACTGATCTCTTTGGGCAAGTGTTTTTCCATCAAGGGCAATGCCACACTCGCCCGCAGAAATCTCGAAGATGCCTTGAAATCACTTCCTCAAACCGAGGATGCCTCGCGTAAAGAAATCCTCTTCAGCCTTGCACTTAGCTATGCCTCAGAAAATGATTTCGCCAAAGCTGTCGAAATTGGAAATGAAATCGCAAACATCGATTTTACTTACCAAGGCATTGGCAAACTTCTCGATGAATGGATGTTGCGCTCCAAACAAGGATAGTTTCATTTGTTTGCATCAGTAAAGGATGACTACAATTAAGTCATGAAGTGCTTTGGTATTATCATTGTGCTGGCCCTTGCTTGTGCTGGTTGCAAGCGAGACATGTCGATTGCAAATATTCCAAAGGGAGAACCCATGACAGATAAAATTAAGAAAACAGATGCCGAGTGGATGACCCTGCTAACCCCAGAGCAATTTAAAGTCGCACGCAAAAAGGGAACCGAACGCGCTTTCACAGGCGCTACCTGGGATAACAAAAAAGAAGGCGTCTACAAGTGTGTATGCTGCGATCTTCCCTTATTTGAATCTTCCACCAAGTACGAATCAGGCACCGGTTGGCCCAGCTTTTTTCAACCTGTCGCCCAAAACAATGTCGCCTTGGAAAAAGACAGCTCTTTTTTCAGCGTCCGTACCGAAGTGCTTTGTGCTAAATGCGATGCCCATCTGGGCCATGTTTTCGAGGATGGTCCAAAACCCACCGGCCTGCGTTATTGCATGAATTCCGCTGCAATGCGCTTCGAACCCGCTACGCCCAAACCCTGATGATCAATCTTTCTTCTTAAGCTGGACTGGATTCGCCAAGATGCGAAATCCTTCCTGCTTCAACTTTTTCAGTTCCGAAATCTGCTGGGGGGTCAGCACTTCCAATGCTGCCCGGTTGGCTTTATCTTGAATCGCAGACATTTCCTTTTGGATTTCCGCAAGCTTCTTCTGCATCTCTTCCTTGTTCTGGCTCAGCTTCTTCTTTTGCTCTTCCGTCAGATTCAGTTTCTCAGAAAGATTGTTATATCCATACAAAAGCATCGGGGCGCTTTGCTGCCTTAACTCGATATCTTGAATTTTCGTTAGTTGTTCAGGTGTCAACAATGCATCAATTTCCTTGCGTGCAGCCTCGGTTAGTTTCTTCGATTCTGCAGCCCATTTGTCATACTCTTTGCGAATTTCTTCGGTCTTGGCTTTGCGCTCTGCCTCATTCAGCTTGGTCCAATCCACCTGAGGCTGCTGCTTCCAGGCATTCTGCTGAAACTTCTTGCCAATTTCCTTGAGCTTCCCTACTTGTTCTTCCGTTAGGTTCACTTCTTTTTGCACCTGCAAAGAACTAAGAATTTGATAAGCGGGAAGGTAAAGATAATCACCCATTGCAGCACCGGGCTGGAATCCGCCACTACCTCCACCGAGAATTTGGGCGCGGACCGGGGCCTGATCTTGAGCCAGAGTAAACGAAACCATTCCCAAGGCTGTTACCAGGCAACTGCTGAGTATCAATTTTTTCAAGTATTTTTGCATGATCATAAAAACTCTTTCACGATTAAGGGGAATTAAAAACTAGAAACTAATTAAATCGCACGAACTTGTCTTGAAGTATCAGATGAGACCTAACTCGAATTCACCAAAAAACAAATAGGGCTGCTTCGCAGGAGGGCAATAATGATTCAGTAATGTGATTCTCGCACTTGGCTGAATTTTAGTCAAGCGCCATATTCTGCTTGTTTTCAGAAGTTATTGTATAAATACCGCACCTTTTCGCTTTGAATCATCATGGTTCAACCCTTGATTCTTTTATGACCTTGATTGCGATGCCCAGCATTTATAAAATTAACAATATGCGGGATTGGTATATCGGTTGTGCCCAGCCTTCCCAAGGCTGTGAGAGGGGTCCGACTCCCCTATCCCGCTCTTTCACTTCTTACCATTGCAATGAATTAAAATAATTTTCAAGCTTGAACCCTAGGCTGGTTGAACGACCCCTTGACGGCCGAGGATTTATTATTTCCGGCCTGAAGGGCCGGTTCTACCAGGGGTATGATTTTTAATCCCAGACATACCGTTCATCCCATTCGATTTCATAACGCCGGAACCATTCCCGCAATTCATCCTGAAACGGTTGCTTTGCATGATGCTTATCCTGCCCTCGAATATACTCCCGCACTGCCTCGACATTCGATTTGCTCACGGAAAATGCCGCATACCCACCCTGCCAATGAAACGGTAATTTTCGCTTCTGATTAACCCAAGCCGATGCGGTACATTTGATTTTTCCAATAGCTTCAGCAATTGCGATCGTCCGTCCTAATTGAAACAGCATGTGGATATGATCTGCAACCCCACCAACGATTAATGACTGACAACCAAGATTGTTTGCAGACCCTCCCAAGACATGAAACAATTCGTCCCGCCACTCATCTACCAACACCGGTTCGCGGTTCTTAGTCGAGAAGATCACATGGATGTAAACTTTCGCCAACGATTGCGGCATAAGTTCCTTAATAAATAAGGTTAACTTCAAAATCTCCCAGCCAAGCTTTTGAAACGAACCAAAGTCGAAGTACAACAAATTATTATAACTATAAAAAGATAATTAGGATAATAATTAAATTATAAAAGAAATAGAACATGCGTTATTTATTTTCCTAGGGTTGCACCCTAGGCTGGTAGAACGGCCCCTTCAGGGCCGATGATCTTCCGGCCTGAAAGGCCGGCTCTATCAGCCTAGGCCAACGGCCTGGGGTATCGATACACGGTCATGGCCATGGGTTTTCATCCATGCGGTTTATGATGGCGATATTTATTTCCCTAGGTTTGCACCCTAGGCTGGTAGAACGGCCCCTTCAGGGCCGATGGTCTTCTGGCCTGTAGGGCCGGTTCTATAAGCCCAGGTCAACGGCCTGGGTTATGGTTCCCTTTTATCCCGCTTTACCTTTGGATTGATAATACCCAAAGCATATAATCATCATCAGGCAAATACGTTCACTCTTTCCTAATTATCTTGGAACCATCCAAAAACATAACTCATACAGGCACTTTCATCATGCTGAAAAATCGATTCCTAACTTTGCTTGCTACCAGCTTTTCCCTAATCGGCTTTTTGCTTGGTTCTACCCAGGTTCATGCGCAGCCAAAAATCCAGGAAGGCGAGATGGCCGGCTACCTTCTTGTTCCACATGAAAAAGTTCCCGAATCTTATAACGCAGGTTTCTCCATGTATGTTGCTGCTTGGCCTTTGCTAAGCAAATACCCCGGAAACCGATTTCAAACCGGCCTGTTTGGCACCTGGATGTTCGCCCAATACCCCGAACCCAAACCCACCAAACTTTACTCCGATATCGAAGGCGGCCTAGGATGGTGGAGAGATACACGGTTCGCAACCGAAACACCCAAGTTCATCATGGGCGGTGTTGCACTCAACTTTAATGAATGGGCCAACGGACCAGGCGCAGGCAAAGGCAGAGATTGGAGCAAGCCCAGTGGCAAATATGGCGTTGCCCAACTCAGCCCTTGGTTAGTTTGGCCACCCGATGGCGTAAATTTAAAACAAGGCACTTGTGGCGAACTGCTTGGCTATGGATATCTTCCCTTGCCTTTAACTGATGTTAAACCAACCACTGCAGGAAAGAATGTGCCAACCGGTGATCAATCTTGGACGCTGTTTTTAAACTCAGGAAACTTCAAGGGGCCGGTAGCATTCTTCACCCCTTATTTCTGGTCACGGGCAACTGCGGAAAACATCGCATTGGCTGGCATGTTTTTAGATTCAAAACCATCGAGCCCGAACAAAGCAGTGCAAATGGAAACGCAGTATGTGCCTAGTTACCAGGCGGTGGATTCTAAAGGAGAAACTTATGCACGAATCGCGCCCACATCTTTCCCGAGGAATACCAAAGGAGATTCAGCGGTGGTCCATCGTGTGACTGCGTACAACAAAAGCGCGCTTTGGGATTCGGTGAAGGGTTGGTTTTCAGGGGGCCCAAATGCAAGTGGCGCAATCGATATTAAGGGTGCAAGCGTTCACACCTTCAAAAGCAATGGCGGATCAACCTGGAGGATCTATACGCCTGATACCCCCAAAGAGAAAAAGACAACCCTGGCGTGGAATTCATTCGCGAGCCCCGTGGCACTTGATCAACACACTTATGGATATCGTTGGAATCAAAAGATGGTGACAAAAACAGATTCGAAGAATGGTTCATCATTAGTAACGCTGCCTGAATATTTTCATCTGGTGAAGAGTGGAGATACGAAGGCGGAGTGGGTTGTGGTGCAAGCAAAAGATGTACCTAAGGAAACAGGGTTAACGAAGATAGAATTCAAGCGATCGAATGCGAAGCCCGCTGAGCCGTACATCACGCCTGAAGAAACACAGAGTTCATGGAAGAAGCCTGGGCCAGTCGCGGGGCCCTTTCAAGCACACCTTGGGGATGGTAGCGTGGTCACCTATCATTGGTATCGATTTGCGGATCAACCCGCGATACTCAACGCAGATTTAACCGATAAAGAGCGTGAAGCAATGCAGTTACGAGTGGAAAAGCTGCACAAGGCATGGACAAAAGAAAAAGAATACCTGCCTGCCCCCACCATTGGAAAGCTGGCGGATCTTGATCCTGCTTTAATTGTAACTCCACCCAAAGGATTTGAAATTGGTTATGTTCCAATCGCAACAAAACAAGGACCGAAAGAATAGATCGGGTTTACTTACGAATCGGTTGTAGTTTGGATGTTGTGAAGAGAATAAAAAAGGTTCTTTTGTGAGAAATTATCGGCACGGCTGACCCAACCGCGTGGACCCGATCAATTTTAGTCTACGCTCCCAATAAGGAGTGTTGCTGAACTTCCCGCTAGACTCAGCACACAAAAGAACCTGCGTTTATTAATCAGCCTTGTTCAGGCCCGCTGGTTTATTAGCACCAACTAAGAGACGCATATATCTTTCTATACAATGATTGCAAGGGCAGTTTTTACAAAAACAGAGGAATTCCTCATGCCAAGTTTCCATTACGAAAGCATCATTGATCTTACCCACCCTATCAACTCAGCCATTCCTGTTTGGCCTGGGGATCCTGCGGTAGTTTTGTTCCCACTGAATCAGCTTGAAAAAGATGGTTTTAATCTGGGGGGCTTTACCATGGGGGAACATACAGGCACCCATGTGGGGGTAGCGGCACACTTTCATGACCACGAAACCACCCTCGATAAACTTCTACCAGCTTCACTTTTCAAACCCTGCGTAGTTATCGATGTTTCTAAAGAATGCGATGTAAATCCAGACTTCGAATTAACCTTGGATCATTTACAGCAATGGGAAAAAGCCCATGGCAATGTTCCTACGGGTTGCATTTTACTATTACAAACAGGCTGGAGCAGGTATTTTGCAACCGAGAAGTATTTTGGCAAAGATGATTCTAATGTTTTGCACTTCCCCGGATTCAGCTTAGAGACAACCCGGTTTCTACTCGTACACCGGAACATATCAGGATTAGGGATTGATACTGCAGGAATTGAGCCTGGCAAAGATTCCAACTTTAGCTGTAACAAGGTTTTGCTTCATGGGCAAAGAATCCACCTCGAGAATTTAACCAACCTTGATCAAGTGCCCGCAGTTGGTGCGCACTTGTTTATAGGCGCATTACCCATCGAAGGGGCAACCGGTTCGCCCGCCCGGGTGATCGCACTAGTACCCTAATTAAATTGCCCGGCTTAAACACCTTGAGCCAAGGCTTCGCCTACCACCCTGCCCGATTGCAACGCTGTCTGAATCGAGGCAATACCACCATAATCGCCACACTGATATAAACCTTTTCGAACTTGCATTGGCTTAGATGAAACATCCGAAAGGGGAAGCTCTTGAGCAGGCAAAGCGTTAATGATTTTATAGGTACGAAGATGTTTCCACGTATCGACTTCATTACCAAACCATTGTTTCATTTGCTCGAGCACTTTTTGAATAAGCATTTCTTCTGAAGCGAAATCATGTTTTAACACCGAGCAAGAAATAAGTGCCTTACTTTCTGGGGCATAACTTTTACAGACATTAGTAGGCACACACATATTCATCACCGGGCCTGAAGATTGGGCATTCAGAAAAAGAATGGGTGAAGAAGTGGGCGCTTTGGAAGCTGCAAAATAGAGAGTACTTACCGTCTTCATTTTTGGAGCTAGGGTAACCTCTAATAATTTGCATGCCTCAGGCTGATCCACGGCGAGAACTATTTTAGGCGCAGTTAATGTTTCGCCCGATGCAAGTATCACCTTGTTTTCGCTTAAAGAAGCAACTTTGGAATGAAGCCTAATTCGTGCAGGGTCAAGCATCTTTAAAATCTGGCGTGGAATCGCCTCCATTCCTTCTGCAGGCAGGCAGATATCGCCAAGTGCCATCATTCGAAAATTAAAATCGAAGGCTCTGCTGGAGGTTGAAAGTTCATTTTCAAGAAATATTCCAGAGTAAAGAGGTTTGAAGAATCGATCGATGATTGCATCAGAAAACCCAAAAGCCTTCAGTCTTTGCAGGGTTGTAACTTCAGGCTTTTGCAAAAGTTTTTCAATTGTTTCAAAAGCTACCTGAGTGCGCAACAATCCCACCAGCAATTTATCTTTCAAGGAACCTATCGGAGAAAACAAGCCCTTGGCTGCGGTGTATAGATCTCGAAATGGATCTGCAAGCCTGTGAAATTTATCCTGATAGCGAATCATTGCGCCTGGAAAAAAGCTTTTTAACTTCAGATCTGGGTAAGAAAGAATTTCTTTCGCATCGGGATAGGCTGTTTGCAAAACTTGAAATCCACGGTCAAGCTGAAATCCTTCAACAACATCGGTTCTTATTCTGCCACCAACTTTTTCCGCACCATCTAACAACAAATAATGAATGCCCTGTTTTTGCAAAACATGAGCGCAACTTAAACCAGCAAGGCCAGCACCAATGATTATCACATCCGCATCAAAACTCATCAAAACCATCCGTTGATTAATGTAAAAGAAAAATTCAGCCTCTGTATCAATGATAGTTGTACGGAGCCAGAATCAAAATACACAGGCTGAATTATTAATCTTATTGCTGATTAATCAAGGCAATGTGCGCCACATGGGTTATGGCTGCGCCCATTCGAAGCAGCGAGGCAATCATGATGGTTTCAGCGATTTCCTGTTCGGGAACTCCCGCTTGCTTGGCTTTTTCCTTGTGGATTTCCAAACCAGCTACGCGGTAGTTTCCTGAGTTCAGATCGAAGGAGTAATCTGCCACTTATTTTCCGATAATCAAGGATTTGTCATCAACCGAAACACTGTCATTTCAGACTCGATAAACCCGTGACGACCGTAGAGCCGGATTGCTCCCGCATTCAGCTTATCGGTCAGCAGAGTGATGCGGGAGAAACGGTGAGCGCGTGCATATTCGATGGCGCTTTGCAAAAGCCGAGAACCAAGACCGCCGCCACGCCGGTCGGGGCGAACCACCATATCCTCCAACCAGCAGACACGGCCACCTTCGGCGGTACTGATTGTGAATAAGAGGCTGACCATCCCAACGACTTGATCGCCTTCACGGGCAGCAAGAATGACGCCGACATGAGCCGACTCGATGATTAGGCGTAACCCTCGCTCCTGTTTCTCTCGGTCGGGCGTGAAATCGGCCTCCTGTGTAAACAACATATTTAGCAGATCAGCCAATTGCGGAACGTCGGTCAAATTGGCTGGTGTGATGAGTTCCATTTCCGCCCCTCAATTTACCAGGTCGATCCACCGTGCGAATATTACACCGGCGACTGATTGCAAGTTCGGCAGAAAGGCATCGGTGTCCTGAATCACTCTTGATCCTTCGATGTTGGCTTCTAGGCTGAATTATTAATCTTGTTGCTGATTAATCAAGGCAATGTGCGCCATGGGTTATGGCTGCGCCCATTCGAAGCAGCGAGGCGATCATGATGGTTTCAGCGATTTCTTGTTCGGTAACGCCTGCGTGCTTGGCTTTTTCCTTATGGATTTCCAGGCAATAAGTGCATTGTGTGGTCATTGCAACTGCGAGTGCGATAAGCTCCTTATTCTTGACCGAGATCGCACCTTCCTGCATCACTTGCTTGCTGAATTGCCTATAGGTGGCATAAGCTTCAGGAACAAGTTGTGGCATTTTCTTAAGTTTATCTAGCTGCTTCATATCGTACATGGATCAAACTCCTTTTAGGGTTAGGTAAATTAGACAACATAAAAAGTTTATAACGAACCAAGAAGGAGTCACAGTAAAAAATCGCAGATTCCCAGCGAGTGAGAAAGCATGAATATTTGAAGGACTTCAGATAGCGAAGTGATTACGGAGGTTTCCCAGTCCCCTTTAAACCTTTAATCCCCTACCTTTTGACACTGATTTTCAAAACTTTTCTTTTTTTCTTTCAGGTTGGATTCCATAACTTCCCTGCTCCTGCGAATAATCTATATAGAAACATTGGTCAGCTTTTTAAGGAACAATCTCATGGTAAAACAAATTCTTAAGCCGTTACAAATCTTGGGTAGCCTAGCTGTGGTTGGTTTTTCAGCAGGTTGGGCGGATGCACAAATCGTATCTGCACCCGCAAATTTTAAGAGTGGCCCCGGTGCTGGAAGGCCCGCTTATTCTTACGCACCACCTACTGCACCCAATGCCTTTCAACAAGGCGGGTATAAAATTTCTTCCATTACTCCCGGATTGGCAGCAGATCGATACGGGTTCAAAAATGGGGACGTCATCATTCAAGTGAATGGAAAACCATTCAGAACAGAAGACGACTTTAACGGGTTACTACGCCAAAGTAGTTTTGGATCCAAGATTACTTATTTCGAAGCAGGATCGGGAATAGTAAAAATGCGCGAAGTCAAACATGTATTTGCAAGGCTTGGCATTTCAGGGCAGATTGTGCCATTGAATGCACCAACCGCAATGCCTGCTACTTTTCCAGCGGGAGCTTTGCCACCAGGGCCTATCGGGTTGCCACCGGGCGCAATTATTCCGCCACAAAACAACTCGTCAGGGCCAATATTACCGGGAGTCTAACTATTTAGATTTCAAGGTTAGAAATTAATTTGGCTAAGCCAAGTATCGATGGTCAGCCAAACTTCCGCCTTGCAGTCGTCCTGCAATAAAACATGCCTGCCTTCGGGGATTTCGACATAGGTTAAAAGATCTGTCGGAGCTGCATCTGCAAATTGTCGAGATCCCAGATGGGAAGTAACTTTGTCACCTGTGCCATGCACCAACAAAGTAGGCGTTTGCAAAACTTGAGGGTTTTTCAAAAGCCTTTGAGCAGCTTTAGAGCATTGCAAATAAAGCCCGACAGAAACTTTGCGATGAATGAGAGAATCGCTTTTAAAAGACTCGATGAAATCGCGGTCACGTGAAAGATCTTCATAATTCAACTTGTTATCAAAGGCAATCGATGAAGCAATCATGTTCATCAATGCGGCAGAATTCTCGAGCCACCAAGGCAACTTAAACGGAAGTGAAAGCCAGGGGGCAAGGGCGATACAGGCATGTATGCTTTGTGGGTAGTTCATGGAATAAGCCAGGGCTAGTTGGCCACCAAGGCTATTGCCTAAAAGCACGATCGGAATATCCGGGTGCATCTTTTCCAACTCGCCTTGAAAAAGCCTAAGGTCATCAATCAAGGTTTCGTAGGAAGCAGCATGCCCTCTGGGGCCTTCTGATTTTCCACAGCCTCGCCTATCAAAACCATAAACAGCGAACCCTTTGTTTTCAAGTTTGCTCGCAATATGTTCATATCTTCCAGAATGGTCTGCCAATCCGTGCACACACCAAATAATGCATTTGATGGGGCATTCAGGTTGCCAACCCTGCCAATAAAGGCGCAACCTATCCTTACCCAGAAAATTACCTTCAAATTGATACATCTAGCTTTTAACCTTCTTCTTCCCTTTATCATTGGCCGATAAAAAATCTTCACTGATAATAATACCATCTGCAATTGCAGAGTTGCAAAATAACATGGTTATCAGGAGCATTAGCATGAAATCCACCACGGAACATCTTACTTTTAATCTCCCCGAAAGAATGGCTTTTTTAAATATAACCAATCAGGTTGAAGATATCGTCAAAAAAAGCGGCATAAAGGAAGGACTTATGCTTTGTAATGCAATGCATATCACCGCCTCAGTTTTCATTAATGACGATGAACCTGGCTTGCATCACGATTACAAAAAATGGCTGGAAGCTTTGGCTCCTTTCAATCCCTCCGCCCAAATCTACCACCACAACCGCACGGGCGAAGACAATGCAGATGCCCATATGAAAAGGCAGATCATGGGCCGCGAGGTGGTAGTCGCAATCACTCAAGGCAAGTTGGATTTCGGGCCTTGGGAACAAATTTTTTATGGGGAGTTCGATGGAAAAAGGCCCAAGCGAGTGCTCGTAAAAGTTTTAGGGGAATAACTGTTTTGCTATGCCCCAATCCTTGTGAAGTCTGCTTCATCATGCTAACTTGATTTAAATGAGTTTCAAAAAAACCACTCCTTGAAGGGTGATTGATGGGGGCCACTAATCCTGCTCAAATTATCCATGTTGATATGGATGCTTTTTTTGCATCTGTCGAG
>Ga0209500_10001632_pt1 | contig 16593 bp, 16 predicted proteins | sample S_140212_EF_Meta_FD_187323 | JGI IMG/M metagenome (GOLD analysis project Ga0209500, IMG submission 187323) | Freshwater microbial communities from Lake Simoncouche, Canada to study carbon cycling - S_140212_EF_MetaG (SPAdes) (version 2) | ecosystem: Environmental > Aquatic > Freshwater > Lake ... | reverse complement strand
TCAGACGATCCAATTGGTCTGTTCGTAATTCTGACTCATCGATGTAAACGGGTTTACGATCGTAATAGTTATAATTGGTATAATAGTCTTCTATTTTTTTCTTATCAGTCATATTGTTAATAATACATGTTGTGCTATTTGTTCATGATCTTCTTTTGTTGGGTGACTAAGTCCTTGTCTCCATGTACCAAAATTGTCCAAATTAATGTTTATGCTGCCTACTGATCCTAAACAACAAGTTTCAATTAGTCGCACTCCTTTATTTTGGCATAATAATCTGATCATATCAATGTAATTGCTCTTTTTATGTTCGTATTGTTCGACATCAAATTTATATCTGGTAATAACATCATAGACTTGTGCCAATGGTTCTAAATATTCTTTTTTGTCACTGCATATTCTAGGATGTAAATTAATATCTGCATCTGTGTAATCTTTAAAGTGATTGACCGATTGCCCTTGTTCAGCACTAGCACACCAGCTGGGTATAATAAACCATTCTCTATTATCTGCACACCAATATTCACAAACTGTGCTAGTCCATCCTACAATAATCGCAGTGATATCTTGTCGTTTGTATCGCACCAACGTGTCAATTACCTGATGGAATATGCCCTCATTACTGATTCCACATAAAGAATAATTTTTACATTCTACTCCTAATGCCTGGGCAATGAGATTAGGATAACTGAATTCGACATTGGCTTCGTCCTGATGGGGGCTAACAATATCAGCGCCATGCGTTACACTACACCCGAATGCTAATATCATAAGGTATTATACCATTCCGCCAATTGTGGGAATGTATGTCTAAAGTTCTTACCACGACGTTGATCGTATTGCTCATAGAAATTCTTAAAATCACGTTGCAGGATACTATTTGTCATAGCACCGCTGTGTGGACTAGCAACTTCTCTGAGATAACTAACTAATCTACCAATCTGGTTAATTTCAAATTCATGTAAAGTATCTACACTGAGGTCACCAAGTGGAATTAACTGTCTGATACATTCTTCACGCACTTCTAAAGGCAATATCAATGGACTTTGGAAACTAGGAAAGCGTAAGATATTAAGACTAAAGTTAATACTATCTTTACCATACTTCTTTTTAAGTTCAACGATACTCCATAGGAATTCTGGTAGGCTAATTAGGCATAATGCGTTTATGGTACACATGACATGTAGGCCGCGCAGTCTTTTACTATCCAATAGGTAATCAACATTACTGCACCATTGATCCCAATCCAGGCCATCACGTATATATATTGCGTGTTGACCAATGCTTTCATTGCTGGTGTATAGATCCAGTTCAATACCTTCAGTAGCATCTAATAGTCTCTCTAATTTATCTTGCGTAAATCCCAAGTTACTGTTTATAGCAAGCCGTGTTTTACTCTCGCCTCTGTGATCTTTGAACCATTCGATGAGTCGCCATGTGTATCCTGACATGAGCGGTTCTCCTCCTGTGATTCGTAGTTCTTTGAGCGTCTTGTGTAGGTCTGACTCCCACCACTTGAAGAAGGCTTCCACGTATGGATTAACGTCAGTGATAGTATAAAGTTGGCTACTATCATGAGTGTGAGTAAAATGGTTGCGGCCGTCGGAAACCAAATTGGTATATGGTCCATTACGATGAATGTCACGAACCCAAGTAGTGCTGAAAGCAGGATTGCAATAGCTGCAAGCGAACTGACAAGTGCGATCGAAAGCAATTTCCAAGGTCTGTAGGTTAATGTCTTGTTCTGGTCTAGTATTGAAAGCTTCATCTAAATCTTTATCCTCATAAATTACTGTTTTATAAACACGGTCACTGACTATTTCATCAGACGCATCTTCTTTGTCTGCCATGTCCTCAATCTTCCAGCAGTATTCACATCCAGCTGGACGTTCTCCTCGTTGCATCTGAGCACGCTGTTCTTTCTTTTGTGGTGTATTATGTAATGCTCGAGGATTTTCTGTTACCTGTTCTACGCTTACCTGATGCGGCAAGGGATGATGACAACTAGTAGTCTGTCCTGATCCTAACCATATAGTAGCGTTGTACCATTTAGCCGCACAGAAACTCGCAGACTTGATATCAATTACTCTGCGTTTGTACTGTAGATCTGTTTCGTTAGCTATTTTCGGCATGCCATTTGCACTCTTGCCAAAATTCTTTCATCTGTGGGAATGTCGCTAGGAAATCTGTTTCTCGACGTTTATCATACTCGTTAAAGAAACGATAAAAATCAGCACGTGTATCATGTAGATATTTTTCATTGAGTTTCTTACCTTTTTTCATCCAATCAAGATCACGTTCTAGGCGTTGGATTTCATAGTCTTTAAACCCATCGTAACGATCACTAGATTCATCTAGGCGATTTAACTTCATCCACTTGACTACATTCTCTAAGATACGCACATAGCTTTCTGGAAGTATCTGTAGACTTTGCCAGCTTGGTGTTCTCAACACAGGAGTATCAAACCAAACACGTTGGTATTCGGTGCTGTACAGCTTACGTAGTTCAAGTATATGTTCTAGTAACTGTTGAAGGCCTAAGATACTAAGGTTATTCATTGTGATGATATAGGTCAAGCTGTTGCGATGCGGCACTTCTGTCAGATATTTGTGGACATAACTATGTAAGCGACTTGGGCTTAGTCCGTGTCGAATGTAAGCCGCATGATCATGATTGCCTGTGTCTAAACTCACATACTGCATAAAGTGTTCAATACGTTCACCTTGGCATAGTTGTTTAACTTTGTCTAGATATTTGTTAAATAATTCTGGCTCTACGCTAAAATTACTAGTAACATCAACGTGTAAATCACTCTTGGGACTAGCTAAGATATAATCAAACACACGATGCGTATTCTTGTCCATCAAGGGTTCTCCACCAGTCATACGGAAATGTTTAAGACTACCGTATAGGTCCGGCCACCAACGCCAAAATGCTTCTACATATGGATTATTTTCACGCACAGGGATAGGTTGACGACGTCCTTTAAAATGCATAGGATCGTTATGTGGACTCTTTGTAGGATATGCTCCCCAACGGTCGATATCTTTACCCCATGTTGTTGAAAACTGTGGACTACAGTAACTACAAGCAAGATTACAGCCGTGGCTAAAATTTACTTCTACATAACTAGGCGTAACGTCAGCGTCCCATGGTTGATCGACTATATTGTTATAGTGTTCTGCCGCCCAGGGCTCACCACTACGGTAGTGTCGATCACTTAGATGTCCAGCATCTTCCATGGTCCAGCAGTAGTTACACTCTTTTGGGCGTTCACCATTTAGCATTTTCTTACGTTGTTCTTTCTTATATGCTGTATTATGTAGCGCACTAGGATGGAACTCCAATGGTTGTACATCAATCTCATGTAAGGGAGGATGGTAACAACTATTGTTTAATCCCGTAGGTAAATGTAGGCTTACCTGTTGCCATTTGGCCAAGCAAAGACTAGGACCTAATTTGTCCTTCATCTCTTCTGCCGCATTCATAAATTTACTTTTACTCACGTGCCATTACTCCTTTATTTCTAAACACACTCTTATAGTGATGTTTAAAAAATTTACTTTCTTCTGTGTCCATGTCTACAATAGGTAGATTTAATTTTTGTCTGAGTATATTACCTATACTGGTACAATGGTCTGGACCATCATTCTCAAACTCTTTCCATAGTTTTGCTAATTCATCAAAGTCTTGTACTAGGCGGTAATCCCAATTCTGCAACATGGTCATCCAGGTGCCTAGTCTAGCACCATAGATACTCCAAAAACCATTTTCTACGTCTGCTCCGACTGTCTGCCAGATACACAAATGATCGTAGTTTCGATTGACTACACTTTCATCAAATTCTTGTAAATTAGGCTTTCTTCCTCTATTCAAACACATCTTAACGCCTTCACGGAATCCTGCTCTCCATGCCTGGAATGGTGTAGCATTAGGATAGGTAGTTGAATAGCAATCATTCATCGCCCAATAGTTAGGATAGAAACAAAACTCTACATCATTTTCAGCAGTGCCATCGCTGGCTTCATGTGTTCGCATATTATATACAAAATCTTTAGTCCAGCAACTCATGCCGCCATTGCCATACATTAATCCATTAATGTGATTGCGTGCCTTCCAACGGAATACGCAATTTTGATTACCATCATCTAACGTCAACTGTTGATTAAAAAATTCTGTGTCAGGTATGTTGTCACCATCGATTAAAACAAAACGATCAGTAGTACTGGCATCAGCGGCTGCTTTATGTGCGGCGTCTGATCCTTTAACTCCATCTACACGTCGTGCCCAAGGCACTATATTTTGGATTTTGATCCAAAATTCTTCTTTTTTAGGCTCATCATAACTTAGATAAATGCAATCTAAATCAGCTATGTCGATTAGTTGTGTGGTCATAATGGTCTACGTCTGTGGACGTTTCTCCTGGTTCCAATACTAGTCCTGCATGATTTTTAACCACAGCAGATCCTTGATCGCTACGTTTTAATTGTACACGAAGACCAGGATTATGCGCAACCTTTTTGAGTTGTTTTTTCTCAATATCTACGTAATAGTGCTGATAATCTGCGTATTGATCAACTGTTACAATCAAATATTGTGTACTGTCTGGATGATTTTGATGTGTCAGCATGACGATCCTTCCATCATCGTCGTAATGAATCCTATACTCAAAAGGTTCTTCAACTATTTTTGGAAAACTATTATATGCTTCAACAAATTCTTCATCCCAAGATTTTGATTCCATTTTCATACTCCTTAATTAATTCATCATCTACCCAAGTTTTTTCATGATAATGTACCGGGTGATATTGATTGATATTATTAATACGAATCATTGGTACATCTGTTTCTGATACTATTATTTCGTGCCACGGAAGATGGCTGCCAAATCCATTTATAGCCGGTTTCATGTGTACAAAATTAATATAATCCATTTTAGGAAGTGTACAATTTTCTACCCCAAGTACTTTAGCTGCCAAAGCATATATCACATCTGTAGTTGGATATTCATCTCTACAATTTTTTAACACAGTATCACGTAGATATTCCCAATTGGTAAAATATTGTTCTGCTAACCAAAAGAATTCTGCGGCTTCCTGAGTATATCTAAAATACATCAGTCCATTATAAACATCAGGCAATTGATTATCATCAAATAATCTCCTATATTGACGAACTTCGCTGATGTTTTGTAGATAATCTCTACAGCCTGTGCTTAATACTACATTTTTTAATCTGAACGCAGTCCACCAATGTGCTATACTGCGTGTAATAACTAAATCACTTTCAAGTTTAATTGTTTCTTTAAATGGTGTTAGATAAAATATCTGCCATTCATTACGCAATTTCCAAGAATCATTTACAGCCTTATCATCTTCTATGGGCACGATGTAGTCAAACACCTGACGATGTTTTTCTGTTACCTGTGCCAAAGTCTTTTGATCCACGATAACCGCATACAAACTGCCAGGCATGGTCAATTTAATACTCATGGCCTGCACGTAAGCCAGTTGTAAATAATCAACTTCGCCATTTTGTGCAACAGTTACAAATCCTTGCTGTGCTTGATATGGTCTTACTCTGTGCATATTGTTTCCACAAATTCTAAAAAATCGTCTGTTAATAAGTAATCTTTATCCATGACATGTATATTTTGTTTTGGAATAACATGAGCTCTATTTTGTTCCTTGATCTGTAACATGTTATTTTTAATTGCCATTGACCCAATGGTTCTATCCAATGTTAGCATAGGCCACGGAATTCCTTGATCCAATCCTTGATCATATCCATTCAGCATGTTGTTAGCTATGGTAAAGGCATAATCATTACGGAAACTATCAACTCTTGTATGATACAATTTTGTATAATAATTATAATTTCTTTGTATACGCCCTACTAGATTAAACAACATTTGAGCGACTGGAGTCTTTCTAAATAAAACTACAGTAGCCCATTGATAATTTAATCCAGCGAATCCCATCGGTTCTATCCATGGACCGTCTATGGTTTGATTGTAGGTCATTATACGATAATCAAAATTTTGTTCGAACAATTTTAATAGACTGTTATCTAATATTAAATAATCACTGTCCATTAATATAGTTTCATCATAAGGGCTTAATTCGTAGGCTCGATATCTGTCTACGTTTCTCCAAACTGTAGATTTACCTGGACGATTATTTTTAATTAAATGGTCGACCACAACAACACTATCAAATATATCATTATTGACTGTTTGATCTGTAACGAGTGTCACGGGAAGTTTTAAATTGTGCTGTATTAGACGTGCAGATCTTTCGGCTATTTTTACATAATCGATGTCGGTATTAAAGGCAAATAACAGAACACCTTTAGACTTTACGGGCACGACGGATTTCTTCATGTTGAATGTGCCAAGTGTTCATAACCATTTGGTATTGTTGCTTGCACAAGGTTAAGAACTCTGCTCGATTGATTTTGATAGGATTTTGATAGGTATCTTCTAAGAATAATTTGTCGTCATCCCAACTATTTAGAAATGCTATTAGTTCTGGTGAGACTTTAAATAATCCACCGTTATAAGGTACGTGTAGATCAGTTTGGATTTTTTCTCGTAATATACGTTTGTTGATCTGATAATCAGTGGCTAAACGTATCTGATTGGTAAGTTGTTCTAAGTCGCTCATGCAACTATTTATCGGCCTAAAATTTAACCAAAAAAAAAGCACTCTTTTGCGAGTGCTTTTGATGATCTATTAGATTACGTTATGCCAATCACACCCCAGGTATTGGCTAGGTATGTGGTTTCTGGTGTAACGATATCAACACGTGTAAAAATATTACCGCTGACAATGTCATTGAAGTTTGAATTGATCTGTGCTGCTGTACTGTTGGCAAAGAATGCAAAAGTAACTGTAGTGCCTTTATCTCCATTCGCACCTTGTACACCGTTAGATCTAACAGTGACGTTGGCGTAGTCTGATTTGTAAGTATAGACGTTGCCTGATGTTGCAACGTTGGCCATTTCTTGATTGCTGGTTGTTAAACTGTAATACCCTAGAGTAGTTAGGTTGGCTTTGACATTACCTCTACTACCACCAGCAATACCTTGGCTACTTGCTCCTCTGACAATAACATTACCAATATTACCACGAAACAGTTCAATGAAATCGTTGGTACGACGTGTTCCGTTAGTATTTGTACCACCTAGGAATACCAATCTCAATTCGCCGCCGGCATTAAAGAAATAACGTGCTGCATCTGCACCACCTGCAAAAGTAACTGTTCTAATAGCTTGGAATGTATTAGCGAATTGTGAACCAGTTGTAAAGCTGATAAGATTACCAAATGTGGCACCAACTGTGGTTGTACCTTGAGCTGTATATGTATTAGCGTTGGTATTAATTGTTCCAACAGCCGTACTTACGTTAGCAAACGCTGTAATAGTTGCACCAGCAGTAATACCAATGTTTGACCCTGTTGCTAATTGTCCAGCGGCACCACTTTGGTGGCCTAATGTTAGATTTAAAGTATATACCAGACCTGCCCATTGGACTGCCGTAATTGTTGTAGTTGAAGGAGTAACACTAACCGCAGGAATAGCGGCTACACTTTGACCATATCCTTTATAACCAAACCCTGTGCCCCAGACCATTGATATGTTATCGATGGTGCCACTATACGTATTTGTAGTGTTGCCGCCCCATGCAAGACGGTTATAGTCTTGAGCTTGTATTAAGCCACCGGATGTATATGCCATTCTGTTCTATTTCCCTTTGTATTAGTTGATTAATCAACACTATAAACCAACGGCGTTATATTGTAACACAATAATAAAGTGGTTGCAACCACCTGCGTCATCGTTAAAATCATTTATAGTCGGGTAATCTTTTGTCCCATTTTAACTATTTATGTTAATTGTAGTATATATTATAAAATTAAGCACTCTACAACACCAAATTCCTGTTGATGGTCACCTAATGCTATAGCAAAATAATTAGTGTCATTTTTGTCTACTAATGCTTCAGCTGCCCCGTAGATATTTTGTGCTGGTGTTAGTTTATCACCTTTTTTGACTCTGCCCTGGACTCTAACCGGTACACGTCCTTTCAATGCCACTGGTTGGCCTTTAGCCGTATTATTCATTAAAAATGCTGGGTTAGCTGATATTACACCAATCGCACGATCACCATAGGTGGCCGCAGTAACTTCTGCTGATCCGCCAATTTTAACCACTGTGCCCACTGCATATTCTTGATCTGTTGCATAGATTTCTGCTAGGTCGGCATAAACTGCTGTAGTTGCTTTGGCAAATATTGTGTTAAATGTCTGTCCGATTGCACCGATATTACCGATACCATTAGTACCACCGTTAACTACTGCTGTAGTAGAACTGCTGACCGATATCGAACTAGCAAATGTAACTGAGGCGGTATTAGCCGAAATAATCATGGCCTGGGTAGAAACGCCAGACTTGTTAACATTAAACTTCATGTCACTGTTGACTGTGTTATTTTTAAGCACAATAGCACCACTACTTACGCTAACAGTATGTGTAGAAGTATTGCCAAATGTGACTCCGGTATCGTTAGTAACCAACAATGTACCGGTAGTTGATGTATTTTGATCGCTGCGCATAAATGATGTTGAACTAACATTATTAATCGCAAGTGCATTCGTGGCATTACCTGTAAAAATAAATCCTGAAGAATTTACCAAATTAATTCCAGGCGCCACGTTAGCAAACCCAGATATTGGAGTAGCAGGTATAAATGTTGAATCTTTACTTACTATAGCTATAACTTGATTTGAAATACTGAATTTAATTACCGCATGACTTAACGACAGATTATCAATAACAGTTTCGACTAGAGCACCACTGGTAGTCGCACCTGCGCCTGTACCGCCTGTAGATGTGCCAGTGCTAGGTCCAATGGCAAGCCAACTACTACCAGTCCAAACTTTAAATAGTAAATTAGTAGTATCCCACCAGGTGTCGCCTGTAACTGCTCCGCTTGGCGCTGTTGCGCTGGCAATACTGGTACCTACCTGTTTCCATTGACTACCTGTGTATACTTTTAGTAAAGAATTAGTGTTATCATACCAAAGTTGTCCTGTTAACGGCGCACTAGGAGCGATACTGTTAGAGAAATTCTCTAACAATTTGACATAATTTTCATTTAAGAAAATACCATAGCCAGCATAGTTTTTACCAACCAGTACCAGACTGGTAGTAGTGGTATTAACGGTGTTATCAGGAATTGTAGCTATTGCTGTTCCTGATGATGTGGTTACTATGTATGGCATATTTTATCCGTCTTTATATATTACTTATTATAAAACTACTTCTTTTCCTGTTTGATCTGTATCTAAAGTTACTTCATGCTCGGCTTCGTGTCCGGCCCAGCTGCTTAAATCTAAATCTGCTGGTGCTGATTCTTGACGGTCTCGGACGATTACCTGTGCTAGTAGCCCAGGTTTAACTCCTTCAATGAATTCTTCTACTGTATGATATCCCATAGCTTTTGGTTGAAAGGCTACAGCATCATATTCATCAATGGATTTAGCACTGTTTTCACTGGCGAACTTAACCAATACTGATTCACCTTCAGTTCCCACTATTTTTATATTGAGTGTTGTCATTTTATGTTCCTTTATTAAGTTGATTGACCTAGGACTGTGCCAATGGCAGTCCACGTTACATAACTATTACCATTTATATAGTAGCCTGCCGCGCCACCAACACCTGGATTTGATCCTGCTCCTGCTGTACCAGCTATGCCTAGTGATCCGCCATTGCCAGAATCATATACACCACCAGCTCCGCCTGCACTAGCTGAACCACTTGATCCGGCGACTCCATTATTGTTAGCACCGCTACCACCAGCACCACCTATACCTGGTATTGTCCCAGCGCCACCACCGCCACCACCACCTGCATAGGTAGTTGTTGTAGATCCTTTACCGCCACCACCACCACCACCATTGTGAACACGGATGCCGCCGGCTACGTATGTATGTACATCTGCAACTTCAAAGTTGTAGACATAGTCATATGGTTCGCCTGGTGTTATTTCTAAAATTTCACTTGATTGGCCTTGATCATCGTATATAATGTCACCAACTTGTAAGTGTTCTGCACGCACAAAATGTGGGTAAGGTCCTGTTGCATCACGACTCGATGTTAACACTTCGTGATTGCCTGTGATATTTAATATGCCGCTGGTGTGATTGATAATTATTAGTTGACTGAATTCATCTGCCTCAGACCAGCTGTGTTTGAATACTTGTGTAACGGGTTTCACTACTAGATCAGCTGAATAATTAGCCGCCTCACCAATGTCAAACCCATATACTAAATCACCCACGTTTAGTGTTTCGATTGCTACTATTCCGTTTGGTGTACTGATTGGTGTACCAGCTGGGAAACAGGTTGATGTTGTTGAGCTATATCCGCCACCGCCACCACCACCACCACCACCATAGATCTGTCCATTATTTTCAATGGTAATATTTGCTGCAGTTAAAATAGCTGTTCCGCCTAGTTCTCCACCGCCGGCTGAGCCGCCATAGTCGGCGCCAGCACCACCAATGCCCCCAGCACCTTTAATAGTTCCGTAGTTTACTAATTTAATCTGTGATCCTGCAGGGAAACTACCTACGGTAAATGCAGGAGTAGTAGCTGACGACGATCCAATAGTCACACCCAAATTAACATGAGCCAATAATCTAATAGGATTGCTAGGACTGCTGATATAACTGTATAAATTTAAATTGTTAGTGCTGGATGTGATATAGATAACTTTATGCAGAAGTTGCCAAACTCCGCTGTCTTTGATATAGACTTCTTGCGGTTCAATATAGGAGCCACTGTTATGAACATAGACATTACTGGCTAATGTAAAGACGTTTGAGCCAATAACACTACTATTGCTGACGTATATAGCCATATACGTTAGATCCTATACCAAACGTCACCGTTGTTACCACCTGTAGGGGGTGCGCTAGAAACTGTTTTTAAGCCTTGTGAATTTTGTCCTGTGGTTTGCACGTAACTTATCACGTTGGATAAGTTTGGAACAAGATTACCACCAATGGTCATATATGAAGCTACTGTATTACCAACAAAATTAGCAGCATAAACATTAGCAAACGGAGCCGACGCGGCACCAATATTGCCAATAAAAGCAGTATTTGGTACTAAAGAATTTTTAAGTGTTGTTAAACCGTTTAGAGTTGTAGCTGCATTGGCTAATACTGCTCCTTCAACTGTTAATGTGCCCCCAATGGTTACAACTGAAGTTGAATTACCAAATGTTATTGCCGCTGTACTTCCGGTAATACCAATGACACGAGTTTTAACATTCGCCGAATTAACATATATACCAAAATCTCTATTGTTCACTAAATTAGTTAATTGTACTTCTCCAGCTGTGAAATTGGGACTGATATTTAAATCACTACCAATTTGTACATTAGCTGCTTGGACCGTGTACGGTGTAGAAGTATTTTGATCGCTACGTAAGAATTGGCTAGCATTAACTCCTTGCAGAGTTAGAGCGTTACTAACGTCACCAGTAAATTGACTACCAGTCAACGCACTAGAACTGATTAAGTTAAATCCTGGTACGATCGTGGTAAATCCATTAATAGATGTCTGTGGAGTAAATGTACTGTCCTTGCTTAATATCGCCATGACAATGTCAGCGATATAGAACTTAGTAACAATATGGCTGCCGCCACTAGAATCTAATATAGTTTCAACAATAGGGCCTGATGTGCCTGTTGTTGCAGTATATGTAGGACCAATGGTAATCCAAGCTGATCCGCTCCATACTTTTAACTGTAGATTAGTGCTGTCCCACCAAAGGTCGCCAGTCACTGGACTTGTTGGTGCTGTGGTACTGCTAGCTGAACTCGAAATAGGTTTCCATAACGTGCCATCATAGACTTTTAATGTAAGTACACTGCTGTCATACCATAACTGTCCTCTGATAGCGTGTGCAGGTGCTGTACTGTTAGAAAAGTTCTCCAACAATTTAACGTAGTTTTCGTTTAAGAAATTACCGTAGCCCGCATAGTTTTTACCTATTAGGGTTAAACTAGTAGCGGTACTGTTAACTGTACCGTCTGCTATGGTTGCTAGTGTTGCACCAGCTGTTGTTGTTATTGGATATGCCATCTTTTATACCTATTTTATATATTTACCTTAAAATTAGCTGGCTATTTGGAACCAGAAATCTCCGTTGTTTCCGTCACTGCTGGATGGTGCATTTGCGCTGACAAATTTAAAACTACCATCCCAATACTTAGTTGCTTGTCTTACATACCCGGTAGTTGATACCCAAGTATTGCCTGTTATGTTGCTGTCGCCTGCACCTGATATTAAATTACCTTGTGTTGGAATCAATGCTGCATCCGACAATGCACCTGCTTTTAATGTCAATGTCGCAGTTCCGCCCGATTTCTGTGCCATCAGTACCATTGAACTGCCTACTACTAGATTTGCGGCACTGTTAGCAGAATCAATCCACATGTGATTCGTACCAACTGAGCCATCATAAATTTTGTATTTAAATATTCCTGATAAACCTGTTGCCACAAATTCTGTAGTAGCAATCATTGTATTGCTGGTACCAGCTGGCGCCGTAATAGCTGTAGAAATACCCCATAGGTTAGCGTTAATGAATCTATTGTCTACATATTGTTTAGTTGCTACACCTAATGCTACTGCTGGATCAGTGTTGACTGTAATTTGTCCTGTAGCTGTTACTGTAAGAGCAACGTTACCTTGATTTACAAGATTTAAACTACCACTGACTGTATTATGTAGGCTTACGTTATTGCTGGTAATATTAGCAACAAATTGACCATATGCTCCAAGGGTAACACCATTGTTATTTGTTAATGTTAATGAGCCGGTGCCTGTATTGTTTTGATTATTACGGAAATAGTTGGCTGCTGGTTGAGCACCTAGATAACTAGCATTGTTAGCAGTACCCCATACCGTGTCACCACTGGCCATGTTCATACCTGTTTGTATATCACTAAATCCCGTTAAGCTAGGGTATGGAGTAAATTGGGTATCTTTGCTGATGATCGCAATGCGAGTTTCGTCCGCATAAAGACTTGTAACATAATGCGTGGCTGATAATGTATCTGTAATCAATTCAACGATAGCACCTGTTTTATGTCCTGTAGGATATCCAGGGCCAGCTAAAATCCAACCACTGGCACTGTATGGGCTGGTACCATTGTATACATATAGTTGTTGATCATTGCTGTCCCACCATAGGTCACCTGCTACTGTTGTGCTAGGTGCACTATCTTGGCTTGTGCAGCTGCTGACAATCTTCCATGTTGTTCCTGTATATACTTTTAGATAATTAGTACTACTATCCCACCAAAGTTGGCCACTTAGTGGATTACTAGGACTGATACTGTAACTTGAGTTTTCTAATAGGCGTACCAGAGTGTTGGTCATGATCTGACCGTAGTTACTATAATTACGTCCAACCAGCGTCAAGCTGGTAGCGGTGTTATTATAGGTACCGTCTGCGATTGTACCTAGCGTTGTTCCGTTCGTTCTTGTTATGGTATAGCTCATGTTATTATCCTAGTTATGCTGTAGTGCTCAAGTTAGTTAATGTTTGAATTCTCACAGTATAATCGATCTGTATAAGTCTGTTCAGTGACTTCTGCACTGGACTGAAAATCACGTGGGTCAACAATTTACCCGTTCCTTGTGTTGCTAAATCATAGCCTTTAAGACCTAGTTCGTCAAATACGTATTCGCCACTTAGGTCGGCACTGTTATCAAATACTGCCTGGCCACTGGGTTCACCGTAATCTAACAAACAACTTACTAAAATATCTGTATAAATCTGTCCAGGTGTGTGATTTATAGTGATCTTGTTACGTAATGGATCTGTGTTAGTAGCGTTGGTATTGTCTACAATCTTGCTGTATGTAGGATTATACAAGTCTGCATTCTGTACATTGGTATTAGTAGGTAGATATGTGATAACTCCAGTGGGGTCAACTGTTGTACCACCATTACCAAACCACATCTGATAGATAAATCCTGTTGATTTATTACCTAACATGTTAGCAATACTTTCACTCATATTCTCATAGTGAATAGCGTTACGTTTATCTACAAAAACTTCCTTGGTTTCTGGGTCAAATATCTTGATATGTCCTTGAACATGGAAGCTACCACGTTCATCAGGCTGACGTTTTTGTAAATTTTCTTGTGTTTGAGTAGTCATATTCTTATTTATCGCATTGTTATCCATTGATCTAAGCCTTAAACCATCTTGCATATTGTGAGCTGTAAATGTATTTCAATGATTGCCCATAAAGTACATTACCACCAGCAAATGTTGGACTTACTGTACCTGAACCCAACGCCAATGTAACATTGGCATTGGCACTGATTCTACATACCTGACCATCTGCTGGACTAGCTGGCATGGCTATGTTTGCTGTTGGGTTATATGCACTAAATACCAATAAGATATTTTGAGATATATTATTGCTTAATGTAACATTAGTAATAGTATTACCGACATTACCAACATTGGCATAGTAGACAGCTTCATTATATAAATCTGTGGCGATACTGTTAGCAAACACAACACCTGCGCAGGTTACATTACCTGATGTAACTAAAGCAGTTAAGGTACCAAGCGTAGTAACGTTGGCCTGTGTAGCTGTACTTAAAGTGCCGCTGATATATCCAGAATGCGTTGGCAAATATGTGGCGACCTGTACGTTGCTGTAGGTATTCATTCCAGTTAATGCTGAACCATTACCTGTGAAATATGCGGCATTGACGTAGCTGTTTGCTGTGATATTTGCACTAACAGTTAAATTACCTATAGCAGTAGATAGATAATTTTTCAGTGTGGTTCCTGTAGATTTAACAGTAATATACGCATTACTGGTATCTACCACAGGAAATAGTGTAGTGTCCGCAAAACTGCTTAGATTTCCAAGTTGGCTTATCTTAATTGTCATTCGTATTCCTCAATAATTTCGTTATCATCTTCAGTGGTTAGTGTATTTATCGCATCTTCAGTCACTAGGATCTCAGGCTTGATACTTGTGGCACTTAATATAGCCAATTCTGATTTGATAAACAGTGCAGGCACAGTAGTAGCACCCAACAATCCAGTACCATCTGTGGCTATGTTAGCACCTAAATTTAACCAAATATTACTTTGTTGTAGTGGTGTGTCTGATTTAATAGTTGCTATTTCTGTAGCACTAACAGTGACATTTCCGTTGTCGGTTGTACCAACATACCCTGCTAGATTAGAACTGATAGGGTAAACATTTCCTGTATATGCACCATTAAGTGCTACATTAGAAATCACTACTACATTACCAGACAAGAAATTGAATCTATTGTTATTATTGTAGGCTAATACTAAAATATTACCTGCGGTATTTTCAAAACCCAGGACCGTAGCGTTAGTTCCAGTGGTAGCCTGTGTAATCGTATCACCAACATTGGCAGTAATCACATTAGCACCAACTGTTACAGATATTGCATTAGAGAACTGAACTATATAACTAGGATCTGCTGTCACAGTTTTTGTAAATGTCACAGCACTGTTGATAGCTATTGGATATATTGGAGTAGGGTAAACTGCAAGATTTGAAGTAAGAACTCCATTAACAGCTAACGTAACTGTGCTAGGTAATATCATCGGTGATGCTAAAACTACTTTAGATGGGCCACTGTAGCTGACAGCAATACTAGATACGTTGCTAACTGTTGCCAGTGCTCTAAATATCGCTCCGGTTTCTGGTTGTGTGATATTAGCACCAATGGTAACACTTATGTTAGCGTTTAAGTCTAGTTGTATAAATCTAACTGTTTTATTTGTGATCAATGGTACTACCTGTTGTTGGCCTGCATCAACTACCAACGTACCTACTGGATAGGTATTTGATATTGATGTTCCTTGTGTACCTCTGCGTATCTGTGCTAGGGTGTTGATATTTGGTAATATTGCTACATTAGCAGTGTCAAATATAGTTGACGCCGGAACAGCATTGGTAGTAGTAAAGTAAGCCACGTTGCTGGTTATTGGTGCAACTGACTGCGGAATAACTCCGTTTAAGTTAGCAATAAATGGATAAACTCCCACATTAGCCCACGGTTGAAGTACATTACCAGTGGAATAAGGAATAGTTATCTCAACTCCGTCAACTTTGATATTACCAAAGCCTATGTTTGCATCAAATGCACCACTGTAAGATACATACACATTTGAGCCTGTAGCTACATTAGCTAAGACTCTCAGATTAGCATTACTTGTTGTTTGTGTTATATAATCTCCAACATTGGCAGTGATATTGCTGCTCAGTTGTAGTTCAGCAAATCCCGGGCCAGTCACTGAGATGTTGCCTGATCCTAGTGTAAACACATTAGCATCTGTATAGGCCACGTAGATTGAGTTAGCATATACTCCCAATGCTGTTACACGTGCATTGGCATTACTGCTTGTTTGTAGCACATAGTCATTGACATTGACATTGACATTACCGTTAAATGTGATCACATTACCGTATTGCAACACCGATGTGTTTGCATAGAGCGT
>Ga0209500_10001630_pt1 | contig 16608 bp, 15 predicted proteins | sample S_140212_EF_Meta_FD_187323 | JGI IMG/M metagenome (GOLD analysis project Ga0209500, IMG submission 187323) | Freshwater microbial communities from Lake Simoncouche, Canada to study carbon cycling - S_140212_EF_MetaG (SPAdes) (version 2) | ecosystem: Environmental > Aquatic > Freshwater > Lake ... | reverse complement strand
AGGGTCGGGGTTACTTCTTTAACCATGCGCCCCGTCCTTTCCCTCCTTGGCTTGCTGCTCGCCGGGCTCTCCGGCCCGCTCATCGCCGCGGACCGCCCGCCGAACATTGTCTTCGTGCTGGCCGACGACCTCGGGTGGACCGACCTGGCCTGCTTCGGCAGCAAGTATTACGAAACGCCGAACATCGACCGGCTAGCCGCGCAAGGCATGCGCTTGACCAATCACCACCATTGCCAGAACTGCGCCCCGACTCGCTCCGCCCTGCTCTCCGGCCAATACGGCGCACGCACCGGTACCTACACCGTCGGCTCAATCGAACGCTTCAACTGGCAGACGCGCCCACTTCGTCCGGTCGATAACGTCACGAAGCTCTCTCTCGAGCGCGATACGTTCGCCAACCAACTCAAGGCCGCCGGCTATGCGACTGCGATGTTTGGAAAGTGGCACCTGGGTAGCACGCCTGCCTATCATCCCTCGAAGCGCGGGTTCGACGAGGCGATCGAATCCGAAGGCCAGCACTTTGATTTCAAGACGAACCCGAAGACGGAATACCCGAAGGGCCAGTATCTCGCCGACTTCCTCACCGACAAGGCTGTCGACTTCATCCAGCGCAACCAGGCCAAGCCATTCCTGCTCTACCTGCCGCACTTCGGCGTGCACTCGCCGTTCCAAGCCAAGGCCGAGCTAGTCACGAAGTTCAAGGGCAAGCCTGGCGTCGGCGGACATAACAGCCCGACCTACGCCGCAATGCTCGCGAGCGTCGACGAGAGCGTGGGCCGCGTGATGGCCAAGCTCGAGGAGCTCAAGCTCGCGGATAATACGGTGTTCATCTTCGCGAGCGATAACGGCGGCGTCGGCGGCTACGACCGCCCCGACGGCCTGATCCGCGAACCCGGCAAAGAAGGCACAGGCAAGAAGGCCAAATCCGGCGACGACGAAGACGGTAGCGGCATCACCGATAACACTCCGCTGCGCAGCGGCAAGGGTAGCCTCTATGAAGGCGGCGTCCGCGTGCCGTTCATCGTCCGCTGGCCTGGCAAGGTCGCCGCCGGCTCCGCGCTCGGCACGCCCACGGCGCACGTCGATCTCTTCCCGACGCTCCTCGAACTCTCCGGCGCCGCGAAGCCACGCCAGGTCCTCGACGGCGAAAGCCTCCTGCCACTGCTACTCGGCAGGTCGTCGACGCTGAAGCGCGACGCAATCTTCCAGCACTTCCCGGGCTACCTTGGCTCCGGCGCCGGAAAATGGCGCACGACGCCCGTGAGCCTGATCCAGATGGGCGACTGGAAGCTGATGGAGTATCTCGAGGACGGACACCTCGAGCTGTACAATCTCAAGGACGACCTCAGCGAGACCAAGAACCTCGCGACAACGAATCCCGACAAGGCCAAGGAAATGCTCGAGCGCCTGAACGCCTGGCGGAAGGAGACCAACGCCCCTATGCCCACGCCCAATAAGCCCGGCGACGCGACCCCGGTCGCCAAAAAAGCCGGTAAAGGTAAGGGGAAGTAAGCGAGAATAAGGGGACACGTGGGCAAGGTGACACGGTGACATGGGTGAGGTATGTATCAGGTGGAAGCGGTTGGCGGTTGGCGGTTGGCGGTTAGGAACTCATTTCGGCTTTCAACCGCGGGAACCCGAAGCCGATGGCCGATGGCTGAAAAGCCGACTCCTGAGAGGCCGATGCCCCGATGGCGGTCACCCGTCACCCGAAATGCCTTTCCCAACCGCCAACCGCTAACCGCCAATACCTACCAAGGCGGGCATGAAGGTTGCCACGACCTCCGCGGAAGCGTATCCTGTCCGCATGTCCCCATTACGCCTGGCCGCCCTGCTCACCCTCGCCTGCGTCTCAGCTTTCGCCGCAGACGTTCCCACGCAGATGACCGTGCGCGGCAAGGAGCTCTACAGCGAGGACTTCGCCAAGCCGCTTGCAAAATACACCGGCAAGCCCAACGGCTACGCCAGCGGCTTCGCGGGCTGGCTCATCCACGGCACGGGCCCAGAATCGCGCGGCGGCCAGTGGAAGCAGGTCGACGGACGTTTCCAGGGGTCTGAGAACCCGCAGGTGAAGCACCCCGCCACGGCGTCGTACGGCATCCAATACCAGAACATCATCCTGCAGTGCCAGGTGCGCCTCGAAGACGTCGAGCTCGACAAGGATCCGGCCCACGGACGCAAGTACCGGTACCTTCAACTCCGCGCAACCAACGACAAATCCTACCTCTGCAGCCTCAACGTCAACGCCGGCGGTTTCCAGATCAACAAGGACGACAACGACCGCGACGGCCCGGATAAACTCCAAGTCCTCGCCACGCACAAGAAGACGCTCGAACTCGGCCAGTGGCACACGGTCCTCATCGAGATCATGGGCGACGAATATGTCGCCACCGTCGACGGCCACACGATCACCGGCCAGCACGCCGCCATCGCGCAGCTCAAGCACAGCTTCATGATCGTCACCGGGCCCGAAGGCTCGGTCCGCGACCTCCATCTCTGGGAAGCCAAGCCGAACGCCGACTGGCCCATGACCCGCGCCGTCATCGCCGCAGCGAATAATCCTGTCGCGCCGGCGAAGAAGTAAGCGCGGCGGCATAGCCCCGCCGCGAGGGGACACGTGGGCAAGGTGACACGGTGACAAGGGGGAGAGGCAAGTATAGGTAGGGGCGCGACTGCGTCGCGTCCGTTCGCCGAGACAGCATCGACGAGCCGGGCAAGCTATCGGGCCATAAGACCTCTGTTCGCCCACGGACGCCACGCAGTGGCGCCCCTACCTAAAGACCGACGGATGCGATGTCATCGCATCCCTACCCGCTCCCGCCACCCGCCACCTGGGGCCGCCACCCGCCACCCGGAGCGATGCCTTTCACCTTTGCACTTTTGCACAGGCCGCAGGCCGATTTGCACTTTTGCACTTAGGACAGCACGTGGTGCTGTCACTACCCCGCGCACTCCATCCTCGATACCCCACCCTCCCTCCGCTACTCCTTCCCCGTGGACCTCTTCTTCACCGCCGTCGCGGCGATCATGCTCTATCTGCACAGTCTGCGGGATTTCGCCCGCGAGGTCACGCAGCTCGGCGGCGCCCAACTGAAGCAGGTCCTGCAACGCGCGACCGCGAACCGTTTCGCCGGCGCGCTGACGGGCGCGGTGAGCGCGGCGGTTGTGCAATCCTCGTCGGTGGTGAACTTCATCACGATGGGGCTGACTGAACAGAAGGTCCTATCGATGCGGGCCGCATGGACGGTCATGATCGGCGCTAACGTCGGCACGACGCTCACCGCCTGGCTCATCGCCACGAAATTCACCAGCATGGGGCCGGTCTTCATCACCCTCGGCGGACTGTGGTCGCTGCTCGGACCGCGTCGCTGGCGTACCTACGGACACCCCGTCTTCCACTTCGGCCTCATCTTCCTCGCGCTCAGCCTCATCAGCTCGACCCTCCTGCCGCTGGCGCAGACGCCCGAGGTGCTCGCTTGGCGCGACACGCTGTCGACGCCGCTCCGCGCGCTCGTCTTCGGGGCGCTGCTGACGATGATTGTTCAGTCGTCGTCGGTCGTCGTCGGCCTCACCGTGCTTTCCGTCGCCAGCGGACTCATCGACCCCGCGATCTCTATCTGGGTCGTCGTCGGCGCCAACCTCGGTACCGGCTGGGTGGCGCTGTTCACGTCGTCCGCCCTCGGGCCGATCGCCCGCCGCCTCGCGATGTTCAACGCCGGACTCGACCTCTGCGGTCTCGCCCTCTTCATCGCCGTGCTCCAGTTCGCGATCCGTCCGCTGCTCGCGCTCATGCCCGAGCCCGGCCTGCAGGTCGCGCTCGTGCATTCAGCCTTCAATCTTTCCGCCGCCGCCATGGCCTTGCTCCTGCTCCCTTGGATCTGGAGATATCTGGAGCGGTTTGTGCCGGCGGAGGCACGATAGGTATTGGCGGTTAGCGGTTGGCGGTTGGAAATCCATTCTCGGGTGACAGGTGACGGGCACGGGAACCAGGAGCTCAGGCGCCAGCCGTTCGGGAATCAGCCGCGGGATCCTGAAGCCGATGGCCGAGGGCTGAAGGGCCGACTCCTGAGAGGCCGATGCCCTGGTGGCCGTCACCTGTCACCAGAAAGATGCAGCATGAGTTGATTCGTTGACCGGCTGGCCAGTTGACAAGGAATACAATGGGGAGGGGCGCGACGGCGTCGCGTCCGTTCGCAGAGATAGAATCGACGAGCCGGGCAAGCTATCTGGCCATAAGACGTCTGTCCGCCCACGGACGCCACGCAGTGGCGCCCCTACCTAAAGACCGACGGATGCGATGTCATCGCATCCCTACCCGCTCCCGCCACCCGCCACCTGGGGCCGCCACCTGCCACCCGAAGCGATACCTTTCACCTTTGCACTTTTGCACTTAGGACAGCACGTGGTGCTGTCCCTACCTCCTATTTGCCTTCCCCCTCTTTCCCCCCACCCTATCTCTATCTTCCCACCATGACCTCCCGTCGCCTTCTGACCCTCTACTTCGTCCTCGTGCTCGCCGCCATGACCTGGGTGTCTTGGTACGCCTGCACGGCCCCTTCGATCTCCTCTCTACCTCAATACGCCGGCAAGGGCCTCAACGTCATCGGCGGCTACGTGACGGTCTGCTCCGAGCCGTGGGGCCTGGCCACGATGTTCGACGCCTACTTCGGCTTCCTCGCCTTCTGGCTCTATGTCGCCTGGCGCGAGCAGACCATCGCCTCGCGCCTCGGCTGGTTCGTCGCGCTGATGCTTCTCGGTAATTTCGCCATCGCGGGCTATGCCCTGCTCTGCCTCTTCAAAGCCAAGGGCGAGACCGACCTTGGCAAGGTGTTCTTCACCCGTAAGGTCGCCTGAATGGGACGCGTCTCCGACTGGCTACGCCGCAAAGTGCGTGATCCGCTGGTCGCGGAACTGCGCCAAGGCGCGACCCCGGAGGCCGTCTCGGCCGCGGTCGTGGTCAGCTTCGCCATCGCGATCATCCCGTTCATCGGCTTGACGACCGTGCTCTGCCTCGTCGCTGGCCGCCTCTTCCGCCTTAACCACGTGGTGATGCAGATCATCAACCACAGCGCCTTCCCCTTGCAGATCCTGCTCATCGTCCCGTTCGTCCGCCTCGGCGAGACGCTCTCGGGGGCGCGGCATTTCGCCCTCACCCCAGAGGCGATCATCGGCGAGTTCAACCGCTCCATCCCCGATTTCCTGGAGAAGTTCTGGCTGACTGGCCTCCATGGACTCATCGGCTGGGCCGTGACGGTCCCGCTCGCCTGCTGGCTCCTGCACCTTATCCTGCGGAGGACCTTTCGTCGTCTCATCCCCAAGCCCGCCACCCCATGAACCCCCTCTCCGAAATCGGTTTTGAATTCCTCGCACTCCTCGGCGAAGCCTGCGTCTTCTTCGCCCTCTGCTGGCTCGTCGCCAAGAAGATCAACAACTGGTCCATCGTGGACGTCGCCTGGTCCTACGGCTTCGCGCTCGTCGGCCTGCAGGTTCTAGCCACGCACTTTTTCGTTCACCATCACCTCGGGGGCCAAGGCTTGCTCATGGCCGTCGCCACGGTGCTCTGGAGCCTCCGCCTCGGCACGCACCTCGCCGTCCGCGTGCTCGGACATCTCGATAAGGAAGATGGCCGCTACCTCAAGATGCGCGCGGAACATGGCGACCGTATGCCGTCCCAGATGGCCTATTTCTATTTCGTCCAGGCGCTGGTCCTGACGATCCTCTGCCTGCCGCTGCTGTCCTCGAACCCCACCGGCGCCGCCGGCCCGGCCAAGTCCCTCCACTGGATTGGCCTCGGCGTGGTCGGCCTCGCCCTACTCATCGAGACAATCGCCGACGCCCAGTTGGCGGCCTTCAAGAAGGACCCGGCCAACAAGGGCCAAGTCTGCGAACGCGGCCTCTGGGCCTGGAGCCGCCACCCCAACTACTTTGGCGAATGGCTCGTCTGGGTCGGCTTCCTGTTGATGAGCTATAACAGCACGTACCGCGGCGTCCCGGGCCTACTCTGCGTCGGGGTGATGTATTATTTCCTGACACGCGTGACCGGCATTCCGCTCACGGAGCAGCAGCTCCTCACGTCGAAGGGGCCCGCCTACGCCGACTACCAGGCGCGCGTGCCGGCCTTCTGGCCCCGCCCGCCCCGGCGCTGATTTTCCTCCGCAGCGGATTGCCAGCGAAGGGGTCTTCGTGCACAGTGTGGGTATGCCGCTCATCGATACCCTCATCGAGAAAGACTTCCTGCCGGACAGCGTGATCCGCTGGGGCATCCGCCGTCTACTCAAGCAGCGCCTCGTGGACGAGCGTCCAGAGTCCGCCGCCGCGCGCTTCGCCAAGGTCGACGCCTTTGCGGCCGAACTGCGCACCCTGCCGGTGGCGATCGAGACCAAGGCGGCGAACGAACAGCATTACGAGGTGCCCGCGGCCTTCTATAAGCTCTGCCTGGGCCCTCGCCTGAAATACTCCTCCTGTTATTACACGCTCGGCGGCGAGACGATCGGCGAAGCCGAGGAGACTATGCTGGCCCGCACGTGCGCCCGCGCGGAACTCACGGACGGCCTCGAAATCCTCGAACTCGGCTGCGGCTGGGGCTCGCTCACGCTCTGGATGGCCGAGAAATACCCGAACGCCCGCATCACCGGCGTCTCGAACTCGGCCTCGCAGCGTGCGCACATTGAAGGCGAATGCGCGAAGCGTGGCTTCAAGAACGTCCGCATCATCACCTGTGATATGAATATCTTCGCCGCCGAGGCCGCGCGCTTTGATCGCGTGGTGTCGGTCGAGATGTTCGAGCACATGAAGAACTGGGGCGAGCTCATGCGCCGCATCGCCGGCTGGCTCAAGCCCGGGGGCAAGCTGTTCTTCCACGTCTTCACGCACAAGGACATCGCCTATCATTTCGCAGCCAAGGACTCCACCGACTGGATGTCGCGCCACTTCTTCACCGGCGGCATCATGCCCTCCAACTGCCTCGCCAGCCGCTTCCAGGACGACCTGAAGCTCGAGCAACAGTGGGAGGTCGAAGGCCGCCACTACGGCCAGACTTCGGAGCATTGGCTCCAGAACACCGACCGCCACCGCGAGGAAATCCTCCGGATCTTCGCCCAGACCTACGGCGAGAAGCGGGCGAAGGCCTGGCTGGCTAACTGGCGCGTGTTCTTCATGGCCTGCGCTGAGCTCTGGAACTTCCGGGGCGGCGCCGAGTGGATGGTCTGCCATTACCGCTTCGCCAAGCGCGCCGGCTAAGTCCGCGTTTGCCACCGGGCGGTCGCTTCGTTTGCTCTGCCTCATGCAGAGCTACGAAGAGAACGGCGTGCCCATGGAACGATGGAAGGTCGGCGCCTCGACCTACGAGACGTGCCTGACGCGCGGTGCGCGCCTCCTCCGTTGGAAGCTCGACGTCCCTTCCGGTCACCGCGAGATCCTCTTCTGGCCCGAAGGCGCGCCGATGGACCTCGACAAGATTGGCCCTGTCCGGGGCGGTAATCCGATTCTCTTCCCGTTCATGGGCCGCAACTACGCCGACGGTGAGAAGTTCGCCTGGAAGGCCGCCGACGGTGTCAAACGCCCGATGCCCCAGCACGGCTTCGCCCGCGATTCGGCCTTCGAGATCGTCGAGAGCGGCCCCAAGCACGCGGTGGTCCGGATGGTCCAGGACACGCGCAGCCGCGGTTGCTATCCCTTCGCCTACGACTTCCGCATCCGCTTCGACTTCCTCGAGCTCTTCCTGCGGATCACGTTCGAATTCGAGAACCGCGATGCCCAGCCGCTCCCATGGTGCGCCGGCCATCACTTCTACTTCACGCTGCCGTGGCACGCTGGCCTCAGCCGCCGCGACTACATCGTGAAGATCCCCTCGAAGAAGCAGTGGCGTCACGCCGCCGACGGTAAACTGATCCCGTTCGCCGAACTCAAGGGCGCGGAGGCGATCAGCTTCGACAACCCGCATCTCTCGGACTGCATCTTCACCAATCTCAAATCCGCGACGCTCAGCTTCGGACCGAAGTCGGGTGAGGAAGACATCACCATCAAAGTCGGCGAAGAAGCGATCCCCGGCAGCTGGGCGAGCGTCGTCACCTGGACGCCCGATCCCGAGGCGCCGTATTATTGCGTCGAACCGTGGATGGGCCCGCCCAACAGCCCTGAACACAAGAACGGGCTCCGTTTTGCGGAGCCCGGTCAGGTCGACACTTTCGTTACCGAAGTGTCCTTGATGTAAGCCGAACGGCTTACTTGCTGCTCTTGCTGTTGAGGGGCAACTTGCCCTTAGCCTTGGTCGGGGCGGCCTTCTTGGCGGCGGCCGGAGCCGGCTCCGGCGCCAGGACCGGAGTCACGACGAGCGGGCCCGCGGAGACCGGGAGGAGGTCCGAGGCGGCGCCATCGGTGACGGGGGACGGACCCTTTTCAGGGCCCATGCAACCGACGACAGCGAAGGAAAGGAGAGAGAGAACGAACAGATTGCGTACCATGGCAGTGAGGTTAGGTTGCGGGGACTCTACCCGCCATGCCCCACCGCACAAGCGCAGATTCTGGCCCCCTCACCCTCTTCGTCTGCACGGGGAACTTCTACCGCAGTCGCCATGCGGAGGCCCTTTTCAACTGGCACGCGGCCCGCATGGGGCACCCTGCCCGGGCGTTTTCCCGCGGCCTCCTGACCTCCCTGGTGGCAGATGAGCCGACCCTCATTTCCCGGGATACCGAAAAGCGGCTCTGCGAGCTTGGTATCCCCCTCGACCTGACGGGCCCGGCGCCCACCCAGCTCCGCCGGGAGGACCTGGAACGGGCCCATCGGACCATCGCTTTAAAGAAGGATGAGCACCACGCGATGATGCTCCAGTCGCACCCGGAGTGGGCCGACCGCATTGAATATTGGACCGTGCACGACATCGACTTCGCCCATCCGGACGACGCCCTTCCTCAGATCGAGGCGAAGGTCCTCGAACTGATTCAGGGTCTCCAGACCTAAGCGGAAGACGCTTAGGCGGCGGAACCGGCGTCGGCGCGACGCAGCGTCTCGAGATGCGAGGCTGCCTGATTGAGCATGCCGCGCAGTTCGACCATCGTTTCCTGGGCCACTTCGGCCTTAGTCGTAGCGGCTTCCTTGAGGGCTTCGGCGCGGAGCGCGAGTTCCTTGGCGAGCTCGTGGGCAGCGGCAATCGTCTTGGCCTTGAGTTCGCGGGAGCGGACGTCGAGGCGGGCGGCAAGGGAATCGATATCGCGACCGAGGGTACGGCTCTTTTCCTTGAGCTCAGCCGCCATGATGCGGGAATCCGGTACGCGGCGGAGGTCTTCGGTCATGCCGATCTTGGAGAGCGTCCAGATGATCCACTTGGTGGGATCGAACTGCCAGGGCTTCACACCATTGCGGTAGTCGTGCTGGAACTCGTGGTGATAGTTATGGTAGCCCTCGCCGAAGGTGAGGAGCGCGACGGCGCCGCTGTCACGGGCGCTGTGGTCCGTGGAGTAAGGCTGGCGGCCGATCATGTGGCAGAGCGAGTTGATGCAGAACGTGCCCTGCTGGACAACGACCGTGCGGAGCAGGCCGGCGATAAGGAAGGCGGCGAGCGCGGTCATCCACGGATTGGCGTTGAGCGACGCGGGGACGAAGAGGACGCAATAAGCATAGCCGAGGACGGCCGGCATCACGAAACCTACGAAGGCGCCAATCCACTGGACGTAGCGGTGCTGCCACATGACCAGGGGGTCGGCTTCGAGGTCCTTGACGTTCGTGATGGGGGCCGGCGGCTTGAGGCGGAACAGAAGCCAGCCGATATGGGCATAAAAGAAGCCCTTGGAGATATCGTACGGGTCTTCGTCTTCATCCACGTGCTTGTGGTGAATGCGGTGGTCGGCACACCAATCATGGGCCGAATTTTCAAAGGAAGCGGCGCCGAAAAGGAGAACGAAGAGCTTCACCGGCCACTTGGCCTTAAAGGAAATATGGGAAAACAGGCGGTGGTAGCCCAGGGTGATCCCGAAGCCGGTCGCGTAGTAATAGAACACGAACATCGCCCAGATAAAGCCCCAGCCGTGGACCTTGTTGGCGGCGTCAGCCGGGAGGTTGTACTGGGTCCAGAGGAACCAGGGCACCAGGGTCAGCGATAGGAAAGCTGTCACGATCAGGAAGGTGGAGGTCACCCACTCGATGCGGTAGATAGGGAAGTTTTTGAACTTCATAGTAGGGGGAGAAAGTAGACCAACCCCCCCTTGAGGCGAGAGCAATCAACCACCCTAAAACGCCTAAAAAGTGCGTCTAAATTCGCTTTTTCCAGAACCTCATTCTGGAAATACGGCGGAAACATCCCGCTTAGTCGCGGCGGCGACGACCGATCGAATTCTTCACGGGAATAATCCGCACGGGCTCGCGTGTCTTGATCCAGAGATCGCTCTCCTTGAAAAGTTTCCCGGAGATGCTCTGCACGGCATCGCCGAACGACTCGACCGGCACGCGCTGACCCTTGGGCGATTCGTTGAAGGCCTTGGCGACGTCGACGATCTTGGCGGAGACTTCAGTAGGATCATCATCCTCGAGCAGCTGGACGACCCAACCGGTGAGATCCTTGGGCAGGCCATCCTCCGGTTCGCTGACCAGGACGAGCATCTGCTTCTTGGCCGGCTTCTCGCGCTCGACGGCGTCTTCGGCCACGACATCGCGCAGCTGGTTGAGGATCTCGGCGGCGAGGCGCACATCGACGCCATTCGACTTCAGAATCTTCTGGACGGTTTCGAGGTCTACTTTGGCCATAGGCCCCCAAGAGACTCCAACCACCCCCACGAGGGAAGCCGGAGTTATTCCCAGCACGCCTAAAGGCGTGCTGGGAGGGACAGGGCCAGGGCTAGGGCCAGGACATTAAGGTAGGGACAGCACCACGTGCTGTCCTAGCTGCCTTCTTCGTTTCAGGTGGCGGGTGGCAGCCTCGGGTAGGGTCGGGACCGCGTCACGACATAGCCGTCTCGGGTAGGGCCGAGCATCCCTGCTCGGCCGCGGCCAACCAAGGATGGTTGCCCCTACCCAATCCAGGCGGATGCGATGTCATCGCATCCCTACCCCCGCCACCCGCCACATGTATCGGCGACTTTGCCACTAATGTGTTCCCAACCGCCAACCGCTAACCGCCACCACCCGACTTTTGCACCTAGGACAGCACGTGGTGCTGTCCCTACCCCCTGTCCTCTGGTCCTCCTGTCCTCCGGTCCTCCTGTCCTCCTCTGTATTGCGCCCGCCCCTCCTTTCCCTCTTAACCCCCCTCGTGCCGGAACATACCAAAGTCATGGGCAAGGAATGGGCGGACGCCCGGCGGGCGGCCAACGTGGCCCGCCTCGCCGCGACGCTAGCCACCGCCTTGGCCGGCCGGACGGACATCACCTTCGAGCTGGGTTGCGGCCACGGCCACTGGCTGGCCGCCTACGCCGCCGCGCATCCCGACGAGTTTTGCGTGGGCATCGACCTGATCACGCACCGCGTCGAACGCTCCGTGCGCAAGCAGACGCTAGGTAAACTCGACAACGTCATCTTCCTCAAGGCCGAGGCCACGGAGTTCCTCGAAGCACTCCCGCCCGCGGTCGTGCTCCGCAAAATCTTCATCCTCTATCCGGATCCGTGGCCGAAGAAGAAGCACCACAAGCACCGCTTCATCCAAACCGCGAGCCTCGACCTCCTGGCCCAGCGCGCCGCCGCCGGCGCACGCCTGCACTTCCGCACCGACGATCTCGATTACTCGGAATGGACGCGCACGCACCTTGCCGAACACGCTGCTTGGAATCTTAAGCAAGAAACCACGTGGCCGTTCGAGCAAACGACGTTCTTTGAAGAGCGCATGACAGCCAAGCGGGACCTCGAGGCGGAAAGAGTGCCGTAAAATCACCCATTTGTGCCGATTGCTAGGGCGTTCTTTCCCTTGCCTCTCCACCTTTCATAAGTTGTCATAAACGCTGTGAAGTCCTTCCGCCACACACGCATCACGTTTACCATCGGTCCGGCCACGGAGTCAGAGACCCAACTGGAAGCGATCATCAACGCCGGGGCCAACGTGGTCCGGCTCAACATGGCCCACGCCGACCATGCCTGGGTCCGCGCCACCGTGGAACGCGTCCGCAAGGTAAGCCGCCGCATGAAGAAGGAGCTCGCAGTGATGATGGATATCAAGGGCCCGGAAATCCGCACCGGCGCCCGCAAGGAGTCCACCCAGCTCACCGTCGGCCAGCTCGTCGATGTCACGGGCGACGACACCACCCCGGCCGACGGCGAGGTCCTCGTCATCCCCACCAATTACCCAAAGATGATTAGCGCCGTGCCCGTGGGCGGCGTGGTCCTGGTCGACAACGGCCTCATCCAGCTCCGCGTCCTCGAGCAGAAGAAGGACCGCCTCCGCTGTAAGGTCGAGCAGCCCGGCCCCCTCGGCAGCCGCCGCCACATCAACCTCCCCGGCGTCAAGGTCGACCTCCCTGCCCTCACCGACAAGGACCGCGCCGACGTGGCTGTCGGCTGCGAAGTCGGCGTCGACTTCTACGCCCTCTCGTTCGTCCGCGAAGCGGCCGATGTCTACGCCCTCCGCACGCTCCTCGCCCAGCACGAGTCGAAGGCCCACATCATCTCGAAGATCGAGGACCAGTCCGCGATCGAACACCTCGGCTCCATCCTCGAAGCTACCGACGCCCTGATGGTCGCTCGCGGCGACCTCGGTATCGAGATCCCTTACGAGACCCTGCCGCTCATCCAGCGTCGCGCGGTCGCCATGGCCATCGCCTGCCGCAAGCCGGTGATCGTCGCCACGCACATGCTCGAGTCGATGATCCAGAACCCGGTCCCGACGCGCGCCGAAGTGACCGACGTCTCTAATGCCGTGCTCGAGATGGCCGACTCGGTGATGCTTTCCGGCGAGACCACCACGGGCAAGCACCCCATCCGCTGCGTCGAAGTGATGACCCGCATCGCCCAGACGACGGAGAACGAACTGCCCCGTGTGCTTTCGCCCGAACAGCCCAACGAGACCCCGAAGATCAAGCTCCTCCGCGCCGCCGCCGGCCTCGCCCAGGATCTCGGCAACACCGGCATCATCGCCTTCACGCGCAATGGCGACGTGCCCCGCACCCTTTCTTCCCTCCGCACCGTCGGTTGCCCGATCTACGCGTTCATGGAAGAAGAACACGTGCACCGGAAGATGAGCCTCCTCTGGGGCGTCGAATCCTTCCGCATGAAGTTCGAGCCCAAGGCTGAAGATAATATCACGTTGGCGCTCATCCGTCTGCGCGACGAAGGCTTCTGCGTGCCCGGCCAGATGCTCGTCATCGTGACCAACGTCATCCTCGGCCCGACCGTCATCGATTCCGTCCAGTTGCGCTGCGTGCCGCCCATCGAAGCGCCGAAGGTGTAACGCTAGCGCGTGGGGATCTGCTGGCATGGTGAACGGCTGCGAAGCAGTTGCCTTGGGTAGGGATGCGATGACATCGCATCCGCTGTCTCGAGGGTGGGGCAGCACCGCGTGCTGCCCTCGGTGCAAAGGTGCAAATCGGCCTGCGGCCTGTGCAAAGGTGCAAACGTGGGATGCAAGCTTCGGGTGGCAGGTGGCGGAAATGGGTAGGGATGCGATGACATCGCATCCGTCTGGATTGGGTAGGGGCGCCACGGCGTGGCGTCCGTGGGCGGACAGACGTCATAAGGTCGGACAGCTTGCCCGGCTCACGATGATCGCTCTGCGAACGGACGCGACGCAGTCGCGCCCCTACCCATTGCATTCCTTGTCAACTGGCCAGCTGGTCAACGAATCAACTCGTGCTGTATCTTTAGGAGTCGGCCTTTCAGCCATCGGCTATCGGCTCCGGGTTCCCGCAACCAGCCACCCGCCAAGTTGCCCCTGCTTCGCAGCCTGCCAGCGTGCCAGCATGTCCCCTCGCGGCTCTGCCGCGCATGCTTCGCAGCAGTTCACCATGCCAGCAGTTCCCCATTTCGCCATCCGCCAACCGCTAACCGCTAATTTGAAAATACCTTCGCGCCAGCGCCTGCGTACCGGAATCGCCTTCACCGGCGGCGACGACATCACCGTAGAGTTTAGCCGCGAGCTCGAGTCCCGGGAGCCTGATGCCCTGCTCCTTGCACACGTCCAAGGAGAGGCCGATGTCCTTCACGAAATGCTTCACGTAGAAGCCCGGGGCGAAGTCGCCCTTGAGCACGCGCGGTGCGAGATTGAGTAAAGCCCAGCTCGAAGCGCCTCCACCGGAGATCGAGCGCAGCGTGGTCTCGAGGTTCAGGCCGGTGGCGTGGGCGAACGCCAAGGCTTCGGACATCGCGATCATGCCGGAAGCGATGCCGATCTGATTGGCGAGTTTGCAGAGCTGACCAGTGCCAGGGCCGCCTTGGAGCACGATCGTCTTACCCATCGCCGCAAAGAGCGGCGCGGCGAAATCGAAATCCTTCTGCGCGCCGCCGACCATGATCGTCAGCGTACCTTCACGGGCGCCGCGGTCGCCGCCCGAGACCGGCGCATCGAGCGGACCAAAGCCCTTGGCGGAAGCCTCGGCGGCCAGTGAGCGCGCGAGCGCGGGGCTGGAGGTCGTCATATCGATGAGCACACAGCCGGGCTTGGCGGTGGACATGAAGCCCTGCGGACCACGCCAGACTTCTTCGACGTCGTTGGGGTAACCCACCATCGAGATCACCGCGTCGACGCCCTTGGCCGCCTCGGCCGGTGAGGCGGCCCACTTCGCGCCCAGCGCGAACAGGTCCTCCGCCTTGGCCTTCGTGCGGGTGTACACCGTGACCTCATGGCCCGCCTTGAGCAGATTAGCCACCATGCTCTTGCCCATCACTCCTGTGCCCACGAACGCGATATTCATGGGACAAGAGAAAGGCGGAACCGGTTCGTTGGCAAACAGGTAGGGGCAGCACCGCGTGCTGCCCTAGTTGCAACCCTCGCTTCGGGTGGCGGGTGGCAGACCCAGGTGGCAGGTGGCGGATAGGTAGGGATGCGATGACATCGCATCCGCCTGTCTTTAGGGTAGGGGCGCGACGGCGTCGCGTCCGTGTCTCCGCCTCGGCCGCAGTATGGTGGCCGAAGGTAGGGGCAGGACTACGTCATGCCCGATTGATACGAAAGGGCGCGGCGTAGCCTCGCCCCTACCTTGGCGTTCACCATTCGGCGAACGGACGCGACGCCGTCGCGCCCCTACCTCAATTCACGATGACACTGCTTCGCAGCCTGCCAGCGTGCCAGCAGACCCCCCCGCGCGCGCTTCGCGCGCTATCCCCCCACCGCATCCGCTTCGCCGTCGTTGAACTTGAGGCGCAGCTTGCGACCCTTGGTGACGTCCCTGCTGGCCGAGATGACGGTGCCGTCCGCGTCACGCACGATGGAGTAGCCGCGGGAAAGGATGGATTCAAAACCGGCCGAGCGCAGGCGATGACCGAGCTGGTTGAGCTTCTCGCGCGTGACTCCAAGGCGGGCCTTAGGCGAAAGACGGTGCAGCTCACTGCCGAGTTCGGAAAGGCGATGGCGATACTCCGCGACGACTTCCTGGGCGGCACCATCGAGGCGCTCATTCAGAAGGTCGAGATCTTGATAAAGGGACTGCAGCTTCGCTTTGGGCGAATGCTGGGCGAGTTCTGAAGCCAGGAGCTTGAGGCGTTCGCGCAGCCTAGTCTGGCCCGAGGCGATGAGTTCAGCCGCCGCGGTCGGGGTCTCCGCGCGCTTGTCGGCGGCGAAGTCGCACAGGGTGAAATCGGTCTGGTGACCGACAGCCGAGATGACCGGGGTCTTGCTGGCGCGCACGGCACGTACAAGGGCTTCGTCGTTGAAGCCCCAGAGGTCTTCCATCGAGCCTCCGCCACGGCCGACGACGATGAGGTCGATGCCCGGGATCTCGTTGGCCTGCTTGAGGCCGTTGATGACCGAGCCAGGGCAGGTGTCGCCCTGCACGCGCGCGGGCACCAGCCAAGCCGTGCCGCTCCAGCCGCGCGTCTTGAGGACCTCGATAAAGTCATGCCAGACCGCACCGATCTCGGATGTCACGAACGCGACGACCTTCGGGAACTCCGGCAGCGGGCGCTTGAGTTCGTCCTCAAACAGGCCCTCGGCCTTTAGCTTCGCCTGAAGCTCCTTGAACTTTTGAAAGAGGTCACCCTCCCCGGCTGGCTTGATCGAGTCGACGACGAGCGAGAACTTCCCCGACTTGCCGTAGAAATCCGCCTTCACCTTCGCGATGACCTTCATCCCGTCACGCAGCGGCGTCTTCAGCCAGCGAGCCTGGAAGGAATAGAGCACGCAATCCACCTTCGCCTCGCTGTCCTTGAGCGCGAAGTAGTGATGCCCGGAAGGATAAGTCTTATACCCGGAAATCTCCCCCGTCACCTCCAGCGTCCCCATCCCGTTCAGATGCCCTTTCAGGACATCCGCCAGGTCGGAGATAGTGAGCGGAGCCGAATCCATGGCGGAAGGTTGCCGATAGGCACCGCGAGCGCAAGCGGGCAAGAGGTAGGGACGCGACGACGTCGCGTCCGTTCGCCGGATGGTGAACGCCAAGGTAGGGGCGAGGCTACGCCGCGCCCATTTCGCTCGATAGGGCATGACGTAGTCCTGCCCCTACCCTCGGCCACCATACGGCGGCCCAGTTGCAGCTAGG
>Ga0209500_10001626_pt1 | contig 16624 bp, 10 predicted proteins | sample S_140212_EF_Meta_FD_187323 | JGI IMG/M metagenome (GOLD analysis project Ga0209500, IMG submission 187323) | Freshwater microbial communities from Lake Simoncouche, Canada to study carbon cycling - S_140212_EF_MetaG (SPAdes) (version 2) | ecosystem: Environmental > Aquatic > Freshwater > Lake ... | reverse complement strand
GCGACCAGATGCGGAGACGTTGGGCGGCGAGGACGCCGTCGGGCCAGCCGCCGACCGGAGTCAGGCGAAGAAAGCCATCAGGTGTGACCGCCTGAACCAGGAAACCGATCTCATCCATGTGCGCCGTAAGCACCACGCGGGGTCCTTTCTTTTCTTTGGCCGGCGAAGCGAGCACGCCGCCAAGGCCATCGGCCTGCAGTGTGCGGCCGCGGAGTTCGCGGACGAAGATTGCGCGGACCGCGTCCTCGTGGCCGGAAGTGCCGTGGGCTTGCGTGTAGGCCTCCAGCAGACGGAGGGCTTCGGAGGGACGCTTGGACATGGTGAAAATTAGCGGGGCTGGCGGGTCTGCAGGCGCGGCTTCAGGCCGGCCTTGGCGACCGCATCGAGCGCATGGACGGCCGCGCCCGTGAGCGAACGCTCGTCGGCGACGATGACCACTTCGGTGCCCGGCGACTTCAAGGCGTGATCGACAAGCGCCTTGGCGAGCGCGGCGGAAGCGATCTCCTTCCCTTCCAGGTAGAGCTTGCCGTCACGGTCGACGCCGACGACGAGCGTCGTGGCCGGCGTGCCTTCGGAGCCGGCGGAAGCCGTCGGCGGGATGATGGCCATCGTGCGGGCCTGCTCGAATCGGCCGCTCAGCAGGAGGAAGAAAACCAGCACCACCATCACGTCGATGAGCGGCACCACGTTGATGTCGGTACGACGGCGACGGGCGACGACGAGGCTCATCGACGGCGGGCTTCCAGCGCTTCGACGAGCACGTCGAGGCGGGAAGAAAGAATCTCCATTCGGCGACCCAGCCAGTTGGCGGCGATGAGCGCGGGGATGGCGATGCAGAGGCCGATCATCGTCGTGCTGAGCGCGAGGCCGACACCGCGGGTGAGCGTCTGGGAGTCAGGCAGGCCCTGTTCAGGAAAGAGTGTCGCCAGTCCGGTCACCGTACCGAGCAGACCGAGGAGAGGCGCGGCGGCGACAATACTGTCGAGGAGGTGCAGGCCGCGATGGAGACGGATCAGCTCGTTACGCGTCCACGCCTTGAGCACTTCGCCGGAAGCGCCGTCTTTCCAGCGTTGCACGAGACGGCCCGCGACGGACTCGCCATCAGCCGGGCCGACCTGGTCGAGCTTGCCGTTCAAGACAGACTTAAGAACGGACTCCGGGGCCACGCGCGAAACACGGAGAGCCAGCGCACGTTCCACAATGAGGAAAACGGCGAGCAGGGAGCAGATGGCGAGCGGCCAGATGAAAATGCCGGCACCTAGGAGTAGGGTTTGCACCCCACGAGCGTCCCCAAAGGCCAAAGGGTCGCAAGCCCGCTCTTTAAACGCCTATTTTATGACTTTTAATGCAATTTAAATGATTTTAAATGATTTTATTCAGTCTTTGGGAACAAATGGGGGTAACCAATCCTTTGACTTTTACCTAGGGGGGATTACGGTGATTTTACCCCAATTTACTATGAGACTTAAACGCTCAGGTTTCTCCCTCGTGTTGTCGCTGACCATCATGGCCTCGATGGTGATGATGGTGATCGTCCTCGCCTCTTTCCTGCAGGTCGAAAGCCGCCTCGCCCAGAGCCACGCCGGCTACCTCCGCGCCCGCTTCAACGCCCTCGCCGCGGCCAAAATCGCCATCGGTCAGTTGCAGGTTTTAGCTGGCCCGGACCAACGCGTGACCATGCGCGCCGACATGTTTTCGCCGGAAGTTTCGCCGCCCGGCCCGATCAACGCACCGGCCCTTCCGCGCACGGGAACTTTTCCAAACCTCTATAATCCAAATTCCCCGAGCGGGGGCATTGTTTCCCACCAGAAGCGCTTCCTCACCGGCGTCTGGGCTACGGGAGGCGTCCAGAGTAATAAACTTCGCGACTGGGATGTCTCCGATCCGCACGACACCCGCCTTTTCCTCGGCTGGCTGTGCTCACCGATGTACGCCCCTCTCGCCAGTGACCCAGAAGTGCCGGACACTTCGGCCAGTTTTAAACTGCCGAACTTCCTCCCGAATCGCAATTACTACAATCCCGCGAACGGCAAGGCCATCATGGTCGAAAGCCAGGAGCTCATCAACGACCTTGGTAATGCGATGACTATCTCGCCCAACGGCGTACTGGTCCCGCTTGTTTCCAGCGGCACCGTCGCCTACCCCCCCAACTTGACGCGCATGCAGCAGGAATACTACGGGGCGGTCGACATGCGTCCCGTCCCGCTCCCTGGGCCGACGAGTGCGAAGCCACTCGGTAAGAACGGACACTATGCTTTCTGGATCGGCGACGAAGGCCTCAAGGCCAAGATTAACTTGCCGGACACCTTCGCCAAATCGAGTACCGGCACGGCCCTCTCGAGCTCGCTGAATTGGGATAAAGAGCTCGGCGGTTCCGCGGCGCAACGTAACGCGATTGAAACCGTTAAAGTCTCTGAGCGTATCGCCCTGCCGGCCACCTTTGCCGCCAACTTCACCACCTGGCGCGACACCGATATCCAAACCGCCAATAGCCTGACAGGCAAAGCGGAAAGCCTCTTGCTCCCCAAGATGTTCACTCCGGCGAGCCTCGTGCTCTGGGCCACCAAACAGGGTGGCCCCGTCGCGGGCCAGACCATGGCCGATGGGATGCGCACCCTCTGGCACGACGTCACGCCTTGGTCTTTCTCGACCCTCACCGATACTTATAACGGCGGGCTCAAGTACGACCTCTCCACCGCCTTCGAACTACCCTACGCGACCTTCCGCGGACTCGAAATCTACGGCGGACAAAAAGACCCCGCCGTCACCGCCAACGACAACCGCCGCCAATCCCTCTTCCACAACGCGCCCGGTTACGCCGACCTTGATTTCAACCGCCCGAACCTCGTCGACAAAATCGCCTCGCCGCAGGACCTGCTCGCGGCCTACCCGCGCGCGAGCGAATGGGCACCTCGCTACACCGCTAATCTGCTCGGCCCTGCCTACGCTGCGCTGAAGACCCAGAATGGCAGCGAAACTCCCGAGCGCCTAGGCTTCGCCTACGAAGTACCCATCAGCTCGCGCTTCTTCGCCCCCGCGCTTTCCCTCGTCAGCGGCACCACCTTCTCGCGCCTCGAGACCACGACGACGCAACCTCTTTCCAACAGCCCGGCGACCCCACAACGTACCTTCAGCCTGCCTTGGTCGGAGTTGAATGAAAACGACCCCGAGAATCTCAACGGACGCATCGTGCGCGGCCCGACATGGGATCTGTACCGCAACTACTACCGCATGTATAAGCGCGAAGTCGAAGCTTCAAACAATGTGAGCGGGCTCATGGGGCAGCAGGCCGTCTCGGGCGCCAGCGACACCCTGACCGTAGTTGCCCGCGGGCTCGAGCCGCTCTCTTTCGCCTCCGGCAACCGCGTCACCCCGCTCTCCAAGGGCGGCGACGCCGCGGGGAAACTTAAAAAATATACCGAATGGCCGAAGTTGGGTTCCGGCGACAGCACCTTCAACCCCGAGGAGCGCTTCTATGAAGACGGCACCAAGTATGTAGATTTCTACTACCGGAGCAACTACAGCGACACCACGTTCGGTCCGGACTTCCAGGCCGATAAGCGCATCTTCCAGCCGTTTAATATCGTGACGCCAGGCACCGCGACCGCTCCGGGAGCGCCTGGGTCAATCAACATGCAGTGGAGCTACGGTGGCACGAATAACATCACCCCGGCGGTCTTCGGCACCTACGAAACCTCCGGCATGGGCCGCCCCTCGGCCACCACTTCGCCGAGGCCAGATAGTTTCTATGACCTGCCCACGGGCTACCCCTCTTGGTCCAGCGCACCCAACGCCTCGACGGTGACCACCAACACCACCACGCGCACCTGGCCGACCTCGATGAACATCGCGCCGAGCGTGATTCGCTTCGCGATGGTCTATTCCACCGTCTGGAACCAAGACATGCTCGGCATCGTCGTGGACCCTTACATCACCGTCCATAACCCTTACGATTGCGCGATCGAGTTCGAAGGCATCGCCATGGTCAGCAATGACCAGTCCATGACCTACTACTTCGAGTTCGAAGTCGGCGCTAACAGCGCAAATGATTTCGGCTCATTCCGCTACAACATCGGCGACGTCTGTCTCTCCCAGTCCTACACCGACGGGCGCGAACTCTCCTTCCGTGCCGTGGCCGGCCCCACCGGATCTTCCGCCCGCAAGCCCAAGGTCCTCCGCCTTGAGCCGGGTGAAATTCGCATCGTCTCGCCCACCGCTGGCAACCCCCAGTCGACGACCCAAGCCACCCGCCGTAGTAATCTGAACGGTAACTCGCCCGTCGCCGTTCCAGGTGACCTCGTCTTCGAGCAGCAGAGCCGCATGTTCTTCCCCATGCAGACCTTCGTGGGGATGAAACGCATCCTCCAGTACACCACTGACCCCGCCACCGGCCTGCCGAAGGTCGCCTTCTGCCAAGACTTCACCGACGAAGAAATTATCCGCGAGTCTCCGGGTTGGGACGGCCCGTTCCCATCCAATGTCGGACCGTTAAATAACAAGTATTGGATGGAAACCGCGCGCAAACAGGCCCGCGACATCATTGCGAATCTGCCGGGCTGGAACGGGCAAGTGCCTTCGCTGAACGCCGAGCTGAGTCGCGTCGGTAAAAAGCCCTTCATCAAGTTCCGCAACTTCGGCTGGACTAACTGGGGTGGCTACATCGTGAACGAGCTGGGCCGCCCGACCAGCGGCACCTCCGGTATGGCGGGCAACCTCCATTACAACTTCTACCTACTCAACCAGAAGAGCGCCAAGCAACTCCGCCCGCTTAACTGGGAGCGCCGCTGGTCGGGCGGTCGCGACACGGCGAATGTCGCCAACTCCTTCCGCCTGGGAGAAGATACCCCGCACGGATGGTGGACGGTGGATCAGCCTCTGCTCCTCAACTTGCAGACCCTTTCCTCGGGCTGGCCCGCGTTTGGTAATTCCAATCGCGGCTACGAAACGATGACGGATAATCGCTGGCTCAACCAGATCCCGTATGACTTGCAGGTCAGGTCTTACGGCAACTGGAGCCCGCGGAAAGATCCGGAATTTAATTCCGGCGGCAAACAAGCACTCATCCCGGGCGACGACCTCGCGAACTCGGTCAACGAATCCCAGTTCGGAAAACTCCCCGTGCAAGGCCCATCCTTGGGCGATAGTGCGTCGAAATGGTCGGACCCAGACGCCAACGTGTACAAGAACCCCGTGCTCTTCTTCGACATGCTGGTACGTGGCGCCAAGGAGTCGGCGGCATCCGCCGATAAGTGGTATCCGTCGACCTTGAACTACTGGCCTAATCGCCAACCCGGCATCGCGACCGGAAGCTGGTGGGACAAGCTAGCAACCCCGACAGAGCTGCGCAACGCCCCGATGAACCCCTACTTCACGAGCACCCGCGCCCAGCAGGCCTACCTCTTCGGCTATGACGGCAAGGCGCACGGGCCGGTCGGCTGGATCACCCGACAGATTCCGCTCAGTAGCCCGGTTCTGCCTATCGACCTCAATGGGGACAACGCCTACTGGGGGTCTAGCGTCGAAGCCGGCAGCGGCGGAGCAAACAGTGTCGTCCTCTACCCGATTCCCCGTCGGCCGATGCTCTCCCTCTCGCAACTCGGCTCCGTGGCTTTCGCTCAAGCTAACACCGACCCCGATTTCACCGTCGGTTCATCGTTCGCACATCCGGGCATCATTGACCTGACGAAGATTGTCGACTGGCCAGGCCCCAAGGTGCTCACCCCAGGGGAAATCTCGCAGTTAGCAGCCAGCAGTCCTGTGCAGGCCAAGTACTGGATTCCGGAACACGGCTATGCGGGCAAGATGTTGGGGGAAGGCGTGATGCGTAATCGCTCCAACGTCCGCACCGACCACGCCTTTGCCGCCAACCTCACGCTCTGGGATTCCTACTTCTTCAGCGGCCTGAACCTGAGCGCCCCCTCCTATTCCGCGCTGGTTGGAAGTTGGCCCCAAGGACCCAATCTGCCGACGGATCCCCTCGTGAAGAAAGATCAGGATGACTACCTCAAGGCCCAAGGCGTCATCGACCCGACTTCCTTTACTTCCGTGAAAAAGGCCCTCGATGCGGGCTACCTGCCCCTCGCCAACAAGCGCGTCGCCTACGTAGCCGACTACAAACCGGCCAGCGAAACATTCCCCAAAGTCACCGAGTTCCCCCACCCGGCCTACATGGCATCGACGTCGCTCTATAACGGCGGCTTCAACGTCAACTCCACCTCCAAGCCAGCATGGAAAGCAGTGCTGGCGGGGATGAAGGGGCAAGTGCTCCCCAATGCCAATGGCAGTTCGACGAGTGCCGCCCTGACTAAGTTCGCCCGGGCGTTCGAACCCACAGGTCTCGGCAAGACCAAGCCATGGTCCGGCCACCGCGAGTTGGATGATAATGAAATCGACGCATTGGCCTTCGCCGTCGTGAGCGAGATTCGTCGCCGCGGACCCTTCATGTCGCTCGCCGACTTCGTCAACCGACGCCTGGTCAACGATGACGCCTTCGGCTTAAAAGGCGCCTTGCAGGCAGCCATCGACGCCGCGGATGCGGGTACCTACCCTATCAATAAAACCGCCATCACGAACGGGGGTGGCACCTTCAGCGCCCCCGTGGGAGCTGACTTGCGGAACTTCGCCAGCTTGACCGCGCGACGGAACGAATACCCCGGCGGAAACGTCAACGGGATCGCCAACAAGTATGACACGAACAACCCTTGGCTGGATGTCCCGAACGTGGATCGCTTCCCCTCGCTCCGCGCCATGAGTAACACCAATGAGAAGTCCAAGGTCACCGCGGCATTAGGCGCCCCAGGCATCGTCACCCAGCTGGATGTCCTCAACTCCATCGGGCCCAACCTCACCGCCCGCTCCGACACCTTTGTCGTACGTGCCTTCGGCGAAGCCCTCGACGGGAAAGGCGAATCCATCGGCAAGGCCTGGATCGAAGTCGTGGTGCAGCGTTCCACGGAATACATCGGCCTCGCCGGCGCGGACCCCAACCGCCGCAAACTTGCCTATCGCAACAATACGGGCACGACCACGTCCGACTACGACACCAAGCCTCTCCTGGAGAAATATGAAAAGCGCCCAAGCGCAGCCGGCCTCGATGAAGCCAACTTGAATCGGGTTTTTGGTCGACGCTTCAAGACCGTCAATCTCCGCTGGCTTACTTCCACCGAAATCTAATTCCATGCTCCGCACTCTCATGGCGGCCGTCATCCTTAGCGGCCTCCTCAGTCTTCCAACGCACGCCGTCGGGGAAGCCAACCCCAACGACACGACCGGCACCAAAAACGGCGGAGCCAAAGCCAAGTCTAAAGCGGACAGTGGAAAAATGGCTGGCGCCAAAAAGAAAGAGAAAGAGGAGCATCGCTGCAGCCTGCGGCTGATGTGGTGGCAGCTGCCTAAAGACTCCCCCGAACTCGGCCTCCAGCAGGAGGATGAAGTCGTGCCCATCGGCATCTCCCAGATGCAGGTGAACGGCATGATCGAATACCACGGCGACCCGGTAGTGCAGATCATGCGCAAGGCGCCCTCCCAGCAGCTCGACAAGCAGGGCAAGCCCATCATGATCTGGCTGCCTTATGCCGTGCTGCCCCTGCGAAATGAGGACACGGATGTCTGTGCGATCCTCTTCGACAACGGTAAGGGCGGTGCCAGCAGCCGGCTTTTCGACTTCAAGCCATCGGCTTTCCCCTTTGGCTCACTCCAAATCGTCAACCTGACGCGTGGCAAGGTCGCCTGCTCGCTCGACGGTAAAGTCATCATGGCCGAATCCAATCGCGCCATTCTCTCCAGCAACTCCTTCGTGCAACGCGCCGCACCGCAGATCACCCTCGCCGTCATGGAGACGGGAGGCGAAGAGCACCTCCTCTTCACCTCACGCATGATTATGAGTAACACCGTACGCTCGTTGTTCTTCATCATCGAGCGGCCCAGCGAGGATATCGACGGGCGGTATGAAGTGACCAGCATCGTGGACATGAACCCGGCCTTGAGTGGCGGCGGCAAACCAGCCGGAGATAATGCTCCTACCCCAAACAAGCCGGCCACCAAAAGCCTAGGCGAACCGAAGGCGGCCGGCAAGAAGGCCTCCTAACCGTCCTCCTGCGGACGGCCCCACTCATGACCCCGGCGCTCTTTCGGCTTATGCTCTCGGCTCCCTTACTGGTGCTCACCGCACTCGCCGCGGTGCCGGGATCCGTGGATCCTGGGTTTACCTTCCGGCTCACGACCTCTTGGGCTGATCAGCCTACCGGGGAGCTCTCCGTCGCCATTCAACCGGGCGTCGGCCAAATCAAAGTGAATGCCCAGCAAGGCGGCATTGATTACCCGACACTCGCGCCCCACGGCAGCAGCCTCCACGTGACGCTGATTCCCGCACAACCGCGTAGCCCTTTCCTCGTAGCCCAGCTACCGATCCCGCCCAAAGGCGACGATTTCGCGCTCATCGTGGGGAGCCTCTCCGCAAGTGCGACGAGCGCCTGGCTGCTCCCCTCTGACCTGGCTCAGTTCCCCGCCGGTAGCACCTACGTCATCAACCGGTCGGCGAACTCGATCCGCATCTTTATCGAAGAAGATTCCGTGGTCATCGAGAAAGGGGCGTTCAAGCTACACCCTCTAGTGACGAAGAAACGGATTGTGGCTCGCCTACGGATCGAAGCACTGGCGGGGCCGACTTGGACAACGACCCGAAGCAACCGCGTGATTGTCAGCCCAGATCAGCGCATGATTCTCCTCATCGGGCCCTCCCAAAGTAACAGCGAACCTTTTGCTTTCAGCAGCGTGATCGATGCGAATTCAGGCTCATATCAGAAGCCCATCCCCATCAAAGAAGCGTCGCCGCTTCCTGGTCAGCCAGCCAAGTAACTCGGCCGGAGTGGGCGCGAAGCACCTGTCCAGGGTGTAGGGCGGGATCAAACGGGCCAATCGCGATGGAACTAAGGGCGGCAGCCTTAGCGGCTCCGGAGACGAGCACGACGATAGCGGCGCACTGCGCAAGGCCGGCCTCCGTGATGGTCAGGCGCCAACCGCGAGCCGGCCATTCCGTGGCGGTGAAACGGGGGCCCGTCTGCTGGCCGATGAGGGGGCACTGCGGCCAGAGGGAGGCGATGTGGGCGTCGTCGCCGAGACCGAGGACGCAGAGGTCGAAAGCCTTGGTCGGGGAGCGCTTCACCCAGGCGGCCTCATACGCGGCCGCAGCTTCGCCCGGGGCGAGCTCGACGGGCCAAGGGAAGCGGCGGGCGGTAGGGACGCCGAGCGCGTCCAGCATCCCGCGGGCGGCATGGCCGAAGTTGGAGTCATCGGAGGCGAGCGGCACGCAGCGCTCGTCGCTCACGTGCCAGTCGATGCGCGCGATGGCTTCGGCCGTGAGCGCGCCCGTGCGGACGGCCCAGGCGTAGAAGGCTTTGGGCGTGGAACCGCCGCTCAGGCCGACGGAGGCGGGCCCGCGGGCGGCCAGATCGTTGATGCGGCGGGCGATCTCGGCGAAAGATTCATCGCGGGTCAAGATGCGCACCGTGCCGGCGGAAGTGACGATGTCGGGCATGGGGACAAGAATAGAGGGCAAGAGGATACGAGGACAAGAGGACAAGAGGGGGGATCTGCTGGCATGGTGAACCGCTGCGAAGCAGATGGCAGGGATAGCACCGCGTGCTCTCCTTTTGTGAAAGTTATTCTCAGGTGGCGGGTGGCAGGGTTGATTCGCTCAAATGGGAACCGGAGACCGGATAATTGGCTGGGGCCATAAGGCAGGGGCGCGACTGCGTCGCGTCCGTTGACCAAAGTCGGTGAGAATAGCCCAGCAGATCTGCCTCGTACGTTATGAGGCGAACGGACGACTCGGAGAGCCATCCCTACCCTAGAGCAGAAATGACCTCGTCGGACAAAGACGGGGCGACCTCGGAACCTCGCACCCCTTAAGGTAGGGCGGGTTCTCCGAACCCGCCGTCGACCCAAAGAAAGCTCGCAGCTCGACCAGCGAACGGACGGCTCGGAGAGCCACCCCTACCCTGAAAACAAGAAGGGCGTCCTTACGGACGCCCTTTTCATTTTCCGGCCCGATGGTCATCAGGGCCTCTTGTCCTCTCTTTACTCTTACTGGCAGGCTTCGCAGGTGCCACCGTTGCGCATGGCTTCGATCGAGCACGCGTTCTTTTCGGCTTCGGTATACGTCGGCTTATCAGCCTTCTCGGCCTTGGGGGCCTTCTCGACCGTGGCCTTCTCGATGTTGGAAGCGCCGAGGGTGCGGAGGTAGTAGGTGGTCTTGAGACCGGTGCGCCAGGCGTACTGGTACATGTGCGAGAGCATCTTCAGGTCCGGGGTCGGGAGGAAGAGATTCAAGGACTGGGCCTGGTCGATCCACTTCTGGCGGCGGGCGGCGGCGTCGATGAGCCACTTATTCTCGATGGTGAAGGCCGTGAGGTACTTGTCCTTGATGATCTGCGGGATCTCCGGGATGTCCTTGAGCTCGCCGTCGAAGTACTTGACCTGCTGCATCATCTCTTGGCTCCAGAGACCGAGCTTCTTGAGGTCGCGCACCAGGTAGCCGTTGAGTTCGGTGAACTCGCCGGAGAGGTTGCTCTTCACGAAGAGGTTCTTGTAGGTCGGCTCGATGCACGGCGAGCTGCCGACGATGTTGGAGATCGTGGCGGTCGGGGCGATGGCGAGCACGTTGGAGTTGCGCATGCCGTGCTTGGCGATCTTGGCGCGGACCGGAGCCCAGTCCATGAGTCCACCGCGCTTGACCTCGATCGGTTCGCCGCGTTCCTGCTCGAGGAGGTCGACGGTGTCCTGCGGGAGCAGGCCGCGGTCCCACTTCGAACCCTTGTAGGTGCTGTAGGTGCCGCGTTCGGCGGCCAGATCGGCGGACGTGTCGTACGCGTAGTAAGCCACGGCTTCCATGATCTCGTCGTTGAACTCGACGGCGGCGTCGGACGCGAAGGAGATGTCGCGGCGGTAGAGGCAGTCCTGGAGACCCATCACACCCATGCCGACCGGGCGGTGGCGAAGATTGGAGACCTCGGCGGCCTTGGTCGGGTAGAAGTTGATGTCGATGACGTTGTCGAGGGCGCGGACGGCGACCGTCACGGTCTCGCGGAGCATTGCATGGTCGATGCTGCCATCGGCCTTGAGGTGCGAGTCGAGGACGACGGAGCCCAGATTGCAGACGGCGGTCTCCTCGGCGCTCGTGTTGAGCGTGATCTCCGTGCAGAGGTTGGAGGAGTGGATGACGCCGACGTGGTCCTGCGGGGAGCGGACGTTGCAGGGGTCCTTGAACGTGATCCACGGGTGGCCGGTCTCGAAGATCATCCCGAGCATCTTCTTCCAGAGTTCGATGGCCGGCATCTCCTTGCCGAAGATTTCGCCCTTCTTGGCGCGGTCTTCGTAGGCGACGTAGCGCTTTTCGAAGTTAGCACCGAAGGTCTCGTGTAGGTCCGGGGTCTCGTTGGAAAGGAAGAGCGTCCAGTTCTGGCGGTTCTTGAGGCGCTTCATGAACAGGTCAGGAATCCAGTTGGCCGTGTTCATGTCGTGCGTGCGGCGACGGTCGTCGCCCGTGTTCTTACGGAGCTCGAGGAAGTCCTCGATGTCGTTGTGCCAGGTCTCGAGGTAGGCGCAGCCGGAACCGCGGCGCTTGCCGCCTTGGTTGACGGCGACGAGCTGGTCGTTGTGCAGCTTGAGGAACGGGATGATGCCCTGAGATTCGCCGTTGGTGCCCTTGATGTAGGAGCCCGTGCCGCGGACGGAAGTCCAGGAACCGCCGAGACCGCCGGCCCACTTGGAGAGGAAGGCGTTCTCCGCGATGCCGCGGATCATGATGGACTCAATCGTGTCGTTGACCTGGTAGAGGTAGCAGGACGAGAGCTGGCTATGGAGCGTACCCGAGTTGAAAAGGGTCGGGGTCGAGCTGCAGAAGCGGCGGGACTTGTAGAGGGCGTGGAGGCGGATGACCCAATCCTCGCGGCTCTTCTCTTCACGGAGGAAGAGGCCCATGGCGACGCGCATCCAGAAGAACTGAGGCGTCTCGAGACGGCGAGCCGGCTTCACCGTCTTGTCGATGATGAGGTAACGATCGTACATCGTCTGCACGCCGAGGAGTTCGAAGTCGAGGTCCGCCATCGGGTCGAGGGCGTCGGCGAGCTTGGCGAGGTTGTACTTTCGGAGATCGGGCGAGAGACGGCCGATCGCGATGCCGCGGTCGATGTAGGCAGCGAACTGCGCGCGATGGAATTCCTTGAGCTGGGAGACGCCGTCGCGGGTGATGCTCCAACCGAGGACTTCTTCGTAGATGTAGGTGAGGCAGATGCGGGCGGCGAACTTGGCGAAGTCGGCGTCGACTTCGACGAGGCTCTTTGCGTTGAGCTCGATCGTCTTGCGAAGATCGGCTTCGGTGATCTCATTGAAGAGACCGCGGCGCAGTTCGGATTCGATCTGCTCAGGGGTGCGGACGAGCTCGAGGCCGGCGGCAGCGAAGGCGATACGCTTGCGCAGCTCGTCGCCGTTCCAGAGGTAGGTGGTGCCGTCGGCGTTCTTGACGAGGATCATCGACTCCTGACGGTCGTCGACAATGGCTGGCTGGGCAGCGAGGTCCTCGCGGCGGCGGGCACGGTAGGCGCGATAGAGGATGTAGTTCTGGGCGACCTTGTAATGGCCCTGGCGCATCAGCTCTTCCTGGACGAGGTCCTGAACCTCCTCGATGCCGATGATGGTCTGACCGAGATCGGCGACGCGGCGGGTGACCGCGGAAGCGACGCGCTCGCAGGGGGCGGGGTCCTGCTCGAGCGAAAGGAAGGCCATGCGCACAGCGAGGGTGATCTTATTGGGGAGCCACGGCACCACCTGGCCGTTGCGGCGCATAAGGCGGGTCGTGACGGCGAGGGTCTCAACCGGGGTGGACTCGATGCCTCCGCGGGAGAAGAGCAGGCTCTTGGCGACGTCGTGGCGATTGTAGCGCACCAGGGCGTCCTCGATGGCCTGCAGGATAAGGCCTTCGCCGACTTGGACGCCGGACTGGGAGAGGACGCGGACGACGTCGCTGGCGACGGCGGCGACGAACTGGCGATTGGACTCGGTGAAGATATCCTGATCCTGGCGGGAGACGAGGAGGTCGGTGAGCGCGGCACCAACGATGTCGGCGATCTGCGCGGCGTCGAGGCCAGCAGCGGCACCCCCGGTGACGGCGGGCAGCGATTCACGCCAGTTGAAGCGGGGCTTGGCGCCGGACGGGGAGCGGACGGCGTTTTTGAGGGCGATATCTTCGCGGAAGAAAGGGAGTTCGGATTTCATATTGAAGAGAGGGGTGAGGAAAAGGGGAGGCGGCGAAAAGGAAGAGACGAAAGTCGAGGTGCGTCGGCGGTGGCCGGCGCATGATTTTTTGTGAGAGGAGAGTGGTTAAGTAAGAACAGAAAACGTGCCAAAGCAGGCGCTGCGGGGGTAACGCCTAAATTTGGCCAGAGGACGATCAGAGTTCGTCGTCGTTGACGGTGCCAAGGGCGCCCTGCTTCTGGTATTCGGTGACGCGACCTTCGAAGAAGTTCTGCTCCTTCTTGAGGTCCATCATCTCGGAGAGCCAGGGGAAAGGATTGGTCGTCTCGGCGACGAGCGGCTCGAGGCCACAGTTGCGGAGGCGGCGGTCGGCAATGAAATCGATGTACAGCTCGAACTCCTTGGAGGAGAGACCGAGGCCATTGACCGGGAGGCAGTCGCGGATGAATTCCTTCTCGAGCGTGACGGCGGTGGCCATGAGCTGGCGGAGTTCTTCCTTGAAGGCAGGAGTCCAGACGTCGGGGTTCTCCTTCACCAGCTCGGCGAGCAGGTTGCGGAAGAGGTCGATGTGGTTGGATTCGTCGCGCAGCGTGTAGCGGAACATCTGGCCGATGCCCGGGAACTTGTTCTGGCGAGCGAGGGAGAGCACCATGCCGAAGAGCCCGTAGAACTGCGTGCCTTCCATGCACTGACCGAAGAGGAAGATATTATGGGCGAGGGCCTGCTTGTCTTCGAGCTTGGTGAGGTCGAGCTTGCGGCGCAGCGCGCGGGAATTGTTGACGACGAAGGCGGCCTTGTTGGCGATCGTCGGGATGTCCTCGAACATCGCCTCGCACTCGTGCGGGTTGATGCCGAGCGAGGAGATCATGTAGACGAGCGAGTCGGCATGGATGTTCTCTTCGTGCGCGTGACGGCCCAGGACGAGCTTGAGCTCGGGGGCGGTGACGACTTCGCGGACGACGTGAATGATGTTGTCGCCGACGATGCCTTCGGCAGCGGAGAAATAGCCGATGGCCATCTTGACGATCCAGCGATCGATCTCGCTGATCTGGCCCGTCTGGTCGCGCCACTGTTCGCAGTCCTTCTGCATCGGGATATCCTCCGGCTCCCAATGGTTATTCTTCATCGTCTTGTAGAGATCGTACGCCCACTGGTACTTCAGCGGGAGGATGTTGAAGAACATGGTCTCGCGACCGTTGATGACGCGCTTGTTGGCGAACGCTTCCTCGGCTTTGGTCTTATCGAGGATGAAGGTTTTCTGACCTACTTTGATGGTGATGGTTTCCATGGATGGAGAATGGGGAAAAGGGCCTAGTTAGGGGCCGGAAAGGCCGCTAGGTGATTGGTATGTTCGGGAGTAAATTACTAGATGTAGGGGGTGCAAATTTATTTCACCACTAGATGTAGTGATTTTACGTAAGGCACTGACATTATGTCACTTAGGTAAAAAACTTTATTCACAATTGGGGTTTTTGACGAAAATTTGATGAGTCGGCACGGTTAGGGTGAATCCCTCAATAAAAACGGGGACGGAATAGGTCCGCAAACGTCAGTTGTTGGTGTTGCTCACGGTGTTCACTGAACTGACGGAGGGCGGAGATTGCGGAGGGCGGCCCCCTGCCCCACTTTCGTCCCATGAACACGGGCCCCTCCGCTGAATCACCAAGCGATCAAGGCAGCCAAGGCTTCTTCGCCGCTAGCTGGACGCCGGAAGCACTGGCGCAGCGCGGATGGCGCGGGGGCCTCAAGGCTAGTTGGCGAGTGATCGTCACGACCTGGTACGGCGTCTTTGACAATCGCCTACCGCAGCAGTCCGCTGCGCTCACGTATTATACGCTGATGTCGCTGGGGCCGCTCCTCGCCCTCGCGCTCACCATCTCCGGCTTCATCCTCTCACGCGCCGGTGCACCGGCGGACAATCCGGCGAAGCGCGCCATCGTCGCCGCCGTCGAATACGTCGCGCCGCAGGTCGTCGCGCAAGCAGGCAAGTCCGGCCAGGCCATGACCTTGCGCGAGATCAACAAGGACCTCGATGGGCTCGTTGACGGACTATTGAGGAATGCCGCGAGCGGCGAGGCGGGCGTGATCGGATTGGCTCTCATCCTCGGCTTCGCCGTGCTCATGCTGAGCCGCGTCGAAGACGCGCTGAACGGTATCTGGGGCGTGCGCTTTGGGCGAAGCTGGCGTGATCGTTTCGCGAACTACCTGCTCTTCCTCGTCCTTTTCTTCCTCGTCGGCGCATCGACGCTCACGATGCTTTCGGCCGCGTCCATCACGGCTTCGATTGGCGAGGGCACCACCTGGCTGAGCACGTGGCTGCAGCGCGTGCCGGGCGGCGGCACCATGATCAATTTCTTTAGCGGCAGCGGACCGCTCCTCGTCTCGATCGCGCTGCTCACGCTCGCCTTCGCCGCGTTCAACCGAATGATGCCGAACGTGCGTGTGCGATGGAGTTCCGCCTTCGTCGGCGGACTTGCGATCGCCCTGCTCGTCGTGATCAATCATCGTATCGCCGCACTCTACGTCGGCAAGGTCACCCAGTTCCAGAGCCTCTACGGAGAGCTGAGTATCGTCCTGGTGCTGATGTTCGGTACCTACCTCACCTGGCTCTTCGTAATGATCGGCGGACAGGTAGCCTATGCTTACCAGAATCGTCACGCCCTCGCTCGGCATAAGGCGTGGGAGGGGCTCAGCCATCGGGCGCGCCGCACGCTCGCTTTTGTCTGCGTCTCCGAGACGCTGCGGCGCTACCGAGCCGGCAAGGACGGCCCCACTGCCGACGACATCGCCCTGCGGGCGCGCATCCCAGCCACCGTGGCGGAAGGCTGCCTTCAGATGTTGCGCGACGCTAATCTCCTGGCGGCCGAGTCACGGACCGGCGGGCATAAGCCGGCACGACCGCTGGAGCCCATGACCGTCGGAGAACTCTGGGCCGTCGTGGATACCCATTCAGTCGGGAAGGCCGGCGAGCCGGACCTCACGTCGGATCCCGCCGCCAAAGAACTGGCCGTCATTGAAGTCAGTCTCATGGCGACAGCAGCCTCCCAGCAGACCTTGGGAGAGCTCTCCGGCCGTGGTTGAGTGATAACGCAGCTTCTGGCAGCGTAAGCTCCGCACCGCACGGAGCGACCGACGCCACAGGACGTCCTACGTAAGAGACAAGCCGTGTAGGCCATCCGCAGGGCGGGCCGGCCCGCAAGGGCAGTGACTGACAGGCAGGCATGACGAACCAGCCGGCGGGAGGGGTGCTCCGGCCGGCTGGCGAACCGCGTAAATGAGGGGACCCCGATCTCCTTGCGGAGACCGGGGTCCGTAAACCTGGCGATGACCTACTCTCGCACACCAGCGGGGGTGCACTACCATCGGCGGCTGC
>Ga0209500_10001625_pt1 | contig 16629 bp, 21 predicted proteins | sample S_140212_EF_Meta_FD_187323 | JGI IMG/M metagenome (GOLD analysis project Ga0209500, IMG submission 187323) | Freshwater microbial communities from Lake Simoncouche, Canada to study carbon cycling - S_140212_EF_MetaG (SPAdes) (version 2) | ecosystem: Environmental > Aquatic > Freshwater > Lake ... | reverse complement strand
TATTCTTTTCTATACTTTTGTATTCATTTGTATCCTTTTCTTTACCCCATCGTTTATTAACTGCATCTCTTCTTTTTTCACAGGTCTCATTATATGCGATTTTGTTTTCTTCTAACTTTGGATAGATGATTGCCCATGCAAACTTTTCCAACGAGTTTTGAGGTATTACCTCTTCTCCCTTGTTCCATTTAATAATTAACCTAAACATCTGTCCAATCTCATCGTTTGATAGTGATTCTAAAGAATCTAAAATCTCTGGATAAATCATTATTCCCATTCTTTTCTTTTTCATACATATAAATATAATTCATTTCCAATAAAAAAACAAATTATTTGATTTATTGTGAGTTTTTTTGTAATATTGTGATATTTATAGATATGGGTAAAGAACAAATTAACTTTAATCTTCGTAGGAGGATGTTAACAGATAGTGGATGGTTATACTTTTGTAGAAATTGTGGGACTTATCTACCCGAAACTAATTTTTATAAATCAAAGACTGGTCCGTTTAAGATTTCAACACAGTGTAAATTACACTATTCCAAGAAAGATAAAGACGAACCTGATGGAATGGAATATCTCAAGTTGGACCCACTACAAGATGAGGACTTTACAGGGACACAGAGGTTATTAGAATCACTCGGATATAAGTTTGGAGTAGATACACCACCCATCCACGAACAATTCAACACAAGGCACAATATCAAATAACATGGGAGCAATAAAATTATCAGTTGAGAAAGTAAGAAATATCCGTAAATTATTGAAAACGGGTAATTACACACATTTACAATTATCCAAGAGATATAAAGTCAGTCGTGGTCATATAACCAAGATTGCCAACAAAATGAGATGGGATGAAAAGAATTATCCACAATTAAGGGATAAGGGAACATAACAAGTATGATATATGAGATATCAAAAGAGAGAAAGATTTATTTATGATGATAACGATAATGAGCTTGTTTGGTGTTTCAGACATGAGGATTATTTGATGAATACAGAGTTTGATTTATCAAATGATAATGATTCTGGTTATATGATGTTCTGTAAGGAGTGTAGATTATTACATAAAGAAAAGATGAGTGGGGTTGGAGAATCAAGAAAGAATACAGAAGTAGAATCTTCCAATATTCTACTAAAGTGTATTGGTTATGAGCCCAACAATGAATTAACAATCTACGAACAATTTTTGATGAAACATCACGAAAAGATAAATCAAGAAAAGGTTTATAAGAAACGAACAAAGAAAAAAAGAACATGAAGACATATACACTTATAGGTGGGGTTGAATACTCCACAGAACAGCTACAGGTTGAGTTTGTTGATGGAATGAAGGTAACACTCATCCACTGCGTTGAAACTCCTTTAGATAAGGATTGTGAGTGTTCTGGTCATTTGTTTGATGCCATGTTGGATTATGAAGTATTCAAGGATTACCATAATTCTTTTATAAAAAATCCAAGATAATTTGATTCAATAAAAACTTTTTACTATATTTGAACTATGGGACAGACAAAAAAACTATACGAAGAAATGAACTTGAACGAACTCATTACAGAGTTCTTTAACCAATCAGGTGATGAAGATTACGAATATGAGTTGTACAAACAAAGAAAGATGGATGAGTACAATCAGGAGTTAATGGAAAGAGAAGCATACGAAGAAATGTTAGCAGACAAATACTAAAATGGAAAAGAACACACGACAACAGGATTTAATTATTAGACAATCACAGATTTCTACAGCAGTTAACTATTTCACCTTACTTGGTAAAAAACCAACTATGGTTGATTTAATCAAAGTATCTACAATGATGGAAAAGTTCATTAACGAAGGATACTCAAAAAGTATGGTTGAGTTAATGGAAAAAGTAGATGAACACATCTCAACTATTGGAAATGGATGATAACAAGATTGAGTATTTTACAAAAAAGTTAAACTCATTAAAAATCAAAGAAGCTACTTTTGTTTCACTTAACAAAAAAATACCAAGATATCTTGAAATGGATATTAGATTAACGGAAATTGCGTTGAAACAATTAAATGATAAATCCTGACGAAAGTTGGGATTTTTTACTTAAACTTGTTTGGTGAGTTGGAACTATTTCCGTACCAAGTCGGGAAGCCAGAACCTGCACATAATGGTCCCATCATATTAAAGTTTCCATTCCATCCACTATTTCTTGATACACCCCAACCAGGTAAGGTCATATTTGATTTGAATGCTGAATCTGTTTCAGGTGGTAATTGACCATCGTTTAAGTTTCCACTAAAGTATTCAGGATACCAACCTGAACGGAATAACAAGTGTCTTCTCATCAAGTTGTCTTGAAACTCTGCTTGGTTCTTTGCGTTGTTCTTAAGATATTGTAATGTCTTTAAGTCAACAGCATTACCTTGTTCGTTTCTATTTTGGACCAATCCAACATTCATGAACTTAACCCAAAAATTGTCTAATGCCAGATAGTAACTCCAAGCAATCAAAGTAGGTTGAACATAGTTATTTAACAACTCTTTGTATCTAATCAAGGTTATATCAGTATTGACTGTATTATCATCTACAATCTTTAATAGATAGTCATAAAGATTTGTTCCAAGTGTTTCTTGTAATTGAATCGCTTGGGATTGTTGAATAGCAAATCTCAACTCTGATGAGTCCACATTATCTGTGATAGGTGTGTTGTCCTTTAACTTTTGTTCTGATATGAATAAAACATTATATGCCATTAGATGATGTTGTTTTGTGTTACGGTTAAGTCAATTTCTTGACCAGGATATATTAACTCCAAAATAGGTTTTAATTCTCTATTTAAGAACTTTTGTGTTGGATAAATACTTGTTGATAAGAACAACTTAAATCCTGTTTCCAACTGGTCTGCTGATGAACTGAATCCAGTTCTTTGTGGTAAACCAATAATTGAGGCATCAGGGATATTATGACCACATAAGATTTGGTGTTGAACCAATTCAAATATGGATGAGAAATAACCATCTTCAACATTTGTTTGTATTTGTGTAATATCAGGTTTCTGTCCTTCTTCACCATAAGATATAATCACCCTGTTTGCGTTATCCGCACCCATGTATCTATCTTCAATCTTTCTCAATATGTTGTTCTGTTCATACTCTGAATCAGGTGGTGGTTGATTAAAGTGAACCCACATACCCATAGAACATCCGTTAATTATATTGGCAAGGTTATACACAGTAATCTCGTGGTTTAACTTAATATCGTTAATACACGCAAGATATGATGGAACACCATAGAACTCACTTTGAGGTCCATAAGAACGGATATGTACTATCTGTCTGTTTGTGTAATTGGTTGGGTCAAACTCACTGAACTCAATAATCTTAGCCCCTTTTCTCCAATTAGCCCAATCTCTTGAATAAAGATATTTTGTTGATGGTTCACCTGGTGCATCAGGTTTATGAACTCTCATATACTTTGACGGGATAACATGGAAACCTGCAAGTCCTTGAGACCTGTCTTTTCTCCATACAACCTCCAAAAACAAATTACCTGTAACAATCAACTCAAAGAACATCTGTTTGGCAACATCGTTGATATATTGTTTTGAGTTTATCTTGTAGTCGTTAACATATCCTGAACCTACAGAATTATCAACACGGGCTCTAATGGCAGAATTGTGGATTGGTGAGGCGTCCAATAACATGTACAACTCATTTGGAAATAAGTTATCAACACCCCAAGATACAAAAGGTTGTCCCTTTGTAATCACCTCTTGAAATGATGTTATGGTATTTGCACCAAAGTTTAGTTTTTCAATATTTATCATCCTTCGTATATTTTATAAATATCACTTGTTCCAGAGTAAGTGATAGGGTTAGTATTTCCTGAATAGTTAACTTGAGCAATGGTCTCATAAACAACATCATAAGCGATATTTGGATTTGTATTTCCTGATAAGGCTGTAGATTGTTCCCATACCTTAACATAATACTCACCCTCAATTAAGTGAACATTTGTTTGTCCTGTTGTTGTTGCCCCAGTCAAATAGGCTTCAGGTTGACTGGGGTCTATTGTAATACTAAATAAGTCGTATCCAGGAGCATATCCCACACTTGGTGGTATTCTGTATGGTACGAGCCTCCAAACCTCTTGAGAGAGTTTGTGTTTGAAACTGAATAAATAACAAACAGAACCAGTCAAGTTTTTGTTTCTTGAACAGGTAGCGTTTGCGTCATTATATCCTTCGTTTAGTATTATCATATTTTATTTTGTTTTTAAGACATATACATTGAACGAGATACTTCCCAAACATCTTGGTTAGCCCAAGTACTCATTACTATAATATTTCTATTTGTTCCACTAAATACAGGTGCTGTGTTATTAGCCCATCTCCATTGAGTATAAGTTCCATTCACAAAATTAACTGTTGAACCTGCAACATAGTTGATGTATAAGTGAATATTCGCATAAATCGCACTATCAACAAAAGTGAAACTAATATTGTAGGTCGTTGAACCATCAGTATTTATTTCAATATAATCTTGTTGTAATGGGTCAATTACAATATTTGTTGTTGCTCCAGTTGAAACATAAGTTTCTGCTTGGAATATATTAGCACCTAATGTGTATGTATTACGGAATATAGTTGTTCCTGTTCCTACTCCACCATTTTCTGCTGTAATGTTTTTAACATTTATAAGTGTAACATCATTTAAGTTTTCTAATCTAACATTATCACAACCGATATAATTCACATTATTTGATTGGTATTGTCCGTCTTTTTCAACCTTACAATCTCTTGAGTTAATAATGTAGTTTCCTTTTCCGTTTGCTGCGGAAATTGAAGACGCCATCGTATTACCTGTTCCACCAATAATTGCAGAATAATCGTTTGATGTTATTACATTAGTTAAACCACCAATAATTTGTGATGATTTTGTTTTAACCAATTGTGATGATTCGGCAGAATCAATTTTGTTAAACCACTCACGAACATCAGTACTAACATTATTTGAAATACTTGAATTATATGAGTTTGTAATCCAGTTATGTTTTCCATAACCAGTTTGACTACAATTCCTTGAACCAGCAAACCAGTTGTTAGATGAACCAATAACAGAACCATCATTTACTGTTGTATCACTACAGAAATAAGAAGAATACATCGCATTACCCGCAGATGCATTAGTAGCATTAACAGTATTATATCCACCACCAACTAATACATAAGTATAACCTGCTGATGTAACTACATTGTCTTGTGTTCCTGCAAAAAGACTTATTAGTGATGCGGTAACACTATTATTATAACCCGCAAGAATAGTAGTATTAGTAGAACCTGCTATTGCATTAGTATTACTTCCAATAATTGAATTATAATTTCCACCATTTATTGTAGAACTATTAGAATTGATGATTGTTCCCCAATTTGTAGTTCCACCAATAGTACAAGATGAAGAACCAATAAAACTATTTATATCACCATCATTATTTTTGGTATTACTGTAACCACCTAAAAATATACTTCTAATAGAACCACCTGTAGCGATTGGTTGATAAGCCCCAATAGCGATAGAACCCGAAACATTTAAGTTTGGTAAAGCATTACCAATAATAACACTATGACCTGGTGCGTTAATAGTACCATTAATATTATCAATATATGTTCCAGCATCACTTGTAGATGTATTTGTAGTACCATAGTTTGCTATGTTTATACCACCTGCTAATGATGAGTTTTTATTACCAATTGATATTCCCGCTAATCCAGCATTATAATTTAATACGGGAGCAAATGTTGTATCAAAATCTTCTATTGAAACAAATGTATTTGATGATGATGTAAAGGTATTACCACTACCACCTAATACCTGTGTATATGGATATAATGGTTGTGTTGTTGAATAATTACTTATTACACTATTAGGTTGAGTTGCAGCCTTAAATGGACTTGTAAATCCACTAAACTTAAATGTTTCAGTTTCACCGCTGTTATTCATTACGAACCATCTTAAATCCGCAGCGGTGCCAGAATAAAGAGGTAATTGACTAATTTTTGTGTTCGCCATTTTAATTTGTTTTTTTAATTTTCAATGTTTATATCGTTTCCATTTTCTGATTGTAAGAAATCAGAGTTTTCGGCTTGTAATTTATTAGCAACAGGTCCAACACTTGCTGTTGGAGTCGGTGTAGGTGTTCCCGTTAATGTTGTTGTCGGGGTCGGTGTTAAAGTAGAAGTAGGTGATGGTGTTAAAGTGGTAGTAGGTGAAGGTGTAAGAGTAGAAGTAGGTGAAGGTGTTAAAGTGGTAGTAGGTGTAGGTGTAGTGGTAGGAGTCGCAGTTAATGTCGTTGTAGGTGACGGAGTCAAGGTAGTCGTTGGTGATGGTGTCGGTGTCGGCGTTGTAACGATTGGAGTACTTGTAGGAGTCGGTGTAGGATTTGGTGTCCCTGTTGGGCTTGGTGGAATATTGGCAGTAAAAAATGTAACGATATCATCTATCGCTCGTTGTTCTCCAAGATAATCACTAAACTTTTTCCTATAAAATACCTGTGGCATGAATCTGTTTTACTTGTTTTATTAAATCATCAACATCAATTTCGTTTCCAACATTGAAGTAGTATGTTTTTATTCTTGAGCCAAACTTGTTTTCATTATCGTAGTAGATTACCATAACCCCTATGATTAAAGTTTCCAAGTCCCACTCAATCTTTTTTATTTGATAATGTTCATATTGAACACCATCCATTATTACTTGTTTATGAACCAACATAACCTGTTGTTCCTGATATACTTGGAATATATGGTCCTGTCCATTCAATTAACGGCAATGTCTTAACCCAATCAAAATCAGGATTTATACAATAGTCAATTTCTTCAGTTGAAATTATCCAATCTGCGTTTGTATCTTGGACTGGATTAAAATATGTGTCTTCGTTATATTTGTGTCCCAATAAAGAATCTTTTTCGGGTATTGTTAATAATCCTACTTGTATCATACTTGTCTGCTTAAACTTGTTTGGAATGTCTGTATTATACCTTTTAAGGTCGTTGCCTTTGCTGCGGTTAAAGTTTTACCCATAAATACAAATGCCACTCTACCTGTTCCGTATGATGGTGCTCCACTATAGTTTCTTGCTCCAACCCACATCGTTCTACCTGCGTCAGTTAAACCTGATGCTTGAGTTAGATTTGTAATAACATTATTCTGTAATACAAATGTTGCCGTTGTTCCTGTTCTTGAAGTGATAAATGTTCCTGAACTACCAGTCATAGCCGTTGTGTTGGCTCCTGCTAAAGTTGTTCCTGGTAATGCTGATATTTGACCTACAGGGACATCTAATCGTAATTGAGTAAGTGTTGAAGCATCTCCGTTCAAACAACCCATTAACACTTCCAAATAAGAGGTGTTTGTATATCCTCCAATAGATACTAATGATGTTGCACCTAATTGGTCTCTAATAGCCCAATTCGTATCCATATATCCATTCACACCATTAAAGGTCATACCTGATGAACTATGGGTTACCCCACCATTAAATATTCCGTTATAAGATGAACTATATTGTTGTCCTGCCGCTTGAGCATGAGCGGTAGCAATACCACCAATAATTGGATAGAATAGTGATATATCCTCCCATAATCCTGTTGAAACTAACGAATTAAACATCGTTTGTGTTGCCGCAGATATGGTTGAGTTTAATGTTCCTCCTGTTGATACAACTCTTGCTAAGAACTCATTTGCTAATGTTGTTCCACTTGGAATTGGACTTGATGTAGGAGTCGGTGTAGATGTTAAAGTTGTAGTGGTTGTAGGTGTTTGTGTAGGTGTGCTGGTTAAAGTAGTGGTGGGTGAAGGTGTAGGCGTAGATGTTAAAGTTGTAGTGGTTGTAGGTGTTTGTGTTGGAGTCGATGTAAGTGTTGTTGTTGGACTCGGTGTAGGCGTTGAAGTAAGAGTTGTAGTCGGTGTAGGTGTAGATGTTAAAGTTGTAGTAGTTGTAGGTGTTTGTGTAGGTGTGGATGTTAAAGTTGTGGTTGGAGTCGATGTCTGTGTAGGAGTTGATGTTAAAGTAGTTGTTGGACTCGGTGTAGGCGTAGATGTTAGAGTATTAGTAGGTGTAGATGTCTGTGTAGGTGTGCTGGTTAAAGTAGTAGTAGGAGTCGGTGAAGGAGTAACTGGTAAAGTGGCCGTTGGTGTAGGTGTTACCGCAGCACCTGATGAAGGTTGTGGAACATTCATAACTGCAGCCCATATCTGTCTTGGCTGTTTTGAACCTTTTGGATACATCATGTCGTTGATGTTCGGTTGTCTTCTATACGGATTTGGTGGCATCTATGATAAATATACTTGGCTTTAAGATAAAAGGGGAGCGTTTAACTCCCCTATAATTATCTTGTTTTTTTTATGATTGGAATGTGAAACCACCCGCAGTAAATACTGCTGCGATAGTTGTTGTAACATCAACCTCTCTGATTGAGGTAGGTTCTCCACCAGTCATTGTAAGAGCAGTTGCTCCGTTCAAGTCAGTGTAAGCCTGTCCTGTATTCAACGAACCAGCAGTAACTAAACCACCATTATCCAAGAATACTAACCAGTATCTATTGTTGTTATCTTCAATCAAAGCGTAGATTTCATTTTGTGATACTAAATCTACGAAAGTATCTCTTAAGTTAGTATTCAACTTTGGTAAGTTTACCACAATTTCAGGTTGGAAAGTTACAGATTGAGATGTAGTGTTTACACCTAAAGTTTCACTTAAAGAACCTGATTGTTTTGGTAATTGGAATTGAAACCAAGTACCAACACCACTAATTGCACTAACCATTGAGTTAGTTACTGTATAACCAGTAATTTGATTTCCTGCTCCACCTAAAATCCACATTGTCTTGATACCACCTGTTGAGGCTGTTCTACAATCTAATGTGTAACCTGTGGAAATGTAACATGCTGCCATATTTTTCTATTTCTTTATAAGTTAATAGTTTATGGATTAAGATTTACAAACGCAGAAAGATGCTACATCAAATATTCCTAATCCGTAAGTTACGTGTGCGTTAATCTTAACGATGTCCTCAAATGGGTCATAGATAGATTTGATTGTCTGCATTTCAGCATTCATTCCAAACATAAAATAGCTCGAACTTCCAGCATAATACGCTGATACACCATCCAAACCTACAGTTGGAATAACTTTAACATTAGTACCAGGAAGCATTAACGACCAGTCTTCACCACTTGTAGAACCCGCAGTATCCATAGTAAACAAGTTCACGAATGAGTTGTTTCTCATAGATGCAACTAATCCTCTGTAGTTAGAGTATGATGTGAAAATCACCAAGTCATCCATGTGCAATACATTTGCAGGGATGTTTTGGTAGATAGTTGTAAAGACATCAAGTCCATTAGACGGAGTAGATGCTGAATAAGGGATTTGAGTTGCACCATTACCTGATGTAACCAACTGACCTACACCTGCGAAACATGCAGAACCATAAGTTCCACCGCTTGTAGTTGTGTTCTGCCAAAGTTGTTTTTCAACTTGGTTAGCAATTCTATTTGAAATATCCGTCAAGATAACCTCTTCAAATGGTACACTTTCGTGAAAGTTCGCATTTGATAAAGATTGAGACAAATATGTGTCGTAGAGACTGTAAGGACAAAGTGTCTGATTCAATTTTTTATTACATAAATCTACAGTTACTAATGATTGTGTAGTTGTACCTGATGGGTCAAATCCACAACTCAAATCCTGCAAATAAATATCGTTTGTTACAAAACCTACTTTTTCAGTAGTACCTTTCAAGTTTGCTCTGATAGATGCATACTTTGGTAAGGTCAATCCCAAGATTGCTTTAATCAACATGTCTGAACCATAACTGTTAAAAGTTGGCAAAGCCGTCAAGTCATAAGCAAATGATAATTTTTTCTTATTGTTTTCCATTATTTTAATTTATTTTTTTAGTTGATTTTTAATCAAGTTTAATCTGTAATCCGCAAAAGATTCAGTATAGGTTTTTACCTCCTCAACTGACTTTCTTTCTGGTAATTTCTTAAACGATTCAAAATCGGTTTTTAATGAGTTGAACTCTGTCTTAAACTTTCCGTTCATAGAACCAACCAGTTCAAGTAGGTTGTTTAATGATAATTTAATATCTTCAATGTCTTTAGAAAAATCAGTACTCATAGTTGCTGGTTTCATCATACCTTCAACATTTTCACGCTGAATAATTTTACCATCTTTTACTATGATTCTAATCTTGTTTTCGTTTCCACTTGTATCTTTCAATACCACTTGGTGTTCGCCATCAGGTGCTGGTGTTTTAGTACCATCATCCTTAACCAAAAATACATCTTCACCAACATCAAAAGTACTTGATTCAAGGATTTGTCCTTGAGCATCTTTTGCTTCGGTGTAGTTCATATCTTTACTTGCTTCTTGTTGAACCTCTGCATCTGTTGATGTGTCCTCTGATGTAATAGCGATGATTGTAGATTCAGAGTCAACTGAAACTATCATACCATCTCTTGTTGTGTGACTACCTTCAGGTGCTGGTACAAGTGTGGATTCGTTGACTACATAAAGAGTTTGACCTACTTGAAAATCTTCTTCCATGTTGTTTGTAACCTCTGTGGTTCCATCAACAAGAAAAGTAGAATTGAAGGTCTCTTTCTTAAATTGTAATCCTAACATTTTTCTGATATTATTGATTGCTGTTGTTGCATCCATAATTTTTTTAATCTGTTATTTTTTTAATAATGTTTATGATTTCATCTAATAAATATTCATCAGTTTTTAGGCGTGAAAAGTTCATTAAGAAATTACCCTCTACAGAGAATCCTTTAACCTTGCCTGTCTTGATGTAGTTATTCCAGATGTTATCGCCTTCAGGTGTATCTAATACCTTAAATCCACCCATCCAAGTCCCATCAGGTATATCACCCCTGCTGAAACCTAATTGGTATGCCTTATCAGATTCACCAGATACCAACCAACTTTCAACCATTACAACCGATTCTATTTTTTCATCAGTATGTTCGTAGTTTGTTTGGTCTAATCTTTTTTCAATCATATAAAGGTTTTGTATTTTCTCTATAACAGATGGTGTGAACTTAACAAAGTATTTTTCATTTGTATCTTCATCCAATCTTGGTATAAGAATATTTGGTATCATAAGTGGTGAGTATACCATCCTCTTTTCATCATCAACAGAGAACTCCTGTTTGGACATATTCTGTTGAGATATGATATAAGCAACCTCACTCTTTCTTTTTGTCTCTGGAGAGTAATAACCACTATTTGGTAATTGTTTTGGTGGAATACCTGCGGTACCATCAGCCATGCCTTGGTCTGCTAATACATCACCTTGAACAATATACTTTCTCCAAGCATGAACACAATTTGGTCCACCCTTGTATAACCATTTGGAATACGATTGTTTTTCGTGTCCAAACTCTGTATTTGTATCTCTTAATAAATCTATTTCAATCCTTCTAAAGTATCTGTTCTCAATTGAGGTACAGAAATCTCTATCAGGTGCTCCTGATAAAACCCTTTCATACTTAAAGTAGTTTGTTGGGGTTTTATGGTTTCTTCTTTTTATATCTGCTTCAGTTGCTCCTCTCATAGAACCAACTACTGCCTCAAATTGTTCGTAGTCATTTTCCTTTAAGAACTTTAACATCTTAACAACCTCTTTTTCTTCATCACTATAATGTGAGAATAATTGTATATTTTCTTGACCTATAGATAAGATATCAACATTATCTGCAACAATATCTACCATCTTTTCAGGGTGAACATCACAACCCATATAAACCACATTTCCATTTTCATCTGTATGTGTATGGTGTCCTGAACATCCGTGTTGTTCTTGTCCGTAAAGTTCTGCTTCTTCAGGTGATGTAAAGACTGGTTCCCCATCTACAAATCCTATCATAGTAAAACCTTGTTTCCTATTGAAGATGGCGTTTTCAGGTGTGTAAGTTGTAACTACCAATGGTTCTAATTGAACCACAAACTCATCCAAACAAGGACAACTAAAATCAACACCAATTCTTCCAAGTTGATTTACAACATCATTATTATTATCGTAATGTTTTGTAATCTTTAAGTCCTTAATCTTTTGTATTTTATTCTTATTTGAACCAGTAGCATAAACTCTACTATGTGGTATTCCAAGTTCATCAGCGGTCTTATACATACCTTCTTTGATATGTCTTGCTGATATGATATAAACCTCACTACCTGATTGTATTTCATGTAATGCAAGTCCTTTACCTCTTGTTGTGCTCAGAGTGTCGTCATAATCAAAACTGACTTTTTGTCCTATTGAAAAACTCTCATCGGCTTTTGAATTACAGATGGCATATGATTGTTCTGGTGATTTACCTTCGTTCTTAATCAAGTATTCAGTACATCTTGAAATATAATCTTTTCTACTTTCACCCGCATTTGGATTAACAAATAAGATAGGTTCAACTAACATATCAGGATTACTACAATCTACCCCACCATTTTTTGCTGGGTCTTTACACTTTGTCTTATCACCTACAGGATAGTTTGCGTATGCTGGTAATGATGGTTCATATTCCATGTTCTCTTCTGACTTGGTAATTACTCTTTCCAAGTAATTCATAACATCATCGTAAGTTGATGGTTCAAATCCCCAAGAAGCAAGAGCAAGATATCCACAATTATCTTCAAATGACTTGGAACTATCCCAATCGGTCTTATGTCTTGAACCGAATGCTTTCATCCTTTTAATTGTTTCCAAAGATAAGGCTTCTCTATTGGCTAATTGATTTAACCTTGATTTCCCCACAGGTGTTAAACAACTACCATATCCATTTTCATCAACCCATTTTCTTGCTCTAATGGCGGTATCGGTGATATATTGTGGATAATCTTTTATTGTATCAACAAATTGTTGTTTTGTGAAATAGATAAAGTTCTGTTCTATCGCTGGCATTTCTACCAACGCTATCTCTGTAACCTTTGTATCACCTGTGATTGTTCCTTCTATATCAAGGTCTATAATTCTAATCATTTTCTATAAATAGTTTTAAGTTATAAGGTGGCAAGTTCGTTTAACCTTCTGTTAATCGCTTGTCCACTTGTTATTTCAGAGTTCAATACATAAGCCCTGATAGGTTCTTGGTTCGCTCTTGATATTGCTTGAACCAATCTTTCCTCCATTAAAGAGTTGGATGCGTTATTCACAATCGGTTGTCCTCCACCTGCTTGGTTAATTTGGGATAATAAACCTGCGTAGTTCAACGAACTCTGTTTGTTGATAACTGATTCCCCTCCTTCAAGATTAACTCCACCAGCGTAAGATACACCACCCATTTCGTGTGATGGACCTACGACCATACCACCAGCTCCTAATCTAATTTTACCACCACCTGCAAGTGATTGTGCGTATGCTAATTGTTGTGCAATTAAACCAACTTGAACTGCTCCCAATATTCCAACAGCAATTGCTAATGGTGGTATTTCCAAGTTTGATACAACCGCCTGTGCTGTATCTACAATAGCCTGAACCAATTGAAACTGTAATGACTTAATAAGTGCTCTCTTTTCAATTTCAGCCTTCTGTAGTTGATATTGTTTTTCAAGTTCAATTCTTTTTTGATTTGCTTGTTCTGTATCTCCAACAACTTGTGATACTGCCTTTTTACTTGAATCCTCAAGTTGTTTTAATTGAAACTGATATGATTGTGCTACAAGTGATGCTGTTTGTCCTACTAATTGACTAAATTGTTGTAATGCCTTTGAGATGGTATCTATTGTCTTCTTTTGTGCTTTTGCCTTTTTATCTTCGGCAGTTTCAACCTCAACAATCTCTTTAGCCAGAGCATCTTTTAATAACTCTAATTTTTGTTCATAAGTTAATTTGGATATATCAACACCTTTTTGTTTAAGTTTGGTCTCAAAGTCCAAAACATCTACTTGAAATTGTTTTTCTTTATCATAGGTCTTTTTACCAACCTCACTGATAATCATATCCGCTCTTTCCCTGTTTTTAGCAAGTTTAGTTAAATCAACATCATATACTTTAGAAAATAAATCTCTGTTTTGGAATATAAAACCAGCAAGAACCTCATTATTAGTTCCAAGTTGTTTTATTTGAGCATTTAATTCCTCTACTTGTTTTACTGTTGTACCAATACCAATATTGAACTTTTCATTTTCTAAAACAACATTTTTGGTATTCTCAAATAAACTATTACCAATCTTTTTATATTCTTCATCCAACTTATTTAGTTCTGTTGCTCTATCAACAGGTAATAATTTGGGGTCATTCAATATCTTGTTTTGTTCCTCAATACTTGATTTGGTTGTTTTAATGTATGAAACATAAGCGGCAACAAATCGTTCTTGTTGTTTTTGTGCTGTAATTCTAATCTGTGCTGATTTTTCAGGTGAGAATATAGTTGTTTCACTTTCAAGTTGAGCCAGTTCCTTAAAAGCAGCTCTAAACTCTGTTATATTAAATGGTGGTTCAATTTTAGCATTACTAATATTGAATAATGTATCTGTTAATAGGATTAAATTACTACTTAACTTTTGTACTTGAGTAATAGTTTCAGGTGAAACATAATCTTTATTTAATTGAATAAAAGTTTGTGTTGCCGTGTTGATTTTATCCTGTTCTATTTTTAATTGGTCAAGCGTAATACCAACTTTACCAGCATTTTCAGCAAATACATCAAATGCTGTTGTTAATGATTTTAATTCATTACCTGCAATATCTTGTATAGCACTAAATGTATCTTTTAATTTAAGATTATATTGTTCTTGAACTGGTAATGTTTCAGTTAATACATTTTTTAAGTCCTGAAGGTTTTTAACTTTGTTTTTTCCAGTCTCAACAATCTTGGAATCAGATTGTCCTATCTTATATCCTAATGTGGTTAACTTTGTTTCAAGTTCCAATCTTTGTCCTAATAACTCAATCTCTTTTTGAATAGAGGCTGCTCTATCGGAAGATATCTTTTTTCTCCTTGCGTTTTGTTGGATTTGTAAATCAATTTCATCTAATAATAATTGTTGTCTTAATTTGAAATCTTCAACACCTAATCTTCTACCTTCTTTGGAAAAGTCAGAAGCCAGTTTTTCAAGTGCTGCCTTTCTTTCTTTTTCATCCTTGATATTGGTTATAATTTCTTTTTGTCTTTGTGCTCTTAATGATTGTAATGATTGAACCTCTTTTTCAATTAAGGCAAGACCATCCAAATTAGCTTGTTTCTTTAATTCAGCAATTTTTTCAATAGAAGCGCCTTCAAGTTCTGCGGTTTTTAATTTAAGAGCCAGACTACTTTGTATTTGATTTCTTTCTAAATCGTAAATATAAAGTGTGTCTTCTAATGTTTGATTATATGAGTTTTGTGCTGTTTCAGCATCATAAGTTGCATCAGTTAAAGTCAAATAAGCCGTAATTAACGCTCCAACAACTACTAATATAAGTCCAATTGGATTGGCAGCCATGGTAGTGTATAATGCCTTGGTTGCAGCATTTGTGGCAAGTGTTGCGGCTGTTGATGCCTTTTCAGCGATAGTTTTAGCTACGATTAAAGCCCCTGTTCTAACTTCGGCAATACCCCTAATAGATAATGCGATTGTTAATAAGTTTTGTGCTTGTGTTGCAGCCTTTTGGACTGATTCACTTTCTTTACCAAACAAAGATACTGCGGCAGTAGCTGCAGCAAATGATGATGAAATACCAGCACCCAATTTACCAAAACCTTCAAGTGTCTTTTCTTTTGATATACCTTTAGCTGCATCTTGTAATCCAAGTAATTTTGTTTCAGCCTGACTTATTTCTTTGGCAAGTTGATTAAATATTGGACCACCAATCTCAACCTCTCTTAAATCCTCTTTCGCTTTTCTTATTTCATTCTCTAATGTTTTAATATCAGTTATTACTGTATTTAATCCATTAAGTTGTATCCTTAATCCTATTACGCGCTCCGCCATTATGTGTATGATATATTATTGATTATTTTTGCCATAGTACGAATTGAAACATTAAACTCTCTACTTAATGCTCTTGCACCATATTTTTTATGTTTTGGAATATGATTGTTTCTAATATATTCTATATCTTTTTTTGTAAACTTAGATGTGGGTTTGTCTACACCTTTTGGATATAAACCATTTTCTAAAGCGTGGTCTGAGTTTTCTTTTCTTGTTGACCACTCTAAATTAGATACCTCATTATTAAGTTTATTACCATCTTTATGATTTACCTCTGGTTTGTTTTCAGGATTTGGTATATAGCATTCGGCAATTATTCTGTGAACTTTCATAAGTTTTACAGAAGCAACTGAACCTGTATAAATATTAACACATTTATATTCACAAATATGTTGTTTTAGTTTCTTATATTGCTCACCCCATTTTCTAAAAACATCGCCATTTTCAGTTACAAAGTAATCGGTTTCTCTAAATCTTTTCATATTACAAATATAATCTTTTTCAGCCATGTTTTAACAATTTTGTTGTAGTATTTGTCCTACATTATTTATAACTACATAAGTGTTGGTATCAGCAGTATATCTTAAATAAGTTCCAAGTCCAACAGGTCTATATTCTGTTCCTGTATCATAATAAACTTGTTGGTTATTTGATAAACCTGAAACACCAAATGT